>Ga0299906_10002745_pt1 | contig 14559 bp, 13 predicted proteins | sample RVTome_14_FD_200259 | JGI IMG/M metagenome (GOLD analysis project Ga0299906, IMG submission 200259) | Soil microbial communities from uranium-contaminated site in the Upper Colorado River Basin, Wyoming, United States - RVT145D125 (version 2) ... | reverse complement strand
GCGCGCCCCCAACCCGGCGCGCCACTGCGCCGCGATCGCCTCAGCCAGCGCGCGGTTCTCCAGCTCATCGTTGAACGTGAGGTCGAACCGCAACGATGTCACTCCCGCGTCCGCGAGCAGCTTCCGCGCGCGCGTCACGTCGGCGCTCAGAGGGACGTTCAGGCCGCACGCCGCCTCGCGATGCATGTCGGGCACCGTTGGGGGCACGAAGCCCCGCGCCGGCGCGCGCGCGAACGGCGACGCGGCAGCCAGCGCCTCACGATCCAGCGCCATGCTCAACGCGATCCGGACGGCGCGCGCGTCGAACGGCGCAACCCCGGTCGGCAGGCCGAGCAGCTCGAGGCGCGCGCCGGCGCGCTGCTCGACCCCCGGACCGGGCGAGGCCCGCATGTCGCGCGCCAGATCCACCTCGCCGCGCGCGAACGCCGCCGCCGGATCGTCGGTCACCACGAACTCGATCCGATCGGCCCAGCCCGCCCCGCCGCGCGTGAACATCGGCAGCATCCCCGCGTACGAAGGCGACCGGCGCAGCGGCACGGGCTCGCCCGGCCGCCACGGCTGATCCAGCACGTACGGCCCCGCGCAGACCGGGTCGCGCGCGAACGCCATCGGGTCGACCTCGACCGCCTCGCGCGCGACCGGTGACAGCGCCGGATGAGCGAGCACGCGGTAGAAGTCCGCGTCCGGCTCGGCGAGCGTGATCTCGACGGTGCGCGCGTCCGAGGTCTGCACGCCGATCAGCTCGCGGCGCGCGCGCTCGTTCGGCGCCTCGGCGTCGCCGTGAACGAACGCGTACCCGTTCACCTTCTCGAGCAGCGACGCCGACCTGCTCGCGTAGGTTTCACTCGCCACGCGGTCCAAGGTGAACACGACGTCCTCGGCGGTGACCTCTCGCCCGTTGGTGAACCGGATCCCGGCACGGAGCTTCACGAACAGCTTCTGACCGCCGGGCACGATGCTCCACGACTCGGCGAGGCCGGGACGCGGCTCGCCGGTCTCGGGATCCAGCATGACCAGCTGATCGCACATCGTGCGCGCGAGCAGCTCGCCGCTCGGCTCGTTGGCGTTGCCCGGGTCGATGCCGTCGGGCGGTGTTATCGCCACGCGCACGGTGCCGCCGGCGCGCGTTCCGCGCGCCGGCGTCGGGGTGCGACCACCCTCGTCGACCCCCTCGGACGGGATGCACGCTGAAAGCGCCAGCGCGAGTAGCGCGGCGATACGTGCGAAACGAGGCGAGCGGACCACGGCCGCGCCAGTCTAACGGTGGTATCTACGCGGTCCCGAAGTGGACGTCGTCGAAGCGCACCTGGCCGATCCACACGTCGTCGGTGTGGCCGAGCGCGATGATCGCGCCGGCGGCGCCGGCGGGCGCGCGCACCGTGCGGCTCTTCAGGACGAAGAACCCGTCGCTCTGGTCGGGTGCGCCCGAGATCTGGCTGGGGCCGTCGCTCACGCCGATCGGGACCCCGGTCGCGTCGAGCCACCGGACGAAGGTGGTTGCTCCCTCGCCCGCGGTTACGATCGCCATCGCGATGTGAGCCGAGAACACATAATCGCGGCCGGCGGTCACCGTCACCGGCTGCGCTGTCCGCCAGTGCGGCGTGACCGCGTAGGCGAGACGGCCCTGCCGGTACACATCCATCAGCGGGTTGTCGAAGCACTCAGCCACCTGGTCCACGCATTGCTCGCGCTTGCCCGAGGCAGGGATCGAGATCGCGATCGCGCGTTGACCTCCGCGCACTTGGCGGTCTCCGCTGCCGGCCGGGTAGTGGTCGAACAGGCCGGCCGCGCCTTCGAAGATCCAGCCCGACGGCAGCATGGGTTGCGGTTGGGTGTAGGGCGGGACGGGCGCGGGCTCGAGCGCCGAAAGCTCGAACCCCGGGTTCGGCAGCAGGTTCGGTCCGGGAGCCGCCGAGGCCGCGAGCGGCGCGATCATCGCGAGCAGCACGACGGCGGAAAGCAAGCTGGCGGGACGACGCGGATGCACGAGAGACCCCTCCGTGGGTGTAGCGGTTCGTCTTGAGGTACTTCGTGCTGCGGCAGGCTTGTTCCTCCCCGCCCTCAGGTGCGAGGTTTTCCCTCATTTGTCCGTTAACCGGGGCTCTCACTACACTCGCGCCAGCGAAGCGGAGCGGCTTTCCTATCCGGAACGGTCCGCTCAGGACCTTGAAAACTAGAGGAGCAAGTGGTGGGGAGACGTTCGGTCTTCGTCTCCCTCGTCGTATCGATGATCGTGCTGATCGGAGCGCCGGCTGCGTTCGCCGGAGCCGGTGACCTGGGGAACGGACCCGACGGCGATGGCCCGCCGGGACTGTTGAGGAAGGAAGCAGGCGACTCGGGGAACTCCCGCGCCGCGGACAACGCAGATCGGGGAATGAACCGCGAAGGATCGCCGGGTGTGTGGCAGGGGAGCGGGCACGAGCCCGCGCCTCAGAGCTTCCCGCAGGGGCGATCACCTTCGGATCCCGACGCCGATGGGAACGGCGGCATGGACAAGCCGGGACACAGCGGTGGGTTCGATGCGGACAAGGACGGCAACAACGGCTGCGGCAACGATGCCGACCGCGAGGACGACAACAACGGGTGGTGCGGTCCCCGGCCGCGCCCGGCAGGCCCCGAAGGGCCGCCACCGCCGCCGCCACCACCGCCGCCGCCACCACCACCACCACCTGGTGGTGCGCCACCGCCCGGCGGATCTCAGGTCCTGCCGGCACCTCCGGTGATCGCACCGACGGAGGCCGTGGGGCCGGTCCAGCTGCCCAGGACCGGCGTCGACATCGCCCAGGTGATGTTGGCCGGATGGGGGTTGGTGCTCGCCGGCACAGGGATGCGAACGCGCACACGACGAGGGGACAACTAGAGAGCCGGAAGGGCCTGCGCGCGCAGGCCCTTCAGCTTGCCCGGGTAAGGTGTCGCCCCATGGGCCACACGATCAAGGACTTCCTGGAGATCCGCAGCGCGTTCGCGATCAACTTCAGTCACGACGCGTCCAAAGTGCTGGTGTCGTCGAACCTCAGCGGCACCATGCAGCTGTACCGCGCGCCCCGCGCCGGCGGCGCGCTGACCCAGATCACCGACCTCGCGGAGCCGGTCTCGGGCATCTACCTGCCGGGGCGCGACGAGCTGCTCGTACAGATGGACGAGGGTGGCAACGAGCGGGTGCAGATCTACCTGCTCGACGACGTCGGCGGCGACCTGCGGCCGGTCGTTCACGAGCCCGACCACATCCATCGGGTCGGCGCGGTCACCCGCGACGGCGCCACGATCGGGTATGCCTCGAACCGCCGCAACGGCGTCGACTTCGACGTCTATGTTCACGACCTCGTCTCCGGTGACGAGCAGCTCGTCTTCGACATGGGCGGCTGGTGCGGCGCCGCGGGGTTCTCGCCCGACGGCCGCTGGCTGGCCGTGCAGCGCCTGACCGAGCGCAACTCGGACAACGACGTCTACCTGGTCGAAGTGCGCACCGGCGAGGTCGTCCATGTCACGCCGCACGACGATGAGGCATCGTTCGGTGGCCCGTCATGGCTCCCGGACGGCTCGGCCTTCTTCTTCTCGACCGATCACGAGGCGGAGTTCTCGCGCATCTGCCGCTACGACATGCGCGCGCGCACTTGGGAACCCGTGATCGAACGCGAGTGGGATCTGGGATGCTCGATCGATTGGCCGGGCGAGCAGCTGCTCGTCTCGGCCAACGAGGAAGGGTACGCGCGCCTCAGCTTGTTCGACCCGCGGACGCTGGCGCCGATCGGCGAGGTGCCGTTGCCCGCGCGCGGACTGACCACGGGCGGGACCTTCTCGCGCGACGGACGGTACCTCGCCTACGGCTTCGTGTCGTCGGTCGAGCAGGGCGATGCCTGGGTCTACGACACCGTCACGCGCGAGACGACCCGGCTCACGACGATGCCCAGCGACGTCGCGCGCGACGAGCTGATCGAGCCCGAGCTGCACCGGTTCGCGTCTTTCGACGGAGAACAGATCCCCGCGTTCGTCTACCGGCCGCGCGCGCCGATGAGCGAGCCGCCGCCGGTGATCGTGTATGTCCACGGCGGACCGGAAGCGCAGTACACGCCGGGGTTCAATCCCGTGATCCAATACCTGCTGTACCGCGGTTACGCCGTCGTCGCGCCGAACGTGCGCGGCTCGACCGGGTACGGCAAGCGGTTCCATCACCTTGACGACGTGTACAAGCGTCTCGACTCGGTCCGGGACCTCGAAGCGCTGCGCGCGTGGCTGCCGACCGCAGGCCTGGATCAGTCGCGAGCAGCGCTGTTCGGCGGCTCTTACGGCGGCTACATGGTGCTGGCGGGGCTTGCGTTCCAGCCGCAGCTGTGGGCGGCCGGCGTCGATATCGTCGGGATCTCGAGCCTGGTGACGTTCCTCGAGAACACCGCGCCGTGGCGGCGGAAGTTCCGCGAGCGCGAGTACGGCTCGCTCGAGCACGACCGCGAGTTCCTGGAGTCCGCCTCGCCGATCACACGCATCGACGACATGCGCGCGCCGTTGCTGATCATCCACGGCTCGAACGATCCGCGGGTGCCGCTCGGCGAGGCCGAACAGATCCACGCGGCGCTGAGTGCGAAGGACGTCGAGTGCGAGCTGCTCGTGTACCCGGACGAGGGTCACGGACTGGCGAAGCTCAAGAACCGCCTCGACGCCTACCCGAAAGTCGCGGCATTCCTTGACCGCGTCCTCAGCTAGAACCGGGAAACCTCTTCTCGCACGGGATGTGGTGCAGTAGGGTTAGCCTACTGGTCGAGGTAGGGGGAGAGATGATCGACATGCGCGCGCGCGCCGTTTGGGCCCTGCTGGCAGTCGCGGTGCTTGGTGGCTCCTCGGCGGGAGCCTCTCCGGTCGCCACTCGGCTGACGGCGCGGCCGGTGATCGCGACGGTGAGTACGGGGGGGACGCTGCTCAACGTGGGCTTCTCCAGCGTCTCGGCGAAACTTATCGAGAGCGAGACCGATGCTCCGCTGGAAGGGAAGACGGTCATCTTCACGGCCGATGGTTCGACGCTCTGCAGGGCAGTTACGAACGTGTACGGGCTCGCATCCTGTGGATTGGACGCCCACGTCGGCGCGCTCGTGGCGCAAGGGTATGAGGCATCGTTCGACGGCGACGACTCGCATACGGGTTCGTCTGACCGAGGGCCGCTGTTCCGCGTGTCGGACGGCGACTTCCCGGAGTGACGTCCGCCAGGACCTGAGCCCGAACGATCACCTCCGCAAGGCTGGAGCTGCCCATCAGCGGTACCCGCGGGCTTGGAGTGTGTAGAGCTCGGCGTACAGTCCCGCACGCGCCATCAGGTCTTCATGCGTGCCAGACTCGACGATCCGGCCCTGCTCGAGTACCACGATCAGATCGGCCATCCTTACCGTCGAGAAGCGGTGGGATACGCATCGAGGCTTGCGGTGGGTTCATCGAGAACGAGCGCATTCCTCGACCGCGTCCTGGCCTAAACGTCGGGATCGGGGAACCGGTACACCGCGGCGTCGCAGACCGGCCGGTAGCCGATGCGTTGGTAGATCGAGTTCGAGGTCGCGTTCGCCAGGTCGGTGTACAGGAAGCAGAACCGTCTTCCGGAGGCGAGCACGCACGCGCTCAGCTCGGCGACGCACGCGCTCGCGTAGCCCCGGCCCCGCTGCCCCGGTGGGGTGTAGACCGGTCCGACCCGCATCCCGTTCGGCGTGGGGCCCGAATGGCCGGCCACCGATACCGGTGTCCCTTCGTGCTCCCACAGCATCACGCCCGAATCGGCGTTGGTCAGGAACCATTCGACGCGGCGCGCAGTCTGGTTCGCGTTCGCGTCCTCGGTGGGCAGGGCTTCTCTCTCGAACTCCAGGAACCATCGTTCGAGCAGCGCGCGATCGCCCTCGGCGGCGAGCCTCGGCGCACCTTCGACGCCGACCGGCCTCTCAACATCTGTGAGCGCGTAGATCCGCTGCTGCATCTGCGTGGCGAAGCTCTGTCCGGTCCGCTCGGACCAGATGTCGGCGAAGAGCCCTGCTTGCCGGGCCTCGCCGTTGACCCCCGGCCAGGCGGTGTCGAGCTGCTCGGCGAGCATCTTGGTTGCCTCAGCCGAGGCGATGGACAGCACGAGGTTGTGTGGCGGCGTCTGGATCGCGACCGCGATTACCTCTCCGTCTTCCTCGAGCGAGGCGAGGAATGCTTCGTCGTGGCGTCCTTGGCTGATCGCGTACAGGATGCCGAACGTCAGGTTGTTCTCCGCTTCATGCGCGAGCAGGAACGGCTCGACGCGCGCGCGGAACTCCTTCACCTCCGGAGCCACGATCAAGCGCGCCATGGACGAACGGTATCAGCGTTGAGATCATCGTGACCGAGGTTTCGGGCGCGAGACGAGAGGTCAACGGTACGCGCGCGCTTGGAGGGTGTAGAGCTCGGCATAAAGACCCCCGCGCGCCGTCAGATCGTCGTGCGTCCCCGACTCGACGATCCGGCCCCGCTCCAGGACCACTATCACATCGGCCATCCTGACCGTCGAGAAGCGGTGCGACACCAGGACGGTGATGCCACCGTTCCGCGCGGCGACGCGGCGCGCGGCCCCCGCGTACTGCTCGAAGAGCGCGTGCTCTGCATCCGCATCGAGGCTCGCGGTTGGCTCGTCCAGCACGAGCAACAGTGGCTCGTGCCGCATCATGGCTCGTCCCAGCGCGACCTTCTGCCACTGCCCCACCGAGAGCTGGACACCACCGCTGAACAACTTCCCGAGCTGAGTCTCGAGGCCTGAGGGCAGCTCGTCGACCACCCCGCGAGCGTGTGCTCTGTCGAGCGCCGCCAGGACCGCGGCGGCGTCGCTCATCGAGGACAGCTCCCCGACGCCGACCGCCTCCCGGGCGGCGAGCTCGAACCGCACGAAATCCTGGAATCCGGCGCTGATCTGCTCGCGCCACCGGAGGAGGCTCAGCTCGCCCAGGTCCTGGCCGTCGACGAGGATCGATCCCTGGGTCGGCTGATACATCCCGCACATCAGCTTGACCAGTGTGGTCTTTCCGGCGCCGTTCTCGCCGACCAGGGCCACGGTCGCGCCGGCGGGGATCGACAGGTCCAAGCCTCGAAGGACATCGATGTCTGTTCCCGGGTACCGGAACGTCAGATCGCGCAGCTCCAAGCCTCGCTCCAGGGCCTGGGGTGGCGGGTTCGAACCGCCGGCGCGCGCGCGCGCCGCCTCGGCCTCGTCGACCAGCCACAGGTAGCGTCCGACAACCTTCAGGTTGCTGCCCAGCCACCGGACGGTCAGTACGGCACCGCCGAGCCGCTCGATGAGGCTGCCCGTGATGCTGATCGTCATCACGAGGTCTCCGATCGACACCGAAGCGGGATCCGCGACGACCCGGAGCGCCGTGAACGCCAGCGCGCCGGCGTAGGCGATCGCGAAGATCGCCCAGCCACCCGCGCTCAGTAACGCGGCCTTGCGTTCGACCGCGCTCATCTCGTGCGTGAAGCGGCCCCAGAGCGTTCGATGTCGCCCGAGCAGCATCTCGCCCAGCCGGAAGATCCGCGTCTCCATGCCCGAGGCAGCGGATGTCGCGAGATTCATCACGTGCTCCGCGGCTCTGGTGGTCTCGGCGGTGTCATCGAGCGCGTTCTGGCGCATGAACGCCGCTTTCGTGCCTGCGAGCGCTGCCGGAAGGGCGAAGGCGGGAAGGAGCAGGAGGAGGGGGTGCACCGTTCCGAGCAGCAGGAGCGTCCCGCCCAGCGTGGCGTAGATCATCAGGCTGCCGGTCAAGGCGTACACCATCGCACCCAGGTTCTGCCGCTCGCGCTCGAGCACCTTGATCTTGTCGACGTGCTCGGGCCGCTCGTGATGCTCGATCGTTGGGATCTCGGCGATCAGTTCGATCAGCCGAGCGTCGATGAGGAAGCTCGTCTTCTCGACCAGGGTCTGCTCGATCTCGACGCGGGGGAGGTTCGTCAGCCCGAGCAGCATGTACGCACCGCCGTAGCCCGCCGCCGCGAGCACGATGTTCCCGAGGTCGCGTTCCAGCGCTCCTTCGGTGATGAGCTTCAGCCACAGCGGCCAGGAGGCGCGAACGGCTGCCTCGAGCAGTGCCAGCGCGATCACGAAGACGGCCCGCGGAGCGTCGGCTTGGAACGCGAAGGTCACGAATGTGGCGAGGGCTCGGAGACGTTCACGCATCCGGCATCGCCCCGGTGGGTTCGGCGTCGACGAACCGTGCGGCCTGCAGGGTGAACATCCGATGGTAGGTCCCATCGAACGCCATCAGCTCGTCGTGGGTGCCTTGCTCGACGATGCGCCCGTGATCGAGGACGCAGATCGAGTCGGCATGGCGCACAGAGGAGAACCGATGGGAGATGAGGATGGTGGTGGTGCCGGCCGTGAGTTCCAGGAACCGGTCGAAGATCGCAGCCTCGGCGCGCACGTCGAGTTGTGCAGTCGGCTCGTCGAGCACCAGCACGCCGGCGCCCATCTCGACGGCGAAGAGCGCGCGCGCGAGAGCGATACGCTGCCACTGTCCCCCCGAGAGCTCAGCGCCGTCGACATACTCGCGCGACAGGATGGAGTCCCACCCTTTGGGCAGGGCGTCGATGGACTCGAGGGCACCCGCCCGCGCCGCCGCCGCTCGCATCGCTGACTCGTTGTCGCGATGCTCGATGGCCCCGATGCCGACATTGTCCGCCACCGGCATGTCGTAGCGGACGAAGTCCTGGAAGATGACGGCGAGCCGGCGTCGCCACCCTTCGAGATCGAGGTCGCGGATGTCGTTCCGGTCGACGCGGATCGACCCGGTAACGGGGTCGTAAAGGCGGGCGAGCAGCTTGACGATCGTGGTCTTGCCGGCGCCGTTGGGTCCGACGATCGCGAGCGAGCGCCCGGCTGGGATGCGCAGGTGCAGATCGGTGAGCACGGGTGTCTCGCGGCCCGGGTAGACGAAGGACACCGATTCGAACTCGATCGCGTCCTGCGGCGTTCCGGACGGATCCCGCCCTCCCGATGTCAGGCGACCGGTCGCCGCGCGCTCGAGCTCGAGGATCGGGCGCACGGTCGCGGTTCCGTACGACGCCCAGATGTCCTGCTGCCCGATCCAGATCGTCCCGGCGATCACCACCGCGGCAGCCATCGCGGCCAGTCGGCCAACCGTGATCTCGCCGGTGATGGCGGCATGGCCGACGAGCGTCAGGCTGCCGAACAGGACCGCCCCCCAACTGACTCCCACGAGCCAGGAGCTTGTGATATTCCGCTTCCGCTCACGCCAAAGCGCCTGCATCCCCTCACGCCAATGATCGGCATGTCGGCCCACCATCCAGCGTCCGAGGCCGAAGACGCGGATCTCCTTCGCCGCTGCCGGCCTCGTCGCCAGCTCGCGGACGTAGTCGGCGCGGCGCAACGGCTCAACCTCGCCGCGGCGCCCGTGCGCGGCGCGAAGGCGGTCGCCGACCAATCTGTATCGAACCAGCATGCTGAACGACAGCAGCACGACGGGCAGCCACCAGCGGAATCCCACCAGTACAGCAGCGCTGGCGATCGAGGCGGACCGTCGCTTCAGGTTCGAGGCGATCCCGCGGACCGCATCCCACGTCGTGATCCCGCGCAAGGTGCCGATGCCCTGCGCATCGCGGATGCGATCCAAGATCGCGGGATCCTCGAGGTGCGCGATGCCGGCCGGCATGAGTGTCGCCCGCATCAATCGCTCCCGCATGGTGCCGTCGGTCTTGCGTCCGAGGGACTCGACGAGCACGCCGTGTAGCTCTTCGAGCGCGTGCCCAAGGACGTAGAGCAGTCCTTTGATGACGAGGATCACCACGACCCGGTCCGACTCGGGCGATCCCAACCCGGTTCCCGCGGCCCGGACGACGGCATCCACGAGAGCAGCGGTGGCGACCAGGGTCGCCACCAGCGTGAGAGCATCCACGATGATCGTTGCGGCCAAACCGATCGTCAGCCATCGGCTGACGGAGGGGAGTAGGCGGAGGAGATCGAACCGCGCGCGCCGCACGTCGCGATCTGCGCGCCAGCGTTCAACGATCTGATCGACGAACATGATCCGAGCCACGAGCCCCCCGGCTACGACGCGAGCCAACCATATTCGCTCCCAGCATCGGATGTCCTCCATTGTGGAGCCCTGGGACCGGCTCCGTCTAACGGGATCCGTCATGCAGGAGCTGCGCGAGCTCCTCGGGCACGAGGCGATGATGGTCGTTGAAGAACGACATCGGTCGCCATCGCGCTTGCAGCGTGATCCCGTTCCCCTCCCGAACGGTGAACTCTTCCACGTCGTAGGCGGCTTCGTTCGCGAAACGGCCCTCGAAGACGAACACGATCTCGTGGCCCGGGTTTCCTTCAAGCGTGAAGATGTTCTCGATCGTGCCCAGAGCGCGGAGGCCCACGATGTCCTGGTCGATCTCTTCGCGGATCTCACGGAGCACCGCTTGCTGCGTCGTCTCTCCCGGCTCGACGCCACCACCGAGAGGTCGGTAGTAGGCCGAGCCTTTGACCGTGTCGAAGCCTTCGAACACCAGGATGGCGCCGTTGCGCTTGATCACGCACACGGCGATCACGCGGATCGAACTGTCGCTTTGGCTATCGTTCACGAGCAGCTCCCACGAGGCGGAATCAGTCGACCTCCACCACTAGTTCACGAGGCGACCGAGTCGATTACCCACAGTGCATCAACTCCACATACCTGCGAGGTCTGCCCAACGTGTGGTGGCTGACCCGCGCGAGGCGAAGCCGCTGACAGCGTCGGGCGCCCATCGCGAGTTAATGAGCCAGCCAAAGCTTGTCTCGTTCTTCAAAGCGGAATCCTTCATCAGGGACGGCCAGAGAAACACGGTCGCACAGAAACGCACCCGGAGGCACAGCATCCTTCAACTCTTCCATAAGAGCCCGGGTTCGCTCCGCGGTTATGAACTCCGCGATCGTCATGTGCCCCGAGAAGGGATAGGAGCGAGCAGTCGCTCCCACAAACGCCGATGAAGACTCCAAACGCTTCCGGAGCTGATCCAGCTGCTCCTGAGGCTCCACCCCCAGAGCGACCCCCGGATGAGGCAGATAGTGTCTCAGCGGCCCATAGGTCAGGGCAACGCTTGGGATTGAGCCCGCGAGAGCCTGCAGATCTCCCCAATCGGTTTGCGAGATTGGCTCCGGCAGCGGGACGGTGAGGCTGATGTGAGCATCGCAGATGGCCTGCGACTTGGGATCGTGCTTCGCCCTGAGGTTGTTCACGAGAGAGCGCAACGGCTCAGGCGGATAGATCAAGAGCACCCCGAACCTGTACGCGGGTTGCCAGTCCTCCCATTCGGAAACGTTCTGAACGTAATCCGTCATAGGCGCGGACCTCATCCGTGTCTCATTCAGCGACTTGGGCGCCGAGCCGCTGCGAGGGAAGCCGAGCGGTCGGTTCCAGCGCTGACTTGGACATCATCACTTCGATCCTTGAACCCAGGAATCGTACATCTGTCGGGTCATCTGGATCTGCGCAAGGTGTTCTCGCCCATGGCCGTAGCCGTTAAGAAGCCAGAAGAGAGTTGGTCGAGGTTCGCGGTTGCGAACCGCGCTTGGCCGAACGAAGGTCGCGAATAGATCCGCCTGGTGCAGAGCCGGAGCGACCTCCTCCAGCAGCCGATCCGCTTCAGTGATTCGGTCGATCAAGGATCCCGATCCTTCAGGCGGCGTAGTGAACTCGGCGTCCCGATTACGTGCCGCGGACACCCCAGAGGCGAGCCTGAGCAGCTCGGCCTCTGATCCGAGGAGGTGAATCACGATAGTCGAGATCGAATTCATCTCGGGCCCGGGGAGCCAGGCAAGGACTGCGTTGTCGAGACCGTCCACCTCTCGCCGGAGCCGCACGTGGAGTTGTTCGAACTCCGCGATGACGGTTTCAACGATGTCAGTAACCTCCCTCACCACCGCACTTTGCCAGATCGCCCCGAAGGAGCCAAGGTGGTTGTTTGGCAGGAACTCGGTGGTCTGTGCAACGTCGCGGCGTTCCACCCGCGCGAGCGTAGCGAGCGTCGGGTGCAAACGCGAGTTGTACGGACGCTATCGACCGCCACGCCTCAGGTTGTCGTACACGAACACCTCGTCCCCGCGGTCGACGAGGAGGCGCACGACGTGCGCACCGATGTCCCCGGCCCCGCCGGACGAGCCACTTCATCCGGGCTTGGTGGCGATCACGATCTCGGTGTCGCCGGGCCAGTCCCAGAACTCACCGGTCTCCGACCGCGACGCCAGCAGCGCGCGGACGTCACGAGCGAAGGCGTCCAGGTCGTCACCGAACAGATGGGGCGCCGCCGTCGACAGGGAGAAGTAGCCGGACAACACGCTCTCGATGTCGCGAACGATGTCCGGACGCCCAGGCGCAAAGATGTGCCGTGGAGGCCCGAACCGAGTGCGACCGAGCGCGTCCTCGTAGCGATCCGGCGGAACCCTTACGAAGCCTGCCCCCGAGCGCCGCCGGGGGCCGAGGTATCGCTGGACGATCTCGCGAATCTCGTCGTGCGGAATCGGCGGAAGCCCGCGCGGGGCCACGGCGGGAGCAGCACGGTCCTCGACGGTGTGCACGATCATCGCAATCGACCCCCCAGGCTGGAGCAGGTCGTAGACCGTCTCGGCCACTCGCTCGCGGTCGGTCCACTGGAACGACTGGCCGAACGTCACGAGCCTTTGGGGGCCCAGGCCGAGCGAGGGGATGTCTTCGGCGAGCGCCTGGATCCACAGGATGTTCGGAGCCCGCTCGCGAGCGACGGTGAGCATGTCTGAGTCAGGATCGATGCCCGTTACGGTCTCGAACATGTGCGCGAGCTCGATCGCGACGGTTCCAGGCCCGGAGCCGACGTCCAACAACGATCCAGTGCCGTCGAGCCCATCTTCGCGCGCCAGAGTCGAGGCGAGCGCCGCCGAATATGGCGGACGCCCTCGCACGTAGTGCGCAGCGCTGCCGCGATAGATGAGCGGGTCGTAGTCGGTCATAGCGGGATCAGCCCCGCGAGTCGCGCCAGTTCGAGCCCGAGGTGAATCGCCACCCATCGTCCCCCGAATAGAGGTCGAGGCCGGTGAGCTCAGTCATCACCATCGACCGCTTTCAAGCGTGCGCTCGGTCCATACAACGTCTTGAGCCGCCGCAGGCGAGCGAAGCGAGCCGGCGGTCGGTTCCAGCGCTGAGTTGTGCGGTGGGCCCAGCTGGAATTCACGGCCGGGCCTCCGGCGAACTCGGTACGATGCTCCCGCGATGGATTCTGCAGGCGTGTGGCTCATCATCGGCGTCCAGGCCTCAGGAAAGTCCACGATCGCGAGCCTCCTAGCAGAGCGCTTCGAACGCTCCGTTCACATCCCAGGGGGGGAATTCTATCGCTGGGTCACCCGCGGGTGGATCCCCATGGACAAGCCCGAACCGCCTGGCGCTCGTGCGCATCTCGACTTGCGCTACCGCCTCTCTGCCCTGGTGGCGGATGAGTACGCACGCGCGGGGTTCGCCGCCATCGTTCAAGACAACATCTACGGCGACGATGTCCTGAACTGGTTGAATCGCGTGACCATGCGGCCACGGCGGTTGGTTGTGCTGCGTCCCAGACTTCATGTAGTCGCCGCGCGAGAGGATGAGCGCAAGCGGGTGACGGGGAAGATCGCGTATCGACCTAACAGTTGGACAATCGAAGATCTCGACGCAGCACTGGGGGCGCTGCCCAAGATTGGTCTGTGGGTAGATAACTCGGAGTCGACGCCGAGAGATACGGCCGAGGAGATCATGAGCAGACAGGGCGAGGCGTTAATAGACGGGACGCCCCCCCTCACTCCTTAGAAGACATCCGCACAATCATGATCACGCGGACCCGTATGAGCCCGCTGGTCTGTATGAGCGCGCGCGCGCATGAGGCGACGTGGGTCCGACCAGCTTGGTTGCTGCTCGATCTCTCATATCGCGGCCTCCGGCGTTATGCGGCGCGCTGCTCGGAGATGCCGGTCTGAGTATAGGCGCCTGGTTGGCGCCGATGGGGGCGAAATGCTGCTCGCGACGGCTGGGGTTGCGGTACGGTCGATGCGTTCACGACCGGAGGAGTGCTATGGGCATGATGGTCTTCCGTGGCCGGGCGCGTGCAGCCCGGGCAGAACACGCTGCGGCGTTCCGCAGCGGCGCAGATCGTTCGGCGCGCTGAGGTCCGCTCCTCAGACCTGATCCTGGATATCGGCGCGGGCACTGGAGCGTTGACGCTCGAGCTTGCTCGCCGCGCGCGCCACGTGATCGCGGTCGAGGTGGATCCGCGGCGCGCGGCCCGTCTTGAAGAACGGTGTCGTGGCTACGGCAACGTGCGGGTCCTCGCGTGCGACGCGCTCGAGATGCGCTTCCCTTCGCAGCCGTACCGGGTCATCGCGAATCCGCCGTTCGGGATGACGTCGAGGCTGTTGCGTCGCCTGCTCGATCCCCGAGCGCGTGCGCAGCGCCTCGATCTGGTGGTGGGTGAAGGCGTGGCGCGCCTGTTCGCGTCCCGGTATCCGGGTCGGCGCCTTCCCCTCGGATCCGCGCCCTGGTGGACGTTCGGATATGGGATGCGCCTGCCGGCAGCCGCCTTCACTCCCGC
>Ga0299906_10002743_pt1 | contig 14567 bp, 15 predicted proteins | sample RVTome_14_FD_200259 | JGI IMG/M metagenome (GOLD analysis project Ga0299906, IMG submission 200259) | Soil microbial communities from uranium-contaminated site in the Upper Colorado River Basin, Wyoming, United States - RVT145D125 (version 2) ... | reverse complement strand
CGCACTGCCGGTCGACGGTCACGCCCGGCACGTGCTCCGGAAGGCCGGCCGCCAGCCAGCAGGAGCGGGCGATGTCGCCGGCCTGGGGGCCGATCGTGTCGATGCAGCCGAAGATCACGTCTTCGATCGCGCCCGGATCGACTCCGGTCCGCTCCATCAGGGCCCTGAGCACGTGGGCCCCCAGGTCAGCCGGGTGCTCCCGGGCGAGCCCTCCCCCGCGCCTTCCCACCGGGCTCCGGACCGCGTCGACGATGTAGGCCTCGGGCATCTAGCTCTCCTCCGATCCTGCGGGCGCCGCGAAGGTCTCGCCGGGCCCGATACGGGCCCCCCCGGCGAGGATGACCTCTCCCACCCGGCTGCGGTGGAAGGCGCTGCGGCCCCAGCTCATCTCCAGGGACCAGGCCCGCCGCATCCAGAGGTGGAGATCCTGCTCCCAGGTGTAGCCGATCGCTCCGTGCACCTGTAGGGCGGTGCGCGCGGCCAGGCCCGCCGCCTCGCAGGCCAGCAGCTTGGCCATGGAGACGTGGAGCGAGCGCTGCGGCGCCGCCCGGGCCACGGACCAGGCCGCCCGGTGGACGGCCGGGCGCGCGTACTCGAGCTTCACCTTCGCGCCGGCCAGCATGTGCTTGACCGCCTGGAAGCGGCCGATCGGCTGGCCGAACTGCCGGCGCTGGCAGGCGTAGGCCGCCGCCACCTCGATCAGCCGGTCGGCGGCGCCGAGCGCCTCGGCGGCGCTGGCCAGGGCACCCCGGTCGAGAGCGGCCTCGCGCAGCGCCCGGCCGCGGTCGCCCCGGGCCACGCGCGTGGCCGGGCCCGGCGCGAAGGCGACGCTCGCAAGCCGCCGCCCCGGGTCGTCCGCCGGCTGTGGCGTCCGCTCCACCCGCTCCGGCGTCAGCGCGTGGAGGTCGTCGCCGTCAGGCAGCAGCAGCAGGTCCGCGATCCCGGCGTGGCCCACCAGGGGAGAGAGGCCGTCGCCCACCACGGCGATGGCCTCGCCCCGGGCGATCGGCCCGAGCCAGCGCTCGGCGGGCTCGCCCCCCAGCTCGACCAGCAGCGGCGCCGCCACCGCCGCGGTGGCGACCAGGGGCTCGGGCAGCGCCGCCCGGCCCGTCTCCTCGAAGAGCAGGACCGAGCCGAGCTCGTCCAGGCCGAGGCCGCCGTGGGCCTCGGGCACCGAGACACCCGGCAGACCGACCTCCGCCAGCCGCGCCCACAGCTCCGGCGAGTGGCCGCCGTCGCTGGCCCAGATCGAGCGCACCCGCTCCGGCGTGCACTCGGCGGCCAGGAACTCGCGCAGGGCGCTCTGGAGGAGCGTCTGGTCCGCGTCGAAGCCGAACTCCACCGCCTAGCCCCGGGGCAGGCCGAGGATGCGCTCGGCGATCACGTTGCGCTGGATCTCGTTGGTGCCGGCGTAGATGGGGCCGGCGAGCGCGAAGAGGAAGCCGTCGAGCCACTCGCCCGCGTCTCCGGCCGCCGGAGCCTCGGGCCGCAGCTCGGCGCGCCAGCCCAGGATCTCGAGGGCCGTCTCGTGCATGCGCAGGTCGAGCTCGGACCAGAAGATCTTGTTGAGGGAGGCCTCGAATCCGATCCGGCCGCCGGCCAGCAGGCGCGACACGGTGCGGTAGGTCTCCAGGGCGTAGGCCTCGGCCGCGGTCCAGCACCCGATCACGTCCCGCCGCAGGGCCGGCTCGCAGCGCTCGGCGTGGCTGCGGTAGAGCTCGACGAGCTTCTGGGCCGTGCGCTGGAAGCGCGCAGGGCTCCGCAGCATGAGCCCGCGCTCGAAGCCCGCCGTCGACATGGCGACCTGCCAGCCCGCGCCCTCCTCGCCGAGCCGGTTCTCCACGGGCACCCGGGCGTCGTCGAAGAAGACCTCGGCGAAGGCGGCCTTGCCGTCGAGCTTCTCGATCGGGCGCACCGTCACGCCGGGGGCGTCGAGCGGCACGAGCAGGAAGGAGAGGCCCTGGTGCCGCTCCGACGCCGGATCGCTGCGGAACAGGCCGAACATCCAGTGGGCGAAGGCGCCCCGGGAGGCCCAGGTCTTCTGGCCGCGCAGCACGTAGCACGCGCCATCGCGGAGCGCCGTGGCCTGGATCGCCGCCATGTCGCTGCCTGCGTTCGGCTCGGACCAGCCCTGGGCCCAGACCTCCTCGCCCGAGGCCATCCTCGGCAGGTAGCGCGCCCTCTGCTCGGGGGTGCCGTACTCCATCAGGGTGGGCCCGAGCAGGAAGATGCCGTTCTGGTTGACGCGACCGGGGGCGTCCGCGCGGTAGTACTCCTCCTCGAAGATCAGCCATTCGAGCAGGTCCGCGCCGCGACCGCCGTAGTCCCGGGGCCACGAGACCATGGAGTAGCCCGCCGCGTCGAGCGTGCGCTCCCAGGCGCGGTGCTCTTCGAAGCCCTCGCGGGTGTCGAAGGAGGCGAGCGGCGCCTTCGGTACGTGGGCCGCGAGCCAGGCGCGCACCTCGGCCCGGAAGGCCCGCTGCCCGGGCGTGTACTCGAGGTTCATTCCTTCGGGAACCGGGCGTCGCGCTTCTCGACGAAGGCGTCGCGGGCCTCCTGCGAGTCGGGCGAGGTGTAGAGCTCGAGGGTGAAGCCCTGCTCGTAGCGGTAGCTCTCCTTCACGTCGAGGAGCTCGATGCCGTTGAGCGAGTGCTTGGCCAGGCGCAGGGCCCGGGAGCTCTTGGCGGCAATCTTGCGCGCGAGCGCGAGGGCGGTGTCGCGCAGCTTCGCCGCCGGCACCACCTGGAGGACGCCGCCCAGGCGATGGGCCTCCCGGGCGTCGAGGGGCTCGCCGGTGAAGAGCATGCGGCGGGCGGCCTGCATGCCGAAGAGGCGCATGGCGTGGGTGGCGGCGCCGAGCGCCCCGCGGTCGATCTCCGGCAGGCCGAAGGTCGCGTCCTCGGAGCAGATCACCAGGTCGCTCGAGCCGGCGATGCCGATGCCCCCACCCAGGCAGTAGCCGTGCACGGCCGAGATCACCGGCACCGGGCACTCGTAGAGTGCGCCGAAGCTCTGGTAGCAGCCGCGGTTCACGTCGACGATGCGCTCCGGGTGGGCGGCCAGCTCTTTCACGTCCACGCCGGCCTGGAAGCCGCGCCCCTCGGCCCGCACCAGCAGGCAGTTCACGTCCGCGCGCCGGCCGGCGGCCTCGACCTTGCCGGCCAGCTCGAGCCAGGCGCTCGTGTCCAGCGCGTTCACCGGCGGCGCGTCGATCACCAGCTCGGCGACGCCCGCCTCGACCTCCACCCGGATCGCCATCTTCGCTCCTATCCCGAGAGCTCCTTGAGGCAGCGCTCGGCCTCGGCGACGATGCGCCGCACCAGCTCGTCGCAGCTCGGCCGGTCGTCGAGGACGCCCGCGACCGTGCCGCCCGGCAGGTAGCCCTCCACCGGATCGCCTTCGCACATGGCGCGCCGGGCCAGCATGGGCGCGTTCGCCGCCATCAGCATCTGCGAGCGGGAGAGTTTCTGGTGGCGGCGCAGCGAGAGGGCCGCGCGCAGCAGCTCCGGGATCGACGCGCCGCTCAGCTCCCGGTAGGCCAGGGCGCTGCGGAAGGCGCGCCACAGCAGGGCCGGCCGCGAGCTCCGCTCCAGGCGCTCCACCAGCTCGTTCCGCACCACGCGCTGGGGCAGGCCGTCGATGCGGTCCGTGACCCGCACGTCGTCGACGCCGGCGTCGAGGTAGCGCCGGGCCGTCGCCTCCGGAACCGGGCTCTCCCGGGTCAGCAGGAAGCGCGTGCCCATGGCGATGCCGGCGGCGCCGAGGGCCAGGGCCGCCACCAGGCCGCGACCGTCGCGGAAGCCCCCGGCCGCCACCACCGGCACGTCGACGCGGTCGGCGCAGGCGGAGACCAGCAGCGAGGTGGGGACGCTGCCCGTGTGGCCACCCCCCTCGCTGCCCTGCACGATGATGGCGTCGGCGCCGAGCTGCTGCGCCTTCTCCGCGTGCCGCGGCGCGCCGCAGGTGGGCACGCAGCGCACGCCGGCCTGCTTGAGCCGCGCGATCAGCGAGGCGTCCGGCGCGCGGTTGTAGCCCGCGGCCCGGACGCCGTGCCGGATGATGGCCTCGGCGATGGCGTCGGCGCCCGGCGCGTCCATCAGGAAGTTGACCCCGAAGGGGCGGTCCGTGAGCGCCCGGACCGCCTCGATCTCGCGGTCGATCTCGTCCGGTCGGATCGTGGCCGCGGCCAGGAAGCCGAAGGCGCCGGCGTTGCAGGCGGCGGCCACCAGCTCGGGCGTGGCCACCCAGCCCATCCCCGTCTGGATGATCGGGTAGGGCACGTCGAGCAGGTCGCAGAGCGGGGTGTGGAGCGCCGAGGACATCAACCCTTCACCTCGCGCTCGCGGAGTCCCTCGGGATCGATGCGCTCGCGGATCAGGCGCAGCTCGTCGGCCGTGGGCGCCCGCGTCTCGGGCACGTCCGGCCCGATCTCGAGCTCGAAGCCGGTGGCCGCCACCACCTGCTCGACCTCCACGCCGGGGTGTCGCGAGGCCAGGCGCATGCGCCGGTCCGGGGTCTTGAAGTCGAAGACGCCGAGGTTCGAGACCACGCCCCGGATCTCGTGGAAGCGCCCGGCGGCGCCGAGCTGTCGCGCCCGGTCGTAGCCGACGCCCGAGACCACGTCTACCTTCTCGACGAAGACCCGCGGGCCGTGCTCCGGCACCCAGTAGCTGGTGGTGTGGTGGATGGTGTTGCCCGGTGCGCCGCGCATGCCGAGGAGCTGGGCCCGGGGCCGGGCGTGCTCGCCGATGCAGGCGAAGTTGTGGTTGCCGTAGCGGTCGATCTGGCTGGCGATCATCACCACGTGCCGGCGTCCGGACCAGAGCAGGTCGAAGACCTGGCGGAAGGGCAGCCAGCCCTCCACCACCGGCTCGCCCTCCGCCGCTCCGCTGAGGGGCTGCAGGCCGTCGACCAGACAGGCGACGCCGTCGGTCATCATCAGGTCCGGCTCGAAGCTCGCCTTGGCCAGGCGGGCTCCCAGGGCGGGCACGGTGCCGAAGGAGCTGGCCAGCACCTCGCCGTCGCCGCGGAAGAGCTCGGCCACCGCCACGGCGCAGACCTCGGCGCGGGTGGCCCCGCTCATCGCGCCGCGCTCCGCTCGCGCACCGCCCGCCGGTACTCCTCCTCGCTCGCCAGGTCCAGGTAGCGGGCCCGGAAGGCGCTCCAGGCGGCCGGGTCGCGGGCCGCCGCGGCGTATTCGCGCTGGAAGGCCTCGTCGCGCGGGTAGTCGGGGGGGCACTCGGTGAAGTGGGCGCCGCCCGGGGCCTCGATCACGCCGTCGACGAGGCCCCGGTGGATGCGCAGCGTGTGGAAGGAGCCGGCCTTCCGCAGGTCCGAGGTCTCCACGATCTTCTCGCAGGACAGGAAGCGCCGCCGGGCGGCCATGCAGAAGAGGTCGTCGAAGTAGGGGTCGGGACCCAGGAACTGCGCGTTGCCCCGGGCGTCGGCGCGGTTCATGTGCACGAAGGCCACGTCCAGGTGCAGGGCCGGCATGGCCACCAGCTCCTCGCCGTCGTCGTAGGGCGAGCGCACGGTGCGGAGCTCCGGGTTGATCGGGAGGACGTCGGTGCCGAGCCCCGCCCGGGTCGGCAGGAAGGGCAGGCGCAGGGCGGCGGCGTAGAGACCCCACTGGAGCATGCCCTCGTCGAGCTCCCGGGCCTCGATCCGGCCCGCCTGGCGGGCGGTCCGGAACATCGGCTCCAGGGGGATCGAGTCCAGGGAGACGAAGCCGTAGACCAGGCGCCGCACCTTGTCGGCCGCGCAGAGCAGCCCCACGTCCGGACCGCCGTAGCTCACCACCGTGAGGTCGCGCACGCCCGAGCGCAGGATCTCGCGCACCAGCGCCATCGGCTTGCGGCGCGATCCCCAGCCCCCGATCCCGACGGTCATGCCGTCGCGCAGCTCGGCGACGGCTTCGGCGAGGCTCGTGCGCTTGTCCATGGGCCTCCGGAGGGCGAACCCGGGCGAGCGAGTATAATAGCCGCGGCGCTTGGGAGAGGAGGCGATGGCCCGGACGAAGGTGGCGGCGGTGGAGGGCTGGTTCCGGCTCGACGCGGAGGAGCCGTGCCTGCTCGGCACCCGCTGCTCGGCCTGCGACTCGGTCTTCTTCCCGCGCGAGAGCGCCTTCTGCCGCAATCCTGCCTGCCAGGGCACCGAGCTCGAGGAGGTGGCGCTGAGCCGCCGCGGCCGGCTCTGGTCGTACACCAACAGCTGTTACCCGCCGCCGCCGCCCTACGTCGCGCCGGACCCCTTCGAGCCCTACGCCGTGGCCGCGGTGGAGCTGGAGCGGGAGAAGATGGTGGTGCTCGGCCAGGTGGTGCCCGGAGTCGATACCGGCGACCTGGAGGTCGGCATGGAGATGGAGATCGCCCTCGACACGCTCTTCGAGGACGAGAGCCACGACTACGTCATCTGGAAGTGGAGGCCGGTCGGCCAGGGAGATCATGGCTAGCGAAGTCGCGATTCTGGGCGTCGGGATGCACGAGTGGGGCAAGTGGGGCCGCAACTTCGTCGAGTACGGCGTGGCGGCGGCGCGCGATGCGCTCTCGGACGCGGGGCTCGAGTGGAAGGACGTGGACTTCGTGGCCGGCGGCGACACGATGCGCAACGGCTATCCGGGCTACGTGGCCGGCGCCACCTTCGCCCAGGCCCTGGGCTGGAACGGCGCCCAGGTGGCCAGCGCCTACGGCGCCTGCGCCACCGGCGCCCAGGCCCTCGACGTGGCCCGGGCGCGCATCCTGGCGGGCCTGTCGCGGGTGGCGCTGGTGGTGGGCGCCGACTCGGCGCCCAAGGGCTTCTTCGGCCCCCAGCAGGGCGATCGCCCCAGCGACCCGGACTGGCTGCGCTTCCGCCTGCTCGGCGCCACCAACCCGGTCTACTTCGGGCTCTACGCCCGGCGGCGCATGCAGCTCTACGGCGCCACCGAGGAGGACTTCGCCCGGGTGAAGGTCAAGAACAGCCGGCACGGCGCGAGCCACCCCAAGGCCCGCTACCGGAAGGCCGTCAGCGTCGAGGAGGTGCTGGCCTCGCCCATGGTCTCCGACCCGCTGCGCCTGCTGATGATCTGCGCCACCAGCGACGGCGGCGCCGCCGTGGTGCTGACCAGCATGGACTTCGCCCGCCGACACACGTCGAGGCCGGTCCGCGTGGCCGCCGTCTCGACGGTGACGCCCCGCTACCCGAACACGCTGATCGAGATGCCGATGTTCGCCACCGACTCGGCGCTGGGGGCGCCGGTGCCGGACACGCCCTTCCGCGACTCCATCGCGAAGAGCGCGTACGAGGCCGCGGGGGTGGGCCCCGCGGACCTGGACCTGGCCGAGGTCTACGACCTCTCGGCGGCCCTGGAGCTCGACTGGTACGAGAACATCGGGCTCTGCAAGGAGGGCGAGGCCGAGAAGCTGCTGCGGGACGGCGACACCCGCCTCGGCGGGCGCATCCCGGTGAACGCGAGCGGGGGCCTCGCCTGCTTCGGAGAGGCCGTGCCCGCCCAGGCCCTGGCCCAGGTCTGCGAGCTCACCTGGCAGCTGCGCGGCGACGCCGGCGAGCGGCAGGTGGAAGGAGCGAAGCTCGGCATCGCGGTCAACCAGGGGCTCTTCGGGCACGGCTCGTCCGTGATCGTGAGTCGCTGAGATGGCGCTGGCCCTCCGGGAGATCTCCGACCGCCTCGAGATCCAGGACCTGCTGGTCCGCTACACCCGCGCCATCGACCGGAAGGACATGGCGCTCCTCGACACCTGCTTCACGCCCGACGCCCACGTGGACTACCGGAGCTCCGGCGGCACGGCGGGCCGCTACCCGGAGGTGCGGGCCTGGCTCGAGAAGGCCCTCGCGCCCTTCGCGCAGATGATGCACTTCATCGGGAACACCACCCTCGAGCTCGACGGCGACCGGGCGAAGGCACGCACCTACGTGGTGAACCCCATGGGCTTCCCCAATCCGGACGGCAGCCTGCACGTGTTCACGGTCTACGCGCACTACGTGGACGAGCTGGTGCGGCGACCCGAGGGCTGGCGCATCGCCCGGCGGGTGGAGGAGCAGGCGATCTTCGACGGCACGCTCCCCAAGGCGCTCCAGATCCCCTCCTGAGTGCGGAACCGGAGGCCCGTCTTCGTCGTCGGCTTCGCCCGGGGGGGGACGAACCTCGTCCTCAACCTGCTGCGCAGCCACCCCGACCTGGCGAGCCCGCGGGGCGAGACCCACGAGGTGTTCCGCGGCAAGGCCTCGGAGCCGGCGGCGGTGCGCCGGGCCAAGCGCCTGCGTTACCGGCCGATCGTCTGGCTCGAGGGCCGCGACGTCTTCGACGCCTCGGACTGGAGCCCCCGGCCGCCCCTGCGCGCCGCGAGCCGCTTCTGGATCGATCGGCTGCTCTTCGCCGAGAAGCTGCGCGCGCGCGAGCCGGGGCAGAACCTGTGGAAGACCGAGGGCGTCGCCTACACGCAGCGCGAGCTGCGCCGGGCGCGGCTCCTGTGCAAGAACGTGAACGGCCTGATCCGGGTGAGCGGCGAGTTCTCGCGCATCTTCCCCGACGCCCACTTCATCGGCCTGGTGCGCGACGGCTACGCGGTCTGCGAGGGACACCGGCGCCGGGGCATCCCGCTGCTCGAGGCCGCCCGCCACTACGAGATCGGCTGCCGGCAGCTGGCGGAGGACGCGCTTGGCATCCCGCGCTTCCGCCTCTTCCGCTACGAGGACCTGGTGACCTCGCCCCGGCAGGCGCTGGCGGACCTCTGCGAGGCGGCGGGCGTGGATCCGGGGCTCGTCTCCCGGGTGCGGCTCGAGACCAAGCCCGTGGTCGGCGCCGGCGGGGCGCCCGAGGCGGAGACCGGCGCCAAGCGGCTCGGCTGGTACGGCCTGGACGAGTTCGCCTCCCGCTTCCGGCGGGACGCCAACGCCAACCAGCGCGCCCGCCTCTCGGCGGCCGAGACGGCCGAGATCCGTGAGGCCTGTGCCTGGAGCCTCGAGCGCTTCGGCTATCGCTGAGGCGGACGGCTATGCTCGGTCGCCGTGTCCTGGCGGGACGAGGTCGACGAGCTCGAGCGTCGGCGCCGGCGGGCGCAGCAGGGCGGCGGCGCCGAGGCCACCCGCCGCCAGCACGCCCGCGGCCGCCTCGGCGTGCGCGAGCGCATCGAGGCCCTGGCCGACCCCGGCAGCTTCCGCGAGCACGGCGGCGCGGCGGGCAGCAGCGAGCGCGACGCGGACGGCCGCGTCGAGTGGACGCCCGCCAGCGTCGTCGTCGGCGTGGCGAGGCTCGCCGGTCGACCCGCCGTCATCGGCGCCGACGACTTCACGATCCGCGGCGCCGCCTACTCGCCCGCGGCGCTCCGCAAGGGACTCTACGCCGACGAGCTGGCGCTCGGCCGCCGCATCCCCCTGGTGCGCCTGCTCGAGGGCGGCGGGGCCTCGGTGGCCGGCGCCAGCGGCGTGCGGGGACGCTCGGGCTACGACTTCACCTCGTCCTCGCCGCTGAACCAGCTCTCCATGCAGGCCCTCTCCCAGGTGCCGGTGGTGTGCGCGGCCCTGGGTGCGGTGGCCGGCTTCCCGGCGGCGCGCCTGGTCGCCTCGCACCTCTCGATCATGACCCGGCGCGGCGCCCAGGTGCTGACCGGGGGACCGGCCCTGGTGGAGCGCGCCACCGGCGAGCGCCTCACCAAGGAGGAGCTGGGCGGCGCAGGGGTGCACTCGCGAAGCGGCGTGGTGGACAACGTGACCGAGGACGAGCCGCAGGCCTTCGAGCAGATCCGGCGCTTCCTCTCCTACCTGCCCCCCAACGTCTGGGAGGCCGCGCCCGTCGAGGCCTGCGGCGACCCGCCCGAACGCCGCGACGAGGAGCTGCTGAGCCTCGTGCCCCGCGAGCGGCGCCGGGCCTTCAAGATGCGCCGCGCCATCGCCCACGTGATCGACCGCGACTCCTTCTTCGAGATGGGCGCCGGCTTCGGGCGCTCGCAGATCACGGGGCTCGGGCGCCTGGCGGGCCGGCCCCTCGGGATCCTGGGCAACGACTGCCACCACCAGGGCGGCTGCATGACCGCCGACGGCGCGCGCAAGATCCGGCGCTTCGTCGAGACCTGCGACGCCTTCTCGCTCCCGATCCTCTCCTTCGTGGACGAGCCCGGCTTCTGGATCGGCGCCGAGGCCGAGCGCCAGGCCACGATCCGCCACGGCATGGAGGCCATGTTCGCGGTGCAGCAGACCCGGGTGCCCTGGGCGGCGGTGCTGGTGCGCCGCGCCTTCGGCGTGGCCTGCGGCATCCACCTGGGCCCGGGCGCCACCGTGCTGGCCTGGCCCTCGGCCGAGGTGGGGGCGCTGCCGGTGGAGAGCGGCGTGGCCCTGGCCTTCCGCCGCGAGATCGAGAGCGCGGCCGACCCGGAGGCCCGGCGCCGCGAGCTCGAGCAGGAGATGGCCGCCGCCCAGGCCATCCTGCCCCGGGCCGAGGACTTCGGCGTCCACGACCTGATCGATCCGCGGGAGACGCGCAAGCACCTGTGCCGGTGGCTGGAGGAGGTGGAGCCAAGCCTCGCCACCCTGCGCGGCCCCCGCCGCTACGGCATGCGGCCCTGATCCCGGGCTGCGCCGCTCAGCGGTTCCGGTACCTCGGCTCCCGCTGCTCGGTGCGGGCGGCCTTCATCTCCCGGTAGTCGTGGGAGGCGAAGACCAGGGACTGGGTGAGGGCCTCCTCGGCCAGCGAGCCCTCGACGGCGGGATGGGCCAGCCGGGCGAGGGTGCGGCGGAACATCTTCACCGTGAAGGCGGGCAGGGCCGCGATCTGCCGGGCGATCTCGAGGGCGGTATCGTCGAGGCGCTCGTCGGGTACCACCCGCGACACCACTCCGTGTCGTAGGGCCTCCTCGGCGTCCATCACCCGGCCGGTCAGCGCCAGGTCCGCCGCCAGGCCGTGCCCCGCCATCTGGAACAGGCGCGCCGTACCGCCCGAATCGGGCACCACCCCGTGCAGCACCTCCGGCAGCCGCATCCGGGCGCTCTCGCCGGCGATGCGCAGGTCGCAGAGCAGGGCGCGCTCGAAGGAGCCGCCGATCACCCAGCCCTTGAGCGCCACCACGATGGGCGCCGGCATGCTGAAGAAGAGCCGGGTTCCCCGGTGCCCGCGCTCGATGAACTCGAGGTCGCTCAGGTCCTCGCGGCGCAGGCCGAGCTCGCCGGTGTCGCGCCCCGAGGAGAACGACCGGCCGTTGCCCCGCCACACCACGGCCCGCAGTCCCGGGCGCGCGTGGAGCTCCGCCAGGCACTCCCAGAGCCGGGCGTCCATCTCGTCGTTGGCCGCGTTGTGCTTGTCGGGGCGGTTGTTGCTGAGGACGGCGACGGGGCCGTCGAAGTCGAGGGTGATCGTGTCGCTCGGCATGCTCTCCTCTCGGGCGCACCTAGCGGCCCTGGAAACGCGGCGGGCGCTTCTCCCGGAAGGCCGCCACGGCCTCGGCGTAGTCCGCGGTCTGGGCGCTCGCCACCATGCGCTCCGCCTCCTCGTCGAGCAGGGCTTCGAGCCCGGCGCCGAGCGCCCGGTTCAGGTTCTGCTTCATGTAGCGGAGCGCGACGGGCGCACCCTCGGACAGGCGCCGGGCCCAGTCCAGGGCCTGCCCCTCCAGCTCGGCGTCGGGGACCACGCGGTTCACCAGGCCCAGGCGCTCGCAGTCCCGGGCGTCCAGGCGCTCGCCCAGGAAGTAGAGCTCCCGGGCCCGCGCGGTCCCCACCAGGCGGGTGAGGAACCAGGTTCCCCCGTAGTCGCCGGAGAGGCCGAGCTTCACGTAGGAGGTGGTGACGAAGGCGCTCTCGGCGGCGATGCGCAGGTCGCAGGCCAGGGCCAGGGCGAGACCGGCGCCGGCCGCCGGCCCGGGCAGCACCGCCAGCACCGGCTTCGGCAGCCGGTGGAGCGCCAGCGGGATGCGGTGCTCCCAGCGCAAGAGCGCCAGGCGCTCGGCGGGATCCGGGAGCACGCCCTCCGCCGCCATCTTGCGCGTGTCTCCGCCGGCGCAGAACGCGCGCCCCGCGCCGGTCAGCAGCAGGCAGCCGACCCGCTCGTCCTCGCCGAGTCGCGCCAGCATGCGCGCGAGTGCCTGCTTCATGCCGAGGGTGATGGCGTTGCGCGACTCGGGCCGGTTCAGGACCAGCGTGGCGACGCGGCCCTCCAGGCGGCACAGCAGCTCTTCGCTGCCGGTGTCGATCTCCTGCATGGCGCCGAGGGTACCCCAGGCGCCCCTCGGATTGACTCCTGCGGTGTCGGTCGGCGAGACTACGCGCCCATGGGTCTCCCCGAGCCGCCGCCCCTGGGCGCCTCCGCCCTGCCGGCGGGTACGCTCGACGGTGTCACGGTGGTCGTCACCGGGGGCGGCACGGGCCTGGGCCGGGCCATGGCCGTCGAGTTCGGGCGGCTGGGAGCTTGCGTGGCCATCCTGAGCCGCGGGGCGGAGCACCGCGAGGCGGGAGTGGCGGCCGTGCGCGAGACCGGCGCCCGGGCCATGCAGGCCGCCTGCGACGTCCGCAGGCCCGAGGAGGTGGCCGCGGCCTTCGACGCCGTCGAGGCCGAGCTCGGGCTGCCCGGCGTGCTGGTGAACAACGCCGCGGGCAACTTCCCGATCCCCGCCGAGGACCTGTCGCCGAACGGCTGGCGCGCCGTGGTGGACACGGTGCTCTCGGGCACCTTCCTGTGCTGCCGGGAGCTCGGCCGGCGCCTGATCGCCGCCGGCGCCCCCGGCTCGATCATCAACATCGGCGCCTCCTACGCCTGGACCGGCGGCCCGGGCTTCGCCCACTCGGCGGCCGCCAAGGCCGGGGTGAAGTGCCTGACCGAGACCCTGGCCGTGGAGTGGGCGCCCTACGGCATCCGCGTGAACGGGCTGGTTCCGGGTCTGTTCCCGCACGAGGACGAGGTGGAGGCGATCCGCGGCGTGCCCGGGCGCGGCGAGCGCGAGGACGCCCGGGCGCCGGCGGGACGCGTGGGCAGGCCCCGGGAGCTCGGCTGGGCCGCCACCTTTTTGGCTTCGCCCTACGCCGCCTACGTGACGGGCCACACCCTGGTGGTGGACGGGGCCAACTGGCAGCGGCGCGCCATGCTCCAGCCCGGGTTCCGGCCCATCCGCGAGCAGCTGGGCAAGGGCCCCTTCGAGCCCTGAGGGCCGAGGAGTTCCTCTGCACCTCCTCGTCAACGCGTTCCTCGCCGCCTACGCCGCCGACGCCCTGCTCTCCGCGCTCGACGACGGGCTCCGCCACGCGGCCGGCGTCGGCTGGCTCGGCCCCGCGCGCCAGCTCCTGGCCCTCGCGGTCTTCCTGGCCTCGATCGCGGCCTACGGGCTGGCGATCCTCACGCCGCGCTGGCCGAAGCGCATCGCGCTGCCGCCGGCCGTCTTCGCCATCTGGTGGGGCTTCGGAGCGGTGCCGCTCGGGCTGCTGGCGCCGGGCTTCGCGCAGGGCTGGCTGCTGGCGGGCGCGCTCCAGCTGGCGCTCGCCGCCCTGGCCTTCGCCCTGGTGAGGCGGCGGAGCGGGCGCTGGTGGCTCGAGGCGGGCGCCCTCCCCCCTCCCACCTGGCGGCTCCGCTACACGGCGATCCTGCTGGCGCTGCACCTCGTGCTGGCCGTCCCGGCCGCCGCGACCTTCGCGGCGCTCTCCCTGGCCGAGGGCCTGGTGGACCGCAGCGGCGGCTTCGTCGCCTTCGGCCGCGACGGCATGCAGGTCGTCGAGCGCCGCTACCGCGCCGCCGGCGACGAGGTGGTGCTCGTGGGCATGGTGCACGTCGGCGAGCCCTCGCTCTACCGGGACCTCTACGCCTCCTTCGTGGAGGAGCGGACGGTGGTGCTCCAGGAAGGTGTCACCGGTCTCGACGACCTCCTCGGGGTCCCGCTCTCCTACGAGCCGATCGCCGCGGCGGCGGGCCTGGCGATGCAGCCGCCGATCGAGGCGCTGATGCCCGAGCTCCAGGCCGGGCGTCCCGACGGCGCGGAGGAGTGGCCCCACCTGCGGCACGCGGACCTGGACGCCTCCGAGTTCTCGCCGCAGACGCTCGCGCTGCTGGAGCGGCTGGCGCGGCTGATCCGGGCCCCGGACCCGTGGGCCGAGCTGGCCGGCTTCGGCGACTTCGCCCGTTCGGCCGGCCCCGCGCTGTGGCGGGACGTGGAGGAGGATCTGGTCGTCCGGCGCAACCGGCACGTCATCGTCGAGCTCGACCGCGCCCTGGAGGACTACGCGCGGGTGGTGATCCCCTGGGGCGCGCTGCACATGCCGGGCATCGAGCACGGGGTGCTGTCGCGGGGCTTCGAGCCGGTCGGCGAGCGCCGCCGGCTGGCCGTGCGCTACGCGACCCTCGCGAACGGCCTGCGGCTGCTGCTGCGGGCCCTGGCGCGCTAGCTCGATTGGACTGCGCTCGCCTGCGGCTCGCTGCGCGCGCCTCCGGCGCAGGCGCCTTCGGCGCTTGCCTAGCCCGTGAACGGGCGCCAGCGGGGCCTCCGCTTCTCGACGTAGGCGACCGCGCCCTCCTCCAGGTCCGGGTGGCGGGCGTGCTCCTGGATCAGCTTCCAGGTGCGGTCGAGGGCGTCGTCGAGGCCCAGGTCGAGGCTCTGCCA
>Ga0299906_10002742_pt1 | contig 14567 bp, 12 predicted proteins | sample RVTome_14_FD_200259 | JGI IMG/M metagenome (GOLD analysis project Ga0299906, IMG submission 200259) | Soil microbial communities from uranium-contaminated site in the Upper Colorado River Basin, Wyoming, United States - RVT145D125 (version 2) ... | reverse complement strand
TTGTATGCCCGATTGAGCCTCATCGCTCCTGGACCTTTCTATTGATTGCGGAGCGACGGCCGTAGATCCGAGCAGAAAAGGAAGCCATGAGAGTGAGGATATCCTCAACAAGCTCCTCCTCATAGCTCTTGGGAAGTTTCTGACCTGTCCATTCGATGGTGACCCCATGACTGGCCAGGTAGGCTTCAATAAGCCCGAAACCAAATCGTGTGAGTCTATCTTTGTGCTCAACAACAACTCGGTCTATCTCATGAGCATTGACGAGCTTAAAAAGTCTTCGAAGCTTGGGTCTTGTTTCGGACATCCCCGAACCAACCTCTTGGTAAATTTGCGTGATGCGATAAGACTTCTCAGCGCAATAAGCAGACACCCGACCAGCCTGGCGCTCAAGATCCCCCTTCTGTTTTTGGTCGTGCGAAGAAACACGGCAGTAGATCACTACCCGTTCCTCAAACTCCTTTACCGACAGGCCGCGAAGGACCTCGATATCAGATCGCCTAAAGCGACGATGGCCTCCCGGAGTTCTAATCGCCTTGAGACTTCCGGCCTTGTCCCATTTTCTAAGGGTTTGGAGGTGAACTCCCAGAAGTTTGGCTGCTTGTCTAGGGGTTAGGAGGTTATCCGCTGTCATCCCCTCTCCCCACTTTCAGTGGGAGACCTGAGAAGACCTTGGGATTGGAAAATCAAGCGCCACTTGTTGTACCACTCCTGAAATTCCTCGACAGAAGGGATTTGATCTTCCGAAAACGGTGTCGGGTGAGGGATAGTTCTCCCATCACTGGTCTCGAATTCGGTAGCAGTAACGCGGATGATCACGGTCTGGCTCATGCCTCCAGTGTACACCAAGGCTGAGCTACAAGTAAAAAGTGAAGGTTTTGTCAGAAAAGTTCAGATCCTACGATACTGCTCTCCTACCCCATCACGGCCGGGATACCAGACTTGGCACCACTAAATGACGCGTTAGGGTGGGCGATTCTTGCCGGGATCTCAGGTTCAAAAGAGCTACTTTTGATTGACACTTGTGATATCTTGTGCGAGGCGTCCAAGTTCACAGCTTAGAGAAGTTCGGCTGTATTTCTGCGCTGACATGGGGTATGATTGAATATGACCCAAGTACGAGAGCAGGTTCATAGATGCGCGCACTGTCAGCGTGAGTTGGAATCTGGTCAGCCATCGAGGCAGAACCTGTACTGCGCGACATGTCTGCCGGAACGCCTCAAGAAGAACGCCTCACCTGGGCGTTGAGTAAGGCGTGGCAAGGTCTTAACTACGACCGCCGGACAGGTATGACCCTACCGACAGACAAGGTCTTCGCTTTCAAAGGAAGCTCAGATCCTCCACTTCTGAGACCTAGCCGTGTAGCGAGTAAAGTTCTGACCGCTTCGAGGGTGGCTCGGCGCTTCATCGCCCGGGGGCTCCCCATGGGTCAAACCTACCAGAACCCAAAGGTTCGGCTGCACCGGTTTCGCGACCATTTTCGAGTTTGGGACCTGACGAATGCTGGCAAGCGAGGCAAGAAGGTCGGAGACCTATACATCTTTCCGAAGTTTCGGAGCAGTGATGAGCGGGATTCTTGGCTGGAGGAGCAGTCCTTTCAGCTATTGAAGCTGACCCGCTCGGGTAACCCCTACAAGGCGATCAAGGAGTACGTCGATGGCCTCGCTAAAAAGGTCGACGGTCTCGAGGTCAAGGAGACCCTGGCGCGGGGTGTCGACGTCGAGCCCTACGGGCAGGTCTACGACTTCAAGGCCACTCAGGAGGACGGCAAGTCCGAGATCTGGGTAACGTCTAGTCCAACGGACTTCAGGGTTACGAGCCACACTTGGATGACGCGCCCCAATGACCCCACGAAGGGGTTCTACCACGACACCTCGTACTATCCCAACAAAAAGACGGACGCGGCTTCTTTCTACGCTTGGATCAACGAAGGTAGTAATGCCGGCAAGGCCATGAAGTTCAAGTCTATGGACGACTTCCGAGCACTGTGGAAGCAGCTCGGTGTCAACTACGACTCAAACTAAGTAACTTTCCGGCGAGCGATCTGCGGAACAGCCGAGCTATCGGCTGCGCGTCAGTGAGCCGGGTCGCCGTAGATCACAGATCTTTTCAAGAATGCAAAGAAGTGGTCATCGTAGGCCAATATTCCGTCGCGCCGGAGCGCTGCGCACAGCACGTTCGCGCGACGTTCCGGCGTGCTCTCGGCAACGCCCTCCAGGAGATCATTGCCGATCTCCGCAGCTCTTTGCGTGAGCCCCAGCTCTTGAAGCTCTCGGAGAAGTAGCGGATAGATGGCCGTGCTCGCGGCAGACCGGATCACGCGCTCGTCGCGCTCGACCTCCTCCGCAGTCCGGGTGTCGTAGTCACTATCTGCGCTCATATTTCCTTGCCTTTCGTTCCCAAGACTAGACAGGGACTTCTGGAGTGCGAACTCAAGAAGTCCCTGTCTATGGACGACTTCCGAGCACTGTGGAAACTTTCCGGCGGACAACCCACGTTCGAGTCGCCCGCCGGAAAGTTGACTTTTGGTTACTTAGAAGTCCGAGCCGTGAAGCTTGGACGTCCTGTCGACCTTATTTTGGTTGCTGGTCGTCCAGTAGACGTAGTCGCCACTGACTACCAGGTTACGTTCTCCTGGGGAGTGAGCTGAGATGACTCCTGACGGGGTGAGCTGCAGTACGTTGGACCCGTCGAGGTCTGCGCGGAGCAGGGTGAGTTCCGTTACCGTACCGTAGGCCCAGTAGATGTGGGACCCGTCGGTAGCCATCATGAAGTGGTTTCGGACAGGGGACGTCGTACCCGTATGCATCGTTGAGGTCTCATTCTCCCCGATGTCGTGCCGCATAGCGACACTGGGGTCCCCCGAAAGGGTGGCGTGGTTGGCTGTCCAGTAGACGACGTCCCCGACCACGACGAACGACGTCAGGTCCAGTTGACCGGTAACCAGTTCCTCGTCTGAGCCCCCAACCAGGGGTCGCCTCCAGATGGAGTAGACTCCCAAGTCGTCCCGAGTCGTCCAGTAGTAGTGACTCCCTGTGATGTAGAAGTCGTGCCCCGTGAAGGACACCGTCTCGAAGTCCGACGTTATTCCGGTGGCTAGGACCCCCCTTCGAATGACTGTCGTCGATGCGGTCCAGAGAAGTTCCCCGCCGGTGAAGTAGCTCGAGGTGGCCCCTAAACTGCCGAGGTTCGCCTGACTAGAGATGACCGTAGTCGGGGCCCCGGCCTCATTTTCGCAGACGAGGGTGCCGTTTCCTCCGGTTTTGGTCGTCCAACAAAGGTCCCCCTCATTGAAGGCGACGTAGTAGGGGGTATCTTGGCTTGCGTGGAGGACACTTGGAGTGTTGTTGACGGACTTGACGACATAAGTGCCTCCGCTGCCGTCGTCTTCTCCGTAGTAGAGGGTGCTGGAGTCCCCTACGGCGGGGTAGCTGATGATGTTGCCGTTGGCACCGAAGGGGGTAGCCGCTGAGCTCACCGAGCAGAGACTGTCGACGCACATGGCGCCACCACAGGAGTGGTTGCAGGCGCCACAGTTGGCGGAGCTACTTTCGAGGTCTACGCAAGAGTCGTCGCACAGGTCGTAGCCTGAATCGCAGGTCAAGACACAGGCCCCATCCGTGCAGGAGACCTGTTGATTACTCTTGGGATCAGGGCAGTCAACTGCACTTCCCCACTGACCCTGGCTGTCGCAGGTTTCTACGGCCGAGCCGTCACACCGGGTATCCCCAGGCACGCACTCACCCGTGCAACTTCCAGTCGAGCAGACGAAGGGGCAGACCTGGTCCGTAACCCACTGTCCTTGGCTGTTGCAGGTCTGGCTCGCATTCCCATCACACCGGGTATCCTCCGGGGTGCATACCCCACCACAGGCCCCGTTACTGCACAGGAACTGGCAAGTCTCGTCGAACTGCCACTGACCTTCTTCGTTACAGGTTTGGACGTCGTCCTCATCGCACCGGGTATTGCCAGGGGTGCAGGCACCCTCACAGGATCCGTCGTTGCAGACGAACTGGCAGTCGGTGCCGTCCACCCACTGACCTTCTTCGTTACAGGTTTGAGGGGTCAGGCCATCACACTGGGTAGTCTCAGGATCGCATTCACCGGTACAGGATCCATCGTTGCAGACGAACTGGCAGTCCGGTCCCCCTACCCACTGCCCCTGGCTGTTGCAAGTCTGGGGAGTTTGCCCGTCGCAGGACCCAGAGTTAGGGGTGCATTCACCGGTACAGCTCCCGTCGGAGCAGACGAACTCGCAGGTAGTACCAGCTACCCACTGCCCACTGCCGTTGCAGGTGCGAGGCGTGAGACCGTTGCAATCGGTATCCCCGGGGTTGCAGGAACCGGTGCAGTTTCCTGCAGAGCAGAGGAAGGGGCATTCTGAACCGGACTCCCACTGCCCGCTACCGTTGCAAGTTCGGGGGGTCTCTCCGACGCATTCTTTAGACCCCGGGGAGCACTCACCCGTACAGCTCCCGGCGGAGCATACGAATTCACAAGCTGAGCCGTTGACCCACTGCCCGCTACCGTTGCAGGAGCGTGGAGTCAGGCCGTTGCAGTCCTCGGACTCTGGTTCGCAGACCCCGGTACAGCTCCCGTCGGAGCAGAGGAAGGGGCACGTAGTCCCGCTGACCCACTGCCCCTGGCTGTTGCAAGTTCGGGGGGTATCTCCTGAGCAGTCCTTGGCCCCTGGTTCGCAGACGCCAATACAGCTCCCGGCAGAGCAGACGAACTCGCAGGTAGTACCAGCTACCCACTGCCCTTCTTCGTTACAGGCGCGAGGGGTGAGGCCGTTGCAGGAGGTCGTCCCGGGCTCGCAAACGCCCGTACAACTACCGTCAGAGCAGAGGAAGGGGCATTCTGAACCGGACTCCCACTGACCCTGGCTGTTACAGGTCTGGGGGGTCTCTCCGGCACACATCGTATCCCCGGGAGGACACACACCGGTACAGCTCCCGTCGGAGCAGGCGAACTCACAGGCTTCGACGTCCTCCCACTGCCCGTCGCCGCTGCAGGCTTGGGCCGTAGAGTCCTCACACTGCGTAGCTCCGGGAAAGCAGTCGAGGGGCTGACACGAGGCACCGGTTTCCCACTGACCCTCCGCGTTGCAGGTTCGCAGGTGGTGGTCGACGCTGCAGATTGAGATCCCCGGCAGACAACGCCCGGTACAAGCTCCGTCGGAGCACAGGAACGGGCACCGCTTCGAGAGCTCCCACTGCCCTTGGCTGTTGCAGGTATAGGAGTCCTTGTCCTCACAAGAATTGTCTCCTGGGTCGCACTGACCCTCACAGGCCCCGTCGGTACAAAGGAACTCACAAGTTTGGGTCGAAACCCACTGCCCACTGTCGTTGCAGGTTTGGGTCGTTGACCCATCGCACTGCGCAGCCTCTGGAGTACACTGCCCATCACAGGACCCATCGGAGCAGAGGAATTCGCACGTCTGATTCAGTTCCCACTGACCTTCTTCGCTGCAGGTCTCTGCCCGCAGCCCATTACAGCGGGTATTGCCAGGGGTGCAGACCCCCTCACAAGACCCATTGGAGCAGAGGAACTCGCAGGTTGTGACCTCTTGAACCTGCCCGTCTGAAGAGCACGTCTGAAGGGATTGCTGCCCAATACAAGTCGAGGAGTTGGGTACACAAATGGGGTCTGGATCGGGTTCTGGATCGGGGTCTAGCCCACTGTCTGGGTCTACTCCACCGTCCGTTTCTGGGTCGGGGTCGGGCCCTGAATCCGGGTCTGCTACCCCACCGTCCGTTTCGGGGTCGGGTCCTGAATCTGGGGTTACTGGCCCCGCATCCATCTCTGGGGTCCCAGCATCGACCTCTGGTGGGGTATCTGGAGCGTCCGGTTCGTCGTCGGGATCGTCATCGGGATCGTCATCGGGATCATCCGGTTCGTCGGGATCATCCGGTTCGTCGGGATCCGGCTCATCGTCCGAAATGTCTCCCGTGTCGTCGTCGGGGAGCATTTCCGTTCCGGAATCTTCTTCGATAGGCGGGGACGAATCGTCTCCGCTACAGCCTACGGCGAGCAGGCTAAAACACAATAATATCGTTGCTTTGTACATGTTGTCTCCTTGTCTCTTTGGTTAGAGTACGGTTCGTTCCCAAGACTAGACAGGGACTTCTGGAGTGCGAACTCAAATTGTTTTTGTGTGTTTGATCTGTCTATGGATCACATACTCAGTCAATTTTTCACGGCGGGGACTGCAGTCCTGGCCATGACTGTCGTCATCGTCACGTTCTTTTTGCGTCGTATCGTGGAGACTGCGGCCCCTTCGGTGAAGAAGAAGGCGGACGAGAACGACCCGAAGTTGACGTACCACACGACGTTTGCTCGTTGGTGGAATGGCGTGATACTCTATGCTCTACCAGTCCTCACGGGGGGCCTCATAGGCCTCATGGATGTACCCTACCTCTTTAGTGTGGAGGGTCTGGAAGGGGGCAGTAGTCGCGTCTTCTTTGGTGGGGTTGTAGGGTGGATGAGCAGTTACATCTACAAGATTGTCCGGATGGCTCTCAAGAAGAAGACGGGAGTAGACCTGAACCCTACTCCCTCGGTAGTTCCTGGTGCTGACGAACCTTCTGGGGGTTGAGGGATGACCTCTAAGAGGGTTTGGTCTTTCCTGCGCAAGTACGTGCTAGCGCCTCTTCCGATACTTCTTTTGTTCATAGGAGCCGTTGTACTGGTTGTACTGGGGGTCAAGAACGTCCAGGTAGGGGGGCTCATCGGTAGGTTGCTGGGACGCAAGGAGGGAAGTCGCTCGGCGATTGACGTCGCGAACAGTATCCCGGAGGACAGGGTAGACGAGCGCGGCACCCTCATTCCCATGGGGGCTCCTGATGGGAGGGGGGTAACTCAGGCGAGGGTCGTACCGATTCAGAAGCCTGGCTTGTTTGATGACCCCGACAAGGTCAAGGTCACTGACCCCGACAGTGGGGACACCGTCGACGTAGACCTTCCTACAGGAGTGAAGGCCAAGGACGTCGACCAAGTCGTCATCGTAACGCCGGAAGTAACGGCGGTAACGGTGAAGAGCGACTCCAAGGTTTCTGCTGAAGACGTAGATACCTTACTCGACAAGTACGCACTTTGAGTGGGTGGTGTACCCTACCTGCATGGTAAGACTTGCGGCGTTCATCCTCCTAGGTATCCCTCAACCTGCGCTCGCTCGAGAAGACTCGGTGTGTCGAGACACCGAGAGTGACGTCTGTGTTGCCAAACAGGACCTCAGGATGTTTCTGTTGTTGGCTGAGGAACGGAAGTGTCTCGACGAGACTACTCCCCAGTTATTTTTCGATCCTGTGACCATCACCACAGACCGCGAAGGGAGGGTCTACTATACGGGCAATGACCCTACTAGTCCGTACACGCTCGAAATGAAGTGGTGCCACTACCACCTTCGAGGGGAGGGCAGGATCGGGATTGTAGCAGCGGTAAATGAGCCCCCAACTTGGGGGTTTCGATTTCGACCCAAGGCCTACTTGGGGTACCTTCCCCTGAAGGCCGTCGAGGAAGAGGCTTCTCTCGACGATGGTATCGATGCTGGGATGATGCTCGACTTCTTCTACTACAAGTCGGTGAACTTAGATGTGGCAGCGGGGTTCCGTTCGGCTGGGCTAGGGTTGGGGTTAGACTTGACGAATAACTTCGGGGTCTATGGGGGGTACGCCTTCACGTGGGATGTCCTGCCAACCCCCCACAGCGTCTTGGTCAACGCGCACTTTGCTTTCTGATGGCAACCAAACAGAAGCTCAGTACGGAAGAACGTCGGGCTAAACTTCAGAAGGTATACGACACCCTCAAAAAGGTTCGGACTTCCAAGACAGTAACCCTCAAGCCCTCTCCCCTGTTGAAAACGGAGTACGAGGACCTCAATGGTACTCCGGCCCCTTTTAGTCTGAGATACTATCAGGTTCAAGGGGCCTACCACATGATCGTCCTGAAACGGATGATCTTAGGAGATGACGTGGGTCTGGGCAAGACGATCCAGACCCTGGCGGCTCTTTGTCATTTTTTCAGCCGAGAACCCAATGTCAAGGTCGTAGTAGTCAGTCCAAAGTCCACGGTACACCAGTGGTCGGCGGAGGTCCTACGTTTCACCGAGGGGGTTACTCCGTACGTAGTCGAGACGAGGGCCAAGACAAAGGACGGGGCCTCCCCATTAGAGCAGCGGAAGGCCATTTACCAGAGGTGGTTGGAGCACGAGGGGCCTTCTGTCTTGATCGTGAACTATGCTCTTCTCATCCGAGATTGGAATGCTGAGGGGTTTCGACCAGTCGACGCGAGGGGTAAGCCTGACCCCAAGAAACCCGTTGTGCCGGGTGTTTTGGATCAGACGATGCAAGAGGCGGCGAAGTCCACCCTCATAACCGTACTCGATGAAGCGCAGAGCTTCAAAAACATGCGAACCAAGACCTGGGAGGCGGTCCGCAATCTTTCGGACCTCTCCGACCGAGTATACGGGTTGACAGCCACGTTACTCAAGTCCCATCTGATGGAGGGCTACTGCATTTTCAAGGCCATCAAGCCAGAGTTGTTCGGTACCAAGACAAACTTCATGAAGGCCTACTGCCTCACAGTTTTGCAGGCTATCCCAGGGTCCAAGCAAAAGATCCCCGTAGTGCAGGGATACAAGAACCTAGGTCATTTCAGGAAACGTATCGACCCCTTTTTCTATGGTCGCTTCAAAAAGGACGTCACCGACGAGCTTCCGACCCTCGTAGCCAAGGACATCATTTGTGAGTTGAGCCATGCCGAAAACAAGAAGTACTCGGAGGCTCTTCGAGGGGTACTAGAGCTGGGAGACGGCGTTTTGAAGGACTACGAGGACCACCGTGCCTTAGTAGCGCTCATCTACTGTCAGCAGGTAGTCGACTCTCTAGCTCTTCTCAAGTTTGAGGAGGGTCAGGTCGTCGATGAGGGGTTCGACCTGGAGACGTTTGACGTCAAGAGTATCAAGGTAGGGCAACTCGGGTCGAAGGAGCAGGCTTTGGTAGACCTTTTGGGAGACGAGTTAGACGGTGAAAAAGTCATCATTTACACTCGATTTGCCAGCCTCGTACCGAGACTTCAGAAAGTCTTGCACAAGCAAAAGATCAAGAGCGTGTGTATTACAGGGGGTGATACCCTGAACGCCCATGGACTCGACCTAGCTGGGTTCAAGTCCAAGGCTTCGGACTCTCGCAAGAGAGCTCAGCAAGTATTTCAAGACAGGGGATCGGGGGTCAACGTCATCATCATCACGGAAGCCGGGGGTGTCGGTATCAACCTGCAGATGGCCAGGGCCTTCATATTCTACGACATGCCCTGGACGTGGGGAGACTACGTTCAAATCTTGGGGAGGATGATTCGCATCGGTTCTCCTCACAAGGGCGTAATTGCTTACCACCTGATAGCTGAACGCCCTCACGACGAGGGTAGTCGGAAAACGATCGACCACCACGTGCTGAAATTGCTTCGAAAAAAGAAGAAATTCATCGACCAAGTTTTGGGAGAAGGCCTAGAAGGGGGTCTCGAGTTCGACAAGGACGTCAGCTTGAAGTCTCTTGTTCAGGCGCTCCAAGAGGATACATGACTACAGAGGACATTTGTCCCGTCTGCGAGAGTCCCTTTTACCCCGGGTGCCGAAACCGTTATGGGGGAGGGGCTAACATCGTCAAGCTGCGAGAGAACAAGACCGAGTACGTCGAGATGTGTCCGAACAACACGAGGCGTCATCTACGAAACTACATGCAGGCTATCGACCCCAAGTTGTGGAGTCAAACTCCTTTCAGAAACACACCCCTTTACAACAAAAAAGATGGCGTTGACCGTACGAAGGACGACCTCTTCATCTCATCTATCGACTGGGGCTCTTTTTTGTCCCACCTCAAGTGGGTAGCGGGCTACAAGTGTGGGCAGAGCTCCTTCATCAAAGTTGCCAGCGACCGCACGCTGCTAGACATCTTCGTCGGTAACCGTAACTACAAGAACCAGATGAGGGAGCGCCTGACCAACGAGTCCTTCGTGTGCAATTCCTTGGAGGAGTTTCTCGAGAGTCCCGATCTCGTCATCATTCAGCTAGGGGGCCTGAGACATCCCAACCGAGCGGCTGCCAACATTCTCAAGGAGAGCCTCCTAATCCGCAGAAGGTTGGGAAAGTCCACCTGGCTGGTGGAGCCTCACGACAAGGCCTTCACCCCATTTTACAAGAACGACTTCGGTACTTCGGAGGGTCTGCCGTCTTGTGACGAAGAAGTCTCGAGTTACGTTGATGAGAACTTCGAAAAAATAGAGCTGGACGTCGTTGAGGGGGCTCGCATCACACAGTACGAAGAAGACGATGAAGAGGGTACAGTGTCTCTGGGGGAGGACGGTCCAAGTGAGTTCAACGAAGTCGTCCCCGATGAAGAGGTGGACTTGGAGAGGAACCTGGGAGAAGAGGCTGACATAGACGACCTCCTAAAGGAGGCCAAACCGAAGAGGGTTAAGTACAAGAAGAAGGGTAGGGGGCGTTACTGAATGAGCGACACGAAGGTCTTACTCAAGGGCATCATCGACTTTGGGGCACTGTCTCAAGAGTCTCTCGCAGGAAATTACCAACGGCTTCGAAGCTCGAAAGTAGAGTGGACGAACCCGGTAGACGAAAAGGTCTACAAGTTCGTCTCGAGCTTTTTCGAGCAGGAACTCGACATCCCGTCGTCCAAGATCCTGACGGACTACTTCGAGCGTCTGGAGGACTACGAGACCCAGGAGCGGCTGAAGGAGATCAGTGACGCCACGTCCTACGAGGGGTCCAACTACAGCTTCGTACTCAAGGGTCTGTTGGAGGATCAAAATCGGTTCAACTTGCTCACGGCGCTCAAGGAGACACAGGAAGTAGCGCAAAAGGGTCTGGTCGTCGGGGAGGGTAGGGACAAGACCCGCATCCACGGGGTGAAGGACGCTATCCTGTACTTCCAGCGTCAGGTATCCGACCTCATCATTTCAGACTACAATGCTCGGACTAGGGGCGACATCCGAAAAGCGACCAAAGAAGCTTGGGAAGCTTATCAGTACGCAAAAGCCAACCCCGGTCAAGCTTGGGGGGCGTTTCTAGGCATCGACCACGTAGACAAAGTTTGCAGGGGTATCAAGAGGGGGGAGCTGTGGATACACGCCGCCTTCACTGGGGAGCTAAAAACTGCGTTGGCCATGAACACGGCCTACAACTTGGTGACTAGGTACCGTCGGAACGTCTTCTACGTATCCTTGGAAATGCCCTTCGAACAGATGCGCAACATCATCTGCACGCTGCACTCAGCTCACCCCAGCTTCAAAGCTCAAGGGTATCAGCCCTTAGACTACCGCAGTATTCGCGACGGTCTATTGACAGCGGAGGAGGAGACCTTCTACAAGAAAGTTCTGAAGGACTTCGAGACCAACCCCGAATACTGTCGGTTAGAGCTCTGGTGTCCAGACCATGACGTGACGGTCTCAGACGTCAAGATGGAAGCCGAACTCTTACACAAACAAATGGAAATAGGCCTTCTTTGCATAGACCACGGGGGATTGGTCCAGCCGTTACGATATAATAGAGACTTCGTGATTTCCTTGAACTCCGTAATTCGAGACTCCAAGAAGTTGGCCCTCCACTTCAACCAAGGCGCGGGCGTACCCGTCATGCTACTCTTTCAAATCAATCGACTGGGTAAGGCAGAAGCTGATAAAAACGAAGGGAGGTACAAGCTCTCTGCTCTCAGCTATGCTAACGAAGCCGAGAAGAGTGCCGACGTCGTCACTACGACTTACCTCAACGACGACCTCAGACAGGACGGTAGGTCCATCATGTGCTGTCTGAAGAATCGAGACAACCCCACCTTTTCCCCGTTCCAGCTTGGAGTCGACTTTTCCTGCCGTCGAATATACCAAGCGGAAGTAGGCGAAGACCTCGTTTCTGATGACGACGCTATGGAAGGGATGCTGGAGGTATAGATATGGAAGACCGTCGACGCCAAGAGTGGTACAAGCAACGTGTACAGGCCATCCATCAAAAAGTCTCTGCTTACGATGTGCTACGTCACATCGGGGTTACCCTCACTCAATCAACGGATGACAAAGAAGAGCAGTTCAGCTGCCCTTTCCACGGCCTCGACAAAAAGCCTTCGGCCCGTATCTACCCTGCTTCCGACGACAGCCATAGCCACGTTTGGTGCTACGTGTGTCAGCAGCCGGGGTGGGATGTCATTGGGCTCTGGAGGCGCCACAACGACTTAGCTTTTGGCCAAGCTCTGTCGGGATTGGAACGAGCTTTTGGTCTTCCTACCTCACCCATCCCCGAGGACTTGGAAGAGGCCTCACAGGAGGACCTTACGGAATTGACCGTGTTCAAGAAGCGGTTTCTTGCCTGCAACAAACACTTGACCCGCAAACGAGACCTCTATGTGAAACTCGACGATATGGTGGGATTTTTGTCTGCTGGGAGTGTATTGGATAAGACCAAGTATAGAGTCGACAAGAAACTGTGGACGCCGGCTAGAGGCTTACGAGTGTTGGATACCCTGTTTGAACGCATGCGACAGAAGGAGTCTTTATGCCCCGACGGGTGAGGCTACCTACAGCTGAAAAGGGGACCTTAGAAGTGCTTGTTGTCCGTTCTAAGGGGGGGACGTGGGAGGGAGATTGGGAGGCATTGAAGGGGACACCCGTGGGGAGATCCTTCAGTGTAGTGAAGCAAGCCGACTTTGACCACGTCCTGAACGGGTTGTCCAAACCGTTCGTGGATGCTTTGGGGCTACCTCCTGAAGGGGCTCTCAGGAAATTACCGACGAAGCAGTGCGCTAGGAGAGATAGGTGCACACTCCATGACGGAAAAAGGTGTGTCACTGACTCAAAAAAGGGGTTACCTTGGTGTTTCGAGCTTGCTGGATTGGACCTCCCCCCGGCCGCGATGACACTGGCAACAGAGGTGTTGTTTGGGTGGCGTAGCGGCGTTTACGTGGTGGTCGTAGAAGATGGCTGACGAAGATACCGAGTGGAGTCTGGATTGGGCTGACGACGAAAGGGTGGTCAAGCCTAAGTCTCCCCCTCCCCTACCTGAAGAAACTGTCAATCCAGAAGACCTCGACCCCAAGGCTTTCATGGAGGAGTCTGGATTGGTGCAGGAGGGGGCGGATCAAGACTTATCCAGACCTTGGATGAAGGCCCACAAGATTGAACTAGTGCTGACTAAGGATAGAGTCAGAGAACTGGTGGACCGTTCTTTGGAGATAGGTAGAGTCGCGCTCGACTTGGAGACGGAGGGGTTTGATAACCGCATCGACTACGACGAAAATGACGTCCCTTCGACTCGGCATAAGGTCGTGGGATATTGTTTGAGTTTGGAGGGGGAAGGCTACTACATCCCCGTTCGGCACCGATGGAATACCACCTATAACAGCGATCCCAACGTTGATGACGTAGATGCAGTAGAGACTGAAATCAAACGACTGTGTTTGGCTGCTCAACCGGTCATCACAGAAGAGGGGAAGAAGGTAGACCCCCTGAGTTCACGGGATTGGGCGAAACCCCCCGAGGTCTGTATCGAGTTTTGGAACGCCAAGTTTGATCAGGAGTTCTTGTATCCCATCACGGGGATTGATTGGTGGCACCCCGACTCTTTCGAGGACGGTATGCTGGCTAACTACGTCCTGTACACGGACGACGACCATGGTTTGAAGATAAATGCCGAGAGGAAGCTCGAGCCCGTTCGGGATGGGGAGGAGGAGTACCCCTATGAGATGATCAAGTTCTCAGACCTCTTCCCCAAAGGTTTGAAGAAGAATCAGATGTTCTTCTACGACTTGCGACCAGAAGCTACTGGAAATGGTTGGAACGCAGTCCTCTACGGTTGTTCGGACGCGATTTGCACCAACCTCCTGTGTAAGTTGTTGGTCCCTAAGGCCAAGGACAAGAAGTTTGCGACAACTTATCGTATTGAAAAGCAAACAGCCTCAGCAAGTCGAATACTCGAGCGTCCACGGGTGCAGGTCGATGGGGGTGAGATCGCTCTCCTTTTAGTAGAAGCCGAAAAAGAGCTGGGACAGTACGAGGAGATGATCAAGAAGCACGCCAGAGCTGTAGGTCTACCCGACCTCAATCCTGGGTCCCCATCACAACTTGCAGAGTTTTTATTTGGGTCCGAAAGACTCAACTTGCACCCTAAACCTGAAAAAACGGCTACGGGACAATACAAGACCGACGAAAAGACCTTGAGCCACTTGTTCGACCTCAACCCCCGAGCTGAGGTGTTGGGGCTGATTATCAAGTATCGTCAGGTTGACAAAATTCGAGGTACCTACCTACAGAACCTACGTAGTAACACGGATGAACACGGTCAGATACGTCTCAATTTCAAGCAGACGGGGGCGGCTACGGGGCGATTCTCAGCACCCAAGGGGGAACCCTCTCACGGATTCGGAGGAGTACCCATCCAAGGTATTCCAGCTAGAGAAGATCCCAATAAGCCCAAAGTAGCTCACAGTCTACGCAGGGCGTTCATTGCCCGACCCGGGTACGTCATGGTCAAGGTAGACTACGCCTCCCAAGAGATTCGTATTGCGGCGAAC
>Ga0299906_10002741_pt1 | contig 14567 bp, 15 predicted proteins | sample RVTome_14_FD_200259 | JGI IMG/M metagenome (GOLD analysis project Ga0299906, IMG submission 200259) | Soil microbial communities from uranium-contaminated site in the Upper Colorado River Basin, Wyoming, United States - RVT145D125 (version 2) ... | reverse complement strand
TGGCTCGGCGTCGTCACGCCGGCGCGCACCTGCCCCTTCAGGCCGGCGACGCGGACCATATAGAACTCGTCGAGGTTGGACGCGGAGATCGACAGGAAGCGTACCCGTTCCAGCGGCGGATGACGGCCGTTGAGGGCCTCGTCCAGCACCCGGTCGTTGAAGGCCAGCCAGGAAAGCTCGCGGTTGATGAAGCGGTCCGGCCGCTTGAGCGGAGATACCGCCGGCGCCGGCGGCGAATCGCTCACCGTCTCCCGGAGCGAGCCGGCCGTCTGTCCGTCGTTCACGATCCCTCCTCCTTGCCTGCAATGTCCCGACTGCGCGCAGATGGCATGGAGCCTAACCGCCGCGGAGGGCCGTTTTTATGACACCGCAGGACACGAAGCCGTTCGACAGTGGCATAGCAACAGATGGGCGCCAAGGCCATCCGGGGCGGCGGCCCGCAGCGCTTGGCCGCGGCCGCGTCGCCTGATGCGCCTGCTGCTGCTGCGCCACGCCAAGTCGTCGTGGAAGGACGGCGGGCTCGACGACCACGAGCGGCCGCTGAACCGCCGCGGCCGCAGCGCCGCCACGGCGATGGGCCGCTACCTGCTGGAGGAAAGGCTGCTGCCCGACCTGGCGCTGGTGTCGAGCGCCCGGCGCACGCAAGAGAGCTGGGCGCGGCTGACCGCGGCGTGGCCCGCGCCGCCGCCGGTCAAGGTGCTGCGCGGCCTCTACCTGGCGCCGCCCAGCCATCTGCTGGCGCAGATCCGCCGCGCGCCGGCTACGGCGCGCACGCTCCTGGTGCTGGGTCACAACCCGGGGCTGGAAAGCCTGGCGCGCCAGCTGGCCGGCCCCAAGAGCGGGGCTGCGGCTCGCGGCGAGCTGCAGGAGAAGTTCCCCACCGGCGCGCTCGCCCTCTTCGACTGCGCCATCGACGGCTGGGAGGCGCTGCGCCCGCGCGGCGCGAGCCTGCTACGCCTCGTGACGCCCCGGACGCTGACCGGCGAGGCGGGCGACTAGCCTTCGGTCAGCGGCGCCAGGCTGCGTTTGCTGTGCTTCCAGGCGCGCTTCAACCGCCCCAGATCCTGGTCGATGCGCGAGGCCTGCCAGCCGAGCACCAGGCCCAGCGCGCGCGCCTCGCCCGGGCGGGGCGCTTTCCCGCTGGCCTGCTCCAGCAGCTGCTGTCCGACCGCGGCATCGTTCAGCGAACCCAGGCAGTCCTGCAGGTCCTTGAGCGCTTCCAGGGCCTCCCTCGCGGTGCCTTTTTGCAGGAAAGAGCGAAAGAATTCAATGATATAGCGCAGCTTCTTGCAGCCGATGCGCAGCTGGTGCAGCGAGGCGGCATCGTCCTCGTTGCGCTGGCGGCCGCGCTTCAGCAGGGCACGGGTGCGCCGGGCGAGCTCACGCTGCGCGAAGACGCGCCCCGGCTCGTCCGCCGGCGCGATCAGTTCGCCCGGCTCGACCGGCTTGCGCCAGGCGCGATCCTGGATCAGCAGCACGATGCGCAGCAGCAGCGTGGTGTAGCGCCGGTCCTGCAGCACCGCGAGCGCCTGCGCCCGCGCCGCCTCGCGCCGCTGCTCGGCGCGGTCCGCCAGGCGTCGCAGCCCGCCGTCGCCGGGCATGCGTTGCAGCATCGGCGTCAGGGTCTCCAGGCAGAAGACGTCCCAGTCGCGCGCCGCGCCGGTGCCGGACTGCAGCCACTCCAGATCGTCCAACAGCTCGGCCAGCACCGTCTCGGCGATGATCGGCCGGAAGGCGCCGAGCGCGGCGCGCAGGCGGCGCACTGCGACGCGGAACTGGTGCATGCACTCCGGATCGATCGAGCCGGCCAAGAGCGCCCGCTCATTGGCCTGCAGCTGCGTCAGGCAGGCGCGGGCCACCGCCACCAGCGCCTCGCCGGCGGTCATGGTCCCCGGGAGGTCGATCCGCTCGGCGTTGGCAGGCTGCGGCTGCCGGCCGTCGGCCAGCGCGTAGCCCCGCGCTGCCTTGCTCTCGCTGAGCAGCCGGAAATCCACCTGCTCGTGCAGGGTGATCGCAAGCTGCACCAGCCGTTCGGGCCGGCCGCTCTTCAATTCGAACTCGGCCTCGCAGATCGGCCGGCTTTGTCCGTTGGAAAGGATGATCCTGCCCTGATCGAAGGCGACCTCGACATCGCTGTCGATCAGGCGGATCGGCAGGGCGTGGCGCTCGACCTGGGTCTCGAACACCGGCGCCAACGCCTCGCCCACGCCGGGCTCGGCCAGCACCGAAGCGGCGGTCGGCTCGCTGACCCTGGCGGGATCGGGCGCCGCGCTCGGCAGCTCCGCCTCTTCCTCGGAAACCTCCTGCAGGCCGCTCAAGTCGGCGGCCTTGGGGCGCTTCACCGTCTGCAGGAAGCGCCGGCCTTCGCTGCGCACGCGGAAGGCGATCTTGCGCTGGGCCAGCTTGCGGTCAGGCGTGTCGTAGTAGGTGGACTGCAGCGCCGCTTTGCGCAAACGCCGGCCCGCCGCGAGCGACCGCAACAGGGGATGCCGCTGCAATCGCTTCAGCGCGTCCGGCGCCAGGGCAAGCTTCAGCTCGATCTCTTCCGTCATCCCCGACCCGTCCGACAGGCCGCTGTAACTCAGACGAGACAGCAATGGCCGTCAAGGCAAGAAGAGTCTCATTCCGCCGCCGCAACATGAGCCTGTGGAAAACTCAGAAGGTGCCGGGGTAATTGCCCCCGTCGATCAGGAGATTGAGCCCGGTGATGTAGCCGGCGTGCGCGCTGCAGAGGAACGCGCAGGCGTGACCGAACTCTTCGATGGTGCCGAAGCGGCCGGCGGGAATCTCGGCCGCGCGCTCGCGCCGCAGCTCCTCGTAGTCCTTGCCGCTCTTGCCGGCGCTCGCTTTCGTCGTCTGGGCCAGGCGGTCGGTGTCGAAGGAGCCGGGCAACAGCGCGTTGATCGTGACGTTGTGCAGCACCGTGGCGCGCGCGATGCCGGCAACGAAGCCGGTCAGGCCGGAGCGTGCGCCGTTGGAGAGGCCGAGATAGCTGATCGGTGCCTTCACCGCCGCGGAAGTGATGTTGACGATGCGCCCGAAGCGCCGTGCGATCATGCCGTCGACCGTGGCTTTGATCAGCTCGATCGGCGTCAGCATGTTGGCGTCGATCGCGCGCAGCCAATCCTCGCGCGTCCAGTTGCGGAAATCTCCCGGCGGCGGGCCGCCGGCGTTGTTCACCAGGATGTCGGGCTCGGGGCAGGCGGCAAGTATCTGGCGGCGGCCTTCCGCCGTGGTGACGTCGCAGGCGATCGCGGTGACCTTGGCGCCGGTCTTCTGCCGGATCTCGGCGGCCGTCGCCTCCAGCGTCGCCGCCGTGCGCGCCGCGATGGTGACCGCAACGCCCTCGGCGGCGAGCGCGAGCGCGCAGCCCTTGCCCAGTCCCTTGCTGGCGGCGCAGACGATGGCCTTGCGGCCGGCGATGCCCAGATCCATGGCGCGGTCCTCCCTCGGTGCGACCCGCCAATAGCAGAGCGGCAAGGACCGCGCAAAAGGCGCTCAGCCGGCCTCCCGCTGCAGCACCGCTCTCGCCAGCGGCACGGTGATCTCGCGGTGCTCGGCCAGCGCGGCGCGATCGAGCGCCTCGGCCAGGCGATGCACCGCGGCGAAGGAGCGCTCGATGCGCGGCAGCAGGAAGCGCACCACCTCCGGGGCGATGCGGACCTGCCGGTCGTTCAGCAGCTTCAGCAGCAGGCCGCCCAGCAGGTCGTCGTCCGGCGCGGCCAGCGCCACGGCGTTGGCACCGCGCAGGCGTGAGGCCAGGTCCGGCAGCTGCAAGGCCCAGCGCGCCGGCGGCAGCCGCGCCGTCAGCAGCAGGTGGCCCTGCCGCTCGGCCAGCGCGGTCCAGAGCGAGAAAAGCGCTTCCTCCAGCGGCGCGGCGGCGAGCGCGCGATCGAGGTCCTCCAGCAGCACGGCCTTGGCCTCGCCCAGCAGGGCGCGCGCCGGCGCGAGGGCGAGCTGCAGCGGATCGAGCGCCACCGCCCCAGCGCGCGCCTGCCAGATCGCCGCCAGGTGGCTCTTGCCCGCGCCCTCCGGCCCATGCAGCACCAGCGCCATCCCGGGCCAGCGCGGCCAGGCGTCGACGAAGGCGAGCGCCGCCTCGTTCGCCGGCGCGGGCAGGAAGTCGGCGCGGCCGAAGCGGCGCAGTGCCGGCAGGCCGATCACCAGCTGCCGCGCGCTCACTCCTGCACGCGGCCCAGGTAGAAGGGGCTGATGCGGTAGCGGCGCACGGCGAAGCGCACCAGGACGCCGATGCAGCCGGCGACCGGCACCGCCAGGATCACCCCCCAGAAGCCGAGGAGCGCGCCGCCGGCCAGCACCGCGAAGACCATCCACACGTCGTGCAGCCGCATCTGCCGGCCGACCAGGCGCGGCGTCAGGAAGTAGCCCTCGATGAACTGGCCGAGGAGATAGAGCAGGATCGGCACCGCCATCTGGCCGAAGCTGTCGTACTGCGCCAGCGACACGGCCACGGTCAGCGCCATCCCGGTCAGCGAGCCGACGAAGGGGATGAAGGTGAGCAGGCCGGCGATGACACCGATGACCAGGCCGTATTGCAGGCCGACCAGCGTCAGCGCGGCCGCGTAGTAGATCGCCATGATCACGCAGACCGTCGCCTGGCCGCGCACGAAGCCGGCCAGCACGCGGTTCATGCGCCGGAACAGGTCGCGCAGGGTGGCGCGCTGCGCCAGCGGCAGCATCTGGTCGATGCGCGCGACGATGTGGTCCCACTCCAGCAGCAGGAAGAAGCCGACGAAGGGCGTGATCAGCACCAGCGAAACCAGGTTCACCACGGCGATGCCATTGACGACGATGCCGAGCATGATCTCGCTGAGGGTGCCGACGGCGCCCTCGGCCGAGCTCGCCAAGGCTTCCTGGATGCGCTGGCGCAGATCGACGCCGGTGCTTTCGGAGAGCTCGACGGAGAGGGAGAAGAGCCGCTCCTTGACCCACTGGACGTAGGACGGCAACGCCGTCACCAGATCGATCACCTGGTTCACGATCATCGGCCCGACCACCGCCAGGAAGGCGGCGGTGACCAGGAAAAACAGGACGGAGACGACCGACGTCGCCAGCAGCCGGCCGAGCCCCCAGCGCTCCAGGCGGTCGACCACCGGATCGAGGAAGAAGGCGACCGCCATGCCGGCGATGAACGGCAGCAGGATCTCGCGGATCAGCACCAGGAAGATCAGCAGGCCGCCCAGGATCGCGGTCCAGAAGAGCCAGTGCTTCCAGGCGGGAAGGCGCGCGTAGGCCATGGGTCTCCCGTCCTACTGCGTGCCCAGGGGCTTGGGATCGAGCCGCGTGGCGCCGGCGCCAATGCGCAGCTCCCAGCCGTCGACGCCCAGCTGCAGGAACAGATCGCTTTGCGCCAGGCCGCGCTGCAGCTGCTCGACCGTGCCGCGATGCTCGATGACGATGTCGACCTTGCTTTGCGAGAGCGACAGGACCCGCACGGCGATGACGAAGGGCGAGGCGTCCAGCACCTGGCGGGCCAGCAGCCAGTCCTGCAGGGCGGCGATCAGCACCGCCGCGCGCAGGCTCGACTCTGTGCCGTAGCTGACGGCATTCAGCCGCTTCCATTCGCGTTGCACGAGCGCGGCCGCGGTCTGCGCGGCCCGCTGCCAGAACTGCTGCTCGGCTTCCTGCGGCTCGGCGCTGAGCCCGAAGCCGACGTTCCCGATGGCCGAGGGGCCATAGCCCTGGCTCTTCACGCTGATGCGCCAGAGCTTGGTCTTCTCCTCGGCGCCGATGGCCGCTTGCAGGACCAGCACGCCGCCCGCGCCATGCCGCGCGGCGAGGTCGGCCAGGGCGCGCTCGTCGCCGGCCAGCGCCTGCGCTGCATCGACCAGGGCCAGGTCCTCGAGTTCGCCCAGCGGCACGACGAGCGGCACCAGGCCGTCGTCGTCCCAATGGTTGGCCCAGGCCGCGCGCCAGGGATTGGGATCGTCCCAGAGCGTGGCGCCCTCGCCCTCCCCAAAGACCGGCAGCACCACCAGCGGCCGGCCGACCGACTCGGTGAAGCGCAGGCCGTAGCCGGCGAAGAAGCTGCGCACCGCGTCGGGATTGAAGCGGAAGCGATAGCTGGCCTGATAGCTCTTCGCCTTGGGCGTCTCGCTCTCCACCTCGAAGCTGGCGATCAACGGTTCGATCTGGGCCGCGGTCAGGACCGGCGCGCCGACCAGGTCCTCCGGCAGCACCAGGCGATCGAGCAGCCGCTGATAGGCCAGTATCTTTGCTGCCGCCAGCGCCGCCTGGCGCGCCGCCTGTGCGTCGGCGTCCTTCGCCTCGACGGCAACGCCCGACACCACGTAGGGCTCGATGGCTCTGGCCGTGTGGGCGGTAAGCATGGCACTTATGGTGAGGCCCGTCAGCAGGACGACCCACCCGATCCGCCGCAGCATCCGAACGAACTGAGTCACACCGGCCTCCGGCCGCAGTGCCACGGCACCCGCAACCTCTGGATAGCGCATGTCATCGGAACAAGCCACTCGACGCCCGCTCTCGAACAGCCTGACCTACAAGGCCGCCGGCGTCGACATCGAGGCCGGCGAAGCCCTGGTCGAAGCCATCAAGCCGCTGGCTGCCGCGACCGATCGGCCCGGCACCCTGGGCGGCCTCGGTGGCTTCGGTGCGCTCTTCGACCTGAAGGCGGCCGGCTTCAAGGATCCCCTCCTGGTCTCCGGCACCGACGGCGTCGGCACCAAGCTCAAGGTCGCCATCGAAAGCGGGCAGCACGATGGCGTCGGCATCGACCTCGTTGCCATGTGCGTGAACGATCTCCTGGTGCAGGGCGCCACGCCGCTGTTCTTCCTCGACTACTACGCGATGGGGCGCCTTTCCGTGGAGACCGGCCGGCGCATCGTCGCCGGCATCGCCGCGGGCTGCCGCGAGGCCGGCTGCGCCCTGGTCGGCGGCGAGACCGCGGAGATGCCGGGACTCTATGCCGAGGGCGACTACGATCTGGCCGGCTTCGCGGTCGGCGCGGTCGAGCGGCCGTTGCTGCTGCCGCGCGCCGACCTTGCCGCCGGCGACCTGCTGATCGCGTTGCCCTCCAGTGGCCTGCACTCGAACGGCTTTTCGCTGGTGCGCCGCATCGTGGCGGTGAACCGCCTGAGTTGGGTGGCCGAGGCGCCCTTTGCCGCCGGCCAGTCGCTGGCCGAGGCGATGCTGGTGCCGACACGGATCTACGTGAAGCCGCTGCTGCCGCTGATCGCCGAGTGCCGCATCAAGGCCATGGCGCACGTCACCGGCGGCGGCCTGCCCGGCAACCTGCCGCGCGTGCTGCCGGAGGGATTGCTGGCCGAACTGCGCTTCGCGACGCCCTTCCGCCCGCCGCCGGTGTTCGGCTGGCTGTTGCGGCAGGGCGGCATCTCCGAGCGCGAGATGCTGCGCACCTTCAACTGCGGCCTCGGCATGATCCTGGCGGTGGCCGAGGCGGAAGCCGACCGCGTGCTGGCCCGTCTGAGCGAAGCCGGCCTTGCGCCCCTGCCCTGCGGCCGCCTGATCGAGCGCAAGGCCGAGCGTGAGCCGATCCGCATCGCCGCCGGGAGCCTGCAGTGGAGCGGATAGGAACGGCGGTCCTGATCTCCGGCCGCGGCAGCAACCTCGCGGCCCTGCTGCGTGCCGCCGAGGCGGCCGACTACCCCGCCCGCATCGTGCTGGTGGCGAGCGACCGCGCCGAGGCCGCGGGTCTGGCTCTGGCGGTGGCCGCAGGCGTCCCGACCCGGGTGGTGCGCCGCCTCGCCGAGCTCGAGCCGCTGCTGGCAGAGGCCGCGGTCTCGCTGGTGTGTCTCGCGGGATTCATGCGCGTGCTGCCGGCGACCCTGGTCGAGCGCTGGCAGGGGCGCATGCTGAACATCCACCCTTCCCTGCTGCCGGCCTTCCGCGGCCTCGATACCCACGCGCGCGCGCTTGCCGCCGGCGTGCGGCTCAGCGGCTGCAGCGTGCATTTCGTCACCGCGGCGGTCGACGGCGGCCCGATCGTCGGCCAGGCGGCGGTGCCGGTGCGGCCGGACGACGACGAGGCCAGTCTGGCGGCGCGGGTGCTGGCCGCCGAGCACGAACTCTATCCGCGCTGCCTGGCGCTGGTCGCCGGCGGCGCGGTCCGCTGGGACGGGCGAACCCTCCACTGGGGTGCGGTGCCGGCCGAGGGACGCCTGGTGAATCCCGCCTGACTGCGGCCTATGCGGCCTTGTCGAGGCCGTCGCTCTTCCCGTAAAGAAGGCCGGAACAAACGACAAGGCCGGAACAAACGATAGGGAACGAGGGGACATGGCCACCGAAACCCAGCTCGTGCAGGAGCATCAGCAGACCTACCGCAGCTTCACTCGCTGGTCGTTCATCTTCGCCGTGCAAGTCATCCTCGTCCTCGCCCTGCTCGCCATCTTCCGCACCTGAGCGGCCCACCTCCGGCGCGCGCTATGCGGACTGCCACGACGCTCCTGGCCGCGCTCCTGCTGGCGCTCGCCGCCGGCACGTCCGCCGCGCAGGACCAGGAGCTGCCGCGTCTCTCCGGCCATGTCGTCGACGAGGCCGAGGTCCTGGCGACGGAGACCGAGGACCGCCTGATCCGTCTGTTGAGCGACCATGAGGCTGCCACCGGCAACCAGGTGGTGCTGGTGACGCTGAGCTCGCTGCGCGGCCACGACGTCTCGGACTACGCCCGCCGGCTCTGCCTCTACTGGCAGGGCGAGACGTCGGAGCAGCACTGCGGCGTGCTGCTGATCGTCGTCCCGGCGGAGCGCGCGGTGCGCATCGAGGTGGCCCAGGCCTTGGCCGAAGCCCTGCCGGAGGAGACGCGGCGCACCATCGTGCAGCGCGAGATTCTGCCCTTCTTCCACAGCGAGGAGCTTGCCGCCGGCATCGAGCACGGCCTGCGCGGCATCCTGGCGGCGCTGGCCGGCGGCTACATCCCGCCGCCCGACCCGCGGCCGGAGGCCTTCACCCGCACGCTGGGCGTCATCGTCAGCTTCATGGTCTCCGGGCTCTATCTCCTGGCGTTGGCCTATGCCCTGCTGCGCCGGCGCCGCCCGACGATCGTCGCAGCGGCGCCGGTTCCTGCCGGCGAGGCGCCGATGCAGGCCGCCTCGGGGCGCTGGTAGCCATGCTGCAGGTCGACAGCGCCTTGCAGGAACGTCTGCTGCGCCGCGCGCGCGAGGCCAGCCGGCGCACCCGCGCGGAGGTGGTGATCGTGGTCGCCCGGCGCGCCGTCACGCTAGGGCCGGAGGTGCTGGTGGCCGGCGGCCTCGTCGCGCTGGCGCTGCCCGGCATGCTCTGGGCAGCCGGCGTGCTGACCGATTTCCCGCGCCTCTATCTCGTCCAGGCCGCTGTGCTGCTGGTCACCCTGCTGCTCTACGTCGCGCCGGCGGCGGTGCGCCTGCTGGTGCGCCCGGCCCGCCGCAGCGAGGCGGCAACGCAGCTGGCGCGCGAGGCCTTCTGGCGCGCCGGGCTGCACCGCAGCGGTCGGCGCGGCAGCGTCATGGTCTTCATCGCCCTGGCGGAACGCCAGGTCGAGATCCTGGCCGACGAGGCGGCGCAGCTGGCGCTGCCGGACGATTCCTTCGCGCGCGCCGCCGAGCTCTTCGTCAAGGAGGTGCGCGCCAACGGCCTGGAGTCTGCCTTCGCGGTGACGCTGAACTTCCTGGCCGACCGCTTGGAGCGCGCGCTGCCGCGGCTGCCCAGCGACGGCAACGGCGGGCGCCAGCCGCTGCTGCTGCTGTAGTCCAGAAAAGCCCTCGCCCCGGAAACGGGGAGAGGGTTGGGTGAGGGGCTCTCGCCGCCCGCTCACCCTCGACAAGCGAGCACGCGTCGACAGCTCCTCACCGCGACTGCACCATCCGTGCCGTTCCTGAAAAGCCCTCGCCCCGGAAACGGGGAGAGGGTTGGGTGAGGGGCTCTCGCCGCCCGCTCACCCTCGACAAGCGAGCACGCGTCGACAGCTCCTCACCCCGACCCTCTCCTCGATTCCGAGGAGAGGGAGGACTGCAACGGTCGTGCGCGCAGACCCTAGCCGACGATATCGACCGCGGCGAAGAAGTAGGCGATCTCCTGCGCCGCGGTCTCCGGCGCGTCGGAGCCGTGCACCGAGTTCTCGCCGATCGAGCGCGCCAGGTCGGCGCGAATCGTTCCCGGTGCAGCCTGCTTCGGGTCGGTCGCGCCCATCACCTCGCGGTTCCTGGCGATCGCATCCTCGCCTTCCAGCACCTGCACGACCACCGGCCCCGCGCTCATGGAGTGGCAGAGCTCGTCGAAGAAGGGCCGGCCGCGATGCACGGCGTAGAAGCCCTCGGCCTCGGCCCGACTCATGCGGATGCGGCGCTGCGCCACCACGCGCAGCCCGGCCGCCTCCAGGCGCGCGACGATCTGCCCGGTCAGGTTCCGCTCGGTTGCGTCCGGCTTGATCATCGAGAAGGTGCGCTGAATCGCCATCGGGGGCTCCCTCTATGCGGCGCGGCTCTATACACGACGGTCGCGCAAGGCAGCAAGCCGCCAGGGTGCGATGCCGTCGCCCGATGGCGCGGCCCGGCCGCCCGTGCTATCCCGCCGCCCGCCATGCTGCAGCTCAGCGACATCACGCTGCGGGTCGCCGGCCGACCCTTGCTCGAACGCGCCGCCGCGCGCGTCGGCGCGGGCGAGCGCGTCGGACTGGTCGGGCCGAACGGCGCCGGCAAGACCACGCTGCTGCGCCTGATCGCCGGCGAGTTCGGCCCGGACGAGGGCGAGGTCGCCGTCCCGGCGCGCTGGCGCATCGGGCGCGTGCGGCAGGAGGCGCCCTCCGGCCCGGAGCCGCTGATCGACCTGGTGCTGGCTGCCGACCTCGAGCGCAGCCGCCTGCTGGCCGAGGCGACCGAAAGCGTGGACGCGCACCGCCTGGCGGAGATCCACGAGCGGCTGAACGACATCGGCGCGGCCGCCGCGCCGGCGCGCGCGGCGCGCATCCTGGCCGGCCTCGGCTTCCCGCCGGAACGGCAGAGCGGCCCGGCGAGCGAGCTTTCCGGCGGCTGGCGCATGCGCGTAGCACTGGCGGGCCTGCTGTTCGCCCAGCCGGACCTGCTGCTGCTGGACGAGCCCACCAACCACCTCGACCTGGAAGCGACGCTCTGGCTCGAGGACTACCTGCGCGGCTATCCCGGCACCTTGCTGATCGTCAGCCACGACCGCTCGCTGCTGAACGGCGTGGCGCAGCGCATCCTGCACCTCGAGGCGAAGAAGCTGGTCTCCTACAACGGCAACTACGACACCTTCGAGCGCAGCCGCAGCGAACGGCAAGCGCGCCAGTCGGCGCTGCGCGAGCGCCAGCTCACCGAACGCAAGCACATCCAGTCGTTCATCGACCGCTTCCGCTACAAGGCGTCCAAGGCGCGCCAGGCGCAGTCGCGCATCAAGGCGCTGGCCCGCATGGAGCCGATCGCCGCGCTGGTGGAGGACCACCACACCCGCTTCTCCTTCCCGCCGGTCGACGCGCTGAGCCCGCCGCTGCTGGCACTCGACCGCGTCGCGGTCGGCTACCAGCCGGGCCAGCCGGTGCTGCGCGGGCTGACGCTGCGGCTCGATCCCGACGACCGCATCGCCTTGCTCGGCGCCAACGGCAACGGCAAGTCCACCTTCCTCAAGCTGCTCGCCGGCCGGCTGCGGGCCGAGGCGGGGCAGACGACTCGCCATCCCCGGCTCAAGGTCGGTTACTTCGCCCAGGACCAGGCGGAAGAGCTCGACCTCGAGGCCACGCCGCTGCAGCACCTGGAGCGAGCGCTGCCGGGCGCGCTCGTCGGCCGCCACCGTTCGCATCTGGCGCGCTTCGGCATCGACGTGCAGAAGGCTTCCACGCTCGTGGGCAAGCTCTCCGGCGGCGAGAAGGCGCGCCTGCTCTTCGCGCTGGTGACCCTGGAAGAGCCGCAGATCCTGCTGCTGGACGAGCCGACGAACCACCTCGACATCGATGCCCGCCAGGCGCTGGTGCAGGCGCTGGCCGACTTCGCCGGCGCCGTTATCCTGGTCAGCCACGATCCGCACCTGGTTCAGCTCGTGGCGGACCGTTTGTGGCTGGTGGCCGAGCAGACGGTGACGCCCTACGACGGCGACCTTGGCGACTATCGCGCGCTGGTGCTGTCCGCCGGCCGCGGCCAGCTCGCCGGCGAGCGCGCGCCCAGGCCGGTGGTCGACCGGCGGGCCGAACGCAAGGCGCAGTCCTCCGCCACGCGCGCCGAGGAGGGCAAGCTGCGGCGCGCCGCCGAGGGCGCCGAACAGCGCCTGGCCAAGCTGACGGCCGCCAAGGAGATCCTGGAGCGCCGCCTGGCCGATCCCGCGCTCTACCAGGGCCCGAAGGCGGAGCTGCGCCAGCTGCAGCAGAAGCTGGCGGAGATCGACGGCGCCGTCAGCACCGCGGAAGAGCAATGGCTGGCGGCGCAGAGCGCGCTGGAAGCCATGGCCGGCGGGAAGTAGCCGATGCGCGTGCTCCCTCTCGTCGTCCTTGTGGCCACCCTGACGCCGCCCGCGGGCGCGGCCGAGGCTGCCGAGTGGCTCGGCATCGCGTCCGGCGGACTGGCGATCGAGGAGACGCCAGGTCTCACCCTGGCCTCGCTGGCGCTCACGCTGTCGCCGGAGCGCATCGAGGCGACCTACAAGCTGCTGAACACCGCCGAGACGCCGAGCTTCCTGGAGGTCGGCTTTCCGATCCCCAGCGTGAAACAGCGGCCGAGCGAGGTGGAGAGCCTGGCGCAGGCCTTCAGCGACGCGACGCTGACACAGGACGGCCGGCGGCTGGAGCTGCACGAGGTGCGCATCCGCGTCTTCATGCAGGACGTCGACGTGACCGACGTGCTGGCCTCGGCCGGGCTGGATCTGAAGCCGCTGGCCGCGGGCGACCCGGCCGAGCAGCCGCGCGAGCGGCGTCGGGCGATGGAGCAGGTGCTGGTCGATGCCGGAATTGCCGTCGATCCCAGCGGCTGGAGCCTGGCCGTCGAGCCGCTCTGGCGGGTCGAGGTGGCCGAACGGGGCAGCGCGACGTTGACGCTGGCCTATACCCCCTTCCCGGGACACAGCGTCGATCAGCTGCCCGGCGACGAGGAGCTGGAGGACCTGGCGCACCTCGCGGCCTACTGCGCCGACGACCAGCCGGGTCTCCTGGCCTGGGTCCTCGCCCGTTGGCAGGAGCGGGCCGCGGCGACGCGCGCCGCCCTGATCGCCGCGGGCGACAGCGAGGAGGAGGCGTCGCTCGGCGCCTATGCCGAAATCGAGCTCATCGACCTCTCCTTCCGCTGGCAGAGCGGCGCCTGGCCGCGCGACTTCGCCAAGGTGGCGCTGACCCTCGATCCCGGCAGCGGCCGCGCCGCCTTCTGCCCGCCGCCGGTCGGCGAGGAGGCGGCGCATCCGGCGGCGCTGTCGGACGACGGCAAGTACCAGGTCGAGCTGGAGGACCTGCCGGCCGCCGGGCAGCTCGACGTGATGTTCCTGCGCTGAAGTCATCCTGCTTCAGGGGCTTGGGAGACTTGCGCGTTCCGCCCTGCCCCGCCCAACGCTGGCCTCGTAGATTGCCGCCCCAACCGCCCGAGGCCGCATGAGCGTGACTGCCCTTCCTGCAAGCAGCAGCTCCGCTGCCCGCCGCGGCATCGTCTGCATGTCCGTCGCCGTGGCGCTGTTCACCCTGATGGACGGCGTCATCAAGTGGCTGGGCGAGGCGGGCTATCCCACCAGCCAGCTCGTTTTCTTCCGCTCGCTCTTCGCCTTCCTGCCGCTCTCCTTCGTGGTGTTCCGCGGGTCGTGGCGCAGCGCTTTGCGGATCAACGACTGGTGGGGGCATGGGCTGCGCTGCCTCTGCGGCCTCGCCGCCATGGGTGGCTTCTTCTACGCCTACAAGCTGATGCCCCTGGCCGATGCCATCGCCATCGGCTTCGCTGCGCCGATCTTCATCACCGCGCTGTCCATCCCGCTCCTGGGCGAGCACGTCGGCATCCGGCGGTGGAGCGCCTGCCTCGTGGGCTTCGCCGGGGTGCTGGTGATCGTGCAGCCGGGGCCGGGGCTGCTGGAGAGCGGCGCCCTGGTCTGCCTCGCCGCCACCGTCTTCTACGCGCTGGCGGCCATCGCCGTGCGACGGCTGTCGCGCACCGAAACGAACACCGCGATCATCTTCAGCTTCACCGTCACCTCGACGGTGGTGTCGGCCTGCTTCCTGCCCTTCGAATGGGTCACGCCCGACCTGATCGATCTGCTCTTGCTGATCTCCCTCGGCCTGATCGGCGGCACGGCGCAGATCTTCATGACCGAGGCCTTCCGCGCCACCGACATCGCGGTGGTGATGCCCTTCGAATACACCGCGGTGCTGTGGTCGGTCGGGCTCAGCTACTTCGTCTGGAGCTATGTTCCGGGAACCAACTTCTGGCTCGGCGTGCCGCTTGTCATCGTCAGCGGCGCCTACATCGCCTGGCGGGAGGCGACGCTGCGCAGGCGCGGCCGCGCCTAGGATGCCGACGCCTGACGAGCGCCGCCGGCTGGAAGCCGTCGTGCGGGCAAGTCCGATCCTGCGACCGCTGCTGGACCGCTGGGCGGACCTCGCGCTGCCCGATTGCTGG
>Ga0299906_10002739_pt1 | contig 14573 bp, 17 predicted proteins | sample RVTome_14_FD_200259 | JGI IMG/M metagenome (GOLD analysis project Ga0299906, IMG submission 200259) | Soil microbial communities from uranium-contaminated site in the Upper Colorado River Basin, Wyoming, United States - RVT145D125 (version 2) ... | reverse complement strand
GCTGCGACCCGTCCAGGGCGACGAGGATGGTCTTGATCATCCAGGGATCCCGAAGCGCCAGCTACACCGAGCGGCCGGTTCGGGGCAAGCCTTTGCAAGGTCGGGCCGGTTGGCTATGAGGGGGATGTGGGGCAACGCGACGTGGCGCTGTGTGAGGAGCTCAAGGAGCTCGCCGGCCGGATCGGGGTGCAGGTGCGTGAAGAGACGCTCCTGCGGGAGGCCGGCTATCACGTGCACAGCGGCGCCTGCCGCGTCCGTGAGCAGGAGATGATCATCATCGACCGGAATCTGCCGGTCTCCGATCGAGTCGACGTCCTCCTGCGAGGCCTGGCCGCCCACGATTTCGAGACGCACTACCTCTCGCCTGCCCTGCGCAATCTGATCGAGCGGCACCGCGGGACCGCTCCCTAGCCGGAGCACGCCGGTGGCCCGGGAGCGGCTCCGCCAGTTCGAAGACGCGCTCCGCGAGCGCGGCCTCAAGTCGACCTCGCAGCGCGACGACATCGCGGGGGTGTTCTTTTCCGACGGCGGCCATCGTTCCGTGGAGGAGCTGTACGCCGCGGTCAAGAAGGTGAATCCGCGCGTCGGCTACGCCACCGTCTATCGCACCTTGAAGCTGCTGAAGGAGTGCGGTCTGGCCGCGGAGCGCCACTTCGACGACGGGCAGGCGCGCTACGAGCCGATCCAGGACGAGGAAGCACATCACGACCACATCATCTGCGAGCGCTGCGGCAAGATCGTGGAGTTCAACAGCGAAGAGCTGGAGCGCCAGCAGGAGCGCATCGCGCGTTTCCTGGGCTTCGTGGTCAGCCGCCACCGCATGGAGCTCTACGGCATCTGTACCGACTGCCGGACGGGCCGGCCCGGCAAGCAGCGTCCCAAGGGCGTCCAGCAGCTCTGAGGCCCGGCCGCCGGGGAGCCCGCGGCGGTTGACAGACCCTCGGTCGAGAGTCTAATTGATAATGAGTTTCATTTTCTCGCGTACCGGGCATGCTCTCAGCTTCCTCTCGGCGCCCCGTGGTGGGCCTGGCCTGCGCCTTGATGCTCTCCCTGCTGGTGGGGGCGGCGTCGGCGCTGACGCCCGAGGAGACGTTCGACGTCCGCCGGCTGTTGACCCTGCTGGCGGGCGTACGCGACGAGTACCGGGAGGCCCACGACGCGAGCGGGCGCATCGTCCGGCCGGTCGAGCTGACCGAGGCGCGCCTGCTGATCGACGACGCTCTGCGGTCCAGCGAGCGGCTCGAGGCCATCGTGCCGGCGAGCCTGCGGGGCGAGATCGTGGCGCTCGCGGCCGAGCTGGCCGCGAACCCCCCACCCGATGTGCTGGCGGGGTCCGTCAATGCGATGCGCGAGCGCCTGAGCGACGCGACCGGGGTGGCTGCCGAGGCCGTGCCGCCCATGCCGCCGTCGGCCGAACGCGGGGCGGTTCTCTTCGCGGACAACTGTGCGACCTGTCATGGCGCGCACGGATCGGGCGACGGCCCGGAGGTGGCGTCGCTCGGCCTCGAGCCCGCCGACTTCACCGACCGCGGCTTCATGGAGGCCGAGACGCCCCAGGACTTCTTCAACGTGATCTCGCTCGGGCGTCGCGGTCGCGGCATGCCGGCCTGGGACGAGGTACTGAGCGTCCAGGACCGCTGGGATCTCGTGACCTTCGTGTGGACGCTGCCTGCGCCGCCCGATCCGGCGGTCGCGGCGGCGGCGGCGTGCGGCGGGTGTCATCTGGGCGCCGCCGGCGCCGCTCCGGATTTCTCCACGACGCTCAGTCTCGCACAGCACCGTGACGTCGATCTGCTGGCGGCACTCGCCTCGCCCGCACACCTGGCGGCGGCACGACTGGATGACGACGAGCGACGTGACGAGGTCGCGGTCCTGCGGCTGGCATCGCTCGGCGGTGGCCCCAGCGCCACGGCGCCACCCACCGGCTCGCCCGGTCCAACCACGCGCGGGCTCGACGAGGCCGGCCGCCTGGTGCGTGCCGCCGCCGCCGCGGCCCGGGTCGGCAGTCCGGAGGCGCCCGGGCTCGCCACCGACGCCTACATCGCGTTCGAGCCGTTCGAGCGGCGCCTGCGCGTCCAGCACCCGGCGGTGGTCGACCGGGTCGAGCTGGCCTTCGTGTCGTTCCGGCTCGGGCTGGCGGGTGAGGGCGGCGACGTCGACGCGCTGGCCGCGGCCGTGCAGCGCGAGTTGAGGGCGGCAACGGCGCTGCTCCGGCGCACGGGTGAGGCGCATCCGGCCGCCGTGTTCGCGCAGGCGGTGACCATCATCCTGCGCGAGGGGTTCGAGGTCATCCTGATCGTCGGGGCGCTGCTCACCTTCGTGCGGCGCCGGCAGCCGGCCCTCATGCCCGCCATACGCGGCGGTGTCGTGGCCGGCCTCGCCGCCAGTGCCATCACGGCGGTCGTGCTCCTGACCGGGCTGCGCCATCTGCCCTGGGCCGGCGAGGCCATCGAGGGCGGCGCCATGCTGGTGGCGTCGGGCGTGCTGTTCTTCGTCAGCTACTGGCTGATCTCGAAGGCGGAAGCGGATCGCTGGCAACAGTACATCCAGAGCCGTGTCTCCTCGGCCGTCGGCCGCGGCAGCGGGAGTGCCCTGGCGCTGGCGGCGTTCCTCGCGGTGTACCGCGAGGGCTTCGAGACCATGCTCTTCTACCAGGCGCTCCTCGGCACCGCGTCCGCAGCCAAGGGGATGGTGGTGGCCGGCCTCCTGGCCGGGTCCGTGCTGTTGGCAGGCCTCTGGGTGCTGGTTTCGCGAATCGGCATGCGCGTCCCGATCCGTCCCTTCTTCCTCGGCACCGGCGCACTGCTCTATGCCATGTCGGTCGTGTTCGCGGGACGCGGCGTCGCGGAGCTGCAAGAGGCCGGGCTGATCGGCATCACACCCTGGACGAGCCTGCCGGCCGTGCCGACACTCGGCATCTTCCCGACGCGCGAGACGATGCTGGCGCAGGGCGTGCTGGTCGCGCTGCTGGGATACGCGGTCCTCGTCACGCTCTGGCGCCGGTCCGCGACGGTGCCGGCCGCGCTCGGCCCGCAGGAGCGCGCGGCGCTCGCGGCGGCGCCCCCCCCCGGCGCCGGCCGCAACGGCCATGGCACCGCGGACGCCGTCGTGCGACCTGCCCATCCCCCGCGTGGCGAGCCGCCGCGCCCCGACGTGCCGCGAGGCAACGGGAGCGCATGAGCCGGGGTCGGCCGCTCCTCGTGGCGGTCGCAGGGCTGGGATTCGCGGGCGTCTGTCTGGCGGATCCCCTCGCTGCGCGTCGCGAGTACGTGATGGGAACGATCGCCGAGGTGCGCGTTCACGCCGTGGACCCGGGGGTCGACCCGGAGCAGGCCACGGAGGCGGCGATGGCCGAGATTCACGCGGTCGATCGCCTCATGGCGGTGCAGCGACCGGACAGCGACGTGAGCCGGGTGAATCGTGGGGCGGCCACCCGCGCCGTGTCCGTCGACCATCGCGTCGTGGAGGTGCTCCGTGCAAGCCGTCACCTGAGCGCTCTGACCGACGGGGCCTTCGACGTCACGGTGCTGCCCACCGTGCGCGCCTGGGGATTCCTCGACGGCCACCCGCGCCGCCCGGCGGACGCCCCGCGGCCCGCCGGGTACCGCCACGTCCGCGTCGACGCCGTGCGTGACGAGGTCGCCTTCGACCGGGCCGACGTCGGCGTCGACCTCGGAGGGATCGCCAAGGGGTACGCGCTCGACCGGGCCCGCACGGCGATGCTCGAGCGCGGGGTGCGATCCGCCTACCTCGATCTCGGCGGCAACGTCGCGACCCTGGGGCTGGCGCCGGATGGCCGGCCGTGGCGGCTCGGCGTTCGCCATCCGCGCCGGCCGGACATGCTCATCGGCGTGCTCGAGGTCGGGGAAGCGTCCGTCTCGACGTCCGGCGACGCCGAGCGATTCGTCGAAGACGAGTACGGCCGTGCCGGGCACGTCATCGACCCGCGCACGGGCCGGCCGGCCGACGCCCTGGTGAGCGCCACCGTGGTGGCCGCCTCCGCGATGCTCGCGGACGGCCTCTCGACGGCGGCGGTGGTCATGGGTCGGGACGCCTTCGCCGACCTGCTGCCGCGGGTCGGCGGCCGCGCCGTCCTCGTGGCCCTCGAGCCCGGCGGCCGCGCGGTCTCGTGGGTCAGCCCGGGCCTGCGCTTCGACGTCACCGACCTCGCTCCGGCGGCCGCGGAGCCTCCATTCAACCACTAGACGAAAAAGGAGCTGCGAATGGCAGGGAAGCGAACGCGCCACCTGATGGCGGGGTGCATGGTGACGCTCTTGGTCTTGGTCGCCTCGCCAGGGCGGGCCGATCGGCTGGAGGACCTCGAACGCCGGGCCGCCGAGCTCGTCGAGAAGCTCGAGGGCGAGCTGGAAGCCGTGCGCGAGGAACGCCGCCGATTGCAGGCCGAGCGCGAACGGCTCGAAGCCGAGCCCGCCGCGCAGGTGGCCGGCGGGGCGCCGAACCGTGAGACCGACCGCAAGGTCGACGTGCTCGCCGAGGAGCTGGCGGCGCTGAAGGACGCGATCGTCGTCCCGGAGACGACCGAGCTGACGTCGGCGCACGGCCTCGGCCCGGCGGCGTCGAAGGTCTACCATGTCAACCGGGGACTCTCGATCGGCGGCTACGGCGAGGGCTTTTTCAGCGAGACGGTCAGCGACACGCGCGGCAGCCGGGACACCGCCGACGCGCTGCGGCTCGTACTCTACACCGGCTACAAGTTCAGCGACCGCATCCTCTTCAACTCGGAGATCGAGTTCGAGCACGCGACCACGTCGTCGACGGTGACCTCGGGCGACGGGAGCGTCTCGGTCGAGCTGGCCTACCTCGACTTCCTGCTGCACGAGATGGCCAACGTCCGCACGGGGCTGGTGCTGGTGCCGATGGGCTTCATCAACGAGATCCACGAACCCGTGTTCTTCCACGGCAACAACCGGCCCGAGGTGGAGCGGCGGATCATTCCGAGCACCTGGCGCGAGCTGGGCGCGGGCGTGTTCGGCAGCCTGCACGAGGATCTCGAGTATCGCGCCTACCTGACGACCAGCCTGAACGCGAAGGGTTTCTCGGCGTCGGGCATTCGCGGAGGCCGGCAGAACGGCAACCGGGCCAGCGGCGAGAACCTGGCGATGACCGGTCGCCTCGATTGGACGCCGTCCGCGGCACCGGGTCTGCTGCTCGGCGGGTCGGCGTTCGTCGGCGAGACCGGTCAGAACCAGAGCTTCGCCGGTTCGGAGGTGGACGCCTTGCTCACGCTCTGGGACCTGCACGCCCAGTACCGCTGGCGCGGGCTCGAGCTGCGGGCGCTGGCCGCCTTCGGCTCGCTCGGCAACGCCGAGACGATCAGCCGTGACGTCGGCAGCACGGTGGGGGACCGCCAGGACGGGCACTACTACGAAGTGGCCTACGACGTCATGCCGCACCTCCTCCCGGATGCCGACATGCAGTACCTGGCGCCCTTCTTCCGCTACGAGAACTTCGACACCAACGCCAGCGCGCCGGACGGTTTCGTGCGTGACCGGACGAAGGACACCGAGCTGTACACGGTCGGCCTCACCTACAAGCCGATCCCGCAGGTGGCGCTCAAGCTCGACTATCGGAACTTCGAGCTGGCGCGTGGGGAGGCCACGGACGAGGTGACGCTCGGCGTCGGATTCGTCTTCTGATGCGAGGTTCCCGCCGGCGAGCAGCGCGCCTCGGCGCCGTGACGGCCTGCCTGGTCCTCGCGGCGCCGGTGGCGCACGCCGGCGTGCTGCTCTCACAGGAGGCGGCGCTGAAGGTCGCCTTTCCCGACGCGGAAGTCGAGGCCCACACCGTGGTCCTGACGGAGGCACAAGTGAGTGCGGTGCAGACGGCGAGCGGGGCCCACCTGGACTCGAAGCTGTTTCGCTACTTCACCGCCCGACGCGCCGGGGCCGTGATCGGCTACGGCGTCATCGATACGCACGTGGTGCGCACGCTCCCCGAGGCGTTTCTGGCCGTCCTCTCGCCCGAGGGGCGGATCGAGCGAGTCCTGCTGCTCGCCTTTCACGAGCCGCCCGAGTACCAGGCGCCCGAGCGCTGGCTGGCACAGTTCCAGGGGCGCGACGCGGCCAGCGAGGGCTGGCGGATCGGTCGCGATCTGCACGGTCTGACCGGTGCCACGTTGACGGCGCACGCCGTCGCGGATGCCGTCCGCAAGATCCTGGCCTTGCATGCGGCGGTGATTCGTCCGAGAGAAGGCGGTTGATGCGCTTCGTCGTGACGGCCGAGTGGAAGGAAAATCACCTGCTGCGGCTGGTGCTGGCGGGTTTCCTGGTGTTCGTGACGCTGCTCTGGCTCACCAACGCGCTGCTCTACTTCTCGCACATGAGCCTCGACCCGGCCTCGGTGGTGGCCTTCTACCGGGGCGAGGAGGGGGAGTTCACGCGTCCGCGCTCGTACCAGGTGCTGCTCGAGATCTCGCACTTCCATCTCTTCGCGATGGGGATCCTGGTGCTGACCATGACGCATCTCGTGCTCTTCGCGCCGCTTTCGGTCGGGACCAAGGCGCTGATCATCATCGTCTCGTTCGCGTCGGCCCTACTCGACGAGGCGGGCGGGTGGCTGGTGCGCTTCGTCCACCCCGCCTTCGCGTACCTGAAGATCCTCGCCTTCGTCACCCTGCAGGCGAGCCTCGGCGTCATGATCGCGATCGTCGGCTGGTCGGTGTGGCGCACGCCGCCGAACGGCTACCGGGGCGGCTCGGTGCCCGCCGACGGCTGAGAGGTTGTGAATCAATCCCCGGACCGAGCCAGGCACCCGAGGCGCCCGGCCCGCAAGGCGCGACGACGAGTCATAGCCGGAGGCTATGGCGAGGAGGAGCAACGCCGCGGGCCGGGATGCATCGGGTGCCTGGCGACGGGAGGGATTGATTCACAGCCTCTGAATGCTCGCCGGCGCCTGGCACGGCGAGGGATGGGGCGGCGGACGCTCGCTCGGGAGCGGCATGACGCCGAAGACCACGTCGGCCACACCCGCCGGGACCGGCGTGCACGGCGGGGTGACGTCCCGTGGGAGGAGCACCAGTGGCGCGGGCGCGCCCACCGACGCGAGCTGATGGGCGATGCCGCCGGGTCGCTCGGCGTGCCCTTCGCCGACGATGCCCACGACCAGCGCGTCCGGGTGCGCTTCCGTCGCCGCGGTCAGCGCGCTGGCCATGGCGCGGTCCCAGACGAGGTGCGCTTCGACGAAGTGGTCGAGGGCCTCGGGCGGAGCGGGCGCACAGCGATGCGACTCGTAGGCTGCCGCGAGCCGCGCTCGCTGTGCCGGGCCGGCTGGTGCGGGCGCCGCCAGGCCGAGCCGCTGCGCGGCGGGCACCGAGGCCCAGCCCCCGCGACTCACGGTCCGCACCAACGAACGCGGCACGTTGAGGGCCACGATCGGGACGCGGTGCATGCGGGCGAAGTGCAGGAGCGGCAGATAGAGATCGGGATCGCCGCCCCAGATACGGGTCCAGTCGGCGCGCGCCAGCAGGGCCGCCGTCTCGATCTCGCCCCGTGACCAGGCGTCGAGCACCGGCTGGACCGGGCGCGGAAACGCCTCGAAGCCGAGGACCAGCGGCCGGCCGGTGGCGGCCAACGCCGCCAGCACGTGCAGCTGCCAGCGGTGATGGTCTGGCCAGTCGTGCCGCTCGCCGAGCAGCACGATGCGGTGCCTGGCGGCCCGGGCGACGACGTGCTGCAGACCCACGGCCGCCCGGGAGTCGGGTTCGATCCAGTCGCCGGGCCGGAGGCAGACGCCGGCCGCCACGAGCGACGGCGCAGGACCGCGTGCGCAGGCGGCGGCCAGCAGGAGTCCGACGCCGAGCGCGCCGCGGCTACTTGTGGAGCTGCTCGGCCAGATACGACTGCTCACCGAGCTTCTCGATCAGCGCGAGTTGCGTCTCGAGCCAGTCGAGGTGCTCTTCCTCACCCGTGAGGATCTCTTCGAGGAGGTGGCGGGAGGCGTTGTCGCCCTCGCCGACACACAAGGCGATCGCCTCGTTCAGGCGGCCGATGGCCTCGTGCTCGAGCGCCAGGTCGAGTTTCAACTGCTCAGGTACGGTCTCGCCGACGCGTACCTTGCCGAGCTTCTGCAGGTTCGGCAGCCCCTCGAGAAAGAGGATACGCTCGGTGAGCGCGCTCGCGTGCTTCATCTCGGAGATCGACTCGTGCAGCACGGCGTGGGCGATCCGTTCGTACCCCCAGTTGGCGCACATCTTCGAGTGCAGGAAGTACTGGTTGATGCCGACCAGCTCCGCCGCCAGCACGTCGTTGAGCGCCTGGATCACCTTGGGATTGCCCTTCATCTCGCTCCTCCTTCACGCGCGCCGTCGGCCGACGGCTATCATAGGGGTCATGGCCGAGCCAGATCGAATCGAGGGGGTCCGCGGTCACACGGGCCGTGAAGGGTCCTGGCGGCGCCGCGGCGGGATCGTCAGGCGGCGACGCCGATGCGACGCGCCGACGATTCGGCGAGGTGGGCCTCGATGTCCATCACACAGGCCCCGCAGTCTGCGCCGGCGCCGCAGCGACGGGTGACCTCGGCGACATCGGTCGCCCCGCTGGCGATGCACTCGCTCACTCGCGACTCCGGCACGGCTCGGCATACGCACACGATCATGGTGGGGTCCTTTATGGCGATTTTGACAATCGTTTTCAAGTAGGGTGTTCACCCGGCCCAGGAATCGATGGCTGTTTCCCGACTCGCGATGGTCTGGGGCCGCCCTTGGTGTCCCATCGCGTGCGGCCCCGAGGGGACTCTGCTAGTGAGCGGTGCCGCCGGCGAGGCTCGGAGGGACCGGCGATACCAAGAGGCCAGAGGGGGGACTATGGCGAGTCGCATGGATCGGGGCCGCCGCGCGGTGGCGTGTGTGTTGGCGGTGTGGGTGCTGGGTTTGGTGGGTTCGGGGCGTGCCTGGAGCGCCGACGACGAGGTGGCGGAGACCGAGCGGGATGATGCCTCGTCCGCGTGGCGGTTCACCGTCGCGCCGTATCTCTGGCTTCCGGGCGTGTTCGGCACGATCAAGGCCGGGGGGGCGACGGCGCGCGTGGACGTCGACATCCGTGACTCGCTCGACCTGGTCGGGGACGGCCTCTCGCTCCTGGCCGCCTTCGGCCACCTCGAGGCGCAGCGCGGTCCCTTTCTCGCCTTCGTCGACACCTCGTTGATCCGCCTCGACACGGACCAGGGCGCCCGCTTGAAGGGCCTCGAGCAGGGGGGACTCTCGACCACGCCCATCGACGTCGACGCCTCGGTCCGTCTGGACGGTGCCATCGTCGAGTTCGCGGTCGGGTACCGCGCGCTGGAGCGCGCGCTCGGCGATCGCCCGCGTCCGCTCTCCGTCGAGCTGCTGGCCGGCGGGCGCTACTACTACTTCTGGTCGCAGACCAAGGTGAAGGCGAGCGCGAAGCTGCTCGGCCTCCCCCAGGGCCCGCAGATTCTGCGCGGCGCGGCACGCAAGACGGAGACCCTCGACTGGGTCGACCCGTTCATCGGCATCCGCTGGAGCGTCCCCCTGCTCGCGAATCTCGATCTGCGCTTTCGCGGCGACATCGGGGGCTTCGAAGCCGGCTCGGAGCTGGCGTGGAGCCTGGCAGGGTTCTTCCAGTATCACCTCGATTGGCACCCGTGCTCGAGCGACACATGGATCGCGCTCGGCTACAAGGCGCTCGACTTCGACTACGAGGCCGACGGCGGAGAACTGGCGCTCAACATGCGCGGGCCGGCGCTGGCCGTCGGGGTGACGTTCTGACGGTGCCCGGCTTCAGGCCGGCAGCAGCAGCGTGACGGCGAAGCGGAGGCCCCAGTCGGGGCCACCGTTCGGTTTCTCGGCGTAGTAGCGTCCGCCGATCTGGAACTGGAAGGGGAGGACCCCGACCTTCAGGAGTTGGCTGACGAAGGCGTTCAGCGGCACCGTCCCCTGGTCGTTCGACCAGTCGTAGCTGGACTCCGCGTTGAGGCCGAGGCTCGTGACCGTCCTCGTCGTGTAGGAGAGAAACGGCTGCATGAAGGTCGCGCTCACGCTCTGGCGGTGGTCGGTGCCGGCGAACGACCAGAGGTGGTTCGCGAGCATGCCGTAGGTCCAGCCGCCGCGTTGCTGGAGCGCCACGGCGGTCGGGCCGGCCGCCCATTTCTCCGCCCCCAGCAGGTCGTCGGTCGCGCTCGGATAGAGGAGGGCGGGGCCGCCCCCGACGATCCATCCCCCGAGCGGCTGGGCCGGCGAGAAGAAGAAGCTCTGCAGAATGTCCCCCAGCCCCGAGGCCTCGCGTCCACCGGCGACCGGCGACTCGGCGTGGATCACCGGCAGGATCGTGCGGGTGATGAGGTTCCAGTCGTCCGTCAGGGTGAACGGGATCACGGGCTGGATGTTGGCGGTGTAGCGCATCGCGTTCTCCGGCCCGATGCCGAAGTCCCAGTTGTTCTGGATCGGCACGCTGATCAGGCTCGCGATCGGGTTCTGGAGCTTCTTGGCGAGCGCGGCCGTCTCCTCGTCGGCGCTGGCGTCGCCCACCGCGGTCGCCCCGATCAGCATCGCCGCCAGGAGGGCGGTGATGGGCTTCGTCGGGCATGCTCTCATCGCTTCTCCTCGGTTGTTGCGGGATGGGGCCTGGGGCGGCTCGCCGCGGGGTTGTATGCGGCCGGCTCGGTCAGGGCCAGCAGAACGGTGCCCGGCCCGGGTCTCGTCAGAAGACCACCCGGGCCCGCAGGCCGAGCACGATCGCGAAGTCGCTGTCCGAGAGCACGGGGTCGAAGAGAAACTGGACGTCGGGGGAGACGGCCACCCCTTCGATGACTTCGACACGATAGAAGGCCTCGACGGCGTACTGGTCGTCGCCGGCGCCGAGTACGTCCGCCCAGGTCCAGCCGATGCCGGCGAAGTCGGAGACCCGGCCGAATGGGGTCGGCGCGCCGACGCCGAGCGACACCTCCGTCTCGCTGCGCAGGCCCGCGTCCGGGCTGTGCCCCGCTCGCATGAACGCCACCCAGTGGCGGCCGATCTCCTGGTCGGCGCCGATGGCCACCCCGCCGCCCTCGCGATTCGGAGCGGCGCCCGTGCCGACGGCCGGGTCGCCGGTGTCGTCCGTGTGCCATCCCATGAGGCGGAACGCGCCCACCCCGAGCGGTGCGGCCAGGTGGCCGAGGTCGCTGCCGACGGTGATCTCGGCCGCGGTGAAGAGTCCGTCTTCGAACAGGTCGGAGAGGGCCGTGGTTGGTCTGGCGTTGGGGTCGCCGGCGGCGTCGCCGAAGCCGATCGACAGACGCAGCCAGTCGAGCGCGCGATACTCGACGTTCACGCCGCCGCCGTTCGACGGAGCGGAGATCGTCTGGTTGTTCACGAGCGGACTTCCCAGGAAGTGCGTGCTGCTGCCGCCGGCGACGCGGTTGCGATCGAAGAAGTTCTTCTGGTCGATGCGACCGAGCGTGATCGACAACGCGTCGTCGAGCAGGTGGTGCTCCCAATAGATCTGGTTCAGGCGCGTGAAGTCACCCGAGCCGGCACTGTAGACGCTCCACGGCAGGCCGATGCTGGTCGACAGGTCGTTCCCGGTCGCCGCGCCCCAGTTGTCCCGGGTGCGAAGTTGCGCGTTCAGCGCCCCTCGGCCCCAGCGCTCGTGGTCGATCAGCGACCAGCGTCCGAGGAGATCCAGGGTGCCGACGAAGGAGTCGTTCGGGTCCCCGACGGTGGGGGCGTGCTGCAGCACCGTGGTGAAGACGATGCCCAAGCGGACGCCGGCTCGGTCGTCGAGCCAGTCGTTCGTCCGGTGCCAGGCGTCCCGGACGCGGGCGACCGGGCGCCATCGGAGGATGGGAAGGCGATCGAGAGAGAGCTCCTCGAGTACGCCTTCGACGTCCGTGCTGTGGGCGCTTCCCGTCTCCGTGGGGTCCTCCACGGCCGGTGCGCTCGCCGGCGAGGCCTCTCCGTGGTCAGCCCGAGCTATCACGGAACCGAGCAAGGAGAGGGTCGCCACGAGAAGGAGCGCCACCATTCCCCGGATGCGGTGGCGCAGTGCGATCATCGGCCCCGTCCGTTGCGCATCCTGGCGCGCGAGGTCAAGACGAAGGGCAGGGCCCCGAGACTCTCATGGGTACTCGTCGCGTCGTGGAATCGGGTTCGGTGGCGTCGCCGTCAGCTTCGCTGCCGGACCCCCTCTCGGACGAAGAAGGCGCTGACGCGCTTCGCCCAGAGATCGGCGACCGCCTTGACGTCCGCCCACTTGGAGAACGCGCGCATCAGACTCTTGTTGCCGGCGCGCGAGTCCATGGCGGCGCCCAGGCGCCTCTTAGTGAGCGAATCCCTCGCCTCGATTTCGACGGAGGCGGATCCGACCAGTTCGGCGGTGTCCGTGGCGAGGCCCCCGATGGTGGTCAGCGCACGCAACTGGGGAACGACGGTGGTGACCACGTTGAGGGGTACGTTGGCTCCGCGGGCCTCGGTGAGGGCGGCGCGCACTTCGATGGTCTGCGGCCCGGACCGGTCCGCCATCAGGAAGCGCTCGCCCAGTTTCTCGTGCAGGGCCTTGTAGACGATGTCCGTGAGGAGCTGGCGGTCGGCATCGCTCAGCTTTCGCTCGCTCTTGCCCGTCGCCCAGATCGTGACCGAGTCGAGGTGGATGGCGTTGTAGCTCGACCACCTCGCATCGGGGGCGATGTACACCTTTTGCGCGTCGTAACCTTCGACCTTGCCGAGTTCCGAGTAGTCGCCGAGAAAGCCAGACGGCGGCGCGGTGCTGCGGCGGGCGCGTGTCGCTGCGCATCCGGTGGGGCCGGCTACGGCGAGCGCGAGCGTGAGGACGAGGGCGCTGCGCGCGCCGGACAGGGTCGTGGACGTGGTCGTTCGCATGGGGCTCCTCTCTGGAATGGGTAGCGGCGACTCTTAGCGAGCGGTGTCCGACGGGGCAACCGTGCGTGCCTCGAGTCGACTGCAGGTTCGGTCCACCCAGCGGCGCAGCCGCTTCTGGAGATCCGCCCAGGTCGTCGCGGCTTCGACGTCGGCCCGGCGGCTGTCGACCCCTTGCGCGAGCAGCAGGTCGGTTTCGGCGTCGCGAATCTCGCCCTCGATCGCGCCGCCGGCCACGAAGGTATGGGTCTCGGGATCGAGCGCGCCGGCTGGCCCGCTCGGGCTCGTGTCGTCGGTGGCGGTGAGCACGTCGAGCGTCGCGTCGTCGCCTTTGGCCTCGGTGATGGCGAGACGGATGCGCATCACGCCGGGCCCGGGCTCGCCGACGATCCGGAACCCGTGCCCCAGGCGCTCCAGCAGCGCCCGCTGGAAGAGGTTGACGAGTCGCTGCAGGTCCGCCTCGGGGACGCGCGTGAGGGAGTCCTCGCCGGTTCGCCACAGGGTGACGGGCTCCAGGAGCACGGCGTCGTAGCCGTGCCAGTCGGCGTCCGGGTTCTGATAGACCCAGCGCAGCTCGTCCGCGCCGCCCGCGCGCAGCCGCGAGTAGTCGTCGAGGAAGCCCGACATGGCGGGCCGGCCCACGCTCTTGACCTTCGTCTGCCCGCAGCCCAGAGCGACCAGGGAGGCGAGCAACAGCAGCAGTCCCACGCGCCATCCCGCGGTGATCGAGGTGCTCGTCGTCCAGGGCTTCACATGCGCACGGATAGCAGGCAGGATCGGGGCCCGCAAAGATCGTTCGGTGCTTGCGGCCGAGGACACGACGCACGAGGAAGAGGCCAATGATCCGTACCAGCACCGCCCTGACGATCGTCCTGGCGCTCGTGGCACTCGCGACCGGCGCGACCGCGGCACAGTATCGCGGTTGGGGCGATACCGGGTGGGTGTACGCGAGCAAACGCGAGTGCTGCGACGCGGCGCTCGCTCTCGCGCATCAGGACAGCGTCCTGCGCTGCGTCGAGTCGGGCGGCCGGCCGTCGTCGTTGCGTGGCAGCCGGATGCGGGGGAGTTGCACGTGGACGTGGATGCAGGATGCGAACGGCGAGGTCGTCTACCGCTGCCAGAGTGAGGCGCAGAGCAGTTGCCGCTGACCCGCCTTACCGGCAGAGCGTGACGGTGACGTCGAACCGGTTCTCGCCGGTGCACACGTCGATGGTGCCGCGCGCGTCGCCGTCGGACGCCTGGAGGTCGTAGGTGTCGAAAGGGGCCTCGGCGGTCGCGAAGTTCATGTCCTCCACGACGTCGAAGACGCAGGCATCCGCCGTCGGCGTGAGGACCGCGACGTCCCCCTGGGTGGTGATCCGGGCGGCCGGCCGCCGCCGGTGGCTGAAGACCATGCTGTGGTCGAGGGTGATCGCTCCCTCCGGCGTCGCCCCGGTGATGCGACCGACGAGGGACGCGACGCGGTAGCCGGCGACGGCGCGGCCCCTGAAGACGACGGTCCCCTGCTGCTCGGTGGGCGTGACCGAGATCGTCACGACCCGCGCACGCAGCGTGCGGCAGCGGCCTGCCGATGGGGGGCGGGCGACGGCCGCCGCGACCGGGATCAGGAAGAGCAGGCCGACGGCAGTGGCAGCGTGGAGAGGGCGCATTGGCGCAAGAACCCTCGTCGGCCGGATCGTGTCAACCCGCGAGTGGTGCCGCAGGTGGCCGCGTGAGGCCCGGGAGGGTGCGGGTCGACGGC
>Ga0299906_10002738_pt1 | contig 14582 bp, 12 predicted proteins | sample RVTome_14_FD_200259 | JGI IMG/M metagenome (GOLD analysis project Ga0299906, IMG submission 200259) | Soil microbial communities from uranium-contaminated site in the Upper Colorado River Basin, Wyoming, United States - RVT145D125 (version 2) ... | reverse complement strand
GCCGTGGAGCTCGTTCCGGAGCGCCAGGGCCAGGGCGTCCACGGCCGCCTTGGTGGCCGAGTAGTGGGCCTGGAAGGGGATCGGCGCGCGACCGGCCAGCGACCCCACCAGCACGATGCGACCCGCGGTCCGCTCGCGCATGCAGGGCAGGGCGGCCCGCAGCGCGCGCAGGGTGCCGAAGAAGTTCGTGTCGAACTGGGCCTGCGCCTGCTCGATCGACACCTCCTCGACGCTGCCGAACAGACCGCAGCCGGCGTTGCAGACCAGACCGTCGAGCCGGCCCGCGGCGGCCAGCACCTCGGCCACGCCCTTCTCGACCGACGCCTCGTCGCAGACGTCCATCGCCAGCCAGGAGACGCCGGGGAGCGCCTCGGCGGGAGGGCGCCGGCTGGCGCCGAAGACCCGGAAGCCGCGGCCGGCCAGGCGCCGGGCCGTCGCCAGGCCGATGCCGGCCGAGGCGCCGGTGATCAGCACGGAGCGCCCCATGACGGCCCGATGCTACCAAGTCGGCCGACATGGACGCGATCGGCCGGCTCGGGCTCGGCGCTGCGGTGTGGGCCGTCGCGGTGGGGGCCTGTGCCGAGGCCGACCCGGCCGAGCCCCGGGCGGCGGCCGATCCGGCGACGGCCTGGGTCGAGATCGCGGGCGAGCTCTTCGAGCTCGAGCTCGCCCTCGACCCGGCATCCCGCTTGCGCGGCCTCTCGGGCCGCCGCGAGATCGCCCGCGACGGCGGCATGCTCTTCGCGTTCCCCGACAGCCGCCCGCTGCACTTCGTCATGCGCGATTGCCCGATCCCCATCGACGTGGCGTTCCTGGACGAGGAGGGCCGCATCGTCGCGATCCACGCGATGCGGCCCGAGGCGCCCCGGGCCCCCGGCGAGGCGCCCGCCGCCTACGAGGCGCGCCTCCCGACCTACGCGTCCGGGGCGCCCGCGCGCTTCGCCATCGAGGCCGCCGGTGGGCGCCTCGGCCAGCTGGGCGCCCGCCCCGGCCTGCGCGTCGTCTTCGACGCGGCGGATCTGCTCGCGCGAGCCCGCTAGAGCCCCGTTCCCCTCGGGGCACCGGGCCCGGGCCGAGCCCGGACCGCGCCCGAGATCGAGAGAAGGTCAAATCGCTTCTGGTCAGAGGCAGCCGGCTCCAATTAGAATGGGGGCCGGAAACGGTCCGGAAACGGAGAGGGGCCCCCCGTGAAGGCCGAGCAAGTCCGGAGAGATACGCGAAGGGAAGCGAGACCTGCGATCCGCCTGCTGGCGCGGCTGTCGCGGGTGGCCGAGACGGCGTTTCACGAGGCCGGGATCAGCCTTCCCCAGTACCGGCTGCTGGTGCTGCTCGACGCGGGCGGCCGCCGGGCCGGGGAGGTGGCCGCCGACCTCGGCGTGACCCGCCCCACCCTGAGCTCGCTGGTGGACGGCCTCGAGCGCAACGGCCTGCTGCGCCGGGTTCCGGTGGCGAGCGACCGCCGGGGCGTGCGCCTCGAGTCGACCCGGGCCGGACGCGAGGCGCTCGAGCGCGCCGAGCGGCAGCTCGGCGAGCGGCTCGGCCCGCTGGTCGAGCCGGCCCAGGCCGAGCTGGCGAGCGACCTGGTCTCGTCCGTGTGCAAGGCCCTCGACCGCCAGGCCGTCACCCCGCGTTGAGCATCCCGCCCTCGCAGGCGAGGATCTGGGCCGTCACCATGTCGGAGCCGGTGATCAGCGAGAGGATGGCGTCGGCCACGTCCTCGGGGCGGCAGACGCGCCCGAGCGGGGAGCGCAGCTCGACCGCCTTCTTGATGGCCTCGTAGGCCGGGCCGAGCCCCTCCTGGAGCCAGCCGCCCTCGATGAAGCCGGGCGCCACGGCGTTCACCCGGATCTTCGGCGCCAGCACCCGCGCCAGGGTCAGCGTGAGGTTGTTGAGCGCGGCCTTCGAGCAGCAGTAGGGGATGCTGCTCCCCACCCCGGCGATGCCGGCGATGCTCGAGACGTTCACGATCTCGCCGCCGCCCGACTCGAGCAGGGCGCCCCGGGCCGCGCGCGCGCACTGGAAGGCACCCTTCAGGTTGACCGCGAGGATGCGGTCCCAGGTCTCGTCGTCGACGCGGTCGAGCTCGGCGTGGGGGATGAAGGCGGTGGTGCCGGCGTTGTTCACGAGCACGTGGAGGCCCCCGAGCTCGCGCACGGCGGTCGCCACCAGCGCCCGGCAGCCGGCGTCGTCCGTCACGTCGGCCCGGCACGGGACGGCCTTCACCCCGAGCGCCGAGGCCGCGGCGGCGGTCTCCTCGGCCCCGTCCTTCGAGCGGCTGTAGTTCACCACCACCGAGCATCCCCGTCGCGCCAGGGCCAGGGCGGTGGCCCGCCCCACCCCGGTGCCCGCGCCGGTCACGATCGCCGCCCTGCCCTCGATCTGCATGCCGCCTCCGCCCCGTGGAGGGCGCCAGCCTACACCCGCGGGGCCCCGGCGGCCCGGGGCTTCATTTCCGCGGGCGGCGGACGATAGTGAGGAGGCCGCGCCAGGCGCTGAATCGTGGTGAGAGACCCACTATCCAGCGAGGACCCATGTGGTCCCGATCACAAAGGGTGTGTATCGTTGGCGCCCTTCGGGCCGTCCGGCGGGAGGGGGATCGAACGCCGGACCGGGGCCCTTTGGAACGCCTCCCCGGAGCCCAGAGCGGATGGACGTCACGGCTGCGTCTGCCAAGCCACTGCACGCCGACCTCTCGCCTGCCGCGCTACACCAGCGCTTCTCCTCCGAGTTCCGGCCCCGGCGCTGGCTCTACTGGCTCGACTTCACGCTGTCGGCCGTCGCCGGCTGGGGCCTGTTCGCCTGGTCGCTCCAGGCCCCGCTGGGCACGGCCCTGCACGCCACCACCACGCTCGGCGCCATCTTCGCCCTGCTGCGGGCGGCCCTCTTCATCCACGAGCTCGCCCATCTGCGCTCGGGCGAGCTGCCCTGGTTCGCCACCGGCTGGAACCTGCTGCTCGGAATCCCGGCGCTGACCCCGAGCCTCATGTACGTGGGCTCCCACATGGACCACCACCGCCGGGCGGGCTTCGGCACCGACGAGGACCCGGAGTACGTGTCCATGACCGGCTGGGGTCGCCTGCGCCTGGCGCTCTTCGTCCTCACGGGCGCCGTGGTGCCGGTGCTGATGGCGCTGCGCTGGGGCCTGGTGTCCCCGCTCTCGCGCCTCGTCCCGCCGCTCCGCCGGCCGGCGATCGAGCGCATGTCCACGCTCGTGATCAACACGCGCTATCGCCGGCCGCTGCCCCGGGGCAAGGCCCTGCGCCGCTGGAACCGGGAGGAGAACGCCGCGATGCTCGTGGTCTGGGCCGCGGTCGCGGGCGTGGCCCTGGGCTGGATCCCGGTCGAGGCCGTCTTCCAGTTCTGGCTGGTGACGGCCGGCGTCTGGACCACGAACCAGGCCCGCACGCTGGTGGCCCACGGCTACTTCAACGAGGGCGAGCCGGTCGACGTGGAGGGCCAGCTCCTCGACTCGGTGAACCTCGACGTGTGGAGCCCGCTGACCGTGCTCGTGGCCCCGGTGGGCCTCCGCTACCACGCCCTGCACCACTACCTGCCGGGTCTCCCCTACCACAGCCTGGGCCGGGTCCACCGGCAGCTGATCCGCGAGCTGCCCTCCGACGCGCCCTACCGCCGCACGGCGAAGGGCAGCCTGGAGGAGATGCTCAAGCACCTGTGGGGACGGGCCGCCCACGCGAGCGGCCTGGACCTCGTCAGCGAAGATCGCGCCGCCAGAGGGCTCTAGCCAGGAGCGGCCAGCCGAAGATCAGCGGGTGCCGGCGCTGGCGCGGGCTCGGCTCGAGCCGCGCGCCGGTGTGGCGCTCGAGCTTCCAGAGCGCGTAGGGCAGCCAGTCGCCGAAGGTCAAGGTGGTCTTGCCGAGGGCGATCAGGTAGGCGGCCTTGGCCAGGGGGCGGCGCCGGCGCCAGCGCCGCCGCGCCCTCGCCGCCCCTTCCCGGGGCAGCCGCACCCCGAAGCCCCCGGCGTCGCGCTCGAGCGCGAGGCGACCGCCCTCGGCCAGGGCGGCGAGTCCGAGCTCTGCGGCGCGGTCGAAGCGCGCGGCGTCGGCGCCGTAGAGCGCGGCGGCCGCCTCCGGCGATTCGGGGCGCATCTCGTAGCCGTAGGTCTCGCGGAAGGCGGTCTGCCACAGGGTCCGGGCCGAGAAGCGCCGGATGCCGTCCTCCTCGGGCAGGAGCGGCAGCACCTGCTCCAGGGCCGTGAGGACGGCCCGGGCGCCGCCCTGCGCCAGCCGGCCGAGGGCCGCCTCGTCGCGCACCCAGACCGCCAGCAGCGGCTGGCAGAAGCGCGCCCAGATGCCCGGCCGCAGCAGGCCTCCGGCGGTGCCCCGCTCGAAGTCGCGGGCCGAGAGCACGGCGTACTTGGCGCGCAGGGTGCGGTCCCCGCTCGCCATCTCCAGGTAGAAGACGTTCGGCGGCAGGGTGGCGTTGGCGAGGGCCAGGGCCCGCCGGGAGTAGGCGCCGGCGTAGTCGTCTACCAGCGCGTAGAAGTCGAGGACGCCCTCGTCGCTCTGCCGGCGCAGGCACGAGCCGTAGAAGACCACTGCCGCGGCGGCGGAGCCGAGCCGCTCGCGGATGCGCCCGGCCAGCAGGGCGGCGGAGGCGGGGGCGGGGCGCCCGAGCTCCTGCTCGACCAGGCGCTCCAGGGCCCGGGCCGCGTCGCCCACGCCCGGCTACTCCTCAGGCCCGGACGAAGGCCAGGCGGCGGTCCGCGGCGACGGTCACGCACTCGTCCGGCTCGGGCGCGTAGATCTCCCCGTCGATGGTGAAGCCGCAGTCGAAGCGCAGCTCGACCCGCTCGGCGTTGCGGCTGACCCAGCCGTTCTCGGGCGTGACGAAGTCGCGGGGCCTCCCCCGCAGCACGCCCAGGGCGGCGCGGCGCTTGTGGCGCGCTCCGACGGCGATGCCCGTGAAGCGCACTCCCCCGGGGCCCTCGCCCCAGAAGGGCTGCATGCGCAGGAAGAGCCGCCGGAGCGAGCTGGCGATCAGCAGGCTCCACTCGGAGTGGGGTGCCGGCCAGCCGTCCAGGCTCACCTGGGCCTTGTCGGGCCGGATGATCCCCGCCTTCGGCTCGTGGGGCCGGATCGCGTTGCGCGCGATCAGCATGGCCGTGACGATGCCGGCGCCGAGCACGCCCTGGCTCCGCCCGGTGGGGAACATGCGGTGGGTGAGCCCGATCGCCCGGTGGATCATGCCGGCGCCGAAGAACATGCCGTAGTGGGCGCCCGGCCTGCGGTTCGAGGTGACCCGCAGCACCGGTCGGCGCACGATGCGCTCCTCCAGGCGCCCCTCCTCGGCCGCGCGCAGCACGGCCTCCAGGCCCCGCACGGGGTCGCGGCTCGCCCCCAGGTCGAGGCCGGTCATGTTGGTCCGGCCGCCTCGCAGCGGCGCCACCATCGGCAGCTCGTCGAAGACCCGGTTCTCCAGGATCTCGGTCAGGGCGTGGTTCACGCTGCCGTCGCCGCCGTTGATCACGAGCAGGTCGACGCGGCGCCGGGCCAGCTGCGCCAGCGCCTCGGGCAGGGCCAGCGTGTCCTCGGTCTCCACGTGCTGCACGTGGGGGTAGGCGCGCAGCAGATCGAGCACCCGCCCCACCCGCTTCGAGCTGTGCCCCGCCCGCAGGTTGTTCAGCAGTGCGACCCGCAGGCTCACGCTCGCGGCTCCCGCCGGAGCGCGCCCGACAGCTCGGGGGGCAGGGGATTGGGGAAGGTCACGCTCGTGATGCCAGACCCTTCGAAGAGCGCCGCGGGCGCGTCGCCTCCCGACCCGAGCCTCAGCTCGAAGGGTGACTCGGCCCACACCCTGCGGGGACTGGCCTTCCACGATAGCAGGAAGCGGAACGGCCCGGGAAGGGCCTCGAAGGGGTCATCCTGGAGCAGCACCGGCGCGAGCCCGATGCGGCCCTGCACCCCCGGGGCGCGCAGCCGCAGGGCCGCCGGCACCGGGTAGTCGCCGCCGCCCGCGGGCGGCTCGAGCTCGAGCTCGAAGCCGCCGCCGGCGAAGACCCGCTCGGCTCCCCGCTCCACCACCAGCCAGCGAGAGCGCCCGCCGGCCGGCGTGGTGAGCTCGCTCAGGTAGACCGAGGTGTCGCCGGACAGGGAGAAGAAGTCGATGCGGCGGGCGGCCAGGTCCGACTCGCTGCGCTCCATGCGGGTGTGGGTGAGCGCCAGCAGGCCGGTCACCGGGATCGGCGCCGCCATCCCCCGGAGCCACAGCGTGCCGTGGACCGGCGCCGCCGGGTCGAGCAGGTCGAGGGCGTAGTCGGGGAGGGCCGGATCCTCCGGCCGGGCGAGCGGGGAGCCCGGCTCGAACCACAGGTGGAGCTTCACGCCCCGCTTGTTGCTGTCGTACTCGAACTTGGGGTGCGGGGGGGTCAGGTCCAGGATGCTGGAGGAGATGTGGAGGCGCAGCCCGTCGCTGGAGACGTCCCACTCGCCGGAGCCCTTGGCGTTGTCGAAGCGCACGCTCGTGCCGTCCGGACGCAGCACGTGGCCGATGGCGGCGGCCGAGTGGCTGCCCGGGCCCTCGTTCGAGATCAGGAAGCGCGCGAAGACCCGGTGACCGGAGTCGAGTCGAGCCGTCAGGTCCCAGTACTCGGAGGCGGCCTCACCCGAGGAGAGGCGCGCCGCGCCGCTCGCCGGCTCCGCACCCGGCGCCCCGTTCGAGCCGGCCGCCAGCGGCAGGAGCAGGGCCAGGCCGGCGGCGAGGCCGGCCGCGAGCCGGGGCTCGCGAGATCGCTTCGGGGAGCTCGGGGCGCGCGGCATTCACTGCCTCTCGGTCCGGTGCGGTCGCCTCGGGGGAGGCCGGAACGTATCCCACCCGACGCGGGCGGCGGCCGGGAATTCAGGTCCCCGCGGTCCCCGGGGGCGCCGCCTCCCGGGCGGCCTGGTCCGCGCGCAGGATCCGCGAGGCCAGCTCCAGGTCCGCCGGGCGGTCGACGTCGATGGCGGCCTCGGGGAAGGGCAGGGGCACGACCTCCACCCGGGCGCCGATCGCCCGGGAGACGCGCGCGAGACCCGCCTCCAGGTCGAGCCGGCGAAGCGCGAAGAGCGCCAGCGTGAGCGGGCCGAAGGCGCCGACCAGGCGCCAGGGGCGCTTGCGGAACTGCTCGACCCGCACCCAGAACTCGGCGGCCCGGCGCGCCTCGGGCGTGCGCAGGACGAACAGGTTGGCGCCGGACCAGTCGCCGTCGCGAAGTCGGATCCAGGTGCGGACGCTGCTCGGATAGCGGGCGCGCACCAGCTCGGCCCCGACGGCCCCCACCAGCACGTCGGCCTGCGAGCGCAAGGCGGCGGCGTTCACGTGGTCGACGATGCCACCGGTCAGGAGCGGGTGGTCGGCGGTGGTGACGAGCAGCGGCCCTCGGCCGGCGGCGCCGCCGAGCACGTCGAGCACGCTGCGGCTCGGCGAGTCGAGGCTGCGGTGCACCCCGAGGGCGCCTTGCGCAAGGAGAGCTGCCAGCTCGGGCTCGGCCTCGAGGGCCTCGGGCTCGCCGATGCTGACCAGGATCTGCCCCACGCTGCGGGCCTCGCGGAGCGCGCGCACCACGCGCACCAGCATGGGCACGCCGCAGATGGGCAGGAGCGCCCGGTGCCGGCTCCCGGTGGCCTCGGCCAGCGGGTCCGCCGCGCTCCCGCGGCGCCCCGCCAGCACCAGCGCCGTCACCCCCCCGGCCACGGACTAGGCGACCCGCGACGCCGCGGGATCGAGCGCGTGGGCCCGGCCGTTCTCGATGCGGTAGACGCGGTCGGCCACGTGGGCCAGCGCCGGCTGGTGGGAGATCGCCAGGATGGTGGCGCGGCCCCGCAGCCGCTCCACCGTCGCCCAGACCCCGGCCTCGGTCTCGGGGTCGAGGGCGGCGGTGGCCTCGTCGAGGACCAGCAGGCGCGGGCGCCGGGCCAGGGCCCGGGCGATGGCGATGCGCTGGCGCTGGCCGCCCGAGAGCAGCGTCCCGCGCTCGCCCACGCTGCTGGCGAGGCCCTCGGGCAGCTGGCTCACGAACTCCCAGGCGCCGGCGTCGCGCAGCGCCTGCTCGGCGTGGGCCGGGGTGAGGTCGGGGTCGCCGAGCGTCACGTTCGTGAGGATCGAGTCGTGGAGCATCAGCATCTCCTGGGGCACGTAGCCGATGGCCTGACGCCACAGGCGCAGGTCGAGCTCGGGGAGCGGCACCCCGTCCACCCGCACCTCCCCGGCGTCGGGCTCGACTAGGCCCATCACCAGGTCGATCAGCGTGGTCTTGCCCGTGCCGGAGGGCCCCACGATGGCCGTGATGCACCCGGCGGGGACCTCCAGGCAGGCCCCCGTCAGCACCGGGCGACCGTCGTAGGCGAGCGAGACGTCGCCGAGCGAGAGGCCCCGCTCCAGGGTGGGCGCCGCCTGGCCCCCGGGAGCCTCCGCGTGGCTCTCGGCGCGCTCGACCATCTCGCGCAGCGACCAGAGCGCGCTGGCGTCGGCCTCCATGTGCTGCCAGCGGCGCTGGGCCTTGTTCACGCCCTGGAGCGTGCGCACGAAGAGAAAGAGGATCATCAGTACGTCGCCGAAGGGCGTCTCCAGCAGGGCGATGGCGATCCAGGCGGTCAGCAGCGCGATGCTGCCGAGGACCGTGTCCCCGAGCACGCGCAGCGTCTCCTTGGAGAGCACCTGCTTGCGGAGCGCGTTGTTGAGCTTCAGCGTGTCGCGCTCGAGCAGCGGTCCGATCAGGCCCTCCCGGGCGGTGGCCTTGAGCAGCTTCACGGCCTGGAGCGCGTCGGTGAGCTGGCCGAGCAGCGACTTGAGGAGCCGCGTCTGCTTGCGCCCGGCCCGGGCGGTCACCCCCACCAGGGCGCCGAGGCCGCCGAGGATCACGAGCCCCGCGACGCCGGTCACCAGGGTCGCCAGCCACGACACGGCCACGGCCAGGGCCGCGTAGGCCGCGGTCTCGGCGCTGTGGGCCAGCACCTTGGCCATCTCCAGGTAGGCGCGCGACGCGCGATCCGCCTCGGTGGCCATGGCGTTCGCCGCCTGGCCGGTGGGCTGGCGCGTGTAGTAGCCCCAGCGGGCCGAGAGCAGCGCGCGCAGGAGCTGGAGGCGCAGGTCGGTGGCCACCTGGGCCACGGTGCGGGCCACCCGCCGGAAGGCCAGGATCGTGGTGCCGGCGGCCAGCCAGAAGGTCGCGATCGCCGCCGGGACGATCACGCCGAGCGTCGGCTCGAGCCCCAGCGCCGCCAGGGCCTCGATCACCCCCTGCTCGAGCGGCGACGGCTCGCCCCGGTCGGCCTCGCGCGTGGCGATCGAGAGCAGGGGTGCGACCAGCGACAGGCCCATGGCCTCGAGGACCGTGGCGACGAGCAGCGCCGCCACCACGGCCAGGCTCTCCCAGGGGTAGCGGCGCGCGAAATACAGGATGAGTCGCATCGTCGGCGGGTCGCCTCGGAGGGGTCCGGTGCGGGAGCGGGGGCGGGCGCGCGGCGGGCGGGCTTCAAGCGCCGCGCCGCGACGGCCGATGATAGCCTTCAGAGCGAATGCCCCCACGGCCCACCCCGGGGGCATCCGGGCTTTTTTCGGTTGGACGATAGAGACTTCTGAGGATCTCCCCCGGGGATCGTCAAAGAAAATCGGATTTCTGTGCCGATTGTCACACATCGCCAGGAAACCAGGGCTAGTCAATCGGGGTGCATGGCGCTATCTAGAGCGGCCGACTGACCCAACTTCGGAGGGGCGGCATGCGTATCGACGACATCTGGATCGGCGGCGGGAATCCGCTGGTGCTGATCTCGGGTCTGAACGTGATCGAGTCGCTCGACGCCACGCTCGAGTGTGCCGTCGCCGTCCAGTCCGTAGCCGAGCGCCACGGCCTGCCCGTGGTCTTCAAGGCCTCGTTCGACAAGGCCAACCGCTCCAGCCGCAGCTCCTTTCGCGGGCCCGGTCTCGACGAGGGCCTGCGCGTGCTCGCCCGGGTGAAGCGCGAGACGGGGCTGCCGGTCCTGACCGACGTGCACGAGCCCGGCCAGGCGAAGATCGCCGCCGAGGTGGTCGACTGCCTCCAGATCCCCGCCTTCCTCTGCCGCCAGACCGACCTGCTCGCCGCCTGCGCCGCCACCGGCCGGCCCCTGAACATCAAGAAGGGCCAGTTCATGTCGCCCCGCGACATGGAGCGCGCGGTGGAGAAGTCGCTGGCCTTCGGCGCGCCGGGCGTGATGCTGACCGAGCGCGGCACGACCTTCGGCTACAACGACCTGGTGGTGGACATGCGGGGCCTGGCCGCCATGCGCGACTTCGCTCCGGTCTGCTTCGACGCCACCCACTCGGTCCAGCACCCGGGCGCCGGCACCGAGGCGAGCAGCGGCGACCGCCGCTTCGTCCTGCCCCTGGCCCGAGCCGCCGTGGCCCTCGGCGTCGACGCCCTCTTCGTCGAGGTGCACCCGGATCCGGGCCGCGCGCCCTGCGACGGCGCCTGCCAGGTCCGCATCGAGGACCTGGACCGGCTGCTCTCGGACGTCTGCGCCATCGAGACGGCCCTGCACAAGCGGCGGGCCCACGTCCGGTAGCGTTCCTGCCGGTCCGGTGCCCGCGCGGGATCCGGGTCCCCGGACCGCCGTTTGCAGCTGACGCCCACGAGCTCGCGGCGTCCCGGTCCCACCCTCTACCGCTATATCGCGCCCGAGGCGCTGCGCCCGGCAGCCTTCGCCCTGTTCGGCCTCACCGCCGTGGTGCTGACCCGCGACTTCATGAAGCTCTCGGAGCTCGTGATCAACCGCGGCCTCGGCACGGGCGAGGTGGTGCGGCTGGCGCTGCTCGAGGCCGTGCCGCTGGCCTCGCAGATGTTCCCCTTCGCGGTGCTGATCGGCTGCCTGGTGGCGCTCGGGCGCCTCGGCGCGGACCGGGAGATCCTGGCCCTCGAGTCCCTGGGCATCTCCGGGTCGCGCCTGGTCTGGCCGATCCTGGCCTTCGCCGCGGCCATGACGGCGGTGGCGCTGCCGGTCTCGCTCCACGCCGCGCCCTGGGCCAGCCGCGAGCTCGACGTCGCCTTCGACCGCATCTCCCGGGAGACGCCCTGGGCCTCGATCCGCGCCGGCGTCTCGAACCAGTTCGGCGGCTGGCAGCTCGAGGCCCAGCAGGCCAACGCCCGGGGCGACGAGCTGCGCGGCGTGCTCCTGTGGATGCCGCGGCTGGGCCAGACGGTCTTCGCAAAGGGCGGCCGGCTCCAGGCCGCCGAGGGCGGCGCCATCGAGATCCGCCTGGGCCCGGGCAGCGTGGTGCTCGCCACCGCCCAGGGCCCGCGCCACGTGCGCTTCGAGGAGATGCACACCACGCTGCCCCAGAGCGACCAGCCGGTGGCGCGCAAGGACTCGGATCGCCTCGAGGGCCTCTCCCTCGGCGAGCTGGCCGAGCGCGCCGCCGGGTTCGTGCCGAGCGAGGGCGAGAAGCTCCCGCGGGCCGCGCTGATCCGCCAGCGGCGCTTCGCGCTGCCGGTGGCCACGCTGGTCTTCGGCTTCCTGGCGGCGCCGCTCTTCTTCCTGCGCCGCTCCTTCTCGCGGGCCGGCGGCGGGGTGCTCGGCCTGGTGGCGACCGGGGCCTACTACGGCCTGGTGCAGCTCGGCGAGGGCCTGGTGAGCGGCGGCCGCGTCGGCGCCGCCGCCGCCGCCTGGCTGCCCAACGCCGTGCTGCTCGCCCTGGGCGTGGTGCTCTTCTTCCGGGCCCGGGCCGAGAGCGTGCTCGGCCTGGTCTTCGAGCGCCGGCGCCGGGCGCGGCGCTGGCAGGCCGAGGCCGGCGACGCACCGGGACGCCAGCCCCTGCGCATCCACCGCTGGCCCCTGCCGCGCTACGTGGCCCGGCGCTTTCTCGAGCTGGCCCTGCTCTCCTTCGCGGCGCTGCTGATGGCCTACCTGCTGATCGACATCATGGAGCGCCTGGCCTGGTTCGCGAAGCACCAGGCCAGCGGGGCCCAGGCCCTGCGCTTCTACGCGGCGCGCATCCCGCTGCTGGCCGAGCGCGTGATCCCCATGTCGCTGCTGGTGGCGACGGCGCTGATCGTGAGCCTGCTGGCCGCCGACGGCGAGCTGATCGGCATGCGCTCCTGCGGCATCCCCGCCCCCCGGGCCATGCTCCCGGTCTTCCTGCTCACGGCCCTGGTGGCACCCGGCTACGTGTTCCTCAACAACGTCGTGGTGCCCCGCACGAACGAGCTGGCCGAGCAGCTGAAGCGCACCGAGATCAAGGAGCAGCTGATCCAGATCCAGGCGTCCCGGCGCCGGGCCCCGGTCTGGTACCGGGCCGGGCCGCGGGTGATCGAGGCCGAGCACTTCGACGAGCAGAGCGGCAGCGCCGAGATGCTCACCATCTACGAGCTCGACGAGGGCGGGCTGCCCGTGAGCCGCACCGACGCCAGCGTCGGGCGGCACATCGGCCGCGGCATGTGGCGGCTCGTCGACCCGGTGCGGATCGAGGTGGACGGCGGCCTGGTCGAGGCCCCGCCGCGCCGCTTCGTCGACCTCGGCGACGAGCTGCGGGCGGAGGTCGACACCCGGCAGCTCTCGGTGGCCGAGCTCGCCGGGGAGATCCGCGAGATGGAGCGCGAGCGCATCGACGCCACCGTCTTCCGGGTCGACTTCCACATCCGCTTCGCCGAGGCGCTCTCCTGCGTGGTGCTGCCGGCGGTCGCGCTCTTCTTCGCCGTCAGCGGGCCGCCCTTCCCGGGCGCGGCCCAGAACCTGCTGGTCTCCGGGATCCTGGGGGTCGGCTACATCCTGCTCACCAGCGTGGCCGCCTCCTTCGGCTACCGCGGCACGCTGCCGCCCTTTTTGGGCGGCTGGGCGCCGACGCTGCTCTTCGGTGGCCTTGCCGGCTTCTTCGGCGTGCGCATGATGCGGCGGCTCTGAGCCCGCCTATCCTATGCGCGGAGCAAAGGAGCCAGGCCCATGAAGCGCGACCTCTTCAGCGACGAGCACGAGCTCTTCCGCGCCGAGTTCCGGCGCTTCGCCGCGGCGGAGATCGAGCCCCAGATCGCCAGGTGGAACGAGGCCGGCCGCAGCGACCCGGCCGTCTGGCGGCGCTGCGGCGAGGCGGGCTTCCTGGGCGCCTGCGCCCCCGAGGAGTACGGCGGCGCCGGGGGCGACTTCCTCTTCGACGCGGTGATCATGGAGGAGCTGGCGCGCATCCGGGCCCACGCCCTGATGCTCTCGCTGCACTCCGACATCGTGATGCCCTACCTGATCCACTACGGCAGCGACGAGCAGAAGCGCCGCTTCCTGCCCGGCGCCATCGACGGCTCCACCATCCTCGGCATCGCCATGACCGAGCCCGGCACCGGATCGGACCTGGCTCGGATCCAGACCCGGGCCCGGCGCGACGGCGACGAGTACGTGATCGACGGCGCCAAGACCTTCATCTCGAACGGCCAGATCGGGAACCTCTTCGCAGTGGTGGTCCGCACCGATCCGGAGGCGGAGCCGCCCCACCGCGGCATCAGCCTCCTGCTGGTGGAGGGCGACCGCCCGGGCTTCCAGCGCGGGCGGAACCTGGAGAAGCTGGGGCTCAAGGGCCAGGACACGAGCGAGCTGTTCTTCCAGGAGTGCCGGGTGCCGGCGCGGAACCTGCTGGGGCAGGAGGGGCAGGGCTTCAAGCTGCTGATGCAGCAGCTCCAGCAGGAGCGGCTGGTGATCGGCGTGCAGTCGATCGAGTCCTGCAAGCGCTCGCTGGACGACACCATCGCCTACGTGAAGGAGCGGAGCGCCTTCGGCCAGCGCATCGCCGGCTTCCAGAACACGCAGTTCGTGCTGGCCGAGCTGGCCACCGAGGTGGAGGTCGGCCGCGCCTTCGTCGACAAGCTGATGGCGGCCCACGTCCGGGGCGAGCGGATCGTCAAGGAGGTGAGCATGGCCAAGTGGTGGACCACGGACCTCCAGAAGCGGCTCAGCGCCGAGTGCCTGCAGCTCCACGGCGGCTACGGCTTCATGGCGGAGTACCCGATCTCGGGAGACTACGCCGACGCCGCCGTGCAATCCATCTACGCCGGCTCCAACGAGATCATGAAGGTCATCATCGCCCGCCAGCTCGGGCTGGAGTGACCTCGACGAGGCCACGCCGCGGGGTGTCAGGGTCCCCGGGCGCCCTTCGCCGTCGCTGGACGTAGGGGAGCGCGCTATTGGCTTGCGCTCCCGTCCCCAGCGGGCGCATGATGGACCTCCGTCGCGTCGCTCCGACCGTCGAGGAGGCCCCCATGAGATTCCTCGCCGCGTTCCCCCTTCTCCTCCTGCTCGCTGTCCACACCGAGGCCTCCGCCCAGACCGGCTGCACGCGCTCGGTCGTGACGCAGGCGCTGGCCGACGGCCAGGAGATCCCCCACGTGACCGTGGAGTGCACGGGCTCCGAGGCCCAGGGCCTGCTCGCGGCCGACGCCGCGGAGACGACCTGCGCCGGGCTCCGCGATCCCGGCACGCTCGCGGCCTGCGAGCGCTCGCTGGCGAACGCCCAGCAGACGCTGCGCAAGGCCAAGATCCGGGCGGCGCTCCGCGCGGGCGTGCCGGACGCGGAGATCCAGGAGGCCCTCGGCGCCGACCCGGCCGAGCTCGACGCGCTTCGCGCGAGCGCCG
>Ga0299906_10002736_pt1 | contig 14593 bp, 13 predicted proteins | sample RVTome_14_FD_200259 | JGI IMG/M metagenome (GOLD analysis project Ga0299906, IMG submission 200259) | Soil microbial communities from uranium-contaminated site in the Upper Colorado River Basin, Wyoming, United States - RVT145D125 (version 2) ... | reverse complement strand
ATTGTGGCGCAGGGTTTCGGCGCAGGCTAACCCGCCGTGGCGGGTTAAGCGCGCAGCGCGGCCGGAGCCGCCGATCACCAAAACGCTACGGATCAACATGCACAGCGCAACAGGATGCCGCCGGGCGGCGTGCGCCGAGCGGCCCGGCTATTCGTTGTCGAGCGGGCGCGGGGCGACGACGCCGAGCCGCTGCTTCAGGCCCACGAACTGCTGCCCGACCAGCCGCGAGTAGTACATCGTGTTGTTCATGACCTTGCGCACGTAGTCGCGGGTCTCGTTGAACGGAATGGTCTCGACATAGATGGCGCCTTCCAGCGGCCGGTCTGCGCGCCAGCTGCGCGCGCGGCTCAGGCCGGCGTTGTACCCGGCCGTGGCGAGCGTCGTCTGCTCGCCCACGCTGTCCATCAGGTCGCGCAGGTAATAGGTGCCGAGGTTGATATTCATCTCCACCGAGGTGACGTGGTGCCGCACCGGACCGGGCAGCCCCAGACGCCGCGCCACCTGGCGGGCGGTCGCAGGCATCAGTTGCATCAGGCCCTGCGCGCCCGCGCTGGAGCGCGCGTCCGCGACGAAGCGGCTCTCCTGGCGCACCAAGCCGTAGACCCAGGCCTCGTCCAGGTCGAGCTGCCGCGTGTAATTGCTCACCACCTCGCGATACGGCGTGGGAAAGCGCAGCGTGAAGTTGTGCATGCGCTGCGTGCGCTCCGCCGTGTCGATGGCGCGCTCGTACCAGCCGGCGCGGTGCGCCACCTCGGCGGCCGCCAGCAGGTCCTGGTCGCCCCATGCACGCGTGGTCCAGCGCCATTCGAGTGCACCCTCGTAGCGCAGCCCGAGCCGATACAGTCTCAGCGCGCGCTGAATGCCGGGCACGCGCTCGACTTCATCCACCACCTCGAGGCTGGGCTGGCTGAGCGGGGGAAGCTCGGTCGACCCGGTGCCGAGCTCCTCGCTGGCCAAGTGGCCGTAGAAATGTTGCTCCTGGGACAGCGCCCCGAGCAGCGCGCCGGCTTCCGCCGAACGGCCCTGGTCGATCAGCGCGCGCGCCTTCCAGTAGCGCCACACCACGTGCTGCTGCTCGCCCGCGCTCATGGCCTCGATGGACGAGAGCACCGTTAGCCAGTCGGCCAGCCGCAGGCCGGTGCGCGCCCGCCAGGCGAGCTGCTTGTCGTTGAGTCCGGCGTCGCCCGCGCGCTTGAACCAGTCGAGCGCCTCCGGACGATGGCGCTGTGCGCCGGCCATTGCGACCTGGCCCCAGACGTACGCGCGCTCCTCGGCGCTGAGCGAACCTTCGAACTTCTCCAGGCGGCTGGCGGCGACCGCCGGCAGGTTCTGCGCCACACGCCAAGTGGCGAACATGGCCAGCTCGCGCTCGGCGCGGGTCTTCAGCGGCAGCGGCCGGTGCTCGAGATAGCGCTGCGCGTTGCGCGCGACCGCATCGATCTGCTTGCCGGCGATGCGCCTGGCCGGGTCGATGTAGGCGCCCAGCGATTTGGCCAGGGTGACGCTGCCCGCCTCCAGCGCCAGGCGGATACGGGCCCAGACGTCTTCTTCGGTGATCTGGCCGCCGGCTACCAGCCGGTCGAACAGCGGGGCGCAGCTGTCCGGCTGGGCCACGCCCTGGAACCATAGCGCCCGCGCTTCGGCCAGCGCGGTCAGGTCGACGCGCGCCAGGCGCGCCTGCAGCAGATAGCAGACGAGCTCGGGATCGTCCAGCGCAACCGCCTGGATCTCGCGCTCGAAGGCCATCCACTCCTTGCGCTCGCCGAGCTGCTTGAGCCAGTCGCTGCGCAGCCGCTGCGCGGCCAGCGAGTCGCCGTATTCCGTCAGAAATGTCTGCACCTCGGCCTCCGGCGTCTCGCTCAGACGCGAGCGCAGCTGCCAGTAGGCGACGTACGGAAACAGCGGATGGTCCGCGAGGCCGGCGGCCAGGCTGTCGAGCTTCTCGATGCGGCCCTTCTGGAAGGCTTCGCGTGCGGCCAGGAAAGCGTCATCCTGATCGGACGCGACCGCCGGCAGGGCCAGAAGGCCAAAAAGTGAAATCGCGATGAGTTTCTGCTCCAGGCCCTGCACGCGCCTGCCCCCTCTGGTTCGTTCGTTTCCAGACGACCGCTTGATTTTCGCACAGTTCATGCGCCGGCTCACATTCCGAGGAACAGCGCGTAGGCGGGGTTGCCCGTCTCGTCCCAGTAGCGGTAGTTGAGCTGGGTGAGGAAGCGCTTGAACGCGCGCTGCTGGTCGCCCGGCACCTGCATGCCCGCCAGCACGCGCCCGAAGTCGGCGCCGTGGTTGCGATAGTGAAACAAGCTGATATTCCAGCCCTGACTCATGCGGTTGAGGAAGTTCATCAGCGCCCCCGGCCGCTCCGGGAACTCGAAGCGGTACACCATCTCGTCGCTTACCTGCGACGCGCGCCCGCCCACCATGTGCCGGATATGCAGCTTTGCCATCTCGTTGTCCGACAGGTCCTCGGTGGGCAGCCCGGCGTGACGCAAGCGCCGGACCAGCTGCCCGGTTTCCTCGCGGTTGTGCGTGGACAGCCCGACAAACACGCGCGCCCGCTCAGGATCGCCGTAGCGATAGTTGAACTCGGTGATGTTGCGCGGCCCCAGCAGCGCGCAGAAGCGCTTGAAGCTGCCCGGCCGCTCGGGAATGGTGACGGCCAGGACCGCCTCGCGGCGCTCGCCCAGCTCGGCGCGCTCGGCGACGAAGCGCAGGCGGTCGAAATTCATGTTGGCGCCGCAGGCGATGGCGACCAGCGTCTTGTCCCGGATGCGCCGGCGCTCGACCCAGGCCTTCGCCCCGGCGATGGCCAGCGCCCCGGCCGGCTCCAGGATCGAGCGGGTATCCTCGAACACGTCCTTGATCGCCGCGCAGATGTCGTCGTTGTCCACCAGCACCATGTCGTCCACCAGCGCGCGGCACAGCCGGAAGGTTTCAGCGCCCGGCTCCTTCACCGCCACGCCGTCGGCGAACAGCCCGACCTGGTGCAAGCGTACGCGGCGGCCGGCGGCGAGCGAGCGCGCCATGGCGTCCGAGTCTATCGGCTGCACCCCGATAATCTTGATTTCGGGCCGCAGGCGCTTGACGTAGGCGGCGATGCCGCCGATCAGCCCGCCTCCGCCCACGGCCGCGAACATGGCGTGGATCGGTGCGCTGTGGCTGCGCAGGATCTCCATGCCGATCGTGCCCTGCCCGGCGATGACGTCCGGGTCGTCGTACGGGTGCACATAGGTCAGCCGCTCGCGCCGCGCCAGGACCATCGAGTGAGCGTAGGCGTCGTCATAGGAGTCGCCGTGCAGCACCACGCGCGCGCCGCGTGCGGCCACCGCCTCCAGCTTGATGCGGGGGGTCGTCGCCGGCATCACGATCACCGCCCGGCAGTCGAGCTTCTGGGCGGCGAAGGCGACCCCCTGGGCGTGGTTTCCCGCCGAGGCGCAGATCACGCCCCGGCGCAGCGCCGCCGCCGGCAGGTGCGCCATCTTGTTGTAGGCCCCGCGCAGCTTGAAGGAGAACACCGGCTGCACGTCCTCGCGCTTGAGCAGCAGGCGGTTGCCCAGCCGGGCGGACAGGTTCACGGCGGGGTCGAGAGGCGTTTCCTGGGCCACGTCGTAGACGCGGGCCTTGAGGATGCGTTCCAGATAGTCGGGCATGGGCGGGCGGGTAAGAAGTGCAAGCGAGCGTAGCAGCGCCCCCGCCCGGGATCAATTGAGATATTCTTGATTCCTGGTAGCAGAAGGGAATGCGCCGCATGACGGCAGAGCAGATGAAGCAGGCGGCGGCCGAGGCCGCGATCGAGCATGTGCCGCCGGGCGCGGTGGTGGGAGTGGGCACCGGCTCCACGGTGAATTTCTTCATCGAGGCGCTGGGCCGGATCAAGGGCCGCATCGAGGGCGCGGTGTCCAGCTCCAAGGCTTCCGCCGAGCGGCTGCGCCGGCTCGGCATCCCGGTGCTCGAGCTGAACAGCGTGGAAGAGCTGCCGATATATGTGGACGGGGCCGACGAGGTCACGCGCCGTCTGCACATGATCAAGGGCGGCGGCGGGGCCCTGACCGGGGAGAAGATCGTGGCCGCCGTGGCGCGCCGGTTCGTCTGCATCGCCGACCAGGGCAAGCTGAAGGACGCCCTGGGCGGCTTCGGCCTGCCGGTCGAGGTGATTCCCCTGGCGCGCGCCTACGTCGGACGCGAGATGGCCAGGCTGGGGGGGCAGGCGCGGTTGCGCGAGGGATTCGTCAGCGACTATGGCAACATCATCCTGGACGTGCACGGGCTCGCCATCCCCGACCCGGTCGAGATGGAGACGGCGATCAACCAGATCGCGGGGGTGGTGACCAACGGGCTGTTCGCCCGCCGCCGGGCAGACCTGTTGCTGCTGGGCACCGCGTCGGGCGTGCGCAGCATCGCCTGAGGCCGCCACGGCCTACGGGAGGTTGCGACGGTCTGCAGGTTGCAACGGCATTGTCAAGTTGGCGCGGTAGACTGGCCGGTCCGATCCCGGGAGCGGCCCCGCCTGCCGCAAGGAGAAGCAAGCAGATGAACACGGAACACACCCACACCTCCAAGCAATTCGACGCCGAGCTGGAGAACCTGCGCTCGCGCGTGCTGCAGATGGGAGGCTTCGTCGAGCAGCAGATCTCGCTCGCGGTGGACGCGCTCACCTCGGGCGATCTCGAGCTGTGCGCCAGCATCGTGGCCAACGACCACAAGGTCAACGCCATGGAGGTCGGCATCGACGAGGACTGCAGCACCATCATCGCGCGCCGCCAGCCCACCGCCTCGGACCTGCGCCTGGTGATCGCGGTGATCAAGACCATCACCGACCTGGAGCGCATCGGCGACGAGGCGGCCAAGATCGCGCGCATGGCCAAGCTCATCAACTCGGTGGACCGCGTGCAGCAGCCGCGCTACGTGGAGATACGGCGCATGGCGAGCCTCGCCCTGGAGATGCTGCGCAAGTCGCTCGACTGCTTCGCCCGGCTGGACGTGTCCGGCTCGGCCGAGGTGGTGCGCACCGACCAGCACGTGGACGACGAGTTCCGCGCCATCCTGCGCCAGCTCATCACCTTCATGATGGAGGATCCGCGCACCATCTCGGCCTCGATCGAGATCCTGTTCATCGCCAAGGCGCTGGAGCGCATCGGCGACCACGCCAAGAACATCTCCGAGTACGTGATCTACATGGTCAAGGGCAAGGACGTGCGCCACGTCACCCTGGAGGAGATCGAGCGCGAGATCATGGCGTGATCCCGCCCGCGCCGTGACCCAGCTCACCACCCTCGCCGCCGTCGACCTCGGCTCCAACAGCTTTAGACTGCAGGTCGCCCGCGTCGTGGACGACCAGATCTACCCGCTCGACTCGCTGCGCGAGCCGGTGCGGCTGGCCGCCGGCATCACCGCCGACAAGCGCCTGGACGAGGCCTCCCAGCAGCGCGCCCTGGACGCGCTCAAGCGCTTCGGCGAACGCCTGCGCGGGCTGCCGCCGGAAGCAGTGCGCGCGGTGGGCACGAATGCCCTGCGGATGGCCAAGAACGCGCGCGAGTTCCTGGCCAAGGCCGAGGCCGCGCTCGGTTTTCCGATCGAGGTGGTGGCGGGCAAGGAGGAAGCGCGGCTCATTTACCTGGGCGTGGCGCACAGCCTGCCGGCCACCGGCGACCGGCGCCTGGTGGTGGACATCGGCGGCGGTTCCACCGAGTGCATCATCGGCGCGGGCTATCGCCCGCAGAGGCTGGAAAGCCTGTACATGGGCTGCGTCAGCTACAGCTTGCGTTTCTTTCCCGGCGGCAGGCTCGCCAAGAGCAACTTCAAGCAGGCCGAAACCGCCGCTCGGCTCGAGCTGCAGACCATCGCGCGCGACTTCTCCGCCGGGCACTGGAAGGAGGCGGTCGGCTCCTCCGGCACCGCTCGCGCGCTCGGCGACATCCTCGAAGCGAACGGCTGGAGCCAGGGCGGCATCGGCGCCGAGGGGCTGGAGCGGCTGCGCAGCGCGCTCCTCAAGGCGGCCGAGCTGGACCGTGTGAACCTGCCGGGCCTGCGTCCCGACCGCGTCCCGGTGCTGCCCGGCGGCTTCGCCATCATGGCGGCGGCGTTCTCCGCGCTCGACATCGAGCACATGACGCTCGCCACCGGCGCAATGCGCCAGGGTGTGCTGTACGACCTGCTCGGCCGCTTCCACGATCGCGACATGCGCGACAGCACCGTCGCGCAGTTCATGAAGCGCTACCACATCGACGCCAGGCAGGCGCGCCGTGTCGAGACGCTGGCCCTGTCGCTGCTGCGCCAGTTCTCCGGCGACCTGCAGGCCGAGCCCGGCTATCCGCTGCACCTGCTGTCCTGGGCCGCGCGGCTGCACGAGATCGGCCTCACGGTGGCGCACTCCAGCTACCACAAGCATTCGGCCTACATCCTCGCGTACGCCGACATGCCCGGGTTCTCCAAAATGGAGCAGGCGCACCTGTCGCTGCTGGTGCTGGCGCATCGCGGCACCACGGAGAAGATGAAGGGCCAGATCAGCGACTCGCTCGATCTCGCGATGGTGATGGCGCTGCGCCTCGCCGTGCTGTTCCACCGCAGCCGCAGCGACGTGCGCCTGCCGCTGTTCGAAGCGCATTGCGACGGCCGGCGCTTCCAGCTCGGCCTGGACGCCGCCTGGCTCGCCGCCAGCCCGCTCACCGCGGCCGCGCTGAAGGAAGAAGTCAAGGAGTGGCGCAAGATCGGCGTGACGCTCGACATCGCGGCGCTCGAAGAGGTCGAAGTCGAAGGCGAGCTGCTGCCGGCGGACTGAGCGCCGGGGATAGCCTAGTGAAGTATCCGGGCTGGAGCCCGGCGTACCGCATGGCTCCAACAGGTTCGGCCTTGTACCATTGCGGCATGGACCTCACCAATGATCTCGTCAACGTCCGCAATTTCGCCATCGCGCTCGCGATCGGCGCGCTGGTCGGTCTCGAGCGCGAGAAGCGCAAGCTCGCCAAGGACAATATCGGCATAGGGGGGCTACGCACCTTCATTTTCTTCGCGGCCATCGGCGCCATTTCGGCATGGCTCACGCGCCAGCTCGACACGCCTTGGGTGTTCGTCGCCGCGGTCGTGTCGGTGTCGCTGGGGGTGATCGCCGGGTACGTGGTGCATTCCCGAGCGCGGCCGGATTCGCTCGGGCTGACCACCGAGCTTGCCGCCATTGCCGTGCTGTTGCTCGGAGGCATGACCATGCTCGGACAACCCGAGCTGGCTGTGGGGTTGGCCATCGTCAGCTCGGCAGTGCTGGCCTACAAACAGCCGCTGCACGGCCTGGTCGAGAAGCTGGGGTGGGACGACATCTTCGCCGTCCTGCGGCTGCTGATCGCCAGCTTCATCGTGCTGCCCCTGCTGCCGGACGCACCCGTCGATCCCTGGCAGGCGCTCAATCCCTACAAGCTGTGGCTGCTGGTGGTGCTGATCTCGGGGCTCTCGCTGGTCGGCTACCTCGCCACGCGCTGGCTGGGGGCGCACCGCGGAACGGCGCTCACCGGGCTCACCGGCGGGCTGGTGTCGTCCACCGCGGTGACGCTGTCCTTCGCGCGCCGCAGCCGCGATCGGGATGGCGGCGCGCGCATCGATCCGCTCGCCAGCGGCATCCTGCTCGCCTGGGGCGTGATGTTCGCACGCGTGGTGGTAGAAGTGTTGGTGGTCAACCCGCCGTTGGTGCGGGAGGTGCTGGTGCCGTTCGCCGCGATGGCGATCGCCGCAGCGGCGTTCGCGCTGTTCTACTACCGCAAGGGCTCCGCCGAGCCCGGCAACGAGGCGGTGCCGCTGCGCAACCCCTTCAGTCTGACCTCGGCAGTCAAGTTCGCAGCCTTCTTCGCGCTGGTCCTGCTGGTGGTCACGTTCGTGCAGGCACGCTTCCCCGGGGAAGGGCTGTACGTCCTGGCGGCGCTGGCCGGGCTGACGGACGTGGACGCGATCACCTTGTCGATGGCACAGTACGCCGCGGGCGGCGGCGATGCGCGCACCGCGGTGGGCGCGATCGTGACCGCCTCGTTGGCCAACACGGTGGTCAAGGCCGGCATCGTGGCCGCACTGGGTGCGCCCGCGCTGCGCTTGCGCGTGCTGGCCGGCATGGTGGCCATCCTGGTCGCGGGTGTGGGGGCGCTGCTGGCGTTCTAGGAAGTGTCGGCGCTCGCACGATCAGGCGTTCGTGCGCGCATGCACTCCGCAAGAAGAGGCGCGGGCGCGGCGCGAGCCGTTTTTCAGCAACCTGCTATTCGTACGCGCGCAGCTTGTCCACGTCCGGCACGTGCACGATGCGCCCGTCCACGCGGATCAGCCCGGCCTCGGTCAGCTCATGCAGGATGCGCGAGAAGTGCTGCGGCGTGAGGTTCAGGCGCGAGGCGATCACGCCCTTGTTGGTGGGCAGGGTGACGCTGACCGCCTTCGATCCGCTCTCTGCCAGGAGGTCATCGCGCAGCAGGTAGCCGATCACGCGCTGCGCACCCGAGCGCAGGCTGTAGGCTTCCACGTCCGACACCAGCCCGTGCAGCCGGCGGCTCAACCCGCCCAGCATCTTGCGCGCGAACTGCGGATTGCGCTCCACCTCCTGGAACACGGCGCTGCGCGATACGTGCAGCAACATCGAGTCGGCCAGCGCCTGGGCGTAGACCACGTAGGGCTTGTCGAGGAACATCACCGCCTCGCCGAAGCTCATGCCCGGGCCGACGATCTCCACCACCTTGTCCGCGCCCTGGGGCGAGGTGAACGCCAGCTTTACCTGGCCATACACCACCAGGTAGAAACCCTCCGCCGGATCGCCCTTGTGGAACAACACCTGGCCGCGCTCCGCGTGCACCACGCGCGTGCCCTGCGCGACCCGCTCGATCTCCTCGCGGTCGATCTCCTTGAACAGCGGCAGGTTGGCCAGGAACGCGCTGACCTTGATCTCCGGCTTCACGGGCTTGCGATGCGGTGCGGGCGGCGATCATTCTGCCACAGGCGGCTCAGGCCGCGGCCAGGACGCGATGCGCGGCGACCAGCGCGAGCAGCAGCATGACGGCGGCGAGGTTGTGCGCCAGCACTATGCCGAGCGGCAGTTGCAGCGCCATGGCGAGGACGCCCAGCGCTACCTGCAAGCCCAGCAATCCTGCGACCGCGAAGGCGAGGCCGCGCCGATGCCGCCACAGCGCCGCGGCGAGCGCCAGCACCAGCGTCGCCACCGCCACCGCGGCGTAGCGATGGGCGAGATGAATCGCGGCGCTGGGACCGGCGCGGTCCGACAGCGGGCGCGTCGGATCGAACTCCGCGGCGGACCAGGTTTGCGGCCACCACTGCCCAGCACAATCGGGCAGCGTCGTGCAGGCCAGCGCGGAATAAGTGGTGCTGGTCATCGCGCCGAGCGCGAGTTGCACGGCGAGTCCGCCGAGCGCCAGCCCCGACAGCCAGGGCAGCCAGCGCGGCGCCGTGGCGCGCACGCGCCGCCAGCTGCCCAAGGCCAGCCACCACAGCAGCGCCGCCATCAGCATCCCGCCCAGCAGATTGGCGACGGCGATCGCGGGCGACTGTGCGGTCGGTGTCGCGCGTCCCAGCAGCGCCAGGCCGAGTGTGAGCGCAAGCAGGACCGCGGCGACGCCCAGTTCACGGGCAAGCCGGCGGCGGTTGACGAAGGCGACCAGTGCGATGGCGAGCACCGCGGCGCCGGCCGCGCTTGCGGACAGCCGGTGCAGCAGGCGCGCCACCGGAACAGGCGCTGCGCTGCGTGCCGCGTCCTGGCCGTAGCAGGCGGGCCAGTCCCCACAGCCGAGCCCGGCGGCGGTCAGGCGCATGTACGCGCTGCTGGTGGTGACCAGCAGCACCAGCAGCACGCCGGCCAAGGCGATGCGCGCGATCAGGCGCTGCGGGGCCACTGTGTCGGTTGCCTGGGCGGCCGATGTCGGCATCGTGGCGGCGGTTCGTGCGTCCGCCCGGAGGCGCACTTATTCATCTACTGCGCAGCGCGTGCGCCGTCCACAGGCTGAGCGCGAACAGCACCAGCGCTCCGGCCTGGTGTGAGGCCCCCAATGCCACCGGCACGCCTTGCAGCAGCGTGGCGATGCCCAGCGCCAGCTGTATGAACAGCATGGCGAGCAGCAGATTGGACGCCAGCCCCGCGCTGCGCGGCAACTGCACCCGGCGCGACGCGAACCACAGCGCTGGAATCAGAAAGAACAGCGCCCACGCGATCAGCCGGTGGTTGAACTGGACCGTGGCCATGTTGTGCAGGAAGTTCTGCCACCAGGGCTGCAGCATGAAGTACTCGGGCGGGAAGAAGCGCCCGTTCATGAGCGGGAAGGTGTTGTAGGCATAGCCGGCGCGCGTGCCCGCCACCAGTCCGCCCGACAGCACCATCAGGAAGAGCAGCACCGATAGCCAGGCGGCATAGCGCGAGAGCCTTGCCCGTGCGGGGTCGAGCGCATCGGCCCGGCCGGCCGACAGGAGATCCAGCGCCGTCCAGAACATGGCGGCGAAGATCAGGAAGGCGAGCCCGAGGTGGATCGACAGGCGCACGTGGCTCACGCGCGGATCGTCGATCAGGCCGCTCGCCACCATCCACCAGCCGACGGCACCCTGCAGCCCGCCCAGCAGGAAGATGCCCAGCAGCCGCGGCGTCAGCGCGCGCTCCACCTTCCGGGTCAGCGCGAAGAACACCAGGGGCAGGAAGAACGCCAGTCCGATCAGGCGCCCAAGCAGGCGATGGAAGTACTCCCACCAGAAGATGCCCTTGAACTGCTCCAGGGACATGCCCTGGTTCACCTGCCGGTACTCGGGGGTCTGCTGGTACTCCTGGAACAGCTGCTGCCAGTCGGCCTGCGACAGCGGCGGGATCGTGCCGATCAGCGGCTCCCACTCCACGATCGACAGCCCCGAGCGGGTGAGCCGCGTGACGCCGCCCACCACCACCATGGCGAACACCAGCGCACAGCACACCAGCAGCCAGCCCGCCACTTGTTTGCGCGCGCCCACCGCCGCCGCCGGGAGTGCGCGCGCGCCCGAAGAAGAGATGGTCCGCTGCATGGCGCGCATTGTAGTCCAGCCTTCCCCGTCCGCCGTCATGTCTCGCGGCAAAACCTGAACCTGGGTGAATTTTTTGCCCGGGGCCGGGGCGTAGAGTTTGCCGCAAGCGAGACGCTCCGTGAGAAATGCAGGCTGGCGGCGCCGCTCGACCCTCCCATCCACGCACAGGCGGACACGACCATGGCGGACAAAGTCCAGATCCCCGACGAGGCGGAACAGCGCATCCCGGCGATGCAGCACCTGCTCGACAACCACTTCCTGCTGCTGTTTTTGGGGGTGGCGATCCCCACCGTGATCTACATCCTGTGGGGCGTGATGGAGATCGTCACGCTGCCCAACGTGCCGCAGTAGGCGCGAGCCCCGAGGGAGACGACCATGAGCTCCATCCTGCCGCCCCCGCAACGCGTCTGGTGGAAAGAGCCGATCGAGAAGATCGAGCTCGCCTGGATCGCGATCGCACTGGTGTGGTCGCTGATTCTCTTCTTCATGATGCCCTACTGGCACGTGTTCGGTAAGCAGAACCTGTCGAACGAGGCCTACCGCATCTCGCCCGCGCAGTTCCAGGCGAAGGCGCAGGAGATGGTGGATAAGTATACGGTGCGCACCGAGACCGAGCAGAACGTGCCGGTGGTGCATCCGCCGCCCGGCAGCGACGTGTACCTGATCGCGCGGCTGTGGTCCTGGTGGCCGATCCTGGAGCTGGAGCAGGGCCAGAGCTACCGCCTGCACCTGTCCGCCATGGACTACCAGCACGGCTTCTCGCTGCAGCCCGAGAACATCAATCTGCAGATCGTGCCGGGCTACGAGATGGTGGTGACCGTTGCGCCCAACAAGACCGGCAGCTTCGCCATCGTGTGCAACGAGTATTGCGGCATCGGCCATCACCAGATGGTGAGCCGGATGTACGTCAAGTAAGGGGAGGAGCCAAATGGCTGTGTCATACCGGATCGATCCGCGCACCGGCCTGCAGTACCACGATCAGGCCGAGGCGCTGATCAAGGCCAACGCCGTGGCCGGCGTGGTCTTCCTGCTGATCGGCGGCGTGCTCGCGCTGCTGGTGTCGCTTACGCGCTGGCCGGCGGTGCACCTGCTGGATGCCGAGTGGTTTTACCTGACGCTCACCGCGCACGGCATCGACATGCTGATCTTCTGGATCATCTTTTTCGAGATCGCGATCCTGTACTTCTGCTCCTCCACGCTGCTGCGCTGCCGGTTGGCGGCGCCGCGCTGGGCGTGGGCCGGCCTCGCCTTGATGGTGATCGGCTCGGTGATGACCAACATCGCGGTGTTCCAGGGCGAGTCCAGCGTGATGATGACCTCCTACGTGCCGATGCAGGCCAAGCCCTCCTTCTACCTGGGGCTGATCCTGTTCGCCGTGGGCGCGTTGATCGGCTGCTTCGTGTTCTTCGGCACGCTGGTCATCGCGCGCGCGGAGCGCACCTACGAGGGCTCGGTGCCGCTGGTGACTTTCGGCGCGGTGACCGCCGCCATCATCGCGGTGTTCACCATCGCGTCGGGCGCCATCATCCTGATTCCCACCTTCCTGTGGTCGATCGGCTACATCAGCGCCATCGACCCGCTCATGTACCGGGTGATCTGGTGGGGGATGGGGCACTCGTCGCAGCAGATCAACGTCGCGGCGCACGTGGCGGTGTGGTACGCGGTCGGTGCGATCGTGTTCGGCGCCAAGCCGATGTCGGAAAAAGTGAGCCGCACGGCGTTCCTGCTCTACATCCTGTTCCTGCAGCTTGCCTCCGCTCACCATCTGCTGTCCGATCCCGGCATCTCCTCCGAATGGAAGATCGTGAACGCCAGCTACTTCATGTACTTTGCGGTGCTGGCGAGCATGGTGCACGGCCTTACCGTGCCGGGCTCGATCGAGGTGGCGCAGCGCGGCAAGGGCTTCACCAAGGGCCTGTTCGAGTGGCTGCGCAAGGCACCCTGGGGCAACCCGACCTTCTCGGCCATCTTCATCTCGCTGATCGGCTTCGGCTTCCTGGGCGGCATCTCGGGCGTGATGATGGGCACCGAGCAGCTCAACATGCTGATCCACAACACTCTCTACGTGCCCGGCCACTTTCACGCCACGGTGGTGATCGGCACCACGCTCGCGTTCATGGGGCTGACCTACTTCCTGATCCCGAGCCTGTTCAGCCGTGAGATGGCCTTCCCGGCGCTGGCCCGCTGGCAGCCTTATCTGTTCGGCATCGGCATGTACACGTTCGTGCTCACCATGATGGGCGCGGGTACGCTGGGTGTTCCGCGGCGGCACTGGGACATCGGCTTCGCCGGCACCGCGCTGCCCTACGAGTTCCCGGGCGCGGCCTACCTGATGCTGGCCCTGGTGGGTCTGTCCGCCGTGCTCTCGGTGGCCGGTGGCGGCATATACATCCTGGTCACCGTCTGGTCGATCCTGTTCGGCAAGCGCCTCGAGGCCGGCAGCCGCAATGCGCGCCCCAGCCCGCTGAGGCTGCAGCCGGTGGCCGCCGCCATCGAAGGCCACGGCGGCGGTGTCGGCGTGCTGCAGGCGCGCGGCACCTTCACACTGGCCATGGTGTTCCTGGTGGCCTTCGTCCTCTACTACTTCATCAACTGGAAGTACCTCGGGTCGGTGTGGGGGCTGAGCTAGGGTGAGGCGTCAGGCGGGCTCACGTTCGGTGACTGAAGGAGAAATCGATGCCTGCGCAACTGGCGATGACGGCGCGACGGATGGATACCGTGAGACTGGTCCTCGGCCTGTTCAAGCTGCGCATCGGCGTGGTGATCGCGGTCACCGCTGTCGCCGGCTGGGCGGCGGCGAGCGGCCCGCCGCTCGCCGCGTGGCAGGTGGCGGTCATGGCGCTGGCGGTGCTGCTGTCCTCCGCCAGTGCGGGCGCCTTCAACCAGTACGTGGAACGCGACATCGACGCGCGCATGAAGCGCACGCGCAAGCGCGCCTTCGTCACCGGCGCGCTGCCGCACTCGCGCGCCTGGCTCGCAGTGATCCTGCTGCTGCTCGCCGGTTCGGTGGCGGCGGCGGCCTGGGCCACCAACGCGATGTCGGCGCTGTTCGTCTTCCTCGGCGCCTTCTTCTATGCGGTGGTGTACACCGTGTGGCTGAAGCGGCGCACCTGGCTCAACATCGTCGTCGGCGGTCTGGCGGGCAGTTTCGCGGTGCTGGCCGGCGCCGCCGCGGTGGACCCGGCCATCGGCGCCGTGCCGCTGGTGCTGGCGGTGGTCCTGTTCCTGTGGACGCCGCCGCATTTCTGGAGCCTGGCCATGGCCTGCCGCCAGGACTACGAGGCGGCGGGCGTGCCGATGCTGCCCGTGGTGGTGGGCGATGCGCGCTGCGCCCGGGCGATCTTCGCGCACACGCTCGTCCTGGTGTGGCTGTCGCTGGTGCCGGCGTTCCTCGGGCTGGGGCCGCTGTACCTGGCCGCGGCGCTCGGCGGGGGCGCGTGGTTCGCGCGGGCGAGCTGGCGGTTGGTGCAAGCGCCCGGGCCCAAGGCGGCGATGACCAACTTCCATGCCTCGCTGATCCAGTTGAGCCTGCTGCTGCTGGCGGCCATCGTGGACGGCGCCATGCTGTGACCGCTTCTGT
>Ga0299906_10002735_pt1 | contig 14595 bp, 9 predicted proteins | sample RVTome_14_FD_200259 | JGI IMG/M metagenome (GOLD analysis project Ga0299906, IMG submission 200259) | Soil microbial communities from uranium-contaminated site in the Upper Colorado River Basin, Wyoming, United States - RVT145D125 (version 2) ... | reverse complement strand
CGCACCGCCTCGTCGATGTTGATCATGTTCAAGCGCGATTCGAAGTGCGGGGCCAGCAGCGACAACAGAATCTGCCGGCACAACGTCGCGCAAAGCGGTTCGAGCGACTCGCCGTGCACGGTGACCCGCGCGGTCTTGATCCCCTCGGCACACAACGGCGACAGCATCCGCCCCATCCGCGCGGCCAAGTCGAGATACCGGCGATCCCGCTCGGTGATCTGCGCCGGCATGCCGGCCACGTTGACCGCGCTGCCGATCCGATCATGCTGCAAGTACGCCAACAAAGCGTCGACCGCATCAATCGTCACCGCCAACTGCGCTTCGCTCGTCGACGCGCCCAGATGCGGCGTAAGCACGGTATTCGGCGCGTCGAGCAGCGGGTTGCCGACCGGCGGCTCGGTGGTATAGACGTCGACCGCGGCCCCGGCGATCTTGCCGCTGCGCAGGGCGTCGGCCAGTTCCGCTTCGTTGATGATCCCGCCCCGGGCGCAGTTGATCACGCACAACCCCGGCTTGGCCCGCTCGAACTGCGCCGCGCCGATCATCCCCTTGGTGCCGTCGGTCTTGGCCGCGTGCACCGTGATGTAGTCCGCCTCGCCGACCAACTCGTCCACGCCGCTCACGAGCTTGACCTTGCCGTCGAGCGCCCAGTCGCCCGAGACGAACGGGTCGTACCCGATCACCTTCATCTCCAGCCCCAGCGCGCGCTGTGCCACCGCCCGCCCGATCCGACCCAGGCCGACGATGCCCAGGGTCTTTTTCGCAAGCTGGGTCCCGGTGAACTGCTTACGATCCCATTGCCCGTCGACGACGTGCCGATGCGCCGACGGAATCTTCCGGGCCAACGCCAGCATCATCGCCACCGCGTGTTCGGCCGTCGACAGCGTATTCGCGTCCGGCGTGTTCATGACCAGCACGCCCGCCCGCGTCGCCGCCTCGAGATCCACGTTGTCGACCCCCACGCCGGCCCGTGCGATCGCCCGCAACCGACCGGGGTCGGCCAGCACCTTGCCGGTGACCGTCACGCCCGACCGGATGATCATTCCGTCGAACGCGCGCACCGCCGCCGCCAGCGCGTCCTCACTCAGCCCGAGCTGTTCTTCGACCTCGACGCCCTCGGCCTCGCGCAGCCGCGCCACCCCCTCGGGAGCCAGTCGATCCGCCAACAAGATCCGTATCATCGCTCGATATTCCTCGCCCATGCGCAAAGTGCCATTCTAGTATCCCCACCGCAGATTGCCACTTGAGAAGTACGGAGTATGAGCGAACGAATCGAGAACCTCAGCGCCGCGGCATTGATGCCGAGCGGTAGCGTCAAATCACACATCACGTGCCGCGCGGGATCAATCCCGCGGCTCCGAGTTGGTACTTGGATTCAAGCGAAGAGCACGGCCGCATAACCGACCGCGCCGTCAAAGGCGTTCGTCATCACGTCGCCGACGACCTCGGCGGAGGTGGTGTGACCGAGTAAGTGCGCTTGCGTTACTCCGAGTTCCTGACATGCCGCGATGGTCGCCGCAATCGCCCCGCCGCCGCAGGCGTTGCCATGCGTCCGCGCCTCGGCGACCACCGAGCCCGCCCGCAGCTCGAGTATCTGCTCGATGATCCGGCGATCATTGACCTCTTTCGCCCAGCGAAATCCCTCAACCCCCGCGCCCTGGGGCGTAAACCCGAACCGCGGACCGTAGTGGGTCAGATCGGACGAGCCGATGAAGACCACGTCGCTCTCGTACGCCGCGGCGACACGCCCGACCGCCCGGCCGATCGCCTCGGCCTGATCGGTCGGACGCACCAGAATCGGCACCAGCCGCGCGTCGGCGAACCGATGCTGAATCAGCCCGACCTGCACCTCGATCGAGTGTTCCTGTTCGTGAGCCCAAGGGTCGTCGGCAATGAGACTGGTGTTGGCCGCAACGCGCTCGATGAACCGGTCGTCGACGGTAATCTCGCCCAGCGGCGTTTTCCAAGCCCCCGACCCGAACACCACCGCCGGCGGCTGAACCCTTCGATGCACAGCCCCGAACACCACGAACGTAGCCGGCTGTCGATGCGCAGCTATCGCAGCGAAAACCCGCGCCGCCACCGCCCCGCTGTAGACCCAACCGGCATGCGGAACAATCCCCCCCACCGGCGCAGGGCCCGTCGTCTCGACCACCGGCACATCGCTGAACATCGCTTCGAGGTCGCGCAAACAAGCGTCCCGAGACCCCGCATAGAACCTACCCGCATGTGCCGGTTCGCGCACCATCATGGACATGTCCCTGGAACAAGTTCCTAGAACACGACGGTTCCGCACTGATCCAAGCCCACGGGTTGCATCCCGTGGGATTTCTTTTAAGCGAACCAAGTCAAGCAATCACATAATTCGCCAGCGACCCGATCTTGTCGATCGTCACCTCGACCCGATCCCCGGATCGCAGGTACTTGTTCTTCCCCGCCCCGACTCCGGCCGGCGTGCCCGTGGCGATGATGTCCCCGCGTTCGAGCGTGACCGATTGCGAGATGAACGAGATCGTGTCGGCCACCGAAAAGATCATGTGCGACGTGTTGCTGTCCTGTTCGAGGTGGCCGTTGACCCGCGTGGACAGCCCGAGCTTCTGCACGTCGCCGATCTCGTCGGTCGGCGTGATGCACGGACCGACCGGGGCGAACCCGTCGTGCCACTTGCCGTGCAGCCAGTCGAAGAAGTCGTCGCTTTCGCGGGTCTTGCGGTTGGGGTTGGGCTTGTACTCGCGGTCGGAGACGTCGTTGACCACGGTGTAGCCGGCCACGTAATTCAGCGCATCGGCCGGCTCGATCCCCCGGCACGTCCGGCCCATGACCACCCCCAGCTCGACCTCCCAATCCACATGGTCCGGCGAAACCGCCGGCAGCTTGATCGGCGCCCCGGGATGGTTGATCGCCGTACTCGCCGGCTTCATGAACACGTAAGGAAACGTCTCGAGGCGCTCGGGCGCCTGCCCCCCGCCCTCCATGATGTGATCGGCATAGTTGCCCGCCAGCAGCAGCAGTTTGTTCGGCCTGGGAATCGGCGCCCGCAACTCGACCTCGTCAGGGTTGTGAATCAGGGCCGCATGCCGCTTCGACCCGCGGCCGATGCCCTGAATCAACTTCTCGAACGCCTGCCGCCGCCGAACGCTCACCGGCCCCGGCCCCAGCAAATCCAACGGCTCACGAGGCGGCGCCTCACCCGCCAGCAGCGCCAGCCCGGTCAGATCGACGACCCCGTTCTCGTCATACGCCCCAACGCTCGTCCCGGTCCCGGTGGCAAATAGACAAACCCGCATCAAACCACGCTCCTACTATGAGTAGATCTCGCAGCGCAACAAGCCTGTACACCGATCATGGTACCGCAACGGGCGATCGGGTCAACGGTTCGCCAATGCAGTTTGTAACGAGCCGCACATTCAGTCTACAGGCTCATACGGAACCAAGTTCCGAAGCCTTGCCGGCATCGGCTGAATCGGAGGGATGGCCACCTGGCCATAGTTCGTGTTGAGAGGTTTCGACGGGTCAACGAAATGGAGAAAAAACGCGACTCGAAGCGACTTACCCGAAGGTACCACAGAATCCTCCTCTACGACTTCAGATCCGTCCTCGCTCAGGAAGTGCTCGTCATACGCAACCTGATCAGATTCATCTTGGCCAAAGTCACCAACGTCGAACCGTGCGTCTCGACCTGAAACCAGAACATCGAACAGGACAACGTTTGAGAGTTCTTCACGAACGTCTTCTTCGGCCTGGCAGCGCTGGTCGGCATGGAGATCAAGGTCTGGGTGCTTCAGCTGCATGGCGTAAGCAAGCAGCTCAGGTGTCTGTACTACTAACCTGCAGAATCTTGTTGCGATGAGCAGATCATGTTCGGTCACGGTCGGAAAGTCGGTATCGGGTTCTTGAAAGTCCACATCGACCTGTCTGCGTGTCACGCACAGGCAGGCATGCCAAGCTCATGCCCCGGTTAGGGGCTACTGAATGTAGCCAGGGGTGGAGCGCAGCGGAACCCCTGGTGAGCGAGGAACCCCAGGATCCCCGCCCCGGATGGGGCGGACGCATGCTCGACGTACACGGTGGTGAGGATCGTTCCTCCGCCCCTTTCGATATTGCCATATGGCAATATCTTTCGGGGCGGGAATAATAGTCGCCCCGCCAACCAGGGGCTCCGCTTTGCTGCGCCCCTGGCTACAATCGTCGGCCCCGCCGGGGCCGTGCGCGATTCACGGGGGTCGCGCTGCGTTGGGTTGCGGCCACAAGGCCGCGATAGGCAACACGATCAGCGCCCAAGATCTGCACCGAAGGACGAACCATCTGATGTTCCTAAAATGAATGATCCAAGCACCGTTAGACAAGGTAGAGTCCGTTTACCATGAAGGGACGGATTCTGCAATGCCGATGTGCCCGGCCCGTTGCGCGTCGTGTCTGTTTGGCGTGCCGCGCGGCGTGCACGCCGCGGCTCTGAGGCTCTTCGGTTCTGCATCTCTGAAACTCTGGAGCGGTGTTCTGGTGGCGTCTTCTTGATTCTGCCATATTGACAGCAACCCGGTCGTCGACGACTGCCTTTTTGCAATATCGGCAGCGGGCGGGTCCTGCCGGCCTTTGGAGCACCTCCCGCTCTCATCTTGTAAAGTGTTGCTTCGTCGATACTTACGGTTGGCCTTCTTCTCCTTGGTTCGGCTGGCACGGTCATTGCCTAATCGGGGGGTAGGGATGGATCAAGTTCGCGCATGATGATGGTGGATCACCATCCGGAGACCCCGTCGGGACCGACGAACCTGTTGGTCTCGACCGGTCAGACTCGGCGTCCGTGTCGTTGGGTCGACGCGCTCGCCACCCGTCTGCAACCTCGCGGCGTTGCCGTCCGGCAGGCCGACACCGGGCGGCAGGCGATCCGGATCGTCGAGGAAGGCGGGATCAGCCTGGTCATCCTCGATGCCGAGACGCCCCAGTTGGACGGGCTGTCGGCGCTGCGGATCATCCGCTCGATCGACCGGGCGTTGCCGTGTTTGCTCGTGGCCGAGAACCCGAGCGGGTACGTGATTCGACAGGCCCTCGCGTTGCAGGCCTACAGCGTCGTGGCCGAGCCCGTGGACGAAGGCCTGCTCATGGACGTGGTGACGCGCATCTTTCGCACGGTGTACGATCAGGATTTTCCTGCAATCGGATAGGCTTAAGTTAAGAACGTCAACGGGACATCGACACAGGTAGGGTCGCCCCGGACGGGTCGACCGAAGTTTGAAGGAGCCGGACATGGCCAAGCTGAAGATTCGCCCCCTCGGTGAGAAGGTACTCGTCAAGCGGGTGGACGCGGAAGAGACAACAGCCGGGGGCATCGTGCTGCCGGACTCGGCCCAGGAAAAGCCCAAGCGCGGCGTGGTGCACGCCGTCGGTGACGGCAAGCTTCTCGACTCGGGCGAACGCAAGGCGCTCCAGGTCAAGAAGGACGACGAAGTGCTGTTCAGCAGCTACGCGGGCAACGAAATCAAGGTCGGCGGCGACGAGTTGCTGATCATGGACGAGAGTGATATCCTCGCGATCATCGACTGATGTGAGCATTCGCGGAGATTACGCAGAGCCGGGGTCACGAACCTCGCTCAATTTGGAGACATACGAGTATGGCAGCGAAAACCATTGTATTCGATACCGAAGCCCGCGAAGCGATTCGTCGCGGCGTGCGTCAGCTCGCTCACGCGGTGAAGGTGACGCTGGGTCCGGCCGGGCGGAACGTCGTGCTGGAGAAATCGTTCGGCGCGCCGACCGTGACCAAGGACGGGGTGACCGTCGCCAAGGAAATCGAGCTTGAGGACGCCGGCGAAAACATCGGCGCCCAGATGGTCAAAGAGGTCGCGAGCAAGACCTCGAACGTCGCCGGTGACGGCACCACGACGGCGACCGTCTACGCCGAAGCGATCTTCGAAGAAGGGCTCAAGAACGTCGTCGCCGGCGCGAACTCGCAGGAACTCAAGCGCGGCATCGACCTGGGCGTCGAAGCGGTGCTCGGCGAGTTGGCCAAGCTCTCGACCCCGGTCAAGGGCTCCCAGCAGATCGCCCAGGTCGGCACCTGCGCCGCCAATCAGGACGAAGAAATCGGCAAGAACATCGCCGAGGCCATGAAGAAGGTGGGCAAAGACGGCGTGATCACCGTCGAAGAGGGCCAAAGCCTCGAGACCACCGTCGACCTCGTCGAGGGCATGCAGTTCGACAAGGGCTACCTCTCACCGCACTTCGTCAACGACTTCGCGTCGATGGAAGTGTCGCTGGACAAGCCCTACATCCTGATCCACGAGAAGAAGATCACCACCGTCAAGGACATCGTCCCGATCCTCGAGAAGGTCGCCCAGAGCGGTCGTCCGTTGCTGATCATCGCCGAGGACGTCGAGGGCGAGGCGTTGGCCACGCTGGTGGTCAACAAGCTGCGGGGCACGTTCCTGTGTGCCGCGGTCAAGGCCCCCGGCTTCGGGGACCGTCGCAAGGCCATGCTCGAGGACATCGCCATCCTCACCAACGGCCGGGCGATCTTCGAAGACCTGGGCATCAACGTCGAGAGTCTCGAACTGAGCGACCTGGGGCAGGCCAAGAAGGTCACCATCGACAAGGACAACACGACGCTCATCGAGGGCGCCGGCTCGACCGAAGCGATTCGCGGCCGGATCGACCAGCTCCGTCGCGAGATCGAGAACACGACCTCCGACTACGACCGTGAGAAGCTGGAAGAACGGCTCGCCAAGCTGGCCGGCGGCGTCGCCCAGATCAACGTCGGGGCGGCGACCGAGGTCGAGATGAAAGAGAAGAAAGCCCGCGTCGAGGACGCGATGCACGCCTGTCGGGCCGCGGTCGAAGAGGGCATCCTGCCCGGCGGCGGCGTGGCGGTGCTGCGTTGTGTCAAGGCGCTCGACGCCGCGCGCTCGAAGGCCAAGGGTGACCAGAAGACCGGCGTGGACATCATCGCCCGGGCGTTGCTCGCTCCGGTCAAGCAGATCGCGCAGAACGCCGGGGTGGACGGCTCCATCGTCTGCCAGAAGGTGCAGGAATCGAAAGACAGCAACTTCGGCTTCAACGCGCTGACCGGAGAGTACGGCGACATGATCAAGATGGGCGTGCTCGTGCCGACCAAGGTCGAGCGCATCGCCCTGCAAAACGCCGCCTCGATCGCGTCGTTGCTGCTGACGACCGACGCGGTGGTCACCGAGTTCAAGGAAGACAAACCCGCCGGCCCGCCGCACTAACCGCGAGACGGAATCTGTACCAATGACAAGCCCGTCGGCCGGCACACGCACCGGTCGACGGGCTTGCTTTTGCGCTGCGTGCAACCGCTTCGTACGATCCGTCAGCGGATCGATCGCATGGCGGCGCGCAGCTTATCCGTGTCGGCTTCGATCTTGTCCGCGGGTCCGCCGGCTTCGATAGTGTGTATCTGTCTCGGCGTGACGTAGATCGCGACCAGGTAGGTGAGCCGGCCGTTTCCCTGGCCGGTCTCGAAATTGAAGAGTACGCCGTCCAGCCCGCCGTCGCTTTTCAGGTCTTCACGTCCGGCCAACTTCATGCCGTCGTTGTCGACCTTCTGGTATTCGACCGCCCGCGACCAGAACGCCAAGTCCGATTCGTCGTGTTGGTTGGCTCGAGAGGTCAACGCGATGACGGTGCCGTTCGCCGAGACCGCCTTGAGGTCGTACGGCCCGGCGTCGCGCAGCTTCACGTAACCGTCGGGCAGGTCGATCGCGGCGGTGCAGCCGGTCATGAGCAGCCACAGGCCGGTACCGGCGAGCAGTCTCGTGCAATGCATGGCGACAGGTTCCTCAGTAGTCGGCCATCAGGCGGTTGAGGTCGAGATTACGCAGCCATTCAAACGGCAACCGCATGAGCGGTACCGGCGATTCCGTCTGCCGGGCCACGCGATCGAACGAAGCCGTGATCGTGCTGTGGGTGACGCGGCTCTTGAGATACATCAGCTTGGCTTGCAAGAGTTCGATCTCCTCGCCGATGCGCTTCAATTCGATTTCGACGGCCAGGGCGGCTTTGACGTCCTCGGCCTTGGCGAGCAACGCTTGGAACCGGTCGCGGGCGGCCGTGGCGTTTTTCAGACGGGCCTCGAGATCGACATATTCTTCGGTCACGTCTTCGGCTTCGATCGCGCGATCCGTCACCTGACCCAACGCCTCGACGCGGGCAGTCGCTTCCTTGAAGCGCCGCGCGTCCACGCGGATCGTGATCGTTTCGGTATCGAGTTCCTGCACGTAGCCGCCGAACTGCTCGGCAATCCGTTGCATGGCCGCGATCGCCGCCTCGACGTCCGGCACCACCAGATCGTATCCGGCGGTGTAGACGACCACCCGCTGGGCCACCGGTACGTCGTGAAGCGACTGTTCGTCCGCAGACACCAAACGCGGGCCGGACGCCCCCTCGCCGCCGAACAAGCCAGCCAAACCCAAATCACGTCCGCCGCCCAAACCACCGCCGCCGCCGAGTCCACCACCGGGATCCATTTTCAGACGCCGTTCGGCCACGCCTAGCGCATCCTCGTGCCATGCTGCCGCCGGCGGCGACCAAGCCTGATTGCTATGCATACAGCCCATACAGCTGATGGCCAGCAGGACGGCCGCTTCCTGAACACATCGCCTGATCGTCATACCGCAGTGTACTCGTGTCATGATCACGCGGCTCCTATCGCGAGTGAACATGATTCATCGTATTCGACTTGCATCGTACCGTACACCAACGGTACGCAGAATCAACTTGGTTGTTCAGTGGATTCTCTTCGGGTGAAGCGGCGGAGAATCGGCTGTCATGGAGGCACAGCCGGCTGGATCGTGAACTACCCCCAAGGGGATTCGAACCCCTGTCGCCAGGATGAGAACCTGGTATCCTAGGCCACTAGACGATGGGGGCAACGACCACACCGGTCGGCGGGATACCTTACGAATTGGCGGGGGCGGCGTCAAGCGGCGCTGGGTTGTGGTGTGTCGTTTGGTTCGTTCACGGAAACCCACGGGATGCAGCCCGTGGGCTTGAGATGCCGTTCTACTTTCGCGGGTTTGAACGGGTCGTCATGCCAGCAGTTCGGTGACCACCCTGCCGTGCACGTCGGTCAGGCTCACGTCTCGACCGCCGAAGCGGTAAGTCAGCTTTTCGTGATCCAGGCCTAGCAGGTGCAGGATGGTGGCGTGGATGTCCTGGATCATCAGCGGGTGCTCGACCACGACGTTGCCGAACTCGTCGGTCCGGCCGTAGGCCATGCCGCCCTTGAAGCCGCCGCCGGCGAGGAAGATCGAGTAGCCGTCGACGTGATGATCGCGACCGCAGTCGGCGTGGACCTTGGGCGTATGCGGCGTGCGCCCCATCTCGCCCGCCCAGAGCACGATGGTCTCGTCCAGCAAGCCTCGCCGACGCAGGTCCTCGATCAGGGCGGCGACGGATTGCTCGGTAATCATCGCGTTTTCTTCGTGCTTGACCTTCAGCTTGCCGTGTTGGTCCCAGGGTGAATTGTTGTTATCGATCTGCGGGCAGGTGATCTCGACGAATCGCACGCCGGCTTCGATCAGCCGCCGGGCCCGCAAACACTGCACGGCATAGTATTTCTGGAATTCGTTGGCCGAGTCGACACCGTACATGTGTCGGATGTGCTCGGGCTCGCGCGACACGTCCGCCAGCTTCGGCACGAGGTATTGCATGCGAAACGCCGTCTCGTAGTTGCGGATCGCCGACTCGATGGCCGACGCATCCGAAGCTTTCGCGGCGAAGCGACGATCCTGCGCGGCGAGCAAGTCGAGCTTGCGTCGTTGCAGCGCGGGGGCGTCGGCGGGCTCGATGTTGTCGACCGGCTTGCCCTTGGCCCGGAGCAGCGTGGCTTCATGGGTGGCGGGGAGGAACGCGCTGCTGAAATTCTCCCACCCGCCGTTGGGAGTCCAGTCGTTGTTCAGGAGCACGTAGCCGGGCAGATTCCGGTTCTCGGTCCCGAGCCCGTACGACACCCACGAGCCGAGGCTAGGAGCCGCGCCGATCACGCGACCGGTATGCAGCAGCAAGTTCTGCTGGCCGTGCAACGGCTGCTCGCCGACCAGCGAACGCACGACGCATAATTGATCCGCCGAAGCGGCGATGTTCGGGAACAGATCGCTGACCCAGAGCCCGCTTTGTCCCCGTTGCCGGAAGGTCCAGGGACTGCTCAGCCAGACCCGTTCGGCGCTGGATTGCGAGCGCTTCGACACCGCGCCCTCGCCGATCTTCTCGCCCTCGTGCGTCTTGAGGGCCGGCTTGGGATCGAAAGTGTCGACGTGACTCGGTCCACCGTCCATGAACAAGAAGATGACGTTCTTCGCTATAGGTCGATGATGCGGCGCGCGCACGGACGAACTGAGGCCTGCGTACGCGCGGTCGGCCATCAAGCTCGCCAGGGCGAGCATGCCGAAGCCGGTCGACGCCTGCCCCAGAAACTCACGGCGCGTGGCGACCGGAGCGGTCCGGCCGGGGCATGTGCAGTTGTGGGAATTCTTGCGACGCATCGTGATCCTCAGCGGCAGTAGAGGAACTCCTTCGTATTAAACAGCACGTGTGCGATCCGTGTCCAGGCCCGGGTGTCGGCGAGCAGTTCGCGCTCGCTCAAACCAGGGTCGGCGGCGAAATCGCGGACCGCGTCGCGCCACAAGCGCATCTCGTGGTCGTCGGCGGGCCGGCCCAGGGCGGTCAGGAACATCGCTCCGATGCGCTGTTCGATCGAGTCATCGGGCCGGCGGACCAGCGCGGCCCCCCAATACTCGGCCTGACCGGTGATGAAGGCATCGTTGAGCAGCGTCAAGGCCTGCGAGGGCGCGTTGGTGACATCACGCCGGCCGGTGGAGATCTTGGGGCTCGGCTGGTTGAAGACCGCGAGCAGCTTGGGCGGTTCCATGAGCGTGATCCGGGTGTAGATCGTGCGTCGTCCGTTGCCGTCGACCGGACCGGAGAAGAGGCGCTTGGCTTCGTCTTCCTTCGGGCGCGGCGGATCAATCGACGGGCCGAACAGGGTAAGGTCCAGTCGCCCGGACACCGCCAGCATCGCGTCGCGAATCGCCTCGGCCTCCAGACGCCGCGTCGGATAGTGACCCAGCAGACGATTGTCCGGGTCGACGTTCCGAGCCCGGTCGGTTACGCGACCGGCCTGACGAAACGTGTGACTGAGGACGAGGCGGCGGATGAGCCGTTTGGTGGACCAACCGTCGATGACGAACGTTCGAGCGATGTAGTCGAGTAATTCGGGATGCGACGGTGGCCGGCCGAGGCGCCCGAAGTCGTTGGGGGTGCTGACCAGCCCCTGCCCGAACACCCATCCCCAGACGCGGTTGACGTATACCCGCGCGGTCAGCGGATGGTCGGGGCGAATGAGAAACGTCGCGAGTTCCAGCCGCCCGCTCCCCGGGCTCTTGTTCACGTCGTGCTGACCGGCGAAGACCTGGAGGAAATCCCGCGGCACGGGGTCGCCCAAGTCATCGATGTTGCCGCGAATGTTCAAGCGATAGCTGACCGGTTCGATGTCGCGCTCGTCCATGCTGATGACGGTCCGGGCGGATTCGAGCGTCGCCTCGACCGCGCGATAGTCGGCAACAAGGCGGCCGAGCGCGGCGTCGTCGGCAATACGGTTGGGCAACAGATCGTGCGCGAGCAGCCAGTTGATCAGGGCGACATCACCGGCCTGGGGGGTATCGTCGGCCCAGCGCCGTACCGCACCCGCGAGCCAGTCGCCGATGCGGCGTCGGGCTTCGGCACGCGTTTGCGGCGGGTCGCCTAGGTACAGCGTCGCGAAACCGTCGAGCGTGTCCTGCGGTGTCTCGTTACCCTCGTGGGTCACGACGCCGGTGATACTGAACCAACTGCGCTTGCCGTCGCCGAGGTCGCGGGGCGGCAGAACAAGATCACCGACCGTCGTTTTGCCGGTTCGGGGCGGGAAGTTGGGATTCAAATCGCTGGTGGCGAATTCGGTCCGCACGCGCCAGTCGGGATACTTCATGAACATGTCGAACCGTTGCCATTGCGGTTCGGTCCGGTCGAGGAAGAACACTTTTTCGGCCTGGAACGCGTTCTCGACCAGGGTGATGTGGCCGGACCATTCACGCCCGGCCAGGGCGACACTCATCGAGGATGCTCCGAGTCGCTGGAGCCGGGGGGTGCGGAGCGATCCGGGCAGACGCGACGACAGCGCGTGTGTGTGATAGCCGCGCGGCAGCAAGCGCCGCACGATCGCATCGCCGGTCAGCGCAACGAGCGGTGTACCGTCACGCACGTATCCATGGCGCATCCCGTCTCCATGCATCGTCCACCCGGCGGGCAGATCGGGCGTGGAGAAGTCGGTCACGACGTTGAACTTCTTCGCCTTGTCGGCCAGGCGTGTTTCCCGCGCGGTTCGCCATGCGTCGGCCATTTCGCCCCACAGCTTGGCGACCTGCGTATCGTCTTCCAAGGTTTCAAGACGGATCCCCGGATAGGCGGGGTCTTCGTTACTCGGAGTTTCCTTCGCCGCGAACGCCTTTCGCCACGTCTCGTGTCGGTCTTTGATGTCCGCGGTAATCTCGTCTTGGAATTTCGCCGCCGCCGACTTCCAGCGTTCGAGGAGCAGTGCGTGCATTTCCCCGCGCAGCGTCTTCAGTCGTGCGATGGCGTTCTGCGTGCGCTGCGGGGTGTCGACGACGCGCGTGGTCCATCGCGGTGTCATGAACACGCCGGCCAGCGCGTAGTAGTCGCGCTGGGCGACGGCGTCCAGCTTGTGGTCATGACACCGCGCACAGGCCACCGTGGTCGCAAGGAACGTCTTCGAAAAGGCGTTGATCTTGTTGTCGATCATCTCCTGATGGATGCCGTTGAACTCCAGGCTGTCACCGTGTCGATGTTCGCCGAGGTGGTAGAACATCGTGCCGACCAGGCTCTCGTTCCGGCACGACTCGTCGTCGATGCGCGGCGACGCCAACAGATCACCGGCAAGCTGCTCGAGCACCATTTGATCGAAACCCACGTCGGCGTTGAAAGCGCGGATAAGGTAATCGCGGTATCGCCAGGCGCCCTTGGCCGGGTTGTCCCATTCGTAGCCGTAGGTATCGCCGTAGCGCACGACATCCATCCAGTGCCGCGCGATTCGTTCGCCGAAATGCGGTGAGGCCAGCAACTCGTCCGTGAACGTCGCGACGGCGCGATCGGGGTCGTCGCGAAAACGACCGACGAAATCAGTGAACTGATCCGGTGTCGGCGGCAAACCCGTGAGCACGAACGACAACCTCCGCGCCAGGGTCGCGGCGTCGGCCGTCGGCGCGGGCGACAGTCCGGCCTCACGGAGACCGGCCAGCACGAACCGGTCGACGGGATCCCGTGACCAGCCGGCGTCCTCCGTCGGTGGCGGCGAAACGTCGCGCGGCGGTTGCAGACTCCACCAGGATTTCCGCTCCTCGAACACGATGTTCCAAGACAGTTCCGCGGCCTCGGCGGCGGAGGGCGGATGGTCTCGCGGGTCGGGCGCGCCGAGCTCGATCCATCGGACCAGATCGGCGATGACCGCATCGGGGAGTTTGATGTCCGGCGGCATTTCGAACGACTCGCGCCGGACGGCTTTGACGAGCAGGCTCGCGCCGACCTTGCCGGGCACGACCGCGGGGCCCGATTCACCGCCCTTCCGAATGGCGTCCCGGCTGTCGACGCGCAAGCCGCCCTTGATCTCGGCCGAGGCGGCGGAGTGGCACTCGTAGCAATGCTTGATCAGGACCGGACGGATACGGCGCTCGAAAAACGCGTTCCCGTCGAGCTCTTCGGCGAATCCGGCACGGTCACCGAGCAAAACGAATACCAACATGGCAACGAGGCATGAGACGGGGTTCGGTGGGCGGTTATCTCGCATGGCGGCGAACGGAACGGAGTTTCATCATGTGCCGCTCCCTGGTGAGCCATCGTACGCGAACCGCTCGCTTTCCCGCAAGCGGGACCATGCTATAATGCACTGCTTGGTGGGAATTGACCCCGGTAGGAGGATTGATGTTTCCGGACCCAGGCCGCCGGCCTCACAGTCTGTCGATCGGATTGTTCGCGCTGCTCACCGTCGCAATGCCCCGAATCTGCGCCGCCGAAGCGGGTCAAGACGATCGGCACTGGTCGTTCGAGCCGGCGCGACGTCCGGAAGTGCCCGCGGTATCCGACCCGGCTTGGGTGCGCAATCCGATCGATGCGTTCATTCTCGCCCGACTCGACCAGGAAGATCTTGCGCCGTCTCAGCCCGCGAGTCGTACCGCCCTGATCAAGCGGGTGTACTTCGATCTCACCGGGCTCCCGCCGACGCCGGACGACGTGCGGGCGTTTCTGGCCGACACCCGCCCTGATGCGTACGAACGTCTGGTGGACCGTCTCCTCGGTTCCCCGCAATACGGAGAGCGCTGGGCGCGGCACTGGCTGGATGTCGTACGGTATGCCGAGACCGACAGCTTCGAACGCGACGGGGCCAAGCCGTTCGTGTGGCGCTACCGCGACTACGTCATCCGGTCCCTGAACGACGACAAGCCGTACGATGCATTTATCCGCGAACAGCTCGCCGGCGACGAGCTGGACGCGGTGACCGCCGAGACGATCATCGCCACCGGCTACTACCGCATCGGG
>Ga0299906_10002734_pt1 | contig 14595 bp, 10 predicted proteins | sample RVTome_14_FD_200259 | JGI IMG/M metagenome (GOLD analysis project Ga0299906, IMG submission 200259) | Soil microbial communities from uranium-contaminated site in the Upper Colorado River Basin, Wyoming, United States - RVT145D125 (version 2) ... | reverse complement strand
GGCGCCGGTGCTGGCCTACCCGGTGGGTGGGCCCGAAGAGTTCAATGACAAGGTGGTGCGGGCGGCCAGCGCCGCGGGTTATCGGCTGGGGGTGTCCTATATGCCGGGGGTGAACCGGCTCGCCGGTATGGACCGGTTTCGCCTGCGTCGCCAGCACGTCGAGCGCTATATAACCAACGCCTATTTTTCAGGCCTGCTGAGCCTGCCGGAAATTTTTCACTAAGGCCTGGCGTCGATCAGGCCGCCGCGGGCATTATTTGGTGACTGTTTCGTCTCCACGCTCGTGACGGGTGGCGCGTAGGGGTCGGTGGGCATGGGCTGGCCCAGGTATTCCCAGAGGTAATGCGTCAGCGATCTGGCCCGGCAGAAGCCACGCGTCACCCCGGTTTTTTCGCACATTTCGGTTTTGATCCGATCCTCGTTGGGCCACGGCCAGAGCGGCGTGTCGGTCAGTGCGTTGAAGTCCGGTTCGCCATGGCGCGAGCCATCCACGCCGTAACGGTAAAGTACGTTGGCGCCGATATCCGCCCCTCCATAGCCTCTCCCCTTGAGTTTTGAGCCGGGCTCGATGCGCAACAGGTATTTCAGGGAGGGAATCCCGCCGTCCGCGCGCGGGTCACTCGTATAACACGCCGTGCTGCATGCGTTTTGCTGGTAAGCGCCCTGGTCGGCGTTGTAAACATTGACATGACTGAAGGGATAACGCGAATTGATGCCTTTGCGCGACGCATCCACGGAAATGACATTGCGCAGGGTGCCGGAGGCCAGGCTTGGGGCAATGCGCACGCCATCGCCGCCGCCTGCGCGTACCGTGAGATTTTCCAGCTCATTATTGGTTCCGGCGCGGGACAGATTGAATCCCAGTTGGGCGGCATCCCAGGCGATGGCGTTGGAGATGCGGATGGTGGGATCGATGGTGCCGCCGTGATCGGGCTCCATGTAATAGCCTGTGTCGGGTGCGCGCAGCGAGATCGTGCCGAGCCATTCGCTCCTGCCGAAAAAATGCGCGCCCCTGGAATGCTGGGCGACGGCGAAATCGCCATAGGGTTCATCGCCCCTGGCCAGCGCGCGGTCCACCACCATGACGTTCTGCAGGGAAACGTCGCTCGAATCGTAGACGGTGATGCCGACGTTGGGGTTGGAGGAACCGCGGCATTCGGGTTTGCCGCAGCCATCGCCGCGCACCAGCACGCGCCGCCAGACGTTGAACCGTGCGCGGTAATTGATGGCAATGATGCGCTCGCCGGAGGCCCAGATCCAGACGTCCTCGACCAGGTTGTACTCGTTGCCTTGCTTGTGATCGTTGGTGCCGATGCTGAACGGTCCATGGAAGCCGCAGTCCTTGATCGTTACATGGCTGGTGTTGTAGAGGCTCCCGCCGCCTTCGAAGGTAATCCCCTGGATTTTTATATAGCGGTCCTTGCGAAAGGAGCGGCCGATAACCAGCTTGCCGGTGACGGTCACTTTTCCGGGATTCAGGGCGCGCACGTATGTCATGCGTCCGGCATCCACGCCGGAGGGAATCTGCCCGGAGCGCGAGCCGCCGATGCTCCGGCTGTGGTCGGTATAGCTGATGTAACCGGTACCCAGCGGCTCTGAATAGACGCCGTCCAGCAACACCAGTTCATCGCCGCCGGACATCTTGTCAAATGCCTGGGCGAATGTTTTGAAAGGTTTGTCGGCCGATTTGCCGGTATTCCAGTCGTTGCCGGTGGGGGAGATGTAAAAGGTCGTCCAGGCGGCTGATCGGTCCTCCGACAGGGCGTGCGGGGAACAGATGAAGGCTAGCAGCGCGGCAAGTATGGCCAGCCATCGAGGCGGCCTTGAAGGCGCAACCGGAAAATTTCTCATTGGCCAATTATTATATTAGCGCTTGCCGAGATCACCAACCCGGGAGAAACCGAGGGAACGGTCTTTCAGCGATTGCAGCATCCGTGGCAGTGACTCAACCGTGTGCGCGTAATCCTCATGAAACAACAGAATATCGCCGCCGCTGATGCGGAGGGATTCGAAATATTCTGTGAGCGCCGGCGCTTCCTGGATGAAGGAGTCACGACTGTCTACCGACCAGAAGACAAAACGGAATCCGCGCCGCGCCAGTGCCAGGAATGACGGACCGGTGATGTTGCCATAGGGTGGCCGGAATATCTTTTCGACTCTCCGGCCCAGAATGTTTTCCAGGACATTCTGCGCGTGTTTGGTGTTTCCAACATAGGCGCGCAGGCTTGCGTTGCGCGCGTCCATGTGTGAATAGCCGTGATTGCCGATCTGGTGCCCGCGCGCGGCCATTTCGCGCACCAGCGAGGGGTGCTCTTCCGCGGTTTTTCCCTGGACGAAAAAGGTGGCTGACGCACCATTGGCCTCGAGTATGTCAAGGATGCGCGGGGTGTTCCGCGGATCTGGACCGTCATCGAAGGTGATGGCCACACGATCTCCGGCATGCCTGTGCCGAATCAGTGCCAGGCCGGGGAACAGCATAGCCAGGCCGCGCTTAACCATCCCGCTCGCGCTCATCATGGTCAGATCCGGTCCTGGCTGATCGAGGAGACGATGAAACGGCGTTTGCCGGATTCGGGAACGGCAATCTCCGGCACCTTTTCAAAATGAATCCGCACGCCATCTCCTGCCATTTTCGCGATCGATCCCACGACATAGCGCCCGACTTCCTCGGTGTAATCGGCATCCGGAACGATGAACACCTTCAGCTCATCCAGCGAATCCTGCCGTATCTGGTAGGACCTGATTCCGCGGATATCGCTCATGAGGATAGTGAAGTTGGGCGGCGTCAGCAGGCGATCACGCAGAACCACGACGTCGGCAATCCGTCCTTCAACCCTGGCGAGCCGGGGCAGGGTCAGGCCACAGGGGCAGGGTGCGTCATCGCCCATCACGCCCACATCGCCGATTTCATAGCGAATAAACGGGAAAACATGATTGGACAGGTCGGTGATGAGTATCCGGCCAAGCTCGCCGGGAGCACATGCCCTGTTTTCCTTGTTGACCACTTCGACAAAAAGTACCTCGGCGTGCAGATGATACCCATGATGTTCGCGGCATTCGGAACCCATGTACATTTCGCGGCTGCCGTAATGGTCGTAAACCTTGTTGTCACCAAATACCTGATTAATGATGGCCCGTTGATCCGCCCGCAAGGTTTCGGAGCTGGTGATGAGCGCCCGCAGAAAATCAAAAGACGCGTCCGGATGATGTTTCCGGATGTAGCACGCGAAGGCGTGAATGCCGCTGGCATAGCCCCAGATGCTGGTTGGATGAAAACGGCACAAGCGCTGGTAGTACTGTTCCAGCAGCTCATCCGTCAGGAACGCGACTGGATAGTCACGGTAGCGTTGTAAAAACAGCACAATGCGGCCAAACAGCTGTTGCGTCTGCGTGAGGTCATAGTGCGAGCCAGACATCTGCACGGTGCGCTCACCCAGCGCCACGCCGGCCCATTCCGCGCTGCGGTAAACGCTGCCGCGATTCCAGTCCATGCCACGTTTGTCCCAGAAATAAAAGGTTGGTTCGCCGGTGGAGCCGCCCGTACGGCTCATGACGAAGCGGTTGCGCGGCATGTTGCGGCACTGCAGGGGCTCGAAATTCTCGCGTATTTGTTTTTTCGTCAGAACCGGCAGCTGTTCCATGTCATCGAGCGACACAAGCGGGAGACGGATGTGGCTTAACGCCGAACGATAGTAATCGGAATTATCCCGCGCCTGCCGCAGCAGTTCATTGAGCCGTGCCAGCTGCCACGACTGCAGCGTGGCGCGGTCCCAATGCTGGGACTGGCGCAGGAAATGCAGCTGCTCGATGGTGCGCCGGCCGCGGAAAAAATCCAGGCTCCGGAAAAATACGTCCTGATACAGGTTCATGTCGGGGGTTCGCCGCGATAAAGCCTCAGCAGTTTACTATAGATGGGTTTCCAGGAATGTTCCTGTGTGCGCTGCCGGGCCTGATGAATGAGGCGGGTGCTCAGCGCATTGTCCTGCAGCAGGGCAATCATGTGCGCTGCGAGTTGCGCCGCGTCGTTATCCGGCGCCAGCATGGCGTCCTCGCCGTGCCGGGTCATGAACGGGATGCCGCCCACCGCGGTACTTACCACCGGCAAGCCGCAGGCAAAGGCCTCCAGGATGGATACCGGCTGGTTGTCCACGCGTGAGGTATTAAGATAAATGTCAGCGTGGTCATAAAGTGTCTTCATTTGAGCGTTTTCGACGTTGCCCGTGAAGGTTACGCCATGGGTAATACCCAGCTCACGACACAGCGAAGTCAACATGGCCTTCTCGCTGCCGTCGCCGGCAATGGTGAGCGTGGCCCGGGGATAGGTCTGCCGCAGGGTGGCGAAGGCACGCAGGCCGCAGGCCACGTTGTATTCCGGTTCCAGGTGCCGGGCCATGATGACGTGTGGCTGAAGCGGAGAGCGCTCGCGGAAGGGAAGGCTGTCGAGCGCCAGTATGTTCGGGACCTCGACGGTGAGCAGATGATGTCGCAGGAACACCGCGGCCAGGAAACCGGAGGGCACGACAATCCTGTCGGCGATTTCCAGCGCCAGCCGCGCCAGCCAGAACCAGCGCTTGAGGAACGCGCCGGCCGATCCGCCGTGATAATGCAGGATAACGTGCTTTCCCATGACCTTGCCCGCGGCGACGGCGGGAAAGGTGAAAAGAAAAAAGCTCAGGTAGGAGTGACTGAAGACATGAACCACGTCGGCCTTGAAGCAGGCCGGCCACAGGCGCGACAGGAATAGTGACAGGTTGACCATACCGCGCAGCAGCGGGATACGGCGCCAGACAGAACGATGCGCCAGTGCATTGGTCGGTACATTGATGACGGCATGACCTTCGCGACGCAGGTTGGCGGTCAGCATCTCCGCCTGCACCGCCATACCGCCCGGGGGTGGTGATAGTTCCGATACCAGGCATATGGCCGGCAATACGCCGTTGTTCCGGGGCGATTTCATGGGGCGGAGGGCAGACCGGCCGATTCCAGAATCAGCGCGGCGTTCCGGTTCCAGGTGTGGTCGGATTGCAGTTTCTGATAGGCCCGCTGAGCGATCTGATGGCGCAGTTCCGGGGCCATGACAAGCTGCTCGATCGCCTGCCGGCACTGCGCGACATCCAGCGGGTCGAACAACATGCCGGTTTTGCCATTAGTGTGTACGTCCATGATCGGTGGCAGACGTGGTGCTACCACGGGGATTTTGAGCCCCATGAACTCGAACATCACGACCGGTGAACCAAAATCGTTGGAATGCGGCAGCACCGCGATATCGATCAGGGAAAGGTAATCGTAAATTTTATTGCGCGTAACCGGTCCGGTTAGAGTGACATGAGGGGTAAGATCATCCTGGGCGATGAGCTTTCTGACCTCGGCCAGCACCGGACCGTCTCCGATCAACAGCAGGTGCAGGTTGTTATGGGTATTGCGCAGTTCACGAAAGACATCAACGAAGAAGTCGAGACGGTCCCAGCGGTCGAACCAGCCGGCAAAGCCCAGCACCAGTTTGTTTTGCAGATGGTATTGTTCGATCAGCGCCGGATTCTTTCCATGCGTTTTTATTTTGGCGACATCGAAGGCGTTTGGCACTACGTGGACGCGCGCGTCGAGAACCCTCTGGCTCAGGATCATCTGCTTGAGGCGCGAAGAAACGGTATGGATCCCCGCGCAACGCGCAAACAGGAAACGCTCAAACCAGCTGCACAGGCGCGGATAGGATTGCGGGCGCGCGCGATGGGCGATGCCACTGACTTCATTCGCTTCCAGCACGAAGGGTATCCCGTGTTGGCGCGCCAGCACCGCTCCTGCCACCAGGAAAAACGCGTAGCGCTCGTAAATCAGGTCGAATTTCTGCGTGGCCAGCGTACGCCGCAACCGCCACCAGGCGGGCAGGTTGTAGCCGATCTCGGCGAGCTCAAAAAGAAAATTCGGTAAATGCCGGCTGATCCATTTCCACAGCGTCTGCACACCCCCGGTCTTGACCTTGGATTTGTCCACGGGCGCATTGTGTTTGGGGTCGAGCGGGTTCACGCCTGGAGGCGACAGCACCGTGACCGAGTGTCCCATGGTCTGCAAGGCGCGCACGATGCTGCTGATATGAACGCCCTCGGCGCCGCGACCCTGCGTGCGATGGTGATACAGAATGTTGAGCTTCATGGTGGCTGAAAATATTCAGACGGCGTTTGTGTACAGTTTCTGATAACGCGCCAGCATGGTGGCGAGCGAGAATTCCCGCATGAAATAATCGTAGCCCTGTTTTCCCAATTCGTCGCGTCTGGTTTTTGATCCCGCCAGCGCGGTCATGGCCTTGACCAGGGCCATGTGATCATCCGGCGCGACCAGCAGCCCTGTTTTCCCGTCCAGAATGGTTTCCGGAATGCCGCCCACTGTAGTACCGATGGCCGGCAGGCCGGCGCGCATGGCCTCCAGCAGGGCGATCGAGATGCCTTCATAGCGCGAGGTCAGCAGAAAAACATCCGCTTCGCGCAGCAGAGAGTCGATGTCATCACGGAATCCCGGCAGCGTAACCTTGTCATCGAGACGATGTTGCCGGATGTAGCTCTCAATCGCCGGGCGTTCCGGACCGTCGCCCACGATCACCAGGCGAACCTGTGGATGGGTTTTCGCCAGTTCCTGAAACGCACGCAGCATCATGGCGTGATTCTTGATGGGAGCGAGGCGTCCGACCGTCATGAATGTCACGAACGGCCGTTCCGGCCGTCCGGCGTAACTGCCGCTGGCGTCGGGTATGCCATTGTGCACCGTGAACATATGGACTGACGGGATGCGAATGTCATTCTCGATATAGCTGCGGATCGCGTCCGAAACGGTGACGATGCGGCGGAAGCGCCGCGCCAGCCGGCGCTCGATCAGGTGGCGCAGCGCTATCTTGAGGCGCGAACCCGGTGTCGGCGGGTAATCGGCGTAGGGTCCGTGCACGGTATGCAGCAGCACCGGCGTCCCTGCCAAAAGCCCGGCCAGGCCGCCCTCCAGGAACACCGCCCAGTTATGGGTATGCACCATGTCGAAGGCGTTTTTCCTGATCAGGCGGGTCAGGCGCAGGGGCAGCAGGTAGTCGTTGCCTTCGCCCTTGTTGAGACAAATGACCCCGACGCGTTTGTCGAGTTGAGCGCCCAGCACGCCCACGCGCTTCAGGCAGCAGACGCTGACCTCGTGCGATTCCGCCATGCCGTTGGCCAGGCTGACCGTGACCTTTTCAGCACCGCCAAAATCGAGCGATTCAATGATGTGCAATATGCGCAAACCCGGTTCCTCGCGTACCCGTGACGCTGATCATGACTTCCCGGCAAGCTCTCTTATTTTCTCGTACATTTCCCAAGCCGTGACATAACGCAGCGTGTCTTCGGTGCCGCGGCGATATTGCCGTTCCAATTCGGTCCAGAGAAGATCGAAGCCGCCGTTGAAAAGCATTTGCATGGAAGCTTCCGTGGCGCCATGCGTGTGGACCTTGATGAATACGTGCTCTTCCGCGCCCTTGACGCCAATGCCGCATTCGCCCCACAGGTGCACGCGATGCGCGCTGGGAGGGGCATCGAAGGACAGCTCGGCGCTTTCAATCTTCGGAATGATGCCGTGACGGGCGTCTTTCCAGTTGAGCGTCAAGGGCCCCTGGATCAGCAGCAGCTCATCGGCTTCGCCCCATTCCCCGACGCGCAGGTCGCGGCCCATGTCGTGGGCTTTCCGGTGCCCGTCCCGGCCAAGGGCAAAATAAATCGAGTTGATCTTGCTTGTCTGGGTATCGCTCGGCGCGGACGGCATGGTCATGTCGGCGTAACAGCCGGTTTCCACCAGGATGCCGATCTCGTTGTCCACGCCGCACCAGCGTCCATCCGGGCGGGAATTGTCGAGCGCCCAGTTTCCGTGAATAAAGGAATAAATGATCTTGCCGGTTGCCGGATCCTTGCGCAGCAGCCCGTGCCGTTCATGAAGCAGGCGGATATACCGGATGATGGTGTCGCGGAAATTCTCCGCCGTGTCATTGTCATGGTGCAGGTGCACCTCGATGTCGCCATAACCGGCATCGCACAAACCCTTCAGCTGATCGATCAGTTCGGCATCGTATTCCTCGATCGGATAAAAATAGGTGTGTTTCGGGCGGTTGCCGAAACTGTCCTCGTGTTTGTTGGCGATCGCGGGGTATTTTTCCAGCCACAGCCGCACCCGTTCGTGGGCGCGCGCCTTGTCGCTTGTGCCGCCATAGGGCTCGTAATGATCGACGAAGCAGAAATAGACATGCCGGTGGGCAGGGCATCGGTGGAACATGCGGGACAGCGTCCACTCCAGATAGGAGCCGATCCAGTATTGCATATTGCGCGAACGGACAAGGCGCCAGGTGAGGTAAACACCCGCCGCGACAGCAACCGCGATACCGAGGAGGACCGGTGTCATCAGCGTTCCGCCTTGCGCCACTGGGTGGTCTGCGTACCGGTGAGGAAGCGCCACAGGCCCAGCAAGGCGGCGAGATTCATGGCGCAGAGGTAGAAGGGAACATAAAAAACCGTGTGGCGTCCCGCTCCGCCGCGGCCAAGCCAGCCGACGAGGGCGAGCGAATAAAAGATGCCCTGAAGCATCGCCATGCCGAAAAAAAATGGCCGGTAAATCAGCCAGAGCGAGGTGACGGCGATCAGGATCATGAACTCGGGTGCCAGCCAGCGCAGCAGCTTGTGCGAGATGAAGCTGAAGGCGAACCAGGAGCGCGGGAGCAGCAGGAAAGTCCAATGCCGGGCCACGGTCTGGAAACCGCCGGAAACCATGCGGACCTTGACGTGGAAATCGTCCTCGATGCGGATGGAGGCGTGCTCGTAGGATACGGCGCGGCGTTCGTACAGCACCCGGTGGCCCTTGCGGGCCAGAACCAGGGTAATCTCGGCGTCGTCGTTGATGACCGCGTCGTCAACGGGCTGGTACAGGTCGCGGCGGACGGCGAAAATCTCGCCATCCGCGTTGGTAATCGAACCCAGCCGGCTTTCCGATTCCTTGATGGCCGATTCGTACTTCCAGTACAGGCTGTCGCCCTGGCTTGATTCCCGTTCCGGGGAGTCATAAATCTGCTTGAGGCCACAGACGCCGCCGATACGCGGGTCGCTGAAATGCCGGACCAGTTCGCGCAGCGCGTTCTTTTCAAACATGTTGTTGGCGTCGGAAAAAACCACGATCTCCGAGGTTGCGCGAGCCACCGCGCGGTTGAGAGCGGCGGTTTTTCCGCGTCGGGCCGGTTCGTGCAGCGATTGCACCCCCTGGTCCTGAAAACGCTTTACGATTTGTGATGTTGAATCGGTGGAGCCGTCCGAGACCACCAGGATATGCAGCCGCTCCCTCGGGTAATCCGTTTCCAGGGAGTTGCGTATCTTGGCCTCGATCACGCGTTCTTCGTTATAGGCGGCGATGATCAGCGTCACCGACGGCAGCGCGCTGTCCACGCCGCCATTCCCGTGCGCCGATTTGCCACCGCGTAATCGCGCCAGCAGAATGATGCCGACGGGATATAAAAGGTAGTTGTACAGCAATAGTGCGGAAGAGATGAAAAAAATAGCTTGGGCCATGGAATAGTAGCAATTATTTGTATTAGGCACCTAGCCGGGCAAGACGCTTTTCGATGTCATCCAGCGCGGTAAATATGTTACGCCGGTCTCCCTCCCGGCGCATAATGTAAATATAGCGGAAACCGATGTGATGCAGGAAGAAAAGACATGTCAGGACCGTTTTCATGTCCGGCGTTACCGGCATGGCCCCGGCATAGGCCGCAATGAGCGATTTTTCATGATCGCTGTGGTTTTCCGGCAAAATCACATCGCGGTAAACGTCGAAGAAGTCCCGCCCTTCCGACACAATGCGGTTGTAGAGCAGGAGATACATCAGGTCGAGCCACGACAGGTTATTCTGGCGTGAGTGCTCCCAGTCGATGATGCCGTTAATCTCCAGGGTGTTCTTGTCGAAGATGAGGTTTTCCAGTTTGTAGTCGCCGTGCAACCAGACTGTGACCATGTTCTTGCCATGGACGACACGGCGCAGATGGGATTCGATCCGTTCCATGACTGGCCGCGTATTCGGATAAGTGGCGGAAACCTGACTGGCGATAGCGCCGAACAGTTTTTCGAAGGCGCCATCATCAATGACAATCTCGCGTGCGGTGATCTGGTGGAAGCGGATCAGGAAATCTGCGGCATTGCGCGTAAGTCGCTCCAGATGACGCATGTGGTTGTCAACGATCATGCCCGGAATTTCACTGATCGCAAAATAGGTTGCGCCGTCGACGGAACATTCGGTATACAGCCGTGGCAGCCGTGCCGCGAGAAATGGTGAAAGGGCGCGCACTTCGTTGACGATGCCAATTTCCTTGCGGCGCCACGCCAGCACCCGGGCTACTTTGGGGATGACGATGATGACATTTTCTTCGCCATCGGCCGCCTTCCCCAGCGTAATAATGGTCTTGCCCGGCAACACAATGTAGCGGCGGAAGCCGGGATCGTCTTCACGAGGCGCGGACAGAACCTTTCGTAAAGCCAGATCCTTTATAAATTTTTGTAACGGACGGTCAAGCTCGCGATCCTTGGCGCACACCAGTCCATAGGCTGGCGCCAGATGTTTAGCGCCGGTTTTCCCGAGAACGATTTGCTTGAACTGCTCGTTGATTGTCAGGCTGTTTTTTGTTGATTGATATCCGGATGACGCGATGACTTCAACCACCCGGTCGTTTTCCACCATGTAGGGGTAAACCTGGAGGTTTCGGAATCCGGAATGTCCAGCCAGACGCTTCAGGCCTCGTAACGACGCGAGCCGCGACGAACCGGACAGGTTGCCCAATGGGCAACGCAGCCGTTGCAGCAGGCGGGTGTATCCCCATGGATTTTTTTCCCCGAAATGCGCGAAGCCTCCGGATTTCAGGACGCGGAAGACTTCATCGAACAGCGCCGAGGAGAGCAGGGCGCAGAGGCTTGATGCCGTTGCCGGATTTGCCAGCAGTGTTGCGACCACGTCGTGGTGGACGAAGGCGTCGAAGTGTTCATCCGGGAACGGTAATCGGGCTGATTCGGCCGGTATATGAATGACCTGCACGTTCGGGAGATTAACCGATGCCAATCGATGCCGGATGATGTGCACCGTAACAGGGCAGGGATGAACCACGGTCACCGAGAATCCTGCCTCGGCGAAAGCCACCGCCGTGTTGCCGAAGCGGGCATCGAGACAGAGCACCGAGGCAGCGGGTGGAAGCGGGGGGAGCAGGTGTCGCCAGCCGTCCTGGTCGTAGGACCACGCCTGTTCGATGTACCGGTCTGCGACGGTGCGTGGCAGAGTTTCCAGCAGCCGTATCAGTTCATCGTCCCATCCATAATGCCTTGCCAAGCTCTCCAGAGTCTGACCGGGATGTCGACTCATCGAGCCCGCTCCGTGTACCGCCGGAGTTGCCAGGAGAGAGTCGGTTTGTGGTGGCTGGAAATGAGATGCACGTAGCTATTACGGACGCCCGTCAGTGGGCGCCCGGACGTTTCCGATGCCGCACTTTACCAGTCCCGGGGTGCATGCACTAGGGCCGGCAGGTCCGCGCAGCGTGACGCCGTTTCAGGCCGTTCTAATTGGATTCGTATGCGCCCAGATCGAAAGCAAGGCCCTGTGGGCGCGGGACACCGACAAGGTCGGTCAAGGGGGCCGGGACATCATTCAGCGCGGCGCGCCCCGCATCGATCGCCGGGGCGCCGGTTGTGAGCCGGTAGTCTGCCGATGTGGTGCTGACGAAAAGCTCGGCCGGGGTAGTCGCGAACGAATCGGTGTCTAAGCCGGCGGCCTGCCAGGCGCTCAAACCTGCAACGGAAGTTTCTCCATCGAAGGACAGGCGGCCGGTGAGGACATTGTTGTTGCTTGCGAAGTTGGGGTTGGAAACCGAGACGCTGCCGGTGCTGTCGTTGTCGCTCAGAAGGATGTTATTGAAGATCGTGTGCCCACCGCGATCCTGGCTCATTTTCAGCGCCCAGCCCCCGCCGTGCGTGGCAAGCAGGGTGTTATTTATGATCTTGATATTTTTCGGGCCGGCGGCGCCATCGATCTGGAAGGCACGCAGAGCGTTACGGCCGTTGCCGTAGATCAGGTTGTTCCGGACCAGCGAATCCTGCACGCCATCCATATCCAGGCCGTTCGCGGTATTGCCGTGCATGATGTTATTTTCGATGATCAGTCCGCGGTGCAGACCATCGCCGCCCATGCTCGAATCGCCATTGAAGTGGATGCCATTTTTGGCATTGCCGATGCAGCGATTGCCGCGCAGGACGGTGTTATCCGATCCGCCGTTGGCAAGGTAGATACCGTGACTGCTGATGGAGCCGCTCGCCAGGTTGCCTTCGACGAGCGAATCGGCCGTCTGCGAGAGATAAATATTCGTCGAACCGGAGTTCCGTACCGTGTTGCGACGGATAATCACGCCGCGCATGGGCCAGGCGGCTGAGGCCTTGTGGGAGGCGATCCCTGCCCGCGGCATCCCGGCGACGGTGAATCCTTCAATGATGATGTAATGGGTGTTGTTGAGCGTGATGCCCTCGCCGTTGCCGTTCGGCCGATCGATGACGGTGCCGTTTCCCGCGGCTTTGATCGTGACAGGGCTGGTTGCCGTGCCGCCGGAGTAGACCGCAAAACCGCGATAATTCCCGTCGTGAACCAGCACGGTATCACCGGGCCTGGCGGCGTTTACCGCCGCCTGGATGCTGGAGTACTCCTGTGTCGGCCCTCTGTCGTCATCCACCTGTCGAACCGTGGGGTTACCGTCAGTGTTTATGCCAACCCCACCGCCACAGCCTGTCGCAAGAGCAAAAGATGCCAGCAGAAAGAAGAGAGGGATTTTTGAAATGACCATGGCGGCGACTCTACCAGTCCTGGCCAAGGCTCACCAGAGTTGGGAGGCGCGTGTAAATTCCACAAGAGAAAACATCAACGGGGCCGTTGGCCCCGTTGATGAACGCTGCATCAGAACAGAAGGATCAATACGACGACTCGTACGCGCCCAGATCGAAGGCGATGCCTTGCGGCCGCACGGCGCCGGTAATATCGGTCAAGGGGGCCAGAACCGCGCTGAGCGACACAATTCCGGTATTGATCGCCGGTGCGCCGGCCTTGAGCTGGTAGTCATCCGCCGAGGCGTTGACGAACAGGCTCGACGAAGTGGTCGTGAACGAATTGACGTCGTAGCCGGCGGATTGCCAGGCTGCCAGGCTCAGGATCGAGCTTTCACCGTTATAGGACAGGCGCCCGACCAGGGCATTGTTGTTGCTCACGAAACTGGTGCTGGCGACCGAGATGCTGCCGGTGCTGCCGTTGTCGCTCAGCAGGATGTTGTTGAGGAACACGTGCCCGCCAAGGTCCTCGCTGAATTTCACGGACCAACCGCCGCCGCTGGGCACGATCAGGGTATTGTTGATGACCTTGATATTTTTCGGCCCCTGCGCGGCGTCGATCCGGAAAATACGCAAGGCGCTGCGACCATTGCCGTACATGAGGTTGTTCTGGAATACCGAATCCTGCACTCCGTCCGCGTCCACGCCGTTGGCGGTATTGTCGTACAGGATGTTGTCTTCGACAGTGATGCCGGTGTGCAGTCCGTCGCCGCCGACGCTCGAGTCACCATTGAAGTGGATGCCGTTCTTGGCGTTGTTGTAGCAGCGGTTGCCGCGCAGGATGGTATTGTCCGATCCGCCGTTGGCGAGATAAATCCCGTGGCTGGTAGCGGAACCGCTTGTGATATTGCCCTCGATGAGCGAATCCGCCACCTGTGAAAGATAAATATTGGTCGAGCCTGAATTCTGCACCCTGTTATTGCGGATAATCAGCCCGCGGATAGGACTGGTGGCACTGGCATTGTGGGTGGCCAGACCGTAACCCGACATGCCGGTGACGGTGAAGCCTTCTACGGTAACGTAGTGTGAGTTACTGAGCGTGATGCCTTCGCCACTGCTGTTGGCTTGGTTAATAACAGCCGAGCTGCCTTGTGCCTTGATCACGATGCGGTTGGATGCCGTACCATCCGCCGAAATGGAAAAGCCGCTGTAATTGCCGTCATGAACCAGAATGGTGTCACCCGGGCGCACGACGTTGACCGCCGCCTGGATAGTGGAATATTCCTGGTTGGCGCCCGCCGTGTCGTCCACGCACAGCACCGTGGACGAGCTGCAAGCCTGCGAGGTGGAGGTGGTATAGGTCACGGTCAGTGTATCGCTGCTGGCATTCCCGGCCGCATCGCGCGCCGTTACGGTGATGGTGTTGGTGCCGTTTTGCAGCACAATGCTGGAGACACTCCATGAAGTCGTGCCGCTGGCGGTGCCGCCGCCACCCAGTGAATTCGACCAGGTCACCTGGGCCACGCCGACGTTGTCCGAGGCCGTGCCGCCGAGGCTGAGCGTGCCGCTCGAGGCGGTATAGCTCGTGCCGGTGGTGGGCGAGTTGATGGTGACCGTGGGGTTGGTGGTATCAGCCACGTTATAGGTCACCGTCAAAACATCGGTATTCAGGTTGTTGGCCGCGTCCCGCGCCGTCACGGTAATAACGTTGCTTCCACTCTGAAGCGTAATGCTGCCAACGCTCCATGAGGTCGTGCCGCTG
>Ga0299906_10002733_pt1 | contig 14598 bp, 15 predicted proteins | sample RVTome_14_FD_200259 | JGI IMG/M metagenome (GOLD analysis project Ga0299906, IMG submission 200259) | Soil microbial communities from uranium-contaminated site in the Upper Colorado River Basin, Wyoming, United States - RVT145D125 (version 2) ... | reverse complement strand
TGGCCGTCGCTGCGCTCGACGGCGAGCGCGGGCGAGGCGGCGTGGATCGCCGCGCCGGCCTTCTGTGCCGCGCGGGCGAGGCCGCGGGCATACCCGAGCGGCTGGATGTTGCCGCCGCCCCGGTGCATCCAGGCGCCAATATAGTGCGGGCTGCCGGTCAGTTCCGCGGTCTTGTCCTTGTCCAGGAAGTCGACGGCCGCGCCGCGCGCCGCCCATTGATCGTGCTTGGCGCGGGCGACCGCCAGCCGCGCCGCGTTGTGCGCCGGCATGAGCCAGCCGTTCTGCACCGCGTCGCAGTCGATGCCGTGCCGGCGGATCAGCTCGAAGACGAGCGCGGCGGAGTCCTGCACCCAGCGGTTCAGCGCCTCGCCCCGCTCCTTGCCGAACCGGGCGACCATGTCTTCGGGATTGTGCTTGCTGTAGGCCGGGACGACCTGGCCGTGGTTGCGGCCCGACGCGCCGAAGCCGGGATGCTCGGCCTCGACCACCACGGCGTCGACCCCGGCCTCGGCCAGGTGCAGGGCCGCCGACAGCCCGGTGAACCCGCCGCCGACGATGCAGACATCGGCCCGGCGGTCGCCCAGCAGCGGCAGTGTCTCCGGCGCGGGAGCGGCGGTCGAGAACCAGAGCGCGGAGCGCGGATCGGAGGTCTTCATTGGCGGGGATCGCGCGTCATTTCACCGCGACGATCTCGAGCTGGATCACCGTCTTGCCGTCGAGCTCGGCCTTCACCGCGTGGCGCGCCGGGCGATCGTGCTCGTCCGGGAACAGCTTCAGCCATTCGCGGTTGACGGCGTCGCGGTTGGACGTGTCCTTCATGAAGACGGTGAGCTTGCCGACGTCGCCGAGGCCGAAGCCGGCGCCTTCCACCAGGGTTTTCATGTTGGCGAAGGCGTTGGCGACCTGGGCGTCGGCGGCTTCCGGTAGCGCGCCGTCCTTGCCGAAACCGGTAATCGCGCCGGAGAACAGCATGTTGCCGATCCGCGTGCAGTGGCCGATCGGGTTCTTGTGCCGGACCAGGCCCGGGATGTGCAGGCTCTCGCGTTTCGCCATATTCGTTTTCCCTCTTTCCGTACGGTGGCCGCCAGCATAGCCGAACGCGCGCGCGCCCGCTAAAACACTCCCATGGCAGGAACGGATAAATCCAGGGAATCGATCATCGGCGGGCCGGTGGTGATCCTAGTCGAGCCGCAGCTTGGCGAGAATATCGGATTCGTCGCCCGGGCAATGCTCAACAGCGGCATGACCGACCTGCGGCTGGTGCGGCCGCGCGACGGCTGGCCGAGCGAGAAGGCGCGGGCGGCGGCCTCCGGCGCGGACCGGGTGATCGACGCGGTCCGTCTCTACGACAGCGTGCCGGAAGCGATCGCCGGCTTCAGCCGCATCTTCGCGACTACCGCCCGGCCGCGCTACATGATCAAGCCGGTGATGACGCCGCGCGCGGCCGCCGCCGAGCTCCGGGCGGAGGCCGCGGCAGGAGTGACCTGCGGCCTGCTGTTCGGGCGGGAACGGAACGGCCTGGAGAACGACGACCTCGCGCTGGCCGACACCGTCATCCAGGTGCCTCTCAACCCGGCCTTCAGCTCGCTCAGCCTGCCCCAGGCGGTGCTGCTGGTCGCCTACGAATGGTTCCAGGCTGGCGACGCGACGCCCGCGGAAGAGTTGGTGATGGGCCGCACCCAGCCGGCGGACAAGGGAGCGATGCTTTACTTCTTCGAGCGTCTGGAAGCCGCGCTGGACGTGGGCGGCTTCTTCCCGGTCGCCGACAAGCGGCCCGGCATGATCCGCAACATCCGCAACATCTTCCAGCGCCAGCGCCTGACCGAGCAGGAGCTGCGCACCCTGCACGGCATCCTGACCGCGCTGGAGACGCGCCGGGACGGGGGCGAGAGGTGAAGCGGCTCAAAAAGGGGACGGAGCCCTTTTCGCGCTGATCTTACGAAAAGGGCTCCGTCCCCTTTTTGAGCCCCCTTTTTGAGCTAAGATTTGACAATCCGGCCCGAATCCCTATAGTCCGCCCACTTTCCGGTAACGTGGACCCACCACGCGCGGGATCCCGCCGTCCTGACGGCTGACTGGATTAAATAACTCCTGTAAACCAGGGATTTAGCATATGACCAAACGCGTCACATCGAAGTACAAGATCAATCGCCGTCTCGGCGTGAATCTCTGGGGACGGCCCCGCAGCCCCTTCAACAAGCGCGAATACGCCCCCGGCCAGCACGGCCAGCGCCGCCGCAAGCCGTCCGATTTCGGCACCCAGCTTGCGGCCAAGCAGAAGCTCAAGGGCTACTACGGCAACATCGGCGAGAAGCAGTTCCGCCGCTATTACCAGGCGGCCTCGCAGCTCCGCGGCGATACCGGCCAGCACCTGATCGGCTTGCTCGAGCGCCGGCTCGACGCGGTGGTCTACCGCGCCAAGTTCGTGCCGACGGTCTTCTCCGCCCGCCAGTTCGTCAGCCACGGCCACATCAACGTCAACGGCCGGCGGGTCAACATCCCGTCCTACCTGGTGAAGGAAGGCGACGTGATCGAGGTGCGCGAGAAGAGCCGGCAGATCCCGATGCTGCTCGACGCCATGGAATCGGCCGAGCGCGACGTGCCCGACTACATCACGGTCGACGCGCGCAAGGTGTCGGCGACCTTCGTCCGCGCGCCGAAGTTCGAGGACGTGCCCTATCCGGTAAAGATGGAGCCGAACCTCGTCGTCGAGTTCTATTCGCGCTGACGGCCCGGCCGCACGCAGCGAATTGCCCATTGCAGGGGGCGCGGGATTCCGCGCCCCTTTTTGCTGTACCATGGGGCGGGGACGGATAAGGGAGGACGACGGCGATGCGGCTCGGACTCGTACATGGCGGCGGCGGCGCGAAGTATTCCGTCGACATGGAGATGGTGCTGGAGGCGGAGCGCCTTGGCTATCACTCGGTCTGGACGTCGGAATCCTATGGCTCGGACGCGATCACGCCGGCCGCCTGGATACTCGCCCGCACGACGCGCATCAAGGTCGGCACCGGCATCATCCAGATGCCGGCCCGGGCGCCGGCGATGGCGGCGATGACCGCCATGACGCTGCAGTCGATGTCCGGCGGCCGCTTCATCCTCGGCGTCGGGCCGTCCGGGCCGCAGGTGATCGAGGGCTGGTACGGCGTGCCCTACGGCCGGCCGCTCGGCCGTACCCGCGAGTACATCGAGATCGTCCGCAAGGTGCTGGCGCGCGAGGCGCCGCTGACACATGACGGCTTCCACTACCAGATCCCGAAGACCGGGGCGGGGACGACCGGCCTCGGCAAGCCGCTGAAAAGCATCCTGCACGGCGACCCGTCGCTGCCGGTCTATACCGCGGCGATCACGCCGAACGGGCTGAAGACCGCGGCCGAGATCGCCGACGGGGTCATTCCGATCTATATGAACCCGGACAGGTTCGAGGTGTTCGGCGGCGCGCTCGCCGAAGGCTTCGCCAAGGCGGGCGGCGGCAAAGGTCTCGCGACCTTCGACGTGGCGCCCTATGTCAACGTCGCCGTCGGCGACGACCTCGAAGCTTGCCGCAAGCCGATCCGGGTGCAGCTCGCGCTTTACATCGGCGGCATGGGCGCGCGGGACAAAAATTTCTACAACGACCTCGCCAAGCGCCTCGGCTACGAGGCGGCGGCGGTCACGATCCAGGACCATTACCTCGCCGGACGGCGCGCGGAGGCCGAAGCGGCCGTGCCGGACGCGCTGATCGACGACATCGCTCTGGTCGGCCCGAAGGCGCGCATCCGCGAGCGGCTCGCCGCGTGGAAGAAGGCGGGCGCGGAGCGGAAGATCGGGACGATGATCCTGCGGAAGCCGACGCTGGACGCGCTGCGGTTCTTCGCCGAGGAGCTGTTGTAGGTCGGCAGCGAGCCGCCTCATCCTTCGACAGGCTCAGGATGAGGTCTATCTGTTTGATCTGTAATAACTATCGGCCTCATGCTAAGCCTGTCGAAGCATGAGTACGCTCGATGTCCGCAACAAAAAGGCCGCGCCCGAGGCGCGGCCTTTCACATGGAAATCCGGATCAGGCCTCGACCTTGACGCCGCGGCTTTCCAGCAGCTCCTGCAGCTCGCCGCTGGCGTACATCTCGCGGACGATGTCGCAGCCGCCGATGAACTCGCCCTTGACGTAGAGCTGGGGGATCGTCGGCCAGTTGCTGAATTCCTTGATGCCCTGGCGGATCTCGGGGTCGACCAGCACGTCGATGCCCTTGAACTTGGCGCCGAGCTCGCTCAGCACCTGGACCAGGGCGGCGGAGAAGCCGCATTGCGGGAAGACCGGCGTGCCCTTCATGAACAGCACGACGTCGTTGCCGTCGATCTCGTTCTGGATCTTGCTTGCAGCGTTTGAGTCAGTCATTGCGCCATCCTCGTTCTGGAAATCTGTTGCCTCAATGTCGGGGGCGGCCGGGTCAGCCGTCGTCGGGCACCGCGGTCTGCAGCGCCAGCGCGTGCAGCTCGTTGCCCATCCGTCCGCGGAGCGCGTCGTAGACCATCTGATGCTGCTGTACGCGTGTCTTTCCCTTGAAGGAGGGGGCCTTCACCAGCGCGGCATAGTGGTCGCCGTCACCGCGCAGGTCGGAAATCTGCACCTGGGCCCCGGGTATCGCCGCCTTGATCATCCGTTCGATTTCAGTCGCGCTCATCGCCATGGTTATTGGAGCCTCCCCGTTCGCGCTCAGCCTGATCCCATATATGCCGGCAACCAGTGGTCATGCGCTGTCCGCAGCTCACTCAACGATATGGTACAGGCGCCGCCGACTGTCAACGAGGCGCCGCCGGTCCGGCCAATGGCTTGGACGGGGATTCCGGCCTTGCGGGCGGCGTCCAGGACCGGCTTCGCGTCGGCCACGGCGAGCAGATAGCGGCCCTGGTCCTCGCCGAACAGCCAGGCATGCGGGGCCGCGCAATCGGCCGGGGGGTCGATGGCTGCGCCGATACCCCCGGCGAGCGCCATCTCCGCCACCGCGACCAGCAGCCCGCCGTCGGACAGGTCGTGGCAGCAGGGCGCCAGGCCGGCCGCCATCAGGCTCTGCACGAAGTCGCCGTTGCGCCGCTCCGCCGCAAGGTCGACCGGCGGCGGGGCGCCTTCCTCGCGGCCGCAGATCTCGCGGAGATAGAGCGAGGCGCCGAGCCAGCCCTCGGTCTCGCCGATCAGCAGGATCGTGTCGCCCGCCCGGGCAAAGGCCGCCCGCGGCGCGGCCCGCAGGTCGGCGATCAGGCCGAGACCGCCGATCACCGGGGTCGGCAGGATCGCCTCGCCCTCGGTCTCGTTGTAGAGCGAGACGTTGCCGGACACGACCGGGAAGTCCAGTACGCGTGCGGCCTCGCCCATTCCGCGTACGCATCCGACGAGCTGCCCCATGATGCGCGGCCGCTCGGGATTGCCGAAATTGAGATTGTTGGTCAGCGCGATCGGCATCGCGCCGGCCGCGACCAGATTCCGCCATGCCTCGGCGACGGCCTGCCGGCCGCCGGTTTCCGGGTCGGCCAGGCAATAGCGCGGGGTCGAATCGGTGGTCATGGCGAGGCCGCGGGTCGTGCCATGTATGCGTACGACGGCTGCGTCCCCTCCGGGGCCACGTACGGTGTCGGCCATGACCATGTGGTCGTACTGCTCCCAGATCCAGCGCCGGCTGCACAGGTCGGGCGAGCCGAGCAGCGTCTTGAGCGCCTGCAGGGGATCGGCGGCCGCGGCGACGTCCGCCGCGGCGAGGCGGGGCCTTGCCGGCGCCGGCTCCCAGGGACGGTCGTAGAGCGGCGCCTCGCTGACCAGCGGGTCCACGGGAATGTCTGCCTCCACCTTGCCGCCCTTCTTCAGGATCAGGCGGCCCGTTTCGGTGATCCGGCCGATCACGGCGAAATCCAGCTCCCATTTCTCGAAGATCGCGCGCGCCGCAGCCTCCGCGCCGGGCTTCAGCACCATGAGCATGCGCTCCTGGCTTTCGGAGAGCATCAGCTCGTAGGCCGTCATGCCGGTCTCGCGGACCGGCACTTGGTCGAGGTCGAGCTCGATACCGACGCCGCCCTTGGACGCCATCTCGACGGAGGAGGAGGTGAGCCCCGCGGCGCCCATATCCTGGATCGCGACGATGGCGTCGGTCGCCATCAGCTCGAGACAGGCCTCCAGCAGTAGCTTTTCCGTGAACGGATCGCCGACCTGGACGGTCGGACGCTTCTCCTCGGCATCCTCGGAAAACTCGGCCGAGGCCATGGTCGCGCCGTGGATGCCGTCGCGCCCGGTCTTGGAGCCGACATAAACCACCGGGTTGCCCGGGCCGGCGGCGGCGGAATAGAAGATGCGGTCGGCGTCGGCGATGCCGACGGTCATGGCGTTGACCAGGATGTTGCCGTTGTAGGTTGGGTGGAAGTTCGTCTCGCCCGCCACCGTCGGCACGCCGATGCAGTTGCCGTAGCCGCCGATGCCGGCGACGACCCCTGCTACGAGGTGTCGGGTCTTGGGATGGTCCGGCGCGCCGAAGCGCAGCGCGTTCAGGTTGGCGACCGGGCGCGCGCCCATGGTGAACACGTCGCGCAGGATGCCGCCGACGCCGGTCGCCGCACCTTGGTATGGCTCGATGAAGCTCGGGTGATTGTGGCTCTCGATCTTGAAGATCGCCGCCTTGCCGTCGCCGATGTCGACCACGCCGGCATTTTCGCCCGGCCCGCAGATGACGCGCGGGCCGGTCGTCGGCAGGGTCTTGAGGTGGATACGCGACGACTTGTAGGAGCAGTGCTCCGACCACATGACCGAGAAGATGCCGAGCTCGGTGATGCTGGGCGTCCGGCCGAGGATGCCGAGCAGCGTCTCGTATTCGGCGGGCGTCAGGCCATGCTCTCGGATCAGCTCCTGCGTGACCGGCGCCGGCTCGGGGCGCTGTTCCGTCGTCTGAGCCATCAGCCGAGCGCCCGCGCCATCGCCTCGAACATGATCCGGCCGTCGGTGCCGCCGTGCAGCGGGTCGGCGGCGCGCTCCGGGTGCGGCATCAGGCCGAGCACGGTCTTGGACTCATTGAAAATGCCCGCGATGTTGCGGCTTGATCCGTTGGGATTGCCGTCCGGCGCGATCTCGCCCTCGGCCGTGACGTAGCGGAAGGCGACGCGGCCTTCGCCCTCGAGCCGGTCGAGCGTGCCATCGTCGGCGAAATAGTTGCCGTCGTGGTGCGCGATGGGGAAGGCGACGACCTGATCGACCGCGTAGCCCGCGGTGAAGAAGGTCTGACTGTTCCCGACGCGCAACGTCACGCTGCGGCAGACGAATTTGAGCCCGGCATTGCGCATTAGCGCGCCCGGCAGCAGCCCCGCCTCGGTGAGGATCTGGAAGCCGTTACAGATGCCGAGCGTCGGCACGCCGTCCTTCGCCCGCTTCACCACTTCGCGCATGATCGGCGAGCGGGCCGCCATCGCGCCGGAGCGGAGATAGTCGCCGTAGGAGAAACCGCCCGGCACGACGATCAGGTCGAGCTTGGGGAGCGTGGTGTCTCGGTGCCAGACCATGGCCGGCGGCTCGCCCGTCGCCTCGCGCAGCGCCACCGCCGCGTCGCGGTCGCAATTGGAGCCAGGGAAGACGATGACGGCTGCCTTCACGGTTTCAGTCTGCTCCTTCGCGATGCCGTCGCCCTGTCCGGTGTAAGGGGCCGGTGTAAGGGTCCGGTGTAGGGGGCCGGTGTCAGGATTCCAGGTCGACGACGTAGTTCTCGATCACGGTATTGGCCAGCAACTTGCGGCACATCTCCTCGACCTGCTTGCGGGCCTTGGCGGGGTCTTCCTCGACCAGGTCGATCTCGATCACCTTGCCTTGGCGCACGTCGTTGACGCCTTCGAAGCCGAGCGCTTCCAGCGCATGGCCGATGGCTTTGCCTTGTGGGTCGAGGACGCCGCTCTTGAGGGTGATATGAACGCGTGCTTTCACGGGGCTACTGCACCAGCTCTGGGCCCTTGAGGTCGCCCGGTCCGCCTTCCGGCAGGATGCCGAGCCGGCGTGCGACTTCCTGGTAGGCCTCCTCGACCTCGCCCAGGTCATGGCGGAAGCGGTCCTTGTCGAGCTTCTTGTTGGTGCCGATGTCCCAGAGCCGGCAGCTGTCCGGGCTGATCTCGTCGGCCAGGACGACGCGCATATCGCCGTTTTCCTCGTACAGCCGGCCGAATTCGAGCTTGAAGTCGACGAGCTTGAGGTGCACGCCGAGGAACAGCCCGGTCAGGAAATCGTTGATCCGCAGCGCGAGCGCCAGCATGTCGTCGAGGTCTTGCGGCGTCGCCCAGCCGAAGGCGGTGACGTGCTCCTCCGAGACCAGCGGATTGCCCAGCTCTTCGGCCTTGTAATAATACTCGACGATCGAGCGCGGCAGCTGGGTCCCTTCGGCGAGCTTGAAGCGCTGGACGAGCGACCCGGCCGCGACGTTCCGCACGACGACCTCGATCGGGATGATCTCGACCTCGCGCACGAGCTGCTCGCGCATGTTGAGGCGGCGCATGAAATGCGTCGGCACCCCGATCTCGCCGAGCTTGAGCATGAGATGCTCGGAAATCCGGTTGTTGAGCACGCCCTTGCCCGTGATCGTGCCGATTTTCTGGCTGTTGAAGGCGGAGGCGTCGTCCTTGAAATACTGGACCAGCGTGCCGGGCTCAGGTCCCTCGAAGAGGATCTTGGCCTTGCCCTCGTAAATCCGTCTCCGTCTCGACATCTGGGAAAACCTTTCGACAAATAGCCCGGAGGGCCGTGTCTTGGGACGTTCATATAGCAATTGACCCGTCCCGGTACAATGAACGCCTTGCAAACCAAGGAAAACCTTGATTAATGGCTTAATTCCAATGATTTAGAAATAGGCCTCAAGGCATGCCGGGCAAGGGGAGGCGGCCTAACCGGCCGGAATCCGGCCTGGATTCTCTTAACGCCTACCGCCGGATTGCCGTTCCGTGAGGTCGGGCCACAGGGCTTCGGGCCCGCGCGCGGCCGCCCGCCGGCCGAGTTCCCCGGCCCATTCGCTCTCGGCCCCGAATTCCGCGCGCCAGGACCACAGGCGCCGGGTCGTGAAATGCAAAGCGTGCTCATAGGTGAAGCCGATGGCCCCGTGGACCTGGTGGGCGACGGCGGCGGCGAGGCCGGCAGCCTCCCCGGCGACGACCTTGGCGCAGGCGACCTCGAAGCGGGGATCGCCGCGGTCGGCGGCCCGGAAAGCGCTGGCGGCCGCCATCGTCGCCTGGGCGGACTTGGCCGCCAGGGCCGCGAGCTGGTGCTGGATCGCCTGGAACTTGGCGATCGGCCGGCCGAACTGGACGCGGTCCTGGGCGTATTGCACCGCCTCGGCGAGGGCCCTTTCGCAGGCGCCCGCCATCTGCGCGCTGCGGGCCATGGCGCCGTAAAGACGGACCGCATCGCCATCGCCGGCGGTCGCTGCCGCGGCGCCGGCCTCCGCAGGCGCGGCGTCGAAGACGAGGGTATCGCGGGGCTCGCGGGCGATGTTGAGGTCGTGTTCGATCGCGGCGCCGGCGATCGGGATCAGGAGCGGCCGCAAGCTGCCCTCGATCTCCGCCATGGCCACGATATGGCTCGCATGCCGGCCCGAGGGGACCGCGCTCAGCCGGCCGGAGACGCGCCAGCCGCTGCCGCTCCTGGCGGCCGAGAGAGTCGCGGCCTGCCCGCGGTGGGCGACGGTCAGCGGCCCCGCCGGGACCGGCAGGCCGGCCTCGGTCAGGAGCCAGCCCGCGACCACCGTCTCGGCCAGCGGCACCGGCGCCGCGAAATATCCAGCCGCGCGCAGGATGACGAAGGCGTCGTCCCAGCTCGCGCCGACGCCGCCCTGGTCTTCCGGGATCAGCGGCTGGGTCAGCCCGTTCTCGTCCAAAGCCTGCCACAGCGCCGCGGGCCAGCGGCCCTCCTCGGCTGCAGTCAGGGCGTCGCGGGTGACGAGGTCGCCGAACAGCCGGGTCACCGTTTCCTGCAGAATCTCCTTCTGCTCGCTCATCGCAGGCCCAGTCCCCGGGCGATGATGCCGCGCACGACCTCGCGCGTGCCGCCGCGCAGCGAAAAGGAGACGGAGGCCTGGGTGACATAGGCGAGGGAAGCGGCATACTCGCCGCCGCCGAGCAGGGCTTCGCGGCCGAACAGCTCGTGGGCGATGCCGGGGATGCTCTGCTCGAAGGTGACGCCCAGCTCCTTCACCATCGTGCCCTGCAGCGCCGGGTCCTGCCCGGCCTGCTGCATGCCGGCGACCGACAGCGACATCTCGCGCATCGTCGCGATCTGGGCGACCATGCGGCCGATCTCGACCGCCGCCCGTTCGCCGGGGTCCTGCGTTCCAGCGCCGATCATCTGGGCGATCATCGGGTAGTTGCTCATGTAGCGCTCCGGCCCGGCGCGCTCGAAGGCGAGCTCCGCCAGGACCTGCTTCCAGCCGTCGCCGGACTGGCCGATCAGGCGGTCGTCGGGCAGGAAGACGTCCTCGAAATAGACCTGATTGAAATCGTGCTCGCCGGTCAGGTTGTAGATCGGCCGGATCGTGATGCCGGGTGTCTTCAGGTCGACCAGGAATTGCGACAGGCCGTCGTGCTTCTCCGCCTTCGGGTCGGCGCGGAACAGGCCGATCATGTAGTGGCATTTGTGCGCGCCGGAGGTCCACACCTTGGCGCCGTTGACGCGCCAGCCGCCGTCGACCTTCTCCGCCCGGGTGCGGATCGAGGCGAGGTCGGAGCCGGAGTCCGGCTCGCTCATGCCGATGCAGAAGAATGCCTCGCCGCGGACGATCTTCGGCAGGATATCCTGGCGCATCGCCTCGGCGCCGAATTTCAGGATCAGCGGGCCGCTCTGGCGGTCGGCGATCCAGTGGAGGCAGACCGGGGCGCCGGCGGCCAGCATCTCCTCCAGCACGACATAGCGTTCCAGTGCGCTCTTCTCGCCGCCGCCGTATTTTTTCGGCCAGGTCATGCCGATCCAACCTTGCACCGCCACCTTGCGGGTGAAATCCGCGTCGCCCTCCGCCCAGGACTTGGCGAGGCGCGAGGGAGCATAGTCCGCCAGCGCCTTGGCCAGGAAGGCGCGGACCTCGTGCCGCAGCGGCTCCGTTTCCGGCGGCAGAGTGCAGGGCTCGAAGGGGGTCGGTGCGATCGTCATCCGCTCATGCTCCCTCAAAAGCCTGCTACGCCGGCAGGTCGACCGGCGCGAAGTCTGCCTCATCGGGACGGCCCTTGGCAAAAAGCCAGATGTCTCGCACGCCCTGCCGGAATTTGGCGTCCGGCGCGGCGAGCGCGATCAGGCTGCTCGACACCGTGCCGTAGCCGTAGTCGGTGACGATGGACATCGCTCCGCTCGGCCCGGCCTCGGGGCGCGTTTGCCGGCTGCCGAGAATGCTGCGCCAGGACGACCAGTCGCCCGCATCGGGGTCCGGCGGCGTCGCCTCGGTAAAGCGGGGGAGATAGGCGGCGATGCGGAAATTCTGCGTGTCGTTGAGGTTGGCCGAGGTCAGCATCGAGAGGCCGGCCGGCATGACGACGGCCTCGACGGGGGATCGTCCGTCCCGGCTGCGAAGCCAGTAGGCGTCCCGGTTGTCCGCGATGACGAGGTTGAAGGTGCGGTAGGCCGCCGGATCGATGGCGGCAAGCGCGGCCGCCGCGTCGCCGGCATCTTCATAGTCGAGGGCGTCGAGCACCAGCTCACCGCGACTCCGCTTGCCGGCGGCGGGGCCGAGCGAATCCGTGCGGTTGAGAATCGCCGCCACCACACCCGATGCGTTGTAACCGAGCCAGCTGCCCCCGGCCAGCCGGTCGCGCCCGGCAACGACGTCCGGACGGTCCGGCCAGTGCGCCGCGGGCGGGTCCCAGGGGCGGTCCACCATCTCGTCTCGGTTGGCGGCGATAAGCACCGGCCAGCGATGGCCAGGCCGGCGCAGGAGAACCAGGGTACACATGTCCCGCCTCGCTTAGCACAGTTCCCCGGGCGTGGGAAAATTCTCCGATATGGAAATACGTCGCCCGGAGGGTTATATCCATGCTGGCACGCCATGGGCGATGGGGGCACACGGTTGCTTGCGAACGCAGACACTAGTCCAGTCAATAGCCGAGACAAGGGAACGCATAGATGACCCAGTTCAAAGATCGCGGAAAAGGCTTCGAGGCCAAGTTCCAGAAGGACCAGGAGCTGCAGTTCAAGGTGATGGCCCGCCGGAACAAGCTGCTCGGCCTTTGGGCTGCTGAAAAGCTCGGCATGGATGGCGATGCGGCGGTGGCCTATGCGAAGGAGGTCGTGGTGTCCGACTTCGACGAGCCGGGCGACAAGGACGTGCTCCGCAAGGTCCTGAAGGATCTCAAGGGCAAGGGTGTGGACGCAAGCGAACACAGCGTTCGCCGCGAGATGGACCGGCTTCTGGACAAGGCGAAAGAGCAGATTTCGTCCGAGATCTGAGACCGGCCGGACGCCGCTGCCGCACCTACTGCGCCGGCATCGGCGCCCCTTCGACCGCGGGCGAAATGCGCTGCGGGTCGGGGTCCAGCGGCTTCATCGGGACCGAGCCTTTGCCCAGCTTCGCCTGCTGATCTTGAATCGGGAAGGCCAAGGCGATCTGGCGGTATGCGGAGGCGCGCCCGCCCGGATCGGTGATGGTGCGGGCGGCGCGAAGGGCGAGCTGCCCTTCGCCGCGCCGGGCTGCGGCGACGGCAACGGCCGTCAGGGCTTCTATCTTCGGGTTCTCCCGCCGGAGCGATGAGCCGTGCAGCGCGTCGACATCGGCGACCGGGCTCTCCGAAATGCGGGCCGCCGTGTCGAAGGCGAGCAGCAGCTCGCCGATATTGAGCTGCGCCATGGCGATTTCCCGGAGCATCTCGGGAAACGTCTCTTTGTCCTTGTTGAACCAGGCGATGCGCCACGCCATTCCGAGCGACCGTTCGGCGGCGTCCTTTTCCTGTCCGCGCATCTCGGCGCGTGCGATGTGGGTCAGCGCCGGAACCTTCGCCGGATCGTCCGGTATGAGGTCGAGGAGCTTGCGCGCCGCCGCCAGCACCGCCGCGCCCGACGTCCCGCGCTTCATCGCATACTGCACCTCGAAGACGAGCGGCAGCCCGACGGCGAGCGTCGCCGGGTTCGGCTTCGCGCCCGTCGGCTTTACCGCTTCGACGAGCAGCGCTTCCGCCCGCTTCTTGTCGCCGAGACTGAGGTGGTAGTCGGCGGCCCCGGCGAGTATTCGCGCGCGCAGGCCAGGATCGGGCGTGTAGTCGGCGATCTTCACGGCCTCCAGCGGCTGCTGCTTCTGGAATAGGATTTCCGCCATGGCGAACAGGGCGGCTTGCTGCGCCGCCGGGTTGGTAATGCCGCCGGCCGTGGTGAAGGCATCGGCAAGCCGCCCGGCATGCGTCTGCTCCCGGATGAGGTGGGTCAGCAAGCCGGTCTTGATGGCGCCGTCCTCCTGTCCCTCGGCATCTTGGCGCGCGAGGTAGAACAGCGGCACCGCGCCCTCGATATTGCCCGTATCCGCAAAGGCGCGGGCGACGGACGCCAGGGCATAGCCGCGGCGGATGTCCGTATTCAGCGACCGGACGATCTCCATGGCGCGGCCGCCTTCGCCCGCACGGACCAAGCCGGCCGCCACCTCTGCGACCAGCGGCACGCCCGAGGCGCTTGCAGCACCCGGCAGGAGGCGGTTGCAGAACTCAAGGATGCTCTGTGCCAGCTTGTGGTAGCCCAAGGCGGATGCTTGATCGGCGATCTTGAGAAGCAACGCGATGCGCGGCTCCTTTTCGAGCGGCGCCTTCTTCGCATCCTCGAAAGCGAGGCGCAGGTTTTCGACGCCCGCAGCCGCCACTTTCTTGTCACGGTCGCCGGCCTGAATTTCCGCCAGCTCGATGAGCCTGGCGATCTTCTGCTCCGTCCCGGCAATGCGGGCGGCCGTCTGCCGCGCCGCGCCGTAGTCGCCGTATTCGGCCTGCCGCTGACTTATCAGCCGGAGCACCATGGTCGTGTCCTCGGGCGAGACAATCTTGCGGGTCAGCGCATCGGCGCGCTTCAGCAGATCGGTCGCGGCGCTCATCTCGCCGCGCTCGTAGTGGTACGTCACGAAGTGAAGCAAGGCGTAGGCGCGCCACGTCGGGTCGCGGATCACCGACAGGTCGACCATGGCGTCCTGCAGCCGGTCGCGCATGAGAAACGCGCCGACCACGCCGGAAAGCGCCTCCCCCAGGTCGCGGGAGCTCTGGAAGGCGATGGCGGAGATGCGGATATGCGTCAGGGCGTCGCCTTCCACGACCTCGGTCACCGGGTCGAGGGCCGGAGGCTTCGCCTCGGTGTCGGGCTTCACCTGCTCGGCGATCGCCTCCAGCGTATCGGCTGCGGCCGCGGCGCCCGCCGTCAGCGCGAGGACGCCGGTTGCCGCTACAATCAGCCGCAGCCGCCGCATTGCCTCAGCCTTCGGCGAAGACGCGTTGGAAGATCGTATCGACATGCTTGGTGTGGTAGCCCAGGTCGAACAGGGATTCGAGCTCGTCGTTGGCGAGCATCGCGCCGATCTCCTTGTCGGCCTTGAGCAGGTTCAGGAACGCGCCGTTGCCGTGCCAGACCTCCGTCGCATTGCGCTGCACGGCGCGGTAGGCGTCCTCGCG
>Ga0299906_10002732_pt1 | contig 14603 bp, 13 predicted proteins | sample RVTome_14_FD_200259 | JGI IMG/M metagenome (GOLD analysis project Ga0299906, IMG submission 200259) | Soil microbial communities from uranium-contaminated site in the Upper Colorado River Basin, Wyoming, United States - RVT145D125 (version 2) ... | reverse complement strand
CATCGACGAGGCGGTCGTACGCCGCGAGAGATGCCGCGGAGGTGTCGCCCTTCATCAGCGCCTCGAAGATCGCGCGCGCGGCGAAGATCCCCGACTGCATCGCATAGTGGATCCCCTTCAGCGACGCGACCTCGACGAAGCCGGCGGAATCGCCGAGAATCACCGTGTTGTCGCCGGACCGACGTTGCGGTAGGGAATAGTACCCGCCTTCCGGAATCGTCTTTGCGCCCCATTCGACCATGTCCCCGTTCTCGAGGTATCGTCGCAACAGCGGGTGCTGCTTGAGGCGTTGCAGGAGATAGTGCACGTCCGTTCCGACGTGCGGCGAGTCGAGTCCGACGACGAGTCCGACGGCCAGCACGTTCGGCTCGAGCGGATAGACGAAGCTGCCGCCGAACGTGTCCATCGGCAGCGGCCAGCCGAGCGTGTGGATCACGGCATCGAGCGGCGTCTTCGTCTCCCAGATCTCCTTCACGCCGAGCGCGTAGATCTGCGGATTTGGAGCACGGATTCCCTGCCAGTGCAGGAAGGCCTGCGCGAGTGTGCCGCGTGTGCCTTCGGCGAGCGCGACGACGCGCGCCGTGACGTCGGTGGGCGGCGTGTAATTCGGACCCGGCTGGCCGTCCCGGCCGAGGCCGCCCGCGGCCGTCCGAACGCCGATGACCTTTTCCTCCCGGAGGAGCAGCGAGGCCGCGGGAAAGCCGGTGAACACGTTCACGCCCAGAGCCTCGGCCCGTTCACCGAGCCAGCGCACGATCTCGCAGACCGACGCGATCCGGTTGCCGTGGTTCCGCATGGTCGGCGGCACGGGAATCGGCAGCGCTCGTGTTGCGGTGAGCACGTAGACCCGCTCGCGCTCGACCCTGGATCGGAACGGGAATTCCTGCTCGTCCAGATCGGGGAACAGCATCCGGAACGGGCCGGGGTTGACCACGGCGCCGGACAGGCAGTGCTCGCCGAGGCCGGTCGCCTTCTCGAGCACGGCGATTTCAATGTCGCCGATTCCGCCGCCGGCCTCGTTGTCGCGATGCACCAACCGACTCAGCTCGATCGCACCCGCCAGGCCGGCGGGTCCGCCGCCGACGAACACCACGTCCATCGATACGCTCTCTTCGCCGGGCGCCTCCCGCACGAGCAGCCGGTCGTACGGCAACGGCGGCTGATACTCGCTCGGAACGATGCGGTCGGCCTTCGGCATGCGTCTTCCTCCTCCTCTACACCGGGTGTCAGGAATAGCCGATCTGCGGCTGTGCATCGTCGCCGGCATCCAGACGGATCGCGGCGCCGCTCACACCGGCCGCCAGGCCCTGCGAATCGGCCGGCACCACCAGCAGCGCGTCCGCCTCCGTCATGGACGTGAGAAGACCCGATCCCTGCGGGCCGGTCAACCGAGCGAGCAGCTCGCCATTGCGGGTCTCGAGCTTGACGCGAAGGAAATGCGTCAACGCGCCGCGCGCAGGCATCGGTTCCGCGGTGCGGACGCGAACGGTACGCGTGTGAACGGCGGTGCGGCCGGCCAGCCGGCGCAGCGCCGGCCGGACGAGCACCTCGAAGGTGACCAGCGCCGATACGGGGTTGCCGGGCAGCCCGAAGACCGGCAGCGCAGCGCGGCCGTCGCGTGCGATCGTTCCGAAGGAGGCGGGGCTGCCCGGGCGCATGCGGACGCGCCAGAAGTGAAGCCGCATGCCGATCGCTTCGAGCACATCCTTGACCAAGTCGTGCTCGCCGACGCTCGCCCCTGCGGTCGTGACCAGCGCGTCCGCCTCCAGGCCGGGCTCGACCCGCTCGCGCAAGCTGGACGCGTCGTCTCGCGCGATGCCGAGCGACAGGGGCGTTCCGCCGGTCGCCACGACCGCGGCCGCGAGCGCGTATCCGTTCGAGTTGACGATGCGTCGGCCGGCCTCGGCCTCTGCGTATGCGTCCAGGTCGACGAGCTCGTCGCCGGTCGATAGAAGTGCGACGCGCGGCCGCCGATGCACCACGGCCTGCGCACGGCCGACCGTGGCGAGCAGTCCCAGCTCGGCCGGTCTCAGCCGCCGGCCCGGCTCCAGCACGCGGCTGCCGCGGCGGATGTCCTCGCCGCGGTGGCGGACGTTGCGACTGGCGTCCGAATCGTCCGTGATCGCGATCCGATCGCCGCCGGCCGCGCGCGTGTGCTCGGCGCGAATGACGCAGTCCGCGCCGGTCGGCACCGGCGCGCCGGTCATGATCCGTGCCGCCTGACCCGCCGCCAGCTCGCGCCGAGGGAACCCGCCGGCGGGGATCGAATCCACGATGGAGAGCACGACGGGTCGGTCGGCCGATGCGCCCATCACGTCCGCCGCGCGCGCGGCGAAGCCGTCCATCGCGCTGTTGTCCCAGGGTGGCTGGTCGATCGGCGAATCGATCGGCTCCGCCAGTACTCGGCCCAGCGCATCGGCGAGCGGTACCGCCTCTGTCCCGAGCGGTGCCACCGCATCCAGGATGGACCGCACGGCCGCTGCGACGGGAATCCAATCCGCGTCTCGATCGATCCGCGCACGCCGGTCGCCGGCATCGATCTCAGACGACATCGAATCGATCCGGCTCCCGCGACAGCACCCGTTCGGCGAGATCGCGGTCCGCCGTCGTGTTCACGTTGAAGAAGATCCGATCGGCGTGCGGATAGCGCTTCACGACATCGAGGGGTACGCGCACGACGGACACCTGGTCGTGGAATCCGATCATGCGCCGGTCGCCCTGCGACGCGGCTCGCTCGATCGCAGCCACGCAGCGAGTGCCGTAATAGGCGCAGAGCGGCTCGACGCCGCGTCGTCCCTCGCTCTCGGGCAGCACGACGTCCGGCATCATCCGTTCGCGCGCGGTGCCGAGTATGTCGATGAGCAGTGCGGGCTCGAGGAACGGCATGTCGCAGGCGACGGCGAGCACACCCGGTCGCCGCAGCTCGCGCGCCCAGCAGAGCGCCGCGTGGATCCCGCCCAGTGCGCCCAGTCCCTCCAGGGCGTCGGGCCGCGACGGCAGGCCGGACACCGCCGCGAGAACGGGGTCGTTCGCGATGAGGACGATGTCCGACGTCGCGACCGACAGCGCGTCCACGACGCGATCGATGAGCCGTCTGCCGCCGATGCGACTCAGCGCCTTCGGTTCGCCATACCGCGAACTGCGGCCGCCGGCGATCACCGCGCCGAGCGGCTGTGGCTCGCCCCCGTTCGGCGTCCACGCGAGCGGCTCGCTCGCCGCCGCGCCCGCCGGCTGCCTCTCGGTCGCACCGGTCACGGCGTGTCCTCGATCCCGGCGGGGCCCGCGTCGGCGCGCCGCACATCGCGGCTCGCCGCCCGGGCGATCAGCGGAAGGCCGGCCGCGGCCGCGATCTCGACCGCGAGGCTGGTCGGCACGGACCGGCTCGCGACCCAGGCCAGTCTTGACCGCGCCGCCTTGAGCGCGATCTCACCACTGATCCGTGCCGTCAGCACGAGGCCGAGACGACCCGTTCGCAGCCGCTGCGTGATCGCCCAGCCGCACGCCTTGTCCACACCCGCATGGCGCCCGACCTCCTCGACCACGTGGATCAGTCGTTCGCCATCCCACAAGCCGATCGTGTGCACGCCGCCGGTGCGACGCCGCGTCGCCGAGAACAGCCCGCGCAGGATCTCGCCGAGATCCTCCTCGGGCGGGATCGGCAGGGATCGATCGGACGCGGTTGCAGCGGGCGCGCAGTCGACGAAGTGGCGCAGACCACAACCGTGTTCGACGCGGTGAACCGCCTCCGCGAACGCGGTCGACGCGCGGACCGCCTGCACCCTGGCGCACAGGCGCGGCGTTCCAGCCGGTGATGTCTCGACGCGAAGCTCGAGCGGCCGCTCGGTGGGCAGCAGGAAGCCATCGGCAACGAGCCGCCCGACGGCGAGCGCGTCGAGCGCGCCGGGCGACGCCGTGCCGGCCGCGTGCAGCCGGCCGTTCACCTCGATCGCCCAGACGATCTCCGGGATCGCGGAATCCGCCTCCATGGCGGCAATATAGGCGGGGCCTGCGGTGCGGACAGGCGGCGTCTCCGCAACGGAGGGCGACGCCGCGAACGGTTCCGCCCGCCCGCCCGTCGGTTGGCGCTCAGTGTTCTTCGCGACTCCGTGCCTTCCTGGATCGGTCCGTCCGGCGGCTCGTACGTGTATCGCTCGATCGCTTCACGCGCGTCACGCGTGCCGAACTGCTCGGCTGCCTCGTTCGGGCGCAGCTGCGCCGCCTCATCCGACGTTCGGTCCGCACCGCCCGGCTGCGCGTCCGTCGCCGCGGCTCCGCTGGCCGCCACATCCGCCTCGTCCGGGCTGCCGTCACGCACGAGCTCGTCGACCATCAGCTCATTGGACACACGCTCGATGCCCACCACGTCAGAATCGTAGGACCAATCCCGCCGACAGCGAGTAGTGCTGGGTCCACTCCGACCCGGGCCGGTTCAGACCTTCCTCACCGAACAGAAACGGCAGCGGCGTATCGTATTCCCAGAGCATCACGCCCCCGTCCACGCGGAACGTGAACGTCCGCCCGGCGAACCACTCGATACCGGCGCCGATCTGTGTGGCGAAGGTCGTGCCGAAGTCGAACCGCAGGTCGGCGGGCACCTGTTCATCGGCCGCGCCGCCCCCGCCCAGGCCGATCGCGACGCCGCCCGCCGCTCGCAGGAACGGCTGCACGCCGTGATAGGTCCGGGGGCCCGTGATATTGAAGCGGAGTGCCGCCGTGGCCAGGAGCACCCTCTGATCGGCTTCTCCGACCGTCCGCAGTGCGGTGTCCGCCGGGACCGTGTCGCGAACGGCCCGCGTCGCCGGCATGTATCCGATCTCTGCTTCCAACACGATCGGTCCCGTGACGCGGATGCCGTAACGCGCCCCGAAGTACACCGCCGCGGTCGGGCCGAGGTCCAGCACTCCGGGGTCCGCCCATACATGGCCGGCGAACACGCTTGCCGCGTTGCCCGTCTCGATGAATCGGTACGCCGACGGGATGGTCTGCGCCGCCGAGGATCCCGCGGTCGCGAGCACCGACACGCTGAACGCCGTGGCCAGGAGATGACGGACGAGGCTAGTCTTCACGTTGACTTCGGTTCGGGTGAACGGCGCGTCGCGGCAGGCGCGGCAACGCACCCGGCCGTCCCTTCGCGGGTGGCGCGGGCGCGCCGGTCCGCAACGGGGGCGAAGCTTAGACCGCCTCACGGGTCGACGCAAGAAACACCGGCTCGCCGTCCCGCCAAGGAACCGGGACGCGGTTCCCCGGTATTTCCTGAACACCCCGGCATGTCGCACACCTGAGACGTCGGCAATGTGGCCAGACGCGATGTCCAGCACAGGAGCATCGGCACACGTGAATCTGCGACGTTTGCGCGCCATCCGGATGTGGGGCGCGATACTGCTGCTCGGCGTGGGCGCCGGCTGTGGCAAGGATGCGACCGGCCTCTCGATCAGGGACGCACGACTCGAGCGGTTCTCTGGAGACGCGCAGTTCGGATTGCCGAGCACGGCGCTCTTCGAGCCGCTTCAGGTGCGTGTCGTTGGACTCCAGAGCGGCAAGGCGATCGAGGACATCTCCGTCGAGTGGCGGCTGCTCGACGGGGCCGGCGCCTCGGTCACGCCGATCTCCGTTTCGGATGAGGACGGCCGCGCGAGCGCTTCCGTCACGTTGGGGCCGCTGCTCGGCACGTCGATGATCGAGGCGAGAATCGGTAACCGGCCGAACCACCGCGTCGTCTTCGAGGTGAGGGCGGTCGGCCGCCCGCGCATCGATGCGGTAACGCCCGGCACTGCGGTCGCCGGCGAGACGGTATCGATCACGGGCGCGAACTTCAGCTTGCTCGCGGCCGAGAACACCGTTCGCTTCGGCGCGTTCGAGGCTCTCGTCGAGATCGCATCCGCCACGCAGCTCCAGGTTCGGGCGCCGCGCTGCCTGCCCGGGCGCCCTGTGGACCTGAGTGTCTCGCTCGGCGCCGTCGAGAGCGAGCGGCTGGGGATCCAGACGGTGGCGGCTGATGTGCCGGACCTCGCCCTGAACCCCGGCCAGGGCTTCGTGGCGGCGAGCACCTCACAGCTCGACTGTCTCAGGGTGCCGATCGAGGACGGCGGCGCCTTCCTGCTCGTTGCGCAGAACGCTGCACCCAGTTTCATCGCCGACCTCCGTCTCACCGTCCGCGGCGTGGGCGCCGGCGGCATCGTTGCCGCACCCCCGCCGCCGCTCGCGACCGCCGCGGCCGTGACGGCCGACTGGGAGCTCGCACTGCGCGAACGCGAGCGGATGTTCGAGGGCGCCTTCGCTCGGCCGGCGCCCACCGATCGCGCCGCCGCAGTTGCCGTACCGCAGATCGGTGAGCGGCGCGAGTTCAGCGTGCTGACCGCCGGCAACGAGATCGAGCGGATCGACGCCGAGGTCCGCGCCGTCACCAATCATGCGATCCTCTACGAGGACCTCGACGCGCCCGCGGGCGGGCTGACCGCTCAGGATTTCGCGTCGCTCGGCGCCGTGTTCGACGACCCGATCCGGCCAACCGTCACCGCCGCCTTCGGTCTGCCATCCGACATCGACGAGAACGACCGCGTCATCATCCTCTTCACGCCGCGGGTGAACAAGCTGACGCCGAGGGGTCAGAACACCTTCATCGTCGGGTTCTTTTTCGGCTGCGACCTGCTCCCCGCTTCACGCTGCGCGGACACGAACCTTTCGGAGATCTTCTACAGCTTCGTCCCCGATCCCGGTGCGCAGTTCGGCGACGCCCGTTCGAAGACCCAGGTGCTCCAGACCGTGCCGAGCGTGCTCGCTCACGAGTTCCAGCACATGATCAGCTTCGTTTCGCGGAACCAGACGCTCGACGACCTCTGGCTGTCCGAAGCGCTCGCCCACTCCGCGGAAGACATCGTCGCGGACGAATTCGTCGCCCGCGGGGATCAGGCCCGCGCGGACCAGTTCAGACTTCAGAACTACAACCGCGCGTCGCGCTATCTGGAGTCCGCCGCGGAGACGAGCCTCGTCGGTGAAAGCGGAACCGGTACGCTCGAGATGCGCGGCGGAGCCTGGCTGCTGATCAAGTACCTGATGGGCCACTACGGCGGGACGTCCCTGCTCGGTGCGCTGACCCGGAGCGCCGCAACGGGAAGCGCGAACATCAGCGGCGCGACCGGACAGCCATGGCGTCGCCTGCTCGGTGAATTCGCCGTGGCGCTCTGGGCCGATGATGCGCCCGACCTCGCCGGCACCGCCGTCGAGACACGATTCACGTTCACCAACATCGACCTTCGTAGTGTATTCGGCCAGGGCGCGGCGGGATTCCCGCTCAAGCCCGTCCAATCGAACTTCGGCGACTTCGCCCACAACTTGATTCTGCCGCCGGCAAGCCACGCCCTCAGGATCCTGAGCGAGAACGGCGGCTCGCTCCCCCCACCGCTCCATATGACAATGACCCGGATGCACGGCGCGTTCACCGCCGATGAGCATCCGGGTCTCGCCGTTCTGAGAATCCGCTGACCGCTCGCGCCCGGCGCCTTGCCGATCAGCACACCATGATGTCCCGCCGTTCAGCGCGGCGGACCAGCTGGCGATTCAGTTCACTGCGCCGGCGTGCCGCGTGTACACCAGCTCGGCGGCGTGGCGCGCGTCCGCAGCGAACGCGGTTGCAACCGGCACACCCGCCCAGCTCGGCGAACCTGCCGCACCGAGCAGCCAGGCGACCGTCGCCGCCGTGTCCATCGTGCGCACCTCTGCGGCCAGCTCTCCGCCCTGCGTCACGCCCTTGCCCCACACGATCCATGGGATGAACATGTCGCTGTCGTCGCGCGAGCCATGGTTACGGTCGTGCCCGCCGTGATCCGCGGTCACGATCAGCGTGTAGTTGTTCGCGCCGTACGCGTCGTCGGCCGCGCGCACGATCTTCTCGACCGCGCCGTCCAGCCGGTCCACCGCCCAGCCGTAGATGAACGACATCCAGCCCATGCCGTGGCCCGCAAGGTCGGCGTCGGCCAGGTGCACGAACAGCAGATTGGGCCGCTCGTGCTTCAGGTACGTCACCACGTCCGAGACCGTACGCGTCGCCAGCCACCGGTCCGACCCGTTCGGCGCCTGCGTGTAGTCCAGCGTGCCCGACTTCTGAAGGTGATGGAACTTCGACTTGCTGAAGAACGCGGCCGTGGTGAACCCGGCCTGCTTCGCCAGCTCGAAGACGGTCGGCACGCTCACCACGCCCGCCCGCTCAACCTGGTCGTCGTTCCACGTGATGCCATGCACTTCTGGCGGCTCACCCGTCAGCATCGAAGTGTGGGAGGGCAGGGTCTTACTCGGAAAGATCGTCCGCGCCGTCGGCGCATACGTCCCCTCCCGCTTCAGCCGAAGCAGCGTCTTCGCGCCGTACCTCTCGATCGCATCAGGGCGCAGTCCATCCATCGACACGACCACGACGTGGTCCGTCGCCGCCCCGGCCGTCACGGGCGCCGGCGACGGGCGAGCGCCCGACAACGCGAATACGAGCGCGACCGCGGCGCCCGAAATCGCGACACGCGGCCTCACGTGTTTTTCCATTTCTCCCCCTTCGCTGCGAGGCGCATCAGAAACGGAGGCCGTCTTCCGGCCTCTGAGAAACCCGCTAAACTGTTAGTTCATCACAGCTTAAGTATAATCGAACATGCCGGCCGGGGCAAGGTGTCCCGGGCGCGCGGCCGACTCGAGAAGCCGCCGATCGGGGCAGCGCTTCACCTTTCCCACGGACGGCCGCGTTCGCCGCTCACCCGCGCTGCGCCAGCATGACGCCGCCGATGATGATCGCCGCGCCTGCGACCTGACCCGGCAGCGGCACCTCGTCGAGCCAAAGCCAGGCAAAGGCGAGGGCGAAGACCGGCACCAGGTTCGCCGACAAGGCGGTGCGCGTGTTGCCGATGCGTCGGACGCCGTGATGCCAGATGAGGTACGCGATTCCGATGCTGAGCGCGCCGGCGTACGCGATGGCGAACCATGCGCGCGGCGGCAGTTCGGTCAGGTCCGTGCGGGTGAGGTCGGGTACGCCGATGAGGACCACGAAGAGCGTTCCGACCCAGAGCATCCACGCCGTAACGGGCAGCGAACCGTACCGGTGCACGAGCGTTCGCGTGCCGACGGTGTAGCTCGCCCATGCCACGGTGGCCGCGAGCATGAGCAGCTCGCCGAGCAGGCGGTGCCCGGTCTGTTCGGCGCGGAGCTCGCCGCCGCTCCAGATCACGAGCGAGACGCCGGCCAGCGTGGCGGACGTGCCGATCCAGGTTCGGTGCGTGATGCGCTCGTGGCCGGCTGCCGCCGAGAGCAGCGCGGTGATGATGGGCGTGCCGGCGAGAAGGATGCTGGCGGTGCCGGCGCGCGCATGAGCGAGTCCGAAGATGAAGAGGAGCTGATAGACCACGTTGCCAAGGAGCCCGAACAGGAAGACGCGGAGCCTGTCGGCGGCGGCGGGCCATGGGATCGGGCCGCGCCTGCGCAGCGCGATGAAGACGACCGCTGCGGCCATGGGAAACCGGAGCGCGTTGAACGCGAGCGGCGAAACGAGGGATAGAGCGTCCTTGGCGATGGAGAAGTTGGCGGCCCAGATCGCGACCATCCCGATGAGGGCGAGCTTCGCGCCGAGGACGGTGCGATCGGAGGCCTCGACGGGCGCGGCGGCGGCTTTCATCACGGGCAAGATCCAGGAGTCGAGACGCGTCTGCAAGCGGGTTGCGGCTCGATCCGAGGACCGGCTACCTTCGCGCTGCGACTCGGTTGGAGGAGGATGGCGATGGTGGCGGCAGTCGTGCTGATCCGGGCGGCGCGCGAGTTCATTCCAGCCGCGGCCCGCGAAGTCGCGGGCATCGAGGGCGTCGCGGAGGTCTACTCCGTTTCCGGTGATTGGGACCTCGTTGCGATCGTGCGCGTCGCCGAGTGGGAGCGTATTGCGAGCGTCGTGACGGAGAGGCTGGCCAAGGTAGGTGGGATCGAGAGGACGTACACGCTGGTGGCGTTCCGTGTTTATTCGCGTCAGGATCTGGAAAGCGCCTTCGACATGTTCGAATGACTATGGAAGCGGAAGGCCCGTCGCTCGCGGTCGCACCCGGTCGGCAGTACGAGGGCAAGCGCGCGCTCGTATTCGGCGTGGCGAACGAACGCAGCATTGCGTGGGGCATTGCGCGCGCGCTGAGCGAGGCCGGCGCGTCTTGTGTCTTCACGTTCGCCGGCGAAGCCTTCGAGAAGCGCGTGCGCCCGCTCGCCGAGAGCGTCGGCGCGGATCTCGTGCTGCCGTGCGATGTGTCCAACGACGCGCAGGTCGGCGCCGCGTTCGACGCGATCCGTTCGCACTGGGACGCCGTCGACGTGCTCATCCATTCGGTCGCTTTCGCCAACCGCGAGGATCTCGAAGGTCGCTTCCTCGACACGCCCCGTGACGGCTTCGCGCGAGCACTCGACGTCAGCGCATATTCGCTCGTGCTGCTCGCGCGTCACGCTGCACCGCTCCTGGCGCCACGAGCGGGCAGCGTGTTGACCCTCACGTATTACGGCGCGGAGAAGGTCGTGCCGAACTACAACGTCATGGGCGTCGCCAAGGCGGCGCTCGAGGCCAGCGTCCGCTACCTCGCGGCCGATCTCGGCCCGGACGGGATCCGTGTGAACGCGATCAGTGCAGGGCCGATCAAAACGCTCGCCGCCTCCGGCGTGCGTGGGTTCCGCGGCATGCTCGCGGTCGCGGAGGAACGAGCGCCGCTGCGGCGCAACGTGACACAGGCGGACGTGGCGAACACGGCGCTCTTCCTGTGCAGCCCCCTCGCGGCCGGCATCACGGGCGAGGTCGTCCACGTCGACGGCGGCTACAACATCATCGGCATGTAGGCGGAGGCGTAGCGTGCGGCCGAGGTTCCCGCGCGTGATCGGGGTGGTGGGTCCGGTCGACGCGGGCGAGCCGGACGGCCGCCACGGTGCTCAGGGTCGCGTGTCCGACGGTGGCGCGGTCGGCAGGGAAGGTGGCTCCTCCGGCGGTGTCGACGCCCGCTCCGTCCGGCGCGGCCTGCTGCGGTTGCGCTGGTACCACTCCCGTGCGATCTCCGCGGCGACCTCGCGACCGCCGAGGCCGAACGCAATGCCCGCCGCGAGCGCCGCAGCGCCAACGACGGCGATGAAGAAGACGAGAACGATGTCCTGCGCGATCTCGAGCTGCTCCAAAGCCATGAACACGGAGAGCAGGATCACGGCCGCCTTGCCGACGCGCGCGAGCGTGGGCGCGACCGCCAATCCGCCTGCCGACGCGAGGACGAGGTCCTTCACGAATTCGCCGAGCAGGATACCCAGCACGAGGACGATGACGGAAGCAATCACGTTCGGCACGTACGCGAGCAGCTCGCTGAACAGCACGCTGACGGCCGACACACCGAGCGCATTCGCCGCCAGGAGGATGACGAGCAGCATGACCGTCCAGAAGATCAGCTTCGCGATGACGGTCGACGGGTCCAGCGTCGTGCCGGCGCGCTCGAGCGCTTCGGTCACACCGCCCTCGCGCATCCAGCGGTCGAAGCCGATCCTGTGAAGGGCGAAGTCGGTGCCCCTCTCGACCATCTTGGCGATCAGGATGCCGACCATGAGCAGGCCGAGCGCGGCCAGCAGCCGCGGCAGGAATGCGGCGATCTGCGCCAATCCGGCGTTGAATTGGTCGGCGAGTTCGGGCGGCATGCAGGATGTATCCTCGGTTTGATGGCGCGTGAAGGCTGGGGTGCGCCGCATGGGAACGCAAGGGCGAACGTGCAATGAAGCGGTTTTGTGACCGCCACGGCCGCCGGTGGGATGTCGTGGTGGGGCGAGAATCATGGGGTGCATTGCTCGCGCTGTTCACACCGGTCCGCCACGAAGCTCCGACGATGCAGGTACTGCTGCGAGCGGAATCGACGCTGGACGCCGAGATCGAGCTGGACCGCATGTCGGAAGATCGGCTCCAGCAAATGCTGGATGGTGCTGAGCCGAAGGGGGTCGAATGAGGGAGTTCACGAACGGATCGGGCGAGCGGTGGGTCGCGAGTGCACGCGAGGAGCGGACGCCGCGTCACCACGGCCGCTGGTACCTGATCTTTCATCCGGCGGGCTCGCCGGAAGCGGCGCTCGCCGTGCCTGAGGTCCGGTGGCAGACTCGAGCGACGGCGGAACGCACGCTCCGGACAATGTCCACGTTCGAGCTGCGCCGTCGGCTCGAGGTCGCGCGGGCCCGCGCCGCGAGCGTGGGGGAGCCAGCGCATCCGGAATCGGCGCCGCAATCGGCGCCGCGCGCCGAGCGCGACCGCACCAGCGCCTCGGCCGGCTGACGCCGGGCCGACGCGCGGTCGCTCAGCGGATCCGGATCGTCCTGCCGGGGATCAGGCGCCGCGGGTCGAGGCCCGGATTGGCCTGACGCAGCGAGGCCACACTCGTTTCGTACCGTTTCGCGATCGCGTCGAGGGTGTCGCCGGATCGGATCGTGTACTCGACGGCTGCGTCGCCATCGACCGGGTCGGTCGACTCCGTGTTGTCGGCGGCGCCCGCCGGCAGCGTGAGCCGGTCTCCAGGCCGCATGCGCCGCGGGTTCACGCCCGTGTTCGCGCCGCGCAGCGCCGCGACGCTCACGCCGTATCGCTTCGCGATCGCCTCCATCGTCTCGCCGCGTTCGACCTCGTGGATCGTCGGCCGGGATCGGGCGGCGGGCGGGCTCGCGGCGCTCGCGGACGACTCGGGCGAGGACTCCCCGTTCGCGTCCGCGTCCTCTGCGGCGTCGGTCGCCGGCGGCTCGGGAGCCGCAGCCAATTCGGCAGGCGCGACTGGTCGGTCGAAGCGCGCCAGACGCGCTCCGATCGCATCCTCCAAACGCTTCGCGCGCCACGTCGACGGGACGTTGTTGGCCATGATGCTGAAGGCCAGCTGCTCGTCGTTCGCGGCTCGTACGTAGCCGGAGAGCGCGGACACGCGGTTGATCGTGCCCGTTTTCGCACGCAGGTTGCCCTCCGCCGGCGTGCGCCTCATCCGCAGCAAGCCATCGCGCCGGCCGGCTTCCGGCAGCGTGTACCAGTAGCTCTCCCACATCGGCGACGAGGCCATGTAGCTCAGCAGGTGCACGAAAGTGCGGGCGCTCGTCCGGTTCAGCGCGGAAAGGCCGGAACCGTCCTGCAGGTCGAGAACTGCCGCTTCGAGGCCTCCGTCCACATCCTGCTCGAACATGTGGCGCACGGCTCGCAATCCGCCCTCGACGCTGCCCTCACCGGTCGCAACCCGCCCGACGGTGCGCAGGACCTGCTCCGCCATGAAGTTCTGGCTCTCCTTGTTGATCACCTCGAGGATCTCGAGCAACGGCGGCGACTGGTGCACCGCGATCACGCGTACCGCTGCGGAGGCGTCGAGCGCCGGCGCGAAGACGGAGCGGCCCGTCACCGGCGATTCCTCGGAGCGCTCGATCGATCGGACTTCTCCGACGACCGCAATGCCGCTCGCCGCCAGGATTTCGCGGAACGCGGCCGCCGCGTAGCGAGCCGGGTCCGAAACGGGCATCGAACGCAGCACCGGCCTCGCGCTGGCCGCGATCTGACCGTGCACGGTGAGCGGGCCGCCGTACGCGGTGCGACCCGCTCGGATCGATGTCCGCCCCGAGCGCGTCGTCGTCGCGAGGTTCACGATGCCGATGCCGGCGCCGCCCGGTATCAGCGTGACCTCCGGTCTCGCTCCTGCAACGGTCGGCGAGATTTGCAGCGTCGCCACGTTCTCGGCGAACGACAGAGCGCCGGCGGGCGCGGCATAAGCGGCGTCGATGTAGTTGGTCTGCCAGCCATCGGCAGTCCCGCGCCCCGCAAAATAGGACGCATCACCGACGACGTCCCCGTCGACACGACGCACGCCCAACGCCGCGAGCGTGTCGGCGAACGCCTGCCATACGTCGCGTGAGAGGTTGAACCGTCCGGAGATCGTCGGGTCGCCCGTGCCGTACACGATCAGATCGCCCGCCAGCACGCCATCACGCACCTCGCCCCCGGCGATCAGGAACGTCGTGTACCGGAAACGCGGACCCAGGTAGTACAACGCCGCCGCCGTGGTGAGCAGCTTCGCGTTCGATGCCGGTGCGAGTGGCTGGTCCGCGGCGCGCGCATACAGGGTGTCGCCGCGGTCCATCGAAACGACGAGCACGCCCAACACCTCGGAACGGCTCGATGCATCGCGGATCAGACGATCGATGTCCGCACGCAGACTCGCGACTCGCGCGTCGACCGCCGCCCCATCCACGCCCGGCACCGCCGATGCCGTCTGCGCACGCAACCCGGCCGGTGCCGTGGCCGCGAGCACCATGAGGAGCGGGATGAGCGTCCAGTTCCGTCGAGTCATCGAGCCTTCCTGTCGAGTCCGCTGTCCCTTCCACCGTGCAAAGCCGAGGCCATTCGAACGGCGGCGGAGCGCGCGGAACGACTCCGCTCCGCGCCTGCACCATATTCGCCCCCGCCTCGGGCCCCTGTGCGCGCGCGCAACCCTCGTTCCACCCTGCTGCGTACCTTCCGAAGCATCACCACGTTCCGTCGTTCGTGTCCGTGCTCGCCGCTCACGTCGGTAGAATCACCCCTTGCGCCCGTTCGGTCCAACAGCACACTTTTTGACATACGCCCC
>Ga0299906_10002730_pt1 | contig 14618 bp, 16 predicted proteins | sample RVTome_14_FD_200259 | JGI IMG/M metagenome (GOLD analysis project Ga0299906, IMG submission 200259) | Soil microbial communities from uranium-contaminated site in the Upper Colorado River Basin, Wyoming, United States - RVT145D125 (version 2) ... | reverse complement strand
GACCTGGATACCCTGCTTCTTCAGCTCCTGGAGAAGGGTTTGAATGCTCTGGAGCTGGGTGGACATAGTCGTCAACGTCGTTTGAAGGCCCAGATTGAGACTCTGAAGTTGAGCTGCCTTTTCCTTGGATGCCTCTAGCTCTTGCTTCAGCTGGACAATCTCATCCTTGTAGCCTTGAAGTTCTACGGTATTGACCTCAGTAAATGTCTGACGTCGCTTCCCATTGATAGGGGCTGCGGCCCTAGGCACAGCTCCGTGACCTCGGAAAACGGCTCCTGCGGGCAAGGCACCCTGAATCTGAACGATCCGCTTTTCTTGAAGATCCTTCTTGAGGTCCCGAGACCAGTTAGCTTGCTCTGCCGAAATCTGGACAGCCACTCTGAACGGTACTGTAACACGGATGTCCTCAATTATATGAGTACCCGAAACCATACCGATGACGGTGATACCATTGAAACTCATCTACTCGACCTCGTCATAGCTGCCCGCACCTGTTCCTTCAGAGTTTTGCGGATCTTCTCTCTAATCACCTCACGAGCTTCTTTACGAGCACGCTCGATGACAGTCGTGGATTGCCGGCCAGGATGATACCACGACCCGTTGTCCATGGAACGAGGAGTTGCACTCCTAAAGATCAATTCCCCCTCCTCGGTGATAATTGGAATAGGGCCTCGTGCTTTCAGGAGCCACCGCATTTGGCCTGACCGCTGGCCCTCCAACAAAGGACGGAAAGCTGGGTGCTTGGCTACAACTGTGATGCTACGAGGCCCTACCCTTACTTCGACACCATTGTAGAGGGCTTTCTTAGCCCTCTGTGAGAATGTAGTCTGGAGAATTTTGTGACGAATGCGCTTGAGTACGGATTGTTGAAGAGACCTTAGGGTCTTGGAGACATTGATCTTCTCCAAAGCGTTGGGAGGAACCAACGGCTTGAGGTTGATCCGGCCAACTTCGATTTTGGGGTATTTGTAAGCCATCAGTACGTGGTATTTTCCCAAGTTTTGGTGTTGCCCCTCAACTCACGCTCATCCGGAATGACAGGTTTGTCCGTCTTGTTCGCAGAAGCCAAGTGAGGAGGCAATAGCTGGTCCGCTTGTCCTGTCCAGGCAATCCCATCTAAAGGAACCTTATACCGGATGTCCTTCTCGTCGATGTAGCCGATGTTGAAATGCTGTTGAAGGACCATACCACGATTCGAGGGCATCCTCACAGGGCCCACCGAATAACGCTCCCCATTGATTTTGACGAAGAAGTCACGTTGGCTCAAAAGAGGGCTTGGTCCCGTCCAAACTTCGTAGACGTGCTCCTGGTTGCGACCATAGTTCCCTTGGTTGATACGCCGCTCAGCATCGTCTGGGGCAATGACCGTGTGAAAAGGGCCCTCATACCCACCAACGATACCTACCCCGTAGCACTGCTCACAGTCATTCAAAGGCTGCTTGTGAGTATGCTGCTGGCAACAAGGACAGGGCTCCCCCACGGTCTTCTTCAGGTAGACCTTCACACGCTCGCCACCCATCTGGAGAATCCAACTGTTTCGTCGCACGGCTTCCCGCCAAATCCAGTCCAGCTTCTCGATCTCTCGGATGCTGACCGAGGCAGCCCTCTCCAAAGGTGTCTCCAGAAGGTCATCAGTGTAGACAGCCCCGAGGATGTTGTCCCTCAAAACACCTACTGTGGTGACCCTATAGAAGATACGAGTACCCAAGTCTGTCTTCACGAGACTTCGGTTGTACCGGTAGGTCACCTTGACAACACTGTTCTCCCCTGGGATGGGGTTGGCCTCCAGCTTCTGTGTAGCGACGTTGGCGAATTCACGGACGTCAAGTTCGATCTCACCCGTGGGCCCGACGACCCTACGGATCTTGGCTGGGACATCGTCAATAGTAACCCACACCGAATTGATGTTCGACTCGGGGACAGCCTGGGAGCCTGACACCACGATAGGGTTCTTCAACGTCTTGAAGACGTACCGAGGAGATTCGATCTCACTGCCCGAGCAATCCCCCCACACGAGCTTCTGAAAGTCCTGCACCACCTCGTCCACAACCAAAACGTTGTCCGTCTGGTCACGGAAAAAAGTGGAACCTACCGGGAGTTCTGTGACCCTCTCGAAAGGTCCGAACTCCGAGTCAAAGCTGCGGTAGATGTTGATCCCGCAGATAGCAAACTGTTGGTTCTGAGCCAAAGAAGCAGGACTGTCCCAACAGAGGTCCAGAACCCCACGCTCCCCAGCTGTCAGAAAGACTTGAAGAGGAGCCACTGGAAATGCGTTGTCACACAGCTCCAGGTCATGTGGGTTTCTGTCTCGGTCAGAAGCGTACGGCATGGCTCTCCTTTAAAGGAAAACCATAGAAGAAAGCGTAGTCAGACCTCTTCTGAAGAAGCTTCCTGGTGGGATACCACCTTGATGGCTCCCGTATTCATGTTGACCTCGACTTTGGTGTCTTCCGGAAGACCCCGGGCTACGACAATCTCCTTGAAAAGAGACTGGTATTGCTCGTCCAGCCGTCGAGCCGCAGCAAGAAGACGGATCTTCTCCTGGTCCAACATGAGGTTTTTATCGGCGATACCTGCTCGGGCGAGGTCTATCTGACCTATGCGGTCTAGTTCCTCTCGGCTAACAGGATCGTTGACCGTAAGACGCTTCAGCTCTGACATATTTCATCTCCATATAGGTGGTGGGCCACCCTGTTTTTTACACCATCGGGATCAGAGTCTCAGTTTCTCAAAATCCCACGAATTTTCTGGGTGTGAGCTGCCCCCGACCCGAAAATGGGCCAAAGGCACTTCGGATGCCTACCCCGAACCGAGGCTGTTGAAGACCTTTGATGATCTTCACCGTGGCCTTAGCTTGTTCCAACTGACTCTGGAACAAGTCCTTGAAGTTGTTGGCAGCACTCTCGTACTTGCTCGATTTCTCGATGCTTAGAGAGACACCCCCAATACTGTAGTCGAACTCATCACTGATCCAGTTGATCATTAAGGCCAGGAGAGCGTAAGACGCCGCTCCTGTGAGTAAGAGAGTCCTCCACTCAGGGTAACACCTCACGAGGTCGTCACAGCTCCTCAGTGGAGTCCTGGGAGGTGAAGCTGCAATCATGTCCACGGCCCGCTCGATGAACTCAGCTAGTTCCTCATCCTCCCAGATGAATCCGAAGACCTGATTGAACTGGTTGATGGTCTCCTCGTGGGCTGGAGGACGGAAATGGTAGTTTCTATCGGGCTTCAAATCTCGAAGCATGATGCGGAGACGCCTCACCATGTCCGTTTGGCAATCCGAGAGGTTGGGGGACACCACAGCCTTGTCGATGACCTCGAACTCCTGAACAGCCTGATGAACTTGACCCCCCAAGGTCTCCCTAAAAGTCCAACGGATTCTGTAGAGGCCAATGTTAGCATCGAGTGGGATAATGATGCTGGCGTAGTACTGACCCATCGAAGGGTTGGCAGGAGTCCTTTTGGGTGCTCCAAGCAGCACTTCTTGGCCAGTCGTCACATCGTAGAGGGAGTAGTAGACCTCAGCGGCATTTGTAGGCACACCTCCGCTGTCCTCAAGACAGATGTTGAGGTCGTCGGAACCTAGTTGCTGCCCTCTGTAGAATGCTACGCCCATTTACACCTTGGTCAGTTTAGTGACTTCCGTGATCTGCTGCAATGGCGTTGCTTGGTACATCACGTCATTCCCGTAGGACTTAGGCTGGTAAGTGAGAAGTCCACCACCCTTATGGCCTGGACGAACAGCACCACTGCCGGTGTAAACCGACAGAACGCGAGGCTTGCTCAGACGGTTGGCTTCAACCTTGACCTTGTCCCCTTCCTTGAGGGACTTGAGTACGGCTAAAGGATCGGCAGCCACCTTCTCCAGGTAGCGCTCCGTCACTGTACTAGCAGTTTGAGCTTCCTTCCTCCACTCCTTGCCTTCGAGTCGATCCATAACCGAGGCACAGAAGGCTCCGGGGTCGTCTACCTTCCCCTCCATCTGCTTGATGCACTTGGTGACCTTATGCTTCACATCGCCGGTCATGCTGTCCCAGAACTTCTTCAAGGACTCCTCGGTCCAACCTTTAGGAAGGTTCTTCCACTTGTCGGCCATCTTGGTGGAGGCAACCTTGTCCGTAGCCATCTTCACCGTGTCAGCACCAAAGAAGACGGATGCCTTGATCTTACGAATCTTGAGGCTGGCCATCTTCTGAGCACAAGAAGGGCAGAAATCGGCGACATCCGCCAGATTCATCCAGAAGTCCGGAAGGCTGGCCACCACAAAGCGGTCTGCGACTTTCTTAGTTAGCTCGTCCATGGGGTCTCCTAGTTCCAACCGAACTTGACCTTCCGCTCGGTAATATCAAAGGGGTCCTGGGCCAACACGGCATCGAGGACCTGGAATTCCATCTCCACCACTTCCAGTGGATGACTAGTAGATCGTTGATACTTCCACACCACAATCCAGCACCCAGGCTGGCCGCCATTACCAGCCCGGCCTGCCACGTAGTACTCCCCTACGCCCCCACGAACGGGTTCTTGGTGTTGAGCCCCTATCGGCAATCGAGAGCCGTCTGGACGGAGGTAATACATACTGTAGTTCACGAAAATGGGGTCGAAATTGCCACCAGTCCCGGTGCAGAGGTAAATCGAAATGTCCCCCCGCTGTAGGAGCTGTTTCCACCTAAAGGTCTTCGGACCCATAGTGATGGCCCGAGTAGCTGGGGATAGAATCTGTGGGGTCATGGACAAGTAGGATGTGCCCATGGCCACCAAGAAGGTGGAGAAGACTACCTCACTCGTGCCTTGAAAAACGGCTGAGGAAGTCTTGATGGTGTAGGACGTCACCGATACTGAAGACGTCCCAGAGAACGTCCCCGACGCTTCCCGGATAAAGTCCCATTCCATGTTGCTAGAGCCTTGGAAGTGGGCTGTAGCAATATGGTTGATTCCCCCTACTGCGGAGGCAGAAGAGGTGCCCTCAAAAGTAGCTCCCTGGTTAGAAATCAGATAACCATGGGCAGGCACAAGCCCTTCAAAGGATTCATCGAAAGTGTCATCAAATGCACTTTCGATGGCTCCAATAAAAAAGCCTTGGCCTACAAATGTACCAGAAGCATCGTAGACCGGCACATCAACTCTCGCCTACGATAAGTTGCCCAGCCGGAACCCTAAATTGGTCATTGGTCAGAATCGTGCGAGAGGGGGTAATCGCTGTATGGTAAAGAAGGTTACCAGCTGAAGGAGCGTCGAAAATCCCAAAGTGCAACAGAGTTCCCCAATCAGCAGTAGCAATAGGAAACAGAATATCAGCACTGTTGGCAACTTGGTTCCCAACAGGAGCGGCAAAGGTAATGGTCTGCCTAACGTAGGCTCCACCCGAAACCTCAGTACCGCCACCGGCATCTGTAGGAGCCACCGTGTACAGAGCCAAGTAGACCCCCACCGGAGAAGAGTAACTTGTCGCCCTTAGGACGTGATTGAGGATGTTAACCTCTAGAAAGTCGGACTTAGCCATGACACCTCACCCCCTGCGGGATCATAAAAAGGCCCTCAGCAGTTGGTGAAGGAAGCCTTCAGTCCAGTCGTCTGGATCGGGTTAGAAGCAACGTCAAAGTCCTGAGCCAGTACTTGGGCTCCAGCGACATACGTCAGGACTGTCCTCCAATACCCTGGAGCGTTGGGCCTAAACCTAACGCTGTAAAACCCAGAGGTCACCTCGTGGAAGTACAAGGACCCTGCCACAATCTGAGCGTCAGTTACGCCTGCACCATCAACCAGAGTCCAAGTAAGTAGACCATTGTTGTAGAACACGGCACTACTGATGTTGGCGATGGTCAAGTTCAAGACCCGGGTGATCCCATCAGACTCAAAGAAGTCTGCTTGGTCCAAAACGGGTTGATTTATCGGTACTAGACGTCCACGAGTAGTTGCCACAAATTCGCTCCTACTCCTTTAGAGAGGTACTAACAGAAAAACGTTTGTCCCACTCTTCTAGGTAGGATATGGCCCGTCGAAGCACATTACTTTGTGGCATGTGGCATATGATAGATGTCAGGGCATGTGACAGATATGTTTCAAATTTTTGACTGTATTCGCGTAGTTAAGAGCACTGACCTTGCCCGTCTGATTGAACCACGCTGTCTTCAGCTCCTCGATGTTCGAGATGGTGTCATCGAACACGAAGCTGAGACGTCCGGAACCCTGCTTGTCTGTCCTGATCATGCGAACGCCAGCCACCTGAAGGTAGGCTGCAAAATACAGATCTGTCGTATGATATTCGTTTTCGTTGTTCTTCATCTAGGCTACCCAGGAGGGTTAGAGGTGGATTTGGATATGGGATCTGTGCGTACATCTGGGTATGGGTATGAATATGGGGTCTGAGTGAGGGGCCACCCCTTTCGAGGTAGCCCCTTTCAGAATTAGGCGAGGGCTTCGACTGCCGAGACTCGCTGACGGAACTGGACCTGGACCGAAGTCGTGGTCGTAGCCGCACCTGGAATCAAAGAAGCCGGGATGACAATGGTTGTGTCGGAGACCGAACCACCAGCGCCCTCGATACGCTCTTGGTAGAGCGTGACCGTGACATCACCAGTGAAGCGCACCGTGGTGGACCTCAAACGGTTGGTGGCGTCACCCGTCTCCTTGCCGAGGCCCGTACCAGCGATGGTAACATCACCTGCCGAAGGCGAGTCCAAGGTAGCCGAAGTCACCGTCGGAAGGGTATTGGCCGTCTCAAAAGCGGTCGAGCCATCATCCTCGACCACGTCCACAGCAGCACTCGTCACCGACGCGGGGTTACGTGTGTCGGGGTTGTAGGAAGCGTTGTGATACTCGGAGATCATCCCCACGAGGAAGCTCTCCACGGCCACGTCAGTCTCCGCAAAGACCGGAGCGATGGCATCAGCCACCACCGTCGCACGAGCGTCTGAGGCGTCATAGAACGGCTCCAGGGCTCTACTATTAGTCGTAGCACCAACGGCCTCCAAAGTCGCCTGAGAGACGTCTACAGGACCACCAGGGATACCAGCCGCCGTCAAGAAGGCAGTGGCTGCCGGCATGTTCCTCGCCGCACCGTTGGCAAAGCCAAGGATGGTGTTAGCTGTCGAACCACCGGCGATGGTGTCATTCTCCAGATAGCTAGTCACACCCTTAGTCGGGGACTCCAACACAATGGCATTGCCGATATTGAAGGCCACAATCCCCGAACTACCAAATGCCGTGTTGAGAGCGGCAATCAAGTCGGTGATGTTGGTGTAGGTGGCCTGGGCGATCGTATAGGCCACGAAGGTGCCCGTAGCCGAGGTCCTCAACTCCAAAACATCATTGGTGCCGTTGATGGTCACGTTGAAAGTCAGGGCAGAACCACGAATGGTAGCACCTACACCCCCAGTAGAAGACCCCAAAGCAGCCTCGATGGTGGCGACTGTAGCTACCCCAAGGTAGCGGACCTGGCCGGGTGCATCGACCGAAGAATTTCTTCGGCTTACCTGCTCCAAGTCGGCCAAAAGGAGAGGGGCAGGCAGATCGTTACGAATGACAGCTACACGCATGGTTCAATTTCCCTTGTTAGTTTGAGAGATGTCCCCTCGCCTCATCATCCTTGAGGTTTCTAAGGATCGTCCCGTAGTCTGTGAAAAAACTGGCGATGGCTTCAAGAAACTTGAGGTCATCCGTCCTCCAGGCGAACTGGGCAGTCTTGATGGTGAGCCGCATTCGCCTGAGGATTTGGATGTAGAGATGTGCTCGATCGAGGGTCCTGAACTCAGATTCCGCCTGTGAGACCTCGTTGTACCTCTCCTGTGCGTCCTTAAGCAGATTCCTCCGGTACGGGTCCGGAATGAGGTCCTTAGGCTGCCACTTCCGATCAATTCGATAGAAGTGGTTGCCCTGCTGCTTAAGGAGCTTTGGAAGTAGGTCGTACTGCACGTCACGGCATCAATTAGGTTACGATAGTGAAAGTATTGCTTGTCTGAGCATCGGCACGGACCGTGACTAAGTCGCCAGCCGCAAGGCTTGCCATCAAGGTTGTGTCGATGATGATCTGGGTGTTACTCACAGCACCAGGAGCGGTACCAATGATGGTGGCCACATTTAGAGTGACGGCTGGAGCTGCTGCTGTACCCCCAATACCTGCACCCCAAATTTGAACAGTGGTGATCTCGGGCGAGACGCTCAGGAAGCCTGTACCGTCAATAGTGAGGTCACCAACAGCCGGAAGATCAATTTCAGCGGCCGTAATAACAGGGGCTGCCAGGTCGGAAGCCACAAGGCTCACAATCGTGATATCCCCGTTGTCCTGGAACCCTTTGATCTTGCCGCCGGCAGCCGACAGGGTCACCCTCTCGGTCTCTTCGAGATCAATGTAGCCCGGCAGGGTAGAATCCGAAGGGTTGGTGCGGGGGAGGTAGCAGGGCTGCTTGGGCTCGTTGGCATACCCGTCACGCTTGTAAGCGTTGGGGTCGGCCGTGCTGCCCAGCCTCTTAACCTGCTTGTTTGGGAGCCCATCATCGATGTCATCGATGTAGAGGGACCCGAGGTTCTGTTGGCTGTGGACTAGTCGTAGCATCTAAAGTCTCCGTGGTTTTTTGCAAAATCTCTAGGCGGAATTGAGTCCTTGCTTGATCCAGGTGCAATAAAAGGAACCGCAAGGTTGACGTGACACCCTAGGAATTTCTGAAAATTCAAAGGAAATCACAGAAAACCCCCAAAACGAGTAGCTATCCTAAGGGTTGGATCGCCTATTTTAGAAATTTGACCCGAAGGCGAGTGGGCTGGCCACCACCCTTGGGTAAGGCACCTCAAAGGTAGGATTGATGCCGTCAGAGGCTCCAATAAAGGTATCCCAATGGTTGGCATTTCCTGAGATGTCGTTAGCTCCCGTGGAGGCATCTACGAAGGGCCAATCGGCGAACACATTGGTCGCGTCCACAATCGTCGCAGAGTTCGATTCAGCTAGCATTGCGGCCTCTGACTTCTCTTCGTTCCACATCCTCCAGTACGCCACATCACCGTACATGTTGAACGCTCCTACATGGTTACGGAGGGCTAAAATAGTGTCAGGAGAGCCTGTATAGGGACCACTGACAAATGTACTGGTACTAAATGTCGATTCATTTAGAGCGCGTAAATACAAGTTATGGTCACCGCCGGATGATATTGTAAGTCCAAAGTACCACCAGGTAAGATATGTTGCGATATCCCCAATAAATGGAAATGTGCCGTTCCCGTCCCAAAATACATTAGACTCCGGCGAAGGGTCTAGCGCTGTCATAGCTAGTTCTTGAACGGTCGTAGCACCCTCTCGCATTCGGTATAGTTGAATGGCATTTCCCGTCTCTTCTGTACCGTCCAGGTCGGTATCGATACGGAACCAGCCACCAAACGCGAAGTTCGTAGAGTTCGGCATTGTGGAGGTCAAAATTAATCCACCGCTTCCTGAGAAATGAGCGCCCACAGAACCTCAATCGCTAATTAGTTTTTGTACTATGCCCTACTTTTGCTCGGGCAATAAAAGGGTAAGAAATTACCAATGAAACTGGAGCAGAGCTGGTTGTACTGTTCCCTCGGAAGGTACAACGATCTCTACAAGCATCACTTCGAGGAATGCGTCACCTAGAGTCTCGGTCACTTCGCGAGCGCATGTCATCGTCGTAAAAGCACCGTTCATCGTCAGACGAAAAACGGATGAGTCCACGGTGCTACCACCATTGGTAGATGAGTGGCAAAGGTCGTAAAACGACCCCATGAGAGGAAAGGCTTGTGTGGTATCGCTCGGAGCAGTGAACGCTTGGTCCTCGCTGGCATCGGTGTCCAAGATTGTAACCGAAGCATGTTGGACACTGAAGATATCGGCTTCGACAATGTAGGCTGCACCGGTGAGGACAACGCCCGTGTTTTGGTTAACTCGGCGAAGCTGTAATTGAGTACCAGCTCCGTTGAGCCGCATCCGATACAGGTCCTCATTCAATATATCTGCGGTGCCCCCTGGCGATCCATAAGCAGACCCAAACAGGAGTGTTTTGCTCGGATCTACTGTAGTGATTGCTTGGTCGATGTCGGCGTCATCAGAGAAGAGCACTTCTTGGACGCTTGCACCAATGCCAGTCGCAAGCTCGACGACTTGAACGAAGTACTCGTGGTCTGCTGACGCAGCTTCATTTTGTTCGACGCGAACATTCGTTGTGCTTGTAAGCCTAACCCTGCCATGGGATGTCCCGTCCCGGTCACCCGAGTCGCGAACCGACATGATTGGAAACGACCGAGATAGGTCTACCGTAGTGATAGTGTGGTCATTGAAGAATGGGGAGCTTGCACCTCCAAATGGCCCACCATCATCGATGTCTTGAACCGTCCACTCACCGTCATCTGCCTCGATGAGCCACCATTGGACGTTCATCGAGCCGGTGTTGCCTCGGCGCTGAAAGCTAATGCTCGTCGTCGAAACCTTGCGAGCTATAATCTGACCATCCCATGCATTGTCGTTGCCATCGACGTTCATGGTGTGAACAAGAATGGAGTTCGCTAGAACGTACGACGATACGGTCACCGTCTCAAGCGAGCCGGTTTGCGAGAAGGAGCCAGACTGGATGGTGACGGCCATTAAGCGATGTCTGTTTCAGATGACGCGGATGCTACGACTATGAGCAGAGGGTTCTCAACCAAAAAACCGTCTACTTCAGCCCCTGAAGGATTGAGCACAAGTCTTTGAGCCCCTATCTCAATGTACATAACAGAGGCCACAGGGATGTTATAGGAGACCGTCCCGTTGTTGAGTGTGATGTCTCTCCATTTGTCAACAGAGCCTCCGACTTTGATGCGGCGAGTGACATTACCTGGAAGAGACATGACTTCACCGTCTCGATCCACCGCCGTAATAGTTACCTGTGGTGGATTAGCTTGACCCTCTATGAGGGCAAACTGCCAAGGTTTTCCAGTTACATTACCACCAGTGAACCGCAACCTGGGGTAGGGGTTTTCTTCCACACGAGACCCTACTGATGCCCCATTATTCCAGCTGACTCGCTCTCCGTTCGCAGCAAGTTCATACTCCGAAGTCTCGACCTGTATCCATGACCCTCCCGTCTCAGTAGGGAGCCCTGAGGCATCAGCGGGAGTACGAAGTTTTGAATAGATGTCTCCGGTACTGGTGTTTACTTGAAGCCAATCAGCCATCAGTCATTCCTCAAATCTGAACGAAGTCATTCACGACGGTCATGTACATGTCAGTACCGTTATCGTAGATCGCCACAAGGTCTACATCACTAGCCCCTGTTGATAGGGTCAGAGTTCCTCCGGGGGCTAGTTCACCACCCCCGCCAGAGCGAGTCCACGTTGGCACTCGGGACCCAGTACCATCCTGCACAACCCTCAGTAGATAGTTACCTACACCTGGCGTGGCGATGGTGAGAGCTGCATTGCCCGTAAGGGTGACCGTCTGCTTCTGGCCTGCTGCAAAGTCGATGGTAGCCGACGTAGAGACGGAACCGTTTGAGAACTCAGCATTGAACCAAGCAGCGATTGCATTGTGAACTTGTCCACTCTTGTAAACGACTCTCCAACGGGACGTAGTTGCGTCATACAAGATCTCGGCAGACTCTCCGGGACCAATGACTACATCTTCTCCTTCTGGCCCAGAAATACGGTTAGCAGCTGTAGAAGAAGCGCTTTCGTCCACCAGAGTGAGGTTGTCTGTGGTGTCGATATTCGTGATGACCCTATGCTCGTTTTCACCAGCTACTGGAGCAGCGAAGCCAGTAATACTCTGAGAGCCAGTAAGGGTGATACGAACTACCTCGGCCGTACCAAAACCTGTAGGGTCATAGTCGTCCGCTTGAGCAGCAATTGCCGTCGGGCTGATGACTGTACGCCTCTGAGCCAGGATGGTACCTTCTTCTAGGTCTAGGTCACCTGAATCATTGATCGTAAGTCCACTGTCTTGAACCAGCTTTCCTGTGGTGGCGTCAAACCGAACAATGGCATTGTCTGTGGCCGAGGCCGGACCTACAACGAGAGACCCCAAGTTGACATCAGCATCCGGCATCGTAATTGTACGAGTCGTCGCTGTCGTGATGGCCGACGCCTGGAATGCAATCTCTTTCGAGTTGTCTCCGTCGTCTAGGATCCTAAACACAGAGTCTTGGAACTCTGTTGTCCCGGAACTGACTTGAGACACAGCAACAGCACGCCAACGAGAAGCCGTCGTATCATAATCCAGGAGGGCTGCCTCTCCCGGATTCAGAACGATGTCTTGACCATTTGGTCCAGCAATACGGTTAGCCGCAGTGGAGGCGACGTTCTCATTAGAAATGGTCAAAACATCAGCTGCACCATCGATGTTGACAATACTGAAGCGGCTGTTGTCCGTTGCTCCTGGGGCTGCAAAACCTGTGATCGTCTGAGAACCTGTAAGGTCCTGACGTACAACGTCTGCCGTTCCAAACGAGGCGGGATCGTAATCGTCAGCTTGAGCAGAAAGAGCTGTGGGAGTAAGGTCAGTGTACCCCTGCTCAAGAATTGCAGCCCCACCAAGGTTAATGGTACCTCCAGCAGTGTCGATGTTACCCGAATCATCGAGGGTGACCGTGCTGTCTTGAACCAGCTTTCCTGTGGTGGCGTCGAACCTAGTGATGGCGTTGTCTGTGGCCGATGCAGGCCCTGCTACCAGGTCGCCGAGGTTGACATCAGCATCCGGCATCGTAATCGTACGAGTCGTCGCTGTCGTGATAGCCGAAGCTTGGAAAGCGATCTCTTTCGAGTTGTCTCCATCATCAAGAATCCGGAACACAGAATCTTGGAACTCTGTTGTTGCGCCAGTAGTAGCTTGAGCCACAGCAACAGCACGCCAACGAGACGTAGTTGCGTCATAATCCAAGATCGCAGATTCACCTGAGTTCAGAACGATGTCTTGACCATTTGGCCCCGCAATACGGTTTGCTGCTGTAGAAGCGGCATTCTCATCTGAGAGAGTCAAGACATCTGCTGCACCATCGATGTTGATGATGCAGAATCGACTATTGTCAGTCGCCCCTGGGGCTGCAAAACCCGTGATCGTTTGAGATCCTGTTAGATCCTGACGAACAATATCTGCTGTTCCAAACGAAGCGGGGTCATAATCATTCGCTTGAGCAGAAAGAGCTGTGGGGGTGAGGTCAGTATATCCTTGCTCAAGAATCGCGGCCCCACCTAGATTCAGAGTACCACCGGCGGTGTCTACGTTCCCTGAATCATCGATGATGACCGTACTGTTCTGAACTAACTTGCCCGTAGTAGCGTCGAACCTAGTGACGGCATTATCTGTGGCCGAGGCCGGACCTACAACGAGAGACCCCAAGTTGACATCAGCATCCGGCATCGTAATTGTACGAGTCGTCGCTGTTGTAATAGAAGAGGCTTGGAACGCGATCTCCTTGGAGCTGTCCCCATCATCGACAATACGGAAAACCGAATCCTCGAATGAAGGTGCTGTCACAGCTCCAATCAAGACACTGCCTGTGGAGCTATCAGGGGCGGAAGTGAAGTGAGCGTTGGTGCCGTCGTAGTAGGCAGAAACTAAAGTCACTTCATCGGCCCCACCCGCAACAAGTAGAGCCCCTCCAGGGAAGAGAGCTGAACCACCCGTCACAGCCAAAGTGAGGCTCGTACATTGGGTGGTGGCATCCTGTACCACCTTCCAAATGTAGTTACCTACTCCTGGAAAAGTATGGGTTACGGTGACCGTAGCTGCGTTCAGTTCACTACGCTGCTTCTGACCGTTGGCCCAAGTAACAGTCTGGGAGGCTCCCGTGTTACCGTTGTCAACCTCACTACTGAACAATACTGTGGTGACACCAGAGATGTTGTCGGAGTCATCTATGGTGATCCCACTGTCTTGTAAAGTACCCCCGCCTGTACCATCCCAACGAACAATAGCGTTGTCTGTCGACGAGACCGGTCCCGTGACACCTCCCGATCCTGACCCAGCTACTCCGAGAACACGCCAACGTGATGAGGTAACATCGTAATCTAGTAGGGCCGAGAAACCAGGGTTAAGAGTTAAGTTGGTCCCACCTGGACAAAGAATACGGTTGGTAGCTGTAGATGAAGCGTCCTCGTGCGCCAAAGTCAAAACATCCGAGGCACCATCAATGTTGACAACGATGAAGCGTCGATTGTCAGTTCCAGCAGGAGCTGAAAAACCTGTAATAGTCTGAGACCCCGTCAGATCCTGACGAACAACATGAGCTGTACCAAACGAAGTTGGGTCGTAGTTGTCTGCTTGAGCTGCCAGTGCAGTAGGAGACAATTCCGTCCATTCTTGGTTGTTGATGGCATTACCACCCATATCCAAGGCAGCATCAACCTGACCATCAACAACGAAGTCTCCCTCAACACGTACAAGAGAGGCGACCGACGCCAGCTGTAGCTCTTCGGCGGCTCCTAAACCTGATCCAACCACAAGATTCCCTGAACCAGCCCGCCTTTCTAGGCTGTCCACTTCAAGGGAATCCCCAACCTCAACTTGCTGAAGTTGTCCTGTAGCCGTCCTTTTTAGAGCAATCGCCATGAGATCCCATCACACTGGTAGTTCGGGTACTGGAAGCATCTTACCTACCTGCTCTGGAGAATACGTACACTGAACTCGACCATTCTCAGGT
>Ga0299906_10002729_pt1 | contig 14619 bp, 14 predicted proteins | sample RVTome_14_FD_200259 | JGI IMG/M metagenome (GOLD analysis project Ga0299906, IMG submission 200259) | Soil microbial communities from uranium-contaminated site in the Upper Colorado River Basin, Wyoming, United States - RVT145D125 (version 2) ... | reverse complement strand
CCCCCACGGTCCCCATGACCGGCACCAGGCTCGTGTGGACGAGGAACATGCGCTCGTCACCGACCTTCCGGTGCAGTTGCCGGATGCCCTCGAGAAACGGAGCCGACTCGATGTCGCCCACCGTTCCGCCCACCTCGACGAGGCAGACGTCCGTCCCGGAGGCGTCCGCGACGCGCTCGATCCAGTCCCGGATCTCGTTCGTCACGTGCGGGATGATCTGTACGGTCTTCCCCAGGTAGTCGCCGCGGCGCTCCTTCTCGATGACGTTGCGGTACACCTTGCCCGTCGTGATGTTGTTGTCACGGCCCAGCGGGATCCCGAGGAAACGCTCGTAGTTCCCGAGGTCGAGGTCCACCTCGCCGCCGTCCTCCAGCACGAAGACCTCGCCGTGTTCGAAGGGGTTCATCGTGCCGGCGTCGATGTTCAGGTACGGATCGATCTTGATCGCCGTCACGGAGAGCCCGCGCGCCTTCAGGAGACGCCCGATGCTGCTGGTCGTGATGCCCTTCCCCAACCCGGAGAGGACCCCGCCGGTCACGACGACGTATTTCGTCTGGCTCAACGGGAACCGCCCTAGGCGGCTGGCCGATAAAGGGTTATGCCAGGGGGGCCGGAGCCGGGCCGGCGTCAGGGCCCCGCGCTTCCGGAGGTGTTTTTGGCGGGCCGCGTCTGCGGCCGCCCGTGCCCGTCGTGAACGTGGTCCTGAAGAGCCTGGAGGCGCGACGCTACCAGGATCCGCAGGCCCGGCAGCAGATCCGCATCGACCACAACAGCCACATCAGCCTCGTGCAGCCGGACGGGGAGCGCATGCGCGTGGAATTCGGCTACACGACGAGCTACGGCCCCCTCGGCGTCGTGAAGCTGGAGGGGACCCTTTGGCACCAGGGCGAGGGCGTGGCCGACGCGGTCGTGCAGTGGGAGAAGACGCGGAACCTGCCCACGGAGGTCGCCCAGGAAGTCCACGCCGCGATCATGTCGACATGTGTCCCCGAGGCCGTGGGGCTCGCGAAGTCGATCCGCCTCCCGCCGCCCATCCCGTTGCCGCAGATCCGGTTCCAGAAGGAGGGCCAGACGGCCACGGCGCAGCAGCCCGGCGAGTCCCCCGAGATCGGGTAGTCCGGGTCGTCGCCCTGGGGGAAACGAGGGGTCGGGTCCAAGCCGACTTGCGTTCGGTCCTTGTGCCCGATGACGAAGCGTGAACGGCATGCGGGAGACCCTCGGGTTTTCCGGAGCTGCGGCGCAGCCGCAGGCGCACCGGACCATCCATGGGCTCTGGCCGCATCCGGGGCAGTATCGCGCCAATGATGACGGAAGCGGCCGCCCAGGCCAGCCGACAGCGAGCAGAACAGGGTCGATCACCCGGAGTGCTGCGCGAGGCGCAGGGCGTTCGCGCTCGGAGACTCTCGCTGCGCTCGGGGCGGCGCGGCCGCGCCGGCCCTGCGATCACGGTTCTTCCTTGACCTCGGTGACGCGGACCGATTCTTCTTGGACGATCGAGGGCAGCGACCGACGTGCTGCTCCATCGACGACGGCGAGGCGGACGGAACCATGCTCCTCGATCGAAGGCGGCGAAACGCTCCGCTCCTTCGTGGGTTCCGCGTTCAGGCCGTGACCGGCATCGGGTCCGGCTTCTTGATGCCGTGGCGCTCCACGATGTCCCAGAACACCTTCGGGCTCACGCCCTTGTTGTCGCGGTCCCAGAGGCGGTAGTACTGGATGAAGTCCCGCACGTGCTCCTTCGTGTTGGCCTCCGTGAAGCTCTTGATGTCGTTCGCGATGGCAAGAAGCTGCTCCTTCGTCGCGTCGACGCCCGACTGCGTGAGCCGCTGCTCGACGGCGCGCGTGCCGGTGTGCTTGCCGAAGACGAAGCGTCGGTTCCGCCCAAGGTCCTCGACCTGCATCGGCTCGTACGTGAGCGTGTTCTTGATGACGCCGTCGGTGTGGATGCCGCTCTCGTGCGTGAAGGCGTTGTAGCCGACGATGGCCTTGTTGAACGCGACGGGGACGCCGGTCAGCTCCTCCACGCGGCGGCTGAGGCGGCACAGGGCCTTCTTGTCCACGCCGGTCGGGACCTTGTACAGCTCCTCCAGGGCCATGACGACCTCCTCGAACGAGCAGTTGCCCGCGCGCTCGCCGATGCCGTTCACGGTGGTGTTGACGCAGGGGATGCCGTGCTCGACGGCGGCCAGGGTGTTCGCCGTGGCCATGCCGAAGTCGTTGTGGACATGGACGCCATACTCGACGCGGTCATGCGGCACGCCGATCCGGCGCACCGCCTCGTCGAGCCACCAGCCGAACGTGGACGGCGTCATGACGCCGACCGTGTCGCAGAAGAGCACGCGCTTGGCGCCGGCCTCGATGCAACGTCGGTACATCTCCGCGACGTAGTCCATGTCGGCGCGGACGGTGTCCTCCGTGACGAAGGTCGTCTTGAGGCCGTGGTCGACGGCGTACTCGACCGAGTCGACAGCGATGTCGAGGGCCTGCTCACGGGTGAAGCCGAGCTTGTGCTTGAGGTGCACGTCGCTTGCCGCGATGAAGGCGGCGCACTCTGAGGCGTCCGAGGCGATGACCGCGTCGATGTCGGAGCGGATGGTCCGGGCGGCGCCGAGCACGGCGGCATCCAGGCGCTCGGCCGCGATGGCCTTGATGGCCTTCAGCTCGCCGGGGCTCACGGCGGGGATGCCGCAGTTCATGACCTGGACGCCGGCCTCGCTGACCATGCGGGCGAGCTCGACCTTCTCTTCGAGGGTGTAGTAGACGCCGGGCGTCTGCTCGCCGTCGCGCAGCGTCTCGTCCCAGAAGACGACCCGGTCGGGCCAGTTCCGCGGCGGGCTGCCGTCGGTGTGGAAATTGTGGATCTCGATGTCGTCCGCCATTCTGGGATCACCGGGTCGCCTGCGCCCATCCGGGAAGCCCCTCTAAAGGGTTGGGGCAAAGCCCGTGGCGCCCCCTGCGGTCTTGGAACCGCTTCTAGGCGGGCAGGAACTTGACCCCGTAACGCCATGCCCCCTCCTGCCGCAGGAGGCGTCGGAGGACGGGGCGCACCGGCGCCTCCACGGCAGGGGGCTCCTGGCCGGCCCAGATCCCCACGGTGCCTCGGCCGTCGTCCGACCGGACCAGGACGACATGGTAGGCGCCCTGGGCTTCCTGGAGGCGCCGAAACTCGCTGGGCGCCGCACCGGCGCCGACCGTGGTCCAGGAGGCGATCCGCCCGGCCGGCATGCGCATACGGTCGACGAGGATCGCTTCGTGGCGCGGGGCGGCGACGTACGCACCCAGGGGGAAGTCGGCGGCGCAGGGCGTCTCGCTCGCGGCCTCCTCGAGGCGGGCCTGTGCCTCGACGTCGAGTCGCGTGGCGGTCTCCAGCGCCTCGCGGGCGACGGTGTCCACGTCCGGCAGGCCAGGGCCCCGGTGGAGGACGACCAGTGGCCCCACCTGGGTGCCGGCCGCCTCGAGGCGCCAGGCGGCGTCCGGGTCGGGACGGAGGCCGGTGCCCGCCCACCACCACGCAGGGAGCTCCAGGCCCTGCGCGAGGACCGGGTCCCCCTCCCGGAGGCCGGCGGCGTGGACGGTCTCCCACGCGGCCGTGACCTCGTCCTCGTCGAACGGCCAGACCAGCTCCCCCCCGACTTGGAGGGAGGGGGCGTGCACGTGCAGGTCGGTCTTGGCGACCGTGGCGGCGTCCGTGCGCCGGCCGGGCTTCACGGCTCCGCCTCCCAGAGGTGCACGGCGCACGTGGCCCCCGAGCCGCCGACGTTGTGGGTGAGGGCCACGCGGGCGCCCTCGACCTGGCGGTCGTCCGCCGTGCCGCGGAGCTGGTGGAAGACCTCCACCGCCTGCCCGGCGCCGGTCGCGCCAAGGGGGTGGCCCTTGGCCTTGAGGCCGCCGCTGGGGTTCACGACGACGTCGCCGCCGTGGTCCAGGAGCCCCTCGGCGGCGGCCGGGCCCCCCTTGCCCTTGGGGAAGAAGCCCAGGTCCTCCACCGCCACGAGCTCGGCGATGGTGAAGCAGTCGTGCACTTCGGCGAGGTCGACGTCGGCCGCGGTGCGGCCCGCCGTCTCGTACGCAGCGCGCGCGGCGCGGACGGTCGCTTCGACGGCCGTGAGGCTGCGCCGGTCGTGCAGGGCGAGCGTGTCCGTGGCGGCGCCGACGCCCGTGAGCCAGACGGGGCGGTCGGTGAACGCGCCGACGCGCTCCTCGGCCACGAGCAGCAGGCACGCGGCGCCGTCCGTGGTGCCGCAGCAGTCGAAGAGCCGCAGGGGGTCCGCGACGAGCGGGCTGGAGAGGGCCTTGGCCGTGGTGATCTCCTTGCGGAACTGCGCGTGTGGGTTGCGGGCGCCGTTGCGGTGGTTCTTCACGGAGACGGCGGCGAGGTGCTCGCCCGTCGTGCCGTAGGCGTCCATGTGGGCGCGCGCCATGAGGGCGTAGACGCCGGGGAAGGTGAGGCCTGCCATCCGCTCGACCTCCGTGTCGCCGGAGACGCCGAGCCAGTAGCCGCGGTGGTCCCGGCTGTAGGGGTTCATGCTCTCGACGCCCGCGGCGAGGGCGACGTCGCAGGCGCCACTCTGCACTGCGAGGGCCGCGTCGCGGATCGCGAAGCCCGAGGAGGCGCAGGCGTTCTCGACCCGCTGGGCCGGCGCGCCGAGGCTCGGCGTGGCTTGCAGGAAGAGCGCGGCGCTGTTGCCGGGCTGGTGGCCACCGAAGCCGACCGTGCCGATCCACGCCTCGTCCACCCTCCCGTCCCACGCGGGCTTGTCGATGCTGGCCGCCATGCGGTCCCAGGCCTCCCGGAAGAGGCTGGCCGGTGTCATCGTGGGGCGGTTCCCGAAGTCGCTCATCCCGGCGGCCACGAGGGCGACGCGGCGCATGCCCTCCACGACAGGCGCCGGGCAGAAAGCGGTTGTGCCGCCGTCGATCCGGATCGCGGTGTGTCGGAGCCGTCTCCCGGGACAGGGTCGCGGCGCTGCGCCCCGTCAGTCGGTCCGCTCGATGGGGACGTCCCTCAGGCCGAGCTCCGCGGGGCCTTCGGGCGACGAGACGAGGACGGTGATCTGGACGTCGATGCCGGGACCCCACTTGGGGCCATCCGCGGCGTGGGCGGTGAAGGTCCCCGGCTCGGACGCTTCGCCTGCCTCCGGTTCGACGGTCCACGCCTGCTCGCCGTTCCAGACCCAGATCCGCTCGGCCCGCACGTCCTCCGGCACGCCCCCGTCGGCGTGCAGGGTGATCGCCGCGCGCAGCGCATCACCGCAGGGAGGCGCGATCGGCTGGAAATCCCTCCACAGGTATGCCTCCAGTCGCACGTCGGCGCCGCCGATCGGCGCTTGCGAGGGCGCGTCGCGGGGTCCGTTGCGGACGAGGGTCCCGGCCCCCGGCGGCGCGGCGCAGGGATCGTCTGGCCCCGTCGTGCCGTCGCCGGTGTCGTCGTCGGTGCCGTCCTCGTCCGTCCCGGTGCAGCCGGACAGGAGGATCAGCGGCACGGCCAGGAGCGCCCCACGGAGGGCTTTCCAGCGCGCTGCCGAGGCCGATGCGGTGCTCCTTTCCATGGACCGCCAACGGGCGACGCCGGAGATGGGTCTTGCGGCGGAGGCGCCCGCGGCTGCCGGGGTGGACCGGACCCGACAGGGAGGACCGGGAGGCCCGACAGGCCCGCACCGCGGCGTGGTGGATCAGGCGAGGCACGCGGAGGGCAGGGCGATGACGCGGCCGAGCGCCCGCTGCCAAGCCGCGACTTCGTGGGGCTTCTCGAAGAACGCGGCCACCTCGGGGTGGCCGTCGACGCGCCGCTCGATGTCGGCGTCCCGGAAGGCGGTCATGAGCGCGAAGGCCACGCACGGGTGGCGGCGGTGGACCTCGCTTGCGAGCTCGAGTCCGTCCATGCCCGGCATGCGGAGGTCGGACAGGACGACCTGGGGCAGGGGCCCCTCCGCGAGCTTGCGCAGGGCCTCGCGCGCGTCGGCGGCGGCCTCCACCCGGACGGGGAACGACACCTCCAGGATGCGCCGCAGGGCCTCCCGCAGGTCTTCGTCGTCTTCGACGACGAGGATGTGACGGTGGTCGGTGCGGGGGGTCACGGGAGACCCTGCGGCGCCGGTGCCGTGCAGGCACCGAGCTGGTGTGGATGCGGTTCTTGGTACGGAAGGACCGTCCACAGACGGTCTAATGACCGTTGATTAGATCAAGTTTCCGGAGGAATCCGGCGTTCCTCAAGGTGAAGTCTAAGAACCTTGGCCGGTTCTGGGACCGTTGTGCCCACGAAGGGATACGTGAGCGTCGGCATCCCGGAAGAGCTCGCCACCCTGATCGACGAGTTCCTCAAGTCGGACGTGCTGAAGCGCCGCAACCGGAACCAGTTCGTCGTCGACGCCGTGCGCCACTACCTGCCCGTGGCGAAGCGGGAAGAGCAGCGGTTCATGGAGACCCTGCGCGAGCGCGCCTGAACGGGGCACCTGCGGCACGATCCGCCCGGTCACGCCCCTGTGGGATCTTCCCAACCCAAGGCACGGCCGGCCCGGCTGCGGACCACCGCGTCCTGGGCCAAGCGCTCGAAGACCGGCTCGGCCAGCACCGCGCGCAGGATTCCAGGATCGACCGCGCGGCAGCGCTCGAACCACGCAAGCGCCTCATCCGCGTCGCCGATCTCCGCGTAGAGGTGGAGGATGCGGCGCGCGTTGCTCACCCGGTCGCCGTCCACGAGAACGCCGTCGGCCCGCAACCGGAGGCGCAGCTCGTGTCCCGCCCGGCCGCACCGCTCCTCCACGGCCGCCGCCAATTGGAGGCCGGCGACGCAATCCGGGTCGCGCCGCAGGTGACCCTGGAGCAGGACCCGGGCCGCCCGTGGGTGACCTCGATGCAGGGCCGACTCGGCGGCGCGCAGCCGCCACGGCCCCTTCCTGGCGCGGTGACGGAGCGCCCACGCCGCCACGGCGGCCGCCGCAAACGCTGCGCCCACGCCGACCAGCCAAGGCCAGAGGACCCTTGGCGCGGGAGCCACGGGGGCACTGGGGCCCACCAGGGTCCCGTCCTCCCGTCGCACGGCGCCGTCCCCTGCGACTTGCAACGCCAGGAGCCCCGAGCGGGTCTCCCCGAAGCGCACCTCGAGGCCCTCGCCGACGAGCTCGATGCTCTCGCCTGCGACCTTCGTGCCGCCGCCAAGGACGCCGGCGGCCGCGTCCATCCCGGCGGACCGCACACCGGCGACCACCGGCATCGCAGCGTGCAGGCCCAGGTCCCGGCCGGCCTCGGGCCAGACCACGAGCGTCGCGTTGCGCGCATGCAGGTACAGTTGCGTCATGGTCCCCTGTTCCACGCGGACGGTGCCAGGGACCCCGACGCCACGGTCCTCCTCGTAGCCCGTCGTGTACTGGCGTGTCGAGCCGCGCGTCTCAAGAAGGACGTCCCAGCCCCAGACGACCAGGAGCATGTCGCCGCGGACCGTGATCGTGCCGTCGCCCGCCTCGTCGATGCGCACCGTGCCCTGGACCGGGGCCGTCAGCCCCGGCCGGTCGGTGTCGACGAAGTGCTTCGCGGCGACCGTGCCGGCCGCGGCCGACCGCGCCTCCACCGTCGCAGAGCGGAGGGTCACGCGGGTCTCCCCGTCGGGCAGCACCGTGAAGGCGTGGCCCGGCAGGCTGCGGACCGAGACGACCTGCGCCGCCTCGAAGGGTTGCACGGTCGTGCGCGGCTCGCCGTTCACGGCGGCGCCGCCGGCCGTGAAGGCCACGGTGGCCGTGTCGCGCTCCACGACGAGGTGCTGCGCGTCCAGGCGGAAGGACGTGGACGTGGTGCCGGTCGAGACGCCGTCCTCGACGTCCCCGATGCGGAGGGCCGCGAAGCCGCCGTCCAAGGCCAGGGCTCCCTCCAGGGTGGCGGTCGGCGCGTGGACGTCCGCAAGGGGCGCCGCGCCCTGGACCGGGACCGCCAGAAGGAGCGCCAGCGGGAGCAGCGCCCACGGCATCTGCGCCCGCGGGAACTGCATTCAGGCGCCCTCCGTCGTCGCCTCCGGGGGAGGCCCGACCCCGGGCGGCGGGAAGAGGCACCCGGGCTCGGTCTGCGGCGGCATGGCCACGTAGAGCCAGTGGCAGTGCGGGTAGTCGACGCTGCTCGGGTTGCTCGGGGGACTCCAGGAGCCGTCCGTGTAGACGACGCGCACGAAGTAGAACGTCCCCCCGTCCGCCCCGGGGTCGTGGTCGATGTACGTCTGGGCGTTGCCATGGGACGTGTCGTAGAGCTCCCAGGTCGCCACGCCGCCGACCTGCGCGCCGCCGACGCTTGTCGACCCGTCAGGCTCGTACCGCCAGATCTCCAGGTGGCCCACGATGCGCCCCGGGGGCGTGTCCGCCGCGTAGTCCCAGGCCAAGCGGTTGCCCGCGGCGTGGCCCGTGACCTCCAGGGACGGGGCGCCCCGCACCTCGGACGGCCCCGCGGCCACGAGCGGCAGGAGGAGGACGACGAGGACGGGCCAAGGACGCATCGCACCCGAGGAAGCGCGGCCATGTGCCTTGAGGCTTGCTGCCCGGCACCCGATCGTCGGCCGGAAACCCCCTTATCCTGTCCGCGCGTCCGGCCGGTGCCCATGGTGACGGAAGACGCGGGGGACGCCGAGGAGGTCGACCTCCACCAGCGTTTCACCGTGGAGGCCGCTCCGACGGCGGTCTTGGACCGGGCCCAGACGTACCTGGAGGCCGCCGGCAGCGTGTCGCCGGCCCTGCGAGGGCGCCTGGAGCGTTTCGGCGACTCGCTGGCCGTGCACCACGGCCGCATCCGCACCACCGTCTCCGCGCGCGCGACGGGCCAAGGGGCCCGCGTCGAGGTCTTCCGGGTCGGGCGCGCACCCTTCGAGGCCACCCGGAAATGGCTCTACGGCGTCGGCCTCGCCGGCTTCCTGATCGCCTGGGCGCTCGCCGTGTACAACCAGCGGGCGGAGGCCGCGCTTGGCCCCTTGGTGACCATCACCCTGTTCCTCCTCGGCCTCGTCGCACTGGCCGTCGTCCTCTACGTCGTCGACAACTCGTTGGAGCGGCGCAGCCGCAGCCTCGTCGCCAGCGTCGAGGACGCCGTCCGCGGGGACCCCTTCCTGGTCCTGCGCAGCCAGATCGAGGCGCTGGAGCGGTCGAGCAGCCTGGTGGGCGCGCTGCTCTTCTACTTCGCGTCGCTCCTCGCGGAGTTCCTCGTCTTCGTCCTCCTCTTCAGCGAAGGCGTCGCCGAAGGGATCGACCGGGCCGTGACGCTCGGCTTCATGCGCGCCGGGTTCCTGCTGCCCCTCGTCCCCGCCCTGCTCTTCGGCGTGGGCTGGTTCATGGTCTCGCGCCGGATGCACCGCGGCCGCTTCGAGGACGTGGAGCGCCGCCTGCGACCCGCCGCGCGGGGTCCGGTGGCGTAGGCCCTGACGGGGATCGCCCCACCACGGGGCGGCGCCCCGCATCAGTAGAACGGGAACAGGGGGGAGACGGCCCCGTCCAGGACGAGGAACGCGGCCGCTAGGGCGACGGGGTGCAGGATGTTGTCGGACGCGGGGAACGGAACGGGGGAAAGGGCATCGACGGCCGCGAACACGACCGCCGCCGCGACGCCGCCCGGCACGCCGATGAAGGGCAGCGCCACAAGGAAGGCGACGACCATGCCGCCCACGGTGCCGAGGTAGCTCTTGCCGGCGTGGTGGAACCACTTGCGGCGGCCGAAGCGGATGCCCACGAGGGCGCTTGCGGCGTCCGCGAACACCGTCACGCAGACGACGGCGATGACGGCGGGGATCGACCAGGTCCACGTGGCCGGGTCCCGCGTCAGCCCGATGGCGGCAAGCGGCAGGGTCGCGACGATGTAGTAGTGCGCGCCGAAGAGGCCCTTCTCGCGCTCGCGGAGGCGCTGGAGGATCGTGGCCTTGAACGGGTAGCTCAGCTCCGGGTACTTGAGGCGCAGCAGCTCGTTGGGCAGCACCAGGAAGAGGAGGCCCATGAGACCGAAGAGGGCGGTGACGTGGCCCGCGACAAGGTAGCCGCTGTGGCTGGCCAGGTAGAGGTTGGCGACCGCCTCCCCCCCGTCCAGCGTCGCGTCGGCGAGGTCCGCGACGCCGCGAAGCAGCGCGCGGCCCGCCACGAGGTAGATGACGAGGAAGACACCCATGAGGAGGTGCGGCGTCTTGCGGCGGCCCTCTTCGTCGCCCTGGAACCGGTCGCGCAGGCGGCGCCATTCCGCGAGGCGGTCCTCGGGGAGGCGCTCGGCGAGGAGGGCGTTGAGGCGGGCGCCGAACTGCTCCCGGAAACGGTCGATGCGTTCCTGGTACCGACCCAGGGTCCATGTCAGCGTGACCACGATGCCCGCGAGGTACACGACAAGCAGCCAGACGCTGAAGGGCGCGGGGAGGACGCGTGCCCCGTCCGTGCGGAGAAGCGCCGCGAGGGCGACCATGACGAGCGTCGCAAGCAGGGCACTCCAGCGGTCGGCGAGGCCGGTCTGGAAGCCGCGCCAAGCGTAGTAGCCCGTCGCGCCCGCGTAGAGGAGCACGGCCACGGCGAGCCCTTCGGCGGCCCGTTGGCTGAGGGCGCCGATCATGAAGTCCACCGGCTCCACGAAGCCGCCGAGCCCGCCGACGTTCTAAACGGTGCGGGATCGCGTGCGGTCCGGCCCAGTGCAGGCACGGAGCCCCACGGGGACCCCCCGCGTTTCCCGAAGGCAGCGCCGCCGTCGCCGAGCCCGACAGCAGGCACAACGTCGTGGATCTTGCGGGGTGCTGGCCGAAGGCCTGGCCCCTGGCGCCTCCCGCGTCCCCTCGCTCGGCTCGGGGGCGGCGATGCCGCGCCGCCTTGCCATCACGGTCCTTTCCCGATGGACGTGACGCCGACGGAACCGTGTCGGATGGACGAGGGCGGTGACCCACGCGCTTGGTGTTCGACGACGGTGACGCGGACGGTTCCATGCTGGACGAGGGCTGCCGGACCAAGGAGGACCCGCGACGACCCGGAAGCCCGTGGCATGCCGGCTGCCCGCGACCGCCTCTAGAGGTTCTGGTCGCAGTAGCCGCTCGTGCCGCCCTCGGGGGTGACCTGCAGGGCCGCCCAGATCCCGACCGGCGTGGCCGCGATGAGGAGGACGGCCCAGGCGCGACCCTCGTCCACCACGAGGCCGAGGCCGATGAGTCCCACCGTGAGGCTGGTCAGGACGATGAGCACGGCGCCGAGCTTGCGGAGGAGGTCCCAGCGCGTCCGGGCGACCGGAGGCGAGCGCGCCGTGTCGCTGACGCGGTCGGGCGCACGCAGGTCCGTTTCCGAGGCGGCGGAGCAGGGCGGCATGGAGGGCCGGGGGCGGGATTTGAACCCACGACAGGGGAACCACAATCCCCTATGTTGACCAAGCTACACCACCCCAGCCAGGGTGACCTTCCCAGGCTGCCCCGGGCGGGGGCCGCCGACACCTGGACCGTATATGACCGTTTGGTCCGAGTGCGCCCCGCGTCGGCCGGTACTGCATGCCACTCGCGGTTCAGGTGACCCGCGATTTTTTTGGCCCAGCCCGCGGTCCGTCCGCCTGCTCAGCCTACCCTGCAAGGCCGACGCCGCAATGCAGGCACAGGTTGTGCCCTCGATCGGCCGGGCTTTGACAGATCGGACAGCGAGGGTTCTGCTCATTGGCCTTGTTCAGCAGGTATGCGGCGATCCCTCTTGCGAACAGACCCGGCCAAAGGGCGCCCTCACCTCCGGAACCCATGGATGCTCCCTGAGAGAAAGAGGGATGCTCCCCGCTTGCAATATCCTTGGCAAAAGGCCGACGTTCGTCCGAAAAAAGACCTCGTTCAGGCCACGGCCACGGCGAGGCCGATGCGGGTCTGCTCGTCGTGGGGGATGCTGGCCCAGGCCTCGCCCATGTAGTAACGCGTGTAGTGGTGGTCGCGCTGCTTGTCGACGAGGCCCGCCTGCATGAGGCGGCGGATGTGCCAGTTGACGGTGCTCGCGGCGATGCCGAAGCGCTCCGCGAGGTCGCATTGGGCGATGCCGGGGCGCTCGAGCACGGCCCGGGCGATGGCGGCCGTGGTGGGGTTCCGGAGGGCGCTCACGGCGTGCTTTCGGTGGCTCGCGTAGCGGCCGCTCTGGCGGTCGAAGAAGCGCACGTAGCGTCCGTCCTTGACGCGGGTGAGGTAGCCGTTCCGCTCGAGGACGCGCACGTGGTAGTTGAGCGTCGACGCGCCGAACGGCAACTTGTCGGAGAGTTGCTGGAAGTGAGCACCCGGGTGCGCCTTGACGAGCTCGTAGACCTGGGCACGGCCGGGGTGCTCAAGGATCTCCTCACCCTGGACGCGGGCGTAGCCGGCCAGGAAGAGGCCCCCGATCGGGGCGAGGGCGGCCTTGCCGTGGGACGTGAGGAGCGCGAGGCCCGCGAGCACCAGGGTGCCGAGGCCGGCGGCCACCACGAGCGAGGCGGTCCAGTCGTACTCGGCCGCAACCGCGCCGTAGTGGACCTCCGTGAAGTCGCCTTCGCCGGTGACGTGGGTGCGGCTGCGGTCGAGGGAGGGCTCGTGGGCCTGGAGGGTGTACCGGCCACCCAGGACCAGGTCCTCGCCGGCGAGGGCGTGGCGCGTCGTCTGCTCGCCGTCCTCGACAGTGACGGCCCCGACGGCGCCGGGCAGGCGCGCAGTGCCTTCCCCGGCCAGGCTCAGGCGCTCGGTGTAGAGGAGGCCGGGGGTGCCGTCGAACTGGAGGTCCGTGCGGCCCTCGAACTCCAGGACGAGGTGCTCCTGGATGTACTCCTGGTGGGAGCCGGGGCCGGTCCAGGAGCCCTGGATCGGGTCGTAGACGGTGCCGGGTCGCTGCTCGATGCGGAAGTGCGCGCGCAGCTCGCGGGTTTCGCCCTCGGCGGGGTCAAGGCGTAGGACCGCGTCACCGAGGAAGAGCTTCTGCGCGCCGCTTGCCGCGGCGTGGCCCTCGGTGCTGCGGGCCTGCTGCATGCCGGCGGCGAGCGTGTGCTGGAAGACCGGCGGGTCCTGGGGAGGGTCGACGCGGATGGCGAGGTCGCGGGCGACGTCGCTGCGGACGTCCTTCGGGGTGGCGAGGGCCCCGACGTGGACGGCGCCGCTGCGGTCGGCGAGCTCCACGTCCCCGTCGTGGACGAGGAGGAGGAAGCCGGGGCGGCGCTCCTCGAGCCGCAGGAAGGCGTCCTTCAGGGGGATGCGCTCCTCGTCGAACTCCTCGGCCCACGTGACGTGGAGCGAGGGGCTGCCGGGGTCGACGAAGCCGTAGGCGCGGTGGATGACGCGCGTGAGCGTGCCCGACTGGCCGGCGACGAGGAGCGACGCACGCCCTTCGTCCCCCTCGAGGAGGAAGGCGCCGTGGCCGCTTGCGTCGTGGGCGCCCTCGAACGTGAGCGGGAGACGGGCGGTCACGTCGACGTCGCCTTGGGCGGCCCAGGCGCCGGGCACGGCAAGGAGGGCCATCAGGAGGGCCGCAAGCAGGGGGACCGACCGCATCAGAAGCCGACCGCCGTTCAAGCTTTAAAACCTTAGTGGCGGTTTCGTGCAAACCGCTTCCTGTTGACGCCGGGCCCTTCACACGGCGAGGGCCCGCTGGCTGCCGCGCACCGCCCGGATCGCCTCGGCCGCGTCCTTCGCGCCGTACACGAAGCTGCCGGCGACGGCCACGGTCGCCCCGGCCCGCCATCTCACGGATGCGGCGCAACTTGGGCACGACGGAATGCAGGAACGACTGGCCGCCGAAGCCCGGGTTGACGGTCATGGCCAGGACCATGTCCACCTCGCCGATCACGTACTCCAGCACCCGCTCGGACGTGTGCGGATTGAGCGCCACGCCGGCCTTGACGCCGAGGTCCTTGAGCTGCTGGATGTTGCGGTTCAGGCTCGGGCAGGCCTCGGCGTGGACCGTGATCGAGTCCGCCCCGGCCTTCGCGAACTCCTCCATGTACCGTTCCGGCTCGACGATCATGAGGTGGCAGTCGACGGGCTTCCCCGTATGCCCCCGGACCGCCCTCGCCACCAGGGGGCCGACCGTGATGTTCGGGACGAACCGCCCGTCCATGACGTCCACGTGGATCCAGTCGGCGCCGGCCTCGTCCACGCGGCGCACCTCGTCACCGAGGCGGCCGAAATCGGCGGAGAGGACGGAGGGGGCGACCTTGAGCACGACGCCGGCCACGGGGCACCGCGTCAAAAGGCTGCGGGGGCCCGGCGATCAGGGACGCTCCGAGGGCGCCTGGACGGGGTCCCGGTCCTCCCCCGGCATCGGCACGCGACCCGGCGGCCGGCTCCCCTCCAGGATGGCCTGCCCCTCATCCAGGTCCGTGATGTCGAGTCCCGTGCCGTGCATGCGGACCGCGCGCCCCTCCCCGTCGACGACGACGCGCCCGCGCCCCAAGAGCACGCGCACCGTGCCGTCCGGGCGGACGACGCGGTGGGTGAACGAGAACCCCTGGTGGTCCCGGACCGCCTGCTCCGCCACCGCCTGGGCGATCGCGCGGTCATCCGGGTGGATGCCCTCCAGGTAGCGCGCGAAGTCGACGCGGGATCCGGGCTCGACCCCGTAGATGCTGTACAGCTCGTCGCTCCAGACCACCTCGTCCGCGGCCATGTCCCACTCCCAACTGCCCACGTGGGTGAGGGCCTGCGCGTTCCGG
>Ga0299906_10002727_pt1 | contig 14621 bp, 15 predicted proteins | sample RVTome_14_FD_200259 | JGI IMG/M metagenome (GOLD analysis project Ga0299906, IMG submission 200259) | Soil microbial communities from uranium-contaminated site in the Upper Colorado River Basin, Wyoming, United States - RVT145D125 (version 2) ... | reverse complement strand
TCCCGGCCGCGATCTCGGCGTCGGCCTCTCTCGCCTCCGCGAGCGCCGGGTCGCGGAGGAGAGTGATCACGCTCTTGAGCTTCCCGTCGAAGCGATCGATGCGGTCGAGATAGATGCCAGTGAGGCGTTCGGCGGTGAGACTGCGGGTCTCGATCCAGCGCGAGAGCCGGGTCACGGGCGCGTAGGCGATGTCGTCGTCGCTCGCCGGAAGCGGCCCGGGGTCCGCGTGCGAGCGAAGGAAGCGCTCCCTCCGGTGCGGCACCGTCACTCCCGGAAGCGCGGGGTTCCAGACGAGCCCCGGCGCGACCTCGGGGGCGATCGCGACCGCGCGCGGGCCCGTCCGCCGCTCCAGCATCGCCGCCATGGATTTTCGCCAGGATGCCGCCATCTGCTCGCGCTCACGATCGGTCATGGTGACCTGGACGAGCTTTTCGGCCTCGGCGAAGGTCCCGGGCGAGACCTCGGGCCCCGTTTGGGTCATGGTTCCGAAAGTCGGAGGCGCGCCCGGGGTCGCGAGGTCCTGTTCGGTGCCCGAGGCGCGCGTCCCTTCAGTCTGTTCCCGCGGGCGGCAAGCGGCCGCGGCTCCGAAGAGCGCCAGGGGGACACGGGTCAGGAAGCGTCTGCGGGTGGTCATGGGACCTCCTGTGAGCTACGGCCGCGTCATGAGCTCGAGGTAGAGCTTCTCGAATCTCTCGAGGTCGATGTCGGTCTGTACCCGCCAGGCCTTCTTCGCCCAGGAGGGTCCGTCCTGCTCCGGGCGCCACCAGACCGCCTTCCCGTAGTTCGGCCCCCAGCTCCAGTCGACGTCGACGAAGAGCTCCACGGTCTCGGTGATGATCGAAGGGTCGATGATCGACGCCGCGGCGAGCTCGTCCCACATGAAGTTGAAGAGCTCGTCGTCGTGGTCCGCGTAGGACTCCTGGACGTAGCGGGCGAGCGGAGTCCCGGCCCTGGCGATGGCGTCGACGAACGCCCGCTTCATCTTGGTCTTGTGACAGACGTCGATGGGGGTGAGCTCCCTCTCGTTCCAGGGGGTGCGCATGTGGATTCCGGCGGCTTCCGCGTCCCACCAGAAGTTGAACTTCTCGTTCACGTGAATGGCCCCGCCCATGGTGTAGACCTTCTTGATCTTGGAGACGATGTCCGGCGCGAGCTTCACCGCGAGAGCCACGTTGGTCATGGGTCCCGCCGTGTAGAGGACCAGCTCTCCCGGATACTTCCTCGCCGTCTCGATGAGAAGCTCGGCGGCGTGCTTGTCGACGGGCTTTCCCTTCGGAGGGCCGCCGGGGGCGGGACGAATGGTCCCGGAAGGGGGCACGTCCTCGCCCCAGTTGCCGTACCAGCCGTCGCCGGGCTTCGGACCCCAGAGAGCGTGGCGCATCTTCATCGACTCGCCCGTCTGCAGCAGAGGCTCGGGAGCGCCCGCGGCCACGGGAACGTCCGGCTTTCCGCTGACTTCGGCGATCTTGAGCGTGTGGTAGATCGCCTGGTCGAGCCAGGCGTCTCCCGCGACCACGCCGATTCCCACCACTTCGATGTTGGGCGCCTTGAGGAGCATCGCGATCGACATCGAGTCGGTGCCGCCTGGCCCCGAGGTGTCCTGGTCGATGAACACTTTCGTGGTCTGAGCGGATGCCGGTAGCGGAAGAGAAGCGATGAGAAACAGGACCAGCGCGGAGCTTCGTGTGAGCATGGCGCCGAAATCTAACACAAGGCTAGCGCCCGCGCGGCTTCTTCATCAGGTCGAAGAAAGCCTCCATGAAGCCCGGCGTGTCGAGATCGAGAAGCACGGTCGCTTTTCGCACGCTCGCAGGAGGCCGCCTCTCGGAATCCCAGTAGAGCGTCTGGCCGTAGAAGGCGCCGTGGTCGACCTCGACGTCGAGGAACATCTCCTCCGATCGCCGCACCGTCTCCGGCTCGAGGAGAGCGAGGACGGCGATCTGGTCGTACATGAGCGGGGTGACGGGGTGCGCGGCCACTCGCCCGACGTGCGCCGACTGGAAGTAGCGGCCGATCGGCGAGTCGATGGAAGCGAGGGAGCGAGCGGCCTCGAGGTTGAAGGGGGCCTGCTCCGCGATGTTGATGGGGGTAAGCGTCACCCGTGGCCATTCCGCCCTCAGGGTCATGCGCGCCGCCTCGGGATCCATCCAGAAATTGAACTCGGGGAGCCTTCCGATCCCGCCGCCCATGACCACGAGCTCCCGGGCGAGGGACGCAATCTCGGGATCCTTGCCGAGAGCGAGGGCGACGTTGGTGAGAGGTCCGATGGCGGCGACGACGACCTCTCCTGGCCGGCTGCGTAGCGTCTCGATGAGAAAGTCGGCGGCGTGCTTCTCGCGCGGACGGACGGACGCAAGAACGCCGTCGGGGGGAACGACCGCGTCAGATGCCGGTCCTCCCTCGCGCCAGGCGCCCTTGTAGCCACCGTCGCTCGTCTCTCCGTAGACTCTCTCGCGGCGGATCATTTCTTCCTGGCTGGTAACGAGAGGTCTCTCCGAGCCGGCGAAGACCGGCACCTCGGGCCGGCCCGCGATCTCGAGAAGTCGGAGGACGTTCTCGACCTCCTGCTTCAGCCAGTCGTTTCCGGTCACGACGGTGATTCCGAGGAGCTCGACTTTCTCGGATTGCAGGAGCGCCAGGAGCGCCATGGCGTCGTCGCTCGCGAATCCGCAGTCGGTATCGACGATGACCGGAATCGGTGGAGCGGCGAGGACCCCGGCCGTGAGGAGGAGCGGCAGAATCATGCGCGGGCGCGCCACTCCTTGTCGAAGCGGGCGCGCTTGATGAAAGACTTCTGAGTGCCGATAGCGGTCGTCGAAATACCCGCGTAGAGGTTGGCGCGCCGCACGGCGTCGCGCTCGGGGTAACCTTGGGCCAGGAACACCGCGAAGCTCCCGATGAAGGCATCGCCCGCGCCGGTCGAGTCCACGGCTTTCACCGGAAAGGCGGGAATGAGCTCCATGCCTTCGCGCGTCGCGAGAAGGGCGCCCCTTTCTCCCAAAGTCAGGATGACGCGGGACAGCCCCTGATCCAGCAAGTGCCGGGCACAGGCTTTGGCTTCCTCGACCGACTTCACCGGCTTTCCCGTGATGGTCTCGGCCTCGCTCTCGTTGGGGATGAAGTAGTCGGCGGGGGCGAGCTTCTCGAGGTCCGCGGGCGCCGCCGGTGCCGGGTTCACGATGCTGCGAACGCCGAACTTCTTGGCGAGGCGAACGGTGTAATACACGGTCTCGAGCGGGATCTCGAACTGCATCACGATCACGTCCGCGCGCTTCAGAAGGCCTGCCGCCTCGTCGACCGCGCGGGGAGTCACCCGGTCGTTCGCTCCCTTGACGACGAAGATGCGATTCTGGCCGCTCTTGTCGACGAAGATCGGAGCGACGCCGCTCGAAACGCCCTTGACCGTCTTGACGTGGCGCGCGCCGATGCCGAGCGCCTTGAAGTTCCGGATGGTGGGCGGCCCGAAGAGATCGTCGCCGACTCGAGCCACCATGTGCGCCTCGGCCCCGCAGTAGCGCGCCGCCACCGCCTGGTTCGCTCCCTTGCCTCCGAAGCCGAGGTCGAAGCGGTCTCCGAAAATCGTCTCTCCCGGACGGGCGAACTGACCGGTGAAAGTGGTGAGATCGATGTTGGCGCTGCCGACGACGACCACGCTTGGTTTCTTGGGCATGGCTTCAGGAGGCCGAGGCGAGTGAAACGATGGCGCCGATGTAGAAGACGAACATCAGGACGAGATAGCGCTTCGCTTTGGCGTTCGCCCCCTCGAACTCTTTCCAGACCAGAACGCCCCAGAGCGCCGCCACCATGGGAGCGCTCTGGCCGATGGCGTAGGAGATCGCGAATCCGACCTTGCTTCCGGCTATGAGGTTGAAGGCGGTCCCCAGGCTCCAGATGGCTCCTCCCAGAAGTCCCAGGACGTGCCAACGGATCCCGCCCTCGGTATATCCGGACATGGAGACGGGCTCGCCCGCGAGGGGCTTTTTCATGAAATAGAGGTTGAAGGGAATGGTCGAGAGGAGCGCCGCGAGCGTGAAGAACACGGTGCTGGTGTAGGGGGTGAGCTGCCCTTCGCCAGGCGCCATGGCCACGGTCGTGAAGCGCACCCAGCTCCCCATGAGAAGGCCGCTGATGATGCAGATCCAAAGACCGCGCCCCGTCACCTTTACCTTGCCGCCGCCGAGCTCCTTGTACGCGAGGGCATCCGCGATGATGGCGGCAACGGCGAGAGCGACACCGAGAGCGATGAGGGGAAGGTTTCCCTTCGGCTCCACGACGTAGGCGAGGACGGTGCCGAGAACCAGCGCCGTCCCGATCGAGACCGGAAAGGCGATCGAAAGCCCGGCGATGGCGATCGCCGCCACCAGAAGGATGTTCGCGAGGTTGAAGATCGCGCCCCCGATCATGGCCTGGACGATCCGGTCCGAGCCCGCCTGGTCGAGATTCGCGAGAAAAGAGTCTTCCCCGCCGCCCGCGCTTCCGAGAGTGAACGCGAGGAGGAGCGCCATCAGGAAGATGCCGATGGCGTAGTCCCAGTAGAAGAGCTCGAAGCGGACGCCCCTCGCGAGCTTGTAGGTATTGGCCCAGGAGCCCCAGCAGACGGCGCAGAGAATCACGAGAAGGAGTGCGAGCCCAAACGATTCGGGAACGAACATAGCGGATCCTCCTCGATAAAGCCGCGGCACTCTAACATAGAGCCCGCGAGCGCGCGACACTCCGGATTGAATCCAGGGATCGATTCCAGTAGATTTTCATATCGAAGAGGTTCGCTCCTATGTCTTCGGCCGAGGACTCTCCTGGGACCGTACGAGATCCTGGCTTCCATCGGGGCCGGTGGAATGGGGCAGGTCTACAAGGCCAGAGACTCGCGAGAGGCCCGATCCCTCGCGAGCTCGAGCTCTCCGCCTTCCGTTCGATTCGGATCACCGGTGCGCAAGCTCCCCGAGACCACCATCGAAGATCGCAAAGACCGCTTCTGATCACCTCTCTTCCCCCCAGGAACTCGTTCATCCTCGCCGGCATGAAGCTGGCGGCGCGTCCGCCAGTTGCGCTCGGAGGGCCGACCTGCGCCTGGTCGAATCAAACCGAAGCCAGGGATCGGAAGAACTCCACGGGAGAGGCAATCCGCAGTCCCGTTCTTGCGGCTACTGCGGACGAGAAATGCGTACGATTATGAGTAAGAACCCAGTCAGGACGGCTGTGAAGCGCCGAGATCAGGACGGGGACGTCCGCCTCGTGACGAATGAGAGCGCGGGATCGGGCGACTTCGGCGGCCCCAGGAGGATCTACGATTTCTGGCTTCGCCAGCTTGATGAGTCGAAGATAGTCGTCGAGGATTCGCCGCGCTTCCGTTTCGCCGAAATTCGATGCCCGCGAAACAAGGTCGGTCTCGACTTCTTGTCGAACGATCTCCGCCAACACCATTCGGCAGACGCGCGCGGCGCAGAGTGACAGGACGGCTTTATCCAACCCCCAGGGGGCGAGGATCCCGCCTGTAAGCACGTTGGAATCGAGGAAAAGTCGGAGCCGTGCGGCTCGCGTCATCTGCGTTTTGCGTTCGAGGTCTTCGCCTTACGGCTCTTCGCCTGGTGGCGGCGCTTCGCCAGATCGGGATACAGTCGCGCATACACGACCTCCCGGGCCTTGGGCAAAGCAGCAAGAACGTCGTCGGCTTCGATTCCATGATTCGAAAAAGCCTTCGCCACGCGGTCGCAGAGCTCGCGGAAGCGAGCTTGCTCCGGGATCAAAAGGAGGGCGTTCCCGACCTGGACGACGGCAAAGGGCGCGCCGGCAACGAGAGCCAGCGACCGTCGATACTCTTTGGGGATGGTCAGCTGCCCTTTCTCCCCGAGCCGAGTGGTCGCCAGGAGTTCGACGGCGTCAGCGGTTTCCATAATCGTGAACTTCGGTAGGAATTTCCTACCCAGTGTACCGCCCAAGGACTCCCAACGCAATCGCGCTTCTAATCACCTCTTCGACACCAGCATTCGCAAGGCCACTTCCGTCGGCGTGCCCGGTCCGCCCGGGCTTCTCCCCTTGATGGCAGCGACAACCTAGGCGCCGCTCGCACGCTCTGGCGTCGTCCTCGAACGACATCCGCGTAGTGCCCGTAGGAGAAGAGCGAATGTCGCTTGGGCTCCGGGATCTGGGTGATGACGCGGGCCAAGAACTCGAGGGCGTCGGTTTTTTCGAGCGGCCCTGATACCGTCCGGACTCCTCGGCCTGACTTCCGGGCCCCGGGCGCGGACATCTTTGCTCAACGGGCTTTGTTGGGACGAGAGTGCGACGGAGGAGCGATGGTAAAAGAAGATTCCCCTTCTGGCAGCGAGTTTGGCAAGGGTGGAACGATGGCCGATTTCATAATCGTGCGGATCGCGTGGACAGTCTCGGGCGGGACCCTCGTCAGCTGCATGCCGTAGCCTGGCGGCAAATCGTCCAACGGTGGATCGCCCTGATTCTCCCAGGTCACCACCGCCTCGGCCTCGACGGTATCGGGCAGCTCGAACTGTAAACGAACCGTCGCTTGGGGCAAGATGCGCATGTCGGTGGCGATGTAGACGCCGCGGTCCGAGAGGGAGAGAAGGTTTCCTCGGCCGCGATGGAATGCCGTCTTGATTATAACGGCGTGGTCGCCTGAGAGGTCGACCCGGGAGATGTATACCGGCATGAAAACCCGTCCACCCTCCGGCCTCACCAGCACCCCCAGCGATGCGGGTAGAGACTTGGTTCAGAAAGTTGGAGCTTCCCTAAATTATAAACATGAAAGACAAGGAATATTCCGTGATGCGGGTCACGGGTTTCCGGGCTAAACCCAGGCTTGTATGGTTCCTTACCGCGTCCGTCCGCCTCTCTAACCGCGGAAGTCGATCTCGTGGCTCGAGGGCTTCTGACGGGTGCGTCGACAAAGAAGCACTCCGCCTTCCGTCCGGTTCGGATTGCCGGTCGCCCTCTCTCCGAGACCATCATCGAAGATCGAGAAGACCGCTTTTGATCATTTCTTCCTCGACAGGAATTCGTCCACCCTCCCTGGAAGGAAGCTCGCGGCGCTGAACGCGTGGGGAAGGGCCTCCTCGAACGTCGTGAGGCGGAAGTGTCCGTTCCCGTCCGTCAGAAGCAGGCGAATCGCGGGCCGCCCCGTCTTGGCGTTGAAGCTCGAGAACTCGTAGCCGTACTGCCGGTCTCGGTAGCTCACGCGGGGCCAGGTGCCTTTCTCTCCCACTACGACGATGGCTTCGAGAAAGTAGTCCTTCTCCGTCGCCGCCTGCTGCAGAAGACCTCCGATGGGATAGCGGTAGTGAAAGGCGGCATCGTCGACTCCGGCGGCTCGGTAGACAGCGCCCGAGTAGGAGATGGCCGCGACCCCGGCGTGGTGCCCGCTCGACGTGAACAGATCGACCCCTCCTTCGCGCGCTCGCGTCGCTTCCGCGACGAGACGATCGAGAACCTCGGGTGAGAGAGGAATTTCGGATGCCGCTACCTCGAGAAATCTCTCCTCGGAGACGAGGGCGTCCCGGAAATGCCGGACGTGGACCAGGCCCGTCGAGCTCTCGCCGCAGATCGCGAGAAGCCTCTCCACGTCGAGAGTCGCCATCTGATAGTCCCGGCAGTCGCCGCAGGAGAGGCTGTCCCCGCAGCGCTCGCCGTAATAGGCGATAAAGCGGACCTTCTCCCGCGTCGCCTCCGGACCGAAGAGGCTGATGGCGTGGTTCACGAGAGCGGACTCTCCGTGAATCGCCTCCGGGACCTCGTACTCGGTGTTTCCTCCCACCACCACCTGGTCATCGATTACCGTTGCCGTCCGCACCTGGAACTTCGAGAGCGGAGGATACGTGCCCGCCTCGGCCGCGGCATCGAGGGCTCGGAAGATTTCCCGCTCGAGCTTTGGGTCCGATATCGGCTCCGCCATCTTCCAACTGGACGCCTCTCTCGTTTCGCAGGCGAGCCAGAGAAACGCCACAGCCAGGAACGCGGCTCTCATTTCAAGCTCTCCAGGATCCTCTTCTGGATCTCGCGGGCCTTCGTCATCACTGCGCTCTCGTCGAGAGTGGTCATCTTTCGGTCTCGCAGGATTACCCGGCCATCGACCACGACCGTCTTCACGTGAGCCCCCTTGATGGCGTAGACCAGGTGGGAGTAGACGTCGTACATCGGCGTGAGCTCCGGTTGCCGCACATCGATCAGGACGATGTCCGCCCGCTTTCCAACCTCGAGCGAGCCCACGAGAGCGTCGAGCCCGAGAGCCTTCGCTCCGCCTCGGGTCGCCATCCGGAAGACTTCCCTCGCCGGCATCACCGTGGGGTCGGAGCGGACGAGCTTGTGGACCTTGGCGGCGGTGTCCATCTCCTCGAACAAATCGAGGTTGTTGTTGCTCGCCGGGCCATCGGTCCCGAGACCCACCGTCACTCCGCCCGCGAGGAGGTCGGGCACGCGCGCGAGCCCCGAGGCGCCCTTCATGTTGCTCTCGGGGTTGTGAGACACCGCGACCCCGCGTTTTGCGAGAAGCTCGATATCGGTGTCGGTCAAGGTGATGGCGTGATGGAGGATCATCCCCGGCCCGAGGAGATTCCTCTCCTCGAGGAGGGTCGCCGCCGTCTCCCCGTACTTCGCTCGGACCGCCTCGTCCTCCTCCTGGGCCTCATGGGCGTGCAGCTGGAAGGGGACCTGGTAGCGGCGGGAGAGCTCCCGGGCTTTCGCCACCACCTCGAGATCGGTGGTGTAGAGCGCGTGCGGAGCGACCGAGGGGACGATGCGCGGGTGCCCCTTCCACTTGAGGATGAGGGCCTCGGTCGCCCGCAGCGCATCGTCCGGCGTCTTGAAGTCGGGCGCGGGAAACCCGATGATGGTCTGGCCGAGAACCGCGCGGAGACCCGCCTCGTCGACCGCCTTCGCGATCGACTCCTCGAAGTAGTACATGTCGATGAAGGTCGTGGTGCCGCTTCGCGCCATCTCGATCGCGGAAAGGAGCGTTCCCCAGTAGCAGAACTCCTCGTCGACGTTTCTCGCCTCGGCGGGAAAGATGAAGTCGTTCAGCCACTCCATGAGCTTCCTGTCGTCCGCGAGGCCGCGGAGGAGCGACATGGGGACATGGCCGTGGGCGTTGACCAGGCCGGGAATGACGAGCATTCCCGTGGCATCGATCGTCTCTCCCGCCTCCGGTAGAGCCGCTCCTTGCGCGAGAATCGAGACGATACGGGAGTCGTCGACGACGAGAGCTCCGTCTTCGAGGACGCGGAACTCGTCGTCCATGGTGACCATCGTGCCGCCCGCGATCCGCAGATCGGGGCGCTCCTGACTCCTCGCCAGCGTTCCCGCCAGGAGGATCGCGGCGAGCATGCTACACTCGGCTCGTTTCGCGCCCATGAGCTTCCTCCTCTTCGCTTCGTTCTCGATCGCCCTTCAGGCCGCCGCCCCTGACAAGCGGGCGACTGCCCCCAGCTTCCGCGGCGAGGGCGACGGCAGGATCGTCCTCCTCGAGGTGCCGGACAACGTATCCCTCGAGTTCTTCGTTGTCCAATGCACCCGTCCCGACGAGCCCGATGAGCCCGATGAGCCCGATAAGCCCGATAAGCCCGATGAGCCCGATGAGCCCGATAAGCCCGATAAGCCCGATAAGCCCGATAAGGAAGGAGCGGTCTTCGAAGTCTACCGCTCGGGAGCGCCCGCGAGCCCCGCGGCGGCGCGAGCGGGAGAAATCTACCGCGACGAAGAATCACGCGTCTCTTTTCGGATCGAGACCGGGACCCGGCCGTTCGCTCCCGGCGACACGTTCAGCTTCGTCACCTTCGAGGACGTATCCCGGATCGACGAGCTCCTCGAACGATGGGTCGACCAGTACGTGAAATGGATCATCTCGCGAGAGGAGCGGGCGCGGTTCGATTCCCTGGGCGATCCCGCAGAGAAGCTCGGGTTCATCGAATCTTTCTGGCGCCGCCGAGACCCCACTCCGGAAACGCCTCCAAACGAAGCCCGGGAAGAGCACGCGCAGCGGTTCGCCTACGCTCTCCAGAACTTCGGCGCGGGAACGCCGGGTTGGGCCACGGATCGAGGGAAGATCTACATCCTCCTCGGGGCGCCGAACACGATCGAGCGCAATCCCGCGGGCCGAACCGCCTTCGAGCGGCCTTCCGAGGTCTGGACGTACAACAACGCGAAAAATCCAAGGCTACCCGCGTCCATGGACATCGCCTTCGTCGATTTCACCGCGACGGGGAGATTCGAGATCGTCTCCTCTTCGAACCTCGACGTGGTCGCTCCCTTGAGGACCAACCTCGGATACGCCATGAGCGAGCTCGAAGCCATCGGGCTCATGCGCTCGGGAGGGACACTCATGGACCAGACCACCGGCCTGAGGAGCGAGATCAACCCCACCGGGCTCGCCGTCGAAACGTTCGACCTCGAGCGCGATCTCCTGGAAATCGCCAAAGTTCCCCAGCTCACGCTCGGAGGCCTCCGGGCGGTGACGGAGGCGAGCGCGCGCTTTCCGACCATCCCGGTCCTCGCGGATGCTTCCGTCTTCCACGCGGGTTCCGATTCCGCGGTGGTGCCTGTAACCCTCTCCATCCCCTACGCGCGTTTGACGCCCGAGCCTATCGAAGACCGCTATCGATACCAGGTGGACCTGGTGGTCCAGTTCCAGGTGAACGGGGTCGACAAGGCGCTCCAGGATCGAATCGAGGTGACCCTCGAGAAGGACGCCATCGAGGAGTACCGCCGGAGCGAGCTTCTTTACGATGCCTCGATCCTGCTTCCCCCCGGCGAGTACGAGCTCGTCGCCACGGTTCGCGACAACCCGAGCGGCGCCGTCGGGCAGGTGAGCACGAAGGTCTCCGTACCGACCCTCACGAGCGGAAAGCTTGCGCTCTCGAGCCTCCTTCTCGCGAGCGCCGCCGTTCAAACGCCGGCGGCCGGGGAAGCTGCGAAGGCCCCGTTCCAGTTCGGCGACGTTCGCCTGATCCCGAATCTCTCGAAGAGCTTTCTCTCGGGAGGAACGCTCACCGCGTACGTCGAAGCCTATGGGCTCGCGGGAGACGCCCGCCTTCGAGTGGACTTCTTTCTGCTCAAGGCGGGTAGGCTCTTCTCCAAGGTGGCGCCCTCGCACCACCGGCCGGGCGGTGGGGGGGAGCTGTCGGTCCGCAGCGAGATCTCGATCAAGGGCTTTCCTGTGGGAGACTACGTCCTGCGGGCTCGAGTCACCGACGAGACCACCGGCCAGGTCGCAGAACGGGAAAGCCCCTTCAGCATCCGAGCCAGGTAGCCGCGGCGCGCATCCCCCTCGAGAGTCCGACCGCTCGCCCAACGGGATCCGCACCGGCATTTCTCCCTTACCGCGCCGGCTGGCACGTCGTGCGGACGAACCTCTGCAGCTGCCGCGATTCCCTTCCGCTCCATTCCCGCCTCTAGAACGCCGGAATGACGTCGGACGCGATACTTGTGGGCCTTGCTCCGAGCGAGCACAGTTGTATTTCCACAACGCACCCACCGGCGTTTGGTCAAAGTTCCAATTCCTAATGCGGTCGATGCGCCCATGCCGAGTGCGAGGACTGCGACCGAGATCAGGCTCGAGGCACGAAACCTCCAAAGGCGACGCCGGGCGAAATGCATCGCCTCGATTTTATGCGGAATCTCTTGGTGGGAGCAGACTGAGTCCTGGATAGGAGCGGATCGCGGGATCCCGGGTGACGAGGGTGAGACTCTCCACGCGGGCCTGCGCGACCAACATCCGATCAAAAGGGTCGCGATGGAGGGGAGGCAGTTGTGATATCGCTTCGGCGTGGTCGAAGTTGATCGGAAGCGGCTCGAAGCCCAGGCGAAGCGCAGCGGCCGAAACGGGTTCCGGCGCTCGAAGACGTCCCAACGCCTCTTTGATCTTCATCTCCCAAACGGATGCGACACTCAGGTAGACCTCGTTGGCCCCGTCGCGGAGCGCGGCGCGCACGGCGGCAGTCAAACGACGGTCATCGGCGCACCACCAGAGGAAGACGTGAGTGTCAACCAGGAGCCTCACTCTCCCTTCTTGCCCTCGAAAGCGGCGAGAAGGTCTTCTGGAAGTGGCGCATCGAAATCGGGCCCGATCACCACCCGACCCTTCCACGCCCCAGGACGGCGCGGCTTCGAGGGTCTCGCAAGGGGGACCAGTCTTGCCCGGGGGACCCCCGCTTTGGCGATGACAATCTCTTCCCCGCCCGCCGCCCGTTCCACGAGTTCGGAGAGGTGCGTTTTGGCCTGATACAGGTTCACTCGTATCGCCATCTTGACCAACCTTGACCAATCATACCACGGGGCAGAGAGCCGGGGGAGCACTCCTTGTTGAAAGCGCGCGCGATTTGGATCCATACGATGACGGTGGCTGGCGGTAACCGCACTGAGGCACCTGTTCCGCGATCCAGCGAGCTGTATCGGGTGGCCGCGGTCGTCCGAAAGCCCCTCGACCTCGAAGACGGCGGTGGCGAGGGCTTCCTGTGGGACCATAATGCCCTGCGGGTTCGGCCGCCGGACACAGGAGGAGATCGCATGGCGATGAAGGTAGGTCTAGCCAAAGCACACCTGCGCGTCGCGCGTCCGACCGATGATTTGGCCGCCGTCGTCCGGTTTTACTGCGACGGGTTGGGCCTGGAGGTCCTGTTCGAGTTCCAGGATCACAACGGCTTCGACGGGGTGATGCTGGGGTGGCGGGGAATCCCACACCACCTGGAGTTCACGCGTCGTGCCGGACACAAGGCTGGACGGGCCCCGACCGAGGACAACCTCCTGGTCTTCTACCTTCCGGACAAGGAGGAGTGGAAAAGCGCTGTCGCCCGAATGGAAGCCACGGGCTATGGAGCGGTGAAGGCGTTCAACCCGTACTGGGAAATGAACGGCAAAACCTTCGAGGATCCCGACGGGTATCGGGTGGTCTTGCAGAACGCGAGCTGGCCCGCCGTCTAAACGCGGCCAGGTTATCGGGAAAGGCCGTAGACGTCGCGGGCCTCGGACTACCTGATGAACCCGTTCTCGAGGTCGCGCGAGACAGTTGCCCGGTCCCTCTCGCGGGGTCGCCGCCGATCTCGATGACTCCTTGTCTTTAGAGGAGAAAATCCATGGAACCGGCAATAGATTCAACCCAAAAGTGGTACTGGAATATGGGCGTTTACTGGATCTTTCTCAGATACCACTTTGCCGGCTAAACTACAGCGCATGGGCGAAACGGTCTTTCCGCATACCGAGCGTTCCACTGTCCGAAGGCTTCCCAAGCGGGGCTCCCACGACAAGGACGTCGTCCACGCCATCCTCGACCAGGCGATCGTCTGCCACGTCGGTCTCGCGACGGAGAACGGTCCCGTCGTGATTCCCATGGGCTACGCGCGCCGCGGCGACGAGCTCATCCTTCACGGCTCGGCGCGGAGTCGGCTCCTCGAAGAGATGTCTCAAGGGGCTCCGGTTTGCGTCACTGTGACTCTCGTCGACGGGCTCGTCCTTGCCCGCTCCACGTTCCACCACTCGATCAACTACCGCTCGGTGGTTCTCTACGGAAGGGCCGTGGGGATCGACGATCCGGTGGAGAAAGCGAAGGCGCTCGAGGCGGTGGTCGAGCATCTCGTCCCCGGAAGGAGCCGCGACGCTCGAGCTCCCGACGAAGGAGAGCTTCTGGCGACCCGTGTGGTGCGGCTTCCGATCGAGGAAGCCTCGGCGAAGATCCGCGTCGGCCCGCCGGTCGACGAGACGAGAGATCTCGACCTCGGCATCTGGGCCGGCGTTCTCCCATTCGAGAGGCGTCCCGGTGAGCCGCTCAAGGACGAGCACACTAGAGAGGGGATACCGGTTCCCGAGTACATCAAGAATTACCCGCAGGGAAGGACGTAACGAACATGACTCCACACATTCGATGCCTCAAGGACACGACGCCGACTCTCGAGAACCTCGTCGCCCTTACGACACCCGAGAAGCTTCTCTGGAAACCCGCTCCCGACCGCTGGTCCATCTGCGAGGTGCTGAACCACCTTACGGACGTCGAGAATCTGGCCGTCGGTCATCGCGCGAAGCGCGTCGTCGAAGAAGACCTTCCGCTGTTCGTCGACTACGATCGGGACGCCCGCTACGCCGCGGGGGCGTACGCCAACGACGACGGCGAGCGCGCGCTCGAGAGTTTCCGAAAGGCGCGGGAAGCATCGCTTGCCTGGCTCGATGGGATCCAACCTTCAGACTGGAAGCGCCGGGGAAAGCATCCCGCCGTGGGCGAGGTCGATTTAACCCAGCTCATGAGCCTCTGGGCGTTCCACGATCTGAGCCACGTTCGCCAGGTGACGGAGCTCGTGAAAGCGCTCTCCTTCTGGGACGGGATCGGGTCGCTTCAGGTCTACTACAGCGTTCGGCCCTGATCGCGGTGCTCGTCCGGCTCTCCGACGAAGCCCCCCTTCACCTCCAGGTGTATCGCGCCTTTCGGGAGGCGATTCTTTCGGGGAAGATCGCACCGGGGAGCCGTCTGCCTTCGAGCCGCGCCGAGGCGCGGACACTCGGCGTCTCGCGCAACGTGGTGCTCCAGGCCTATGGTCAACTCGAGGCCGAGGGCTACATCGGAGGCGCGCAAGGCTCGGGGACCTACGTCACATCAGAGATCCCCGAGGCACCGGCGCCGCCGAAGGGGGCGG
>Ga0299906_10002726_pt1 | contig 14625 bp, 12 predicted proteins | sample RVTome_14_FD_200259 | JGI IMG/M metagenome (GOLD analysis project Ga0299906, IMG submission 200259) | Soil microbial communities from uranium-contaminated site in the Upper Colorado River Basin, Wyoming, United States - RVT145D125 (version 2) ... | reverse complement strand
TGCTGTGTCAGCAGTGGATAACAGGGCAATGACGCTTGGTAGGAGCACTGCTGACACAGCAGTGGCACACCCAGCCCCGCCCAAACTGTCACGGACCCAACGCTTCCACGCTTTCGCAGGGCATTCGCGTCTACATCATGGCGTGCGCTCATCCCGTTCGCCGCCCTGGGCTTTTTCTTTCGCCGCTCCGCGGCTGAATGAGCGCATTTTACGGAAATCCGCCGGCGTGTTGGTGGGCACGGTCGCCGTGGTCGCGGAGGATTTGCATTTCTTCGGGTGTCGGTACACGCCAGTCGTCGAGCAATTGGAGATCGGCGTCGAGTTCGGCCCGGCCGTTGGGGGCCATGAGCGCGACGGCGACGGCGGGGTTGGCCAGTGCGAAGCGATACCACTCCCGGGCATGAGGCATCGAAAACCCGGGTGGATCGTCCGGCGTGGTTTCGAGCAGCGCCCCCCAGCGCAGGCAGGTGTAGGCGACCACGGGTACCTTGAACGCCTCGGTGACCGGGAAGATCTCGGTCTCGGCTCCGCGGTGGGCGGCGTTGTAGCGGATCATCAGCAAATCGCACCGGCCGCCGGCGGCGATCTGGGCGGCGAGCGGGCGCTGGTGGGAGGTCACGCCGATCATGCGCAGCTTCCCGGCTTCGCGAGCACGGAGTAAGACCTCCATCGCGCCGCCGGTCCCGAGCGCCGTCTCCCATTCCGATTTGCGTTCGGTGTAGTAAAAAGTGACCGCGTCGAGGTACTCCGTGCCGAGCGTGTGTAGATAACCGTCGAATTCGCGCTGGGCCTCGTCTGCGTCGCGGGCGTAGAACTGCGCTGCCACGAACACGCGCTCGCGCAGGTCGGGGCTGAGTTCGCCGACCGCCCGGCTCATGCCGTCTTCGTACGTGCACCAGTTGAGGTAATTGACGCCGGCGTCAATCGCGTGGCGGACGTCGGTCGGTTCGAGCGACGTGTTGCCGCGCGTGGCCAGTCCCAGCCGGCAGACCGGCGGCGTGGCGTGACCGAGTTCGACGGTGCGCGTCATGTCGCGCCTTTCCGAGGACCGCGCCGCACCACCAGGGTACCCATGGCCACCAGCAGGATGCATGCGGCAATCCATGGCCATCTCAGCGGCGGGTTGGTATCGATCTGCTTGGGTACGGTCGCGATTGCGGTGTCACGCTTGTCTCGAAGAAAAGCGGCGAGTCCTTCCAGGTCATCGGTATTGATCAAGTCGGCACCGGCGTCAGACAGCTCCCGCCACATGTCCGGCGTATCGGCGGTGGACCAGAAGCGTAGGCGTTTACCCTCGGCATGGACGCGTTGCACATAGTCAAGCAGCTTCTGACGCTGTTCGACGGGCATCGGCCCCTCGCCGTTCCAGGTGAACCCCGCCCGGCTCCAGCGGTCGCTGACCAAGGGATTGAACGCCGCCGGCATTCCGGTTCCAAGATCGGCCAGCCGACCGTCATACGCGGCGTACCGAACCGACTGACCCGCCATGTACTCGCGCGGTCGATTCCCGGAAACAATGACCGTCACCGGCCCGGGCGTCACCGTATCGTCGCGATAGACGGTGACGAGATCGGCGTAATCCGTTTCGAGCATGGCGTGCAGCGCTTGGTACGTGGGTAGGGCGTCGGACTTGATGTCGACGAGCAGGGTGATGCCTGTACCGTCGTCGTAGATCCCCCCGGGCGACCGCTCGGCACGTTCGGCCAGCGGGTCGAGATAGAGGTTGCGCAGCGTGCGCGACGCATCGAGCTTGTTGCGATCGTGCGCGACCCAAAGATCGCCTTGCACGAGATACACGTCCGCCTCGATGCCGCGGAACCCGTGCGAAAGGGCGTCGAGCAGCGGACGGTCGTGTAAGTAGTCGTTGTGCGCGTGGGCCTGTGGTAGCGGCTGAACCGTGTTTGCGGAAACCAGAAACACCGCTACGGGCATGACGCTCATTTCAGATTGCCCTTGCGGTGATCGACGACCGAGTTCTCCATGATGTTGTCCTTGATCACGATGGGTTTGTTCTCGTCGGTTTTGTCGTCGACCACGACCACGACGTTCTCGAACAGATTGCCGGTGACGACGGTGTTGCCGCCGGTGATGGTCAGCGGCAGACGCTCGTCGGGATTCGGGGTGTGAATGTTGTTGCCGGTGACCGCCGCGCCGGTCCCGCGGATGTCCATGGCGTTACGGCAGACTCCGCCCGCGTCGACGGTGAGTACGTTGTCGGCGATGACGTGCCGGCGGGACGCGGCCCAGGAGCGGAAGCCGATGTCCAGATCGCCGCCTTTTTTCACGTGCACGATGTTGTTGGCCATGACGATGGAATGGCCGCGGTCGGTGCCGATCGCGACGTGGGTCCGGCCGGTGATCTCGACGTAGTTGCCGCGAATCTCGCCCGGGCCGGTGAGGATCTCCACCGCGTCGGAGTGGGCGTTGCCGAGCACGTTGTCGACGACGCGCATGTTGATCCCCTCGAGCATGATGCCGAGTCGCCACGAATCGTGCACGTGGCAGTTGCGGATGGTGATGTCGTGGTTCGTCTCGCCGCCCGGCCCGCCGGGGACGCGGTAATAGGCCTTGATGCCGCAGAACTCGAAGCGATCGTGCGAGACGTTCGGGTCGCCCCGGCCCTTGTCGTTTTCGTCGCGGTTGGCGTCGACCCAGAGGTCGCGGATGGTGATGTGGCCGACGCCCGAGCCGATGATGCGGATGACGTTGGTGTCCTGTCCGGCGGCTTGGACGAGTCGCGTGCTCGTTCCCCGGCCCGCCAACACCACGTGACTGCGTTCGATGAGCACGCCGCCGAGCTTGCCGGGTACCTTGCGGATGTCGTAGGTGCCCTCGGCGAGGCGCACCGTGCCGCCGACCGCGGGTAGCGCACGAACCGCGGCGTTGATCTCCTCTTGGTCGCCGACGCCGTCCCCCACGAACTTCGCCGCGGCCTTCGATTCGGGCGACGAGTTTTTGGCGGCGACGACGATGGTCTCGGCGTGTATGCGCGATGCGATCAGAGTAAGCAGTAATAGCATCGCGACGAAAACGCGCGATCCGTTCGTGTTGATCATGTGGTTTCGCATGTTCGGAACAGTGTAAACGAAACCGGGGCGTTGCTTCACGTATATGAACATAGCCGCCGACCTCGCGGGAAAGGATTCCCGCATGAGTGGGTGCGAGAAGGGATGCTCGCACCAGCGTTATCTTTGCGGCGGGCGTTGCTGGTGATGATCGGTTTCGCGTTGAAACGCGTGGGCGATGCGCAGCAGCCGGTCCTCGGCGAACGGTGGGGCGAGCAGTTGCAGCCCGACCGGCAAACCCGCGGGGGTCAGTCCGCAGGGGATCGAGATGCCGGGAATGCCGGCCAGGTTGGCCGAGACGGTGTAGATATCGGCCAGATACAGCGACAGCGGGTCGTTCATCTTCTCGCCGATGGCGAACGCCGGGGTCGGCGACGCGGGGCCGGCGATCACGTCGACTTGCTCGAAAGCCATCTCGAAATCACCGCGAATCAGCGTCCGCACCTTGAGCGCCTTGAGGTAATACGCATCGTAATAGCCCGACGAGAGAGCATAGGTCCCGAGCATGATCCGCCGCTTGACTTCGTCGCCGAACCCTTCGGCTCGTGACGCGGCGTACATGTCGATGAAATTGACGGGATCTTTCGTACGATGCCCGTAATGCACCCCGTCGTATCGAGCGAGATTGCTCGACGCCTCGGCGGTGGCGACGAGATAATACGTGGCGATGGCGTACTCGGTGTGCGGCAGGTGCACTTCGACGATCTCGGCCCCGCGCGACTTGTAGACGTCGATCGCCTCGGTCACGCGGGTGCGCACCGCGTCATCGAGACCTTCCCCGAAGTACTCCGCGGCGAATCCGATTTTCAACCCGTCGAGCGGCGCGTCGAGCGCGGCGAGGTAATCGGGTACCGGCCGATCGACGCTGGTGGCGTCGCGGGGGTCCTTGCCGGCGATCACGCCGAGGAGCAGGGCGGCGTCGGCGACGGAGTGGGTGATCGGGCCGATCTGATCGAGCGAGCTGCCGAACGCGACGAGTCCGTAGCGCGAGACCCGTCCGTAGGTCGGCTTGAGTCCGACGACGCCGCAGAACGACGCGGGCTGTCGAATCGATCCGCCGGTGTCGGACCCGAGCGATGCGGGGACCATACCCGCCGCCACCGCCGCCGCCGAACCGCCGGACGACCCGCCCGGCACGTGGTCGAGGTGCCACGGGTTGCGCGTGGGTCGATAGCCGCTGTTCTCCGTGGACGAGCCCATCGCGAATTCGTCCATGTTGGTCTTGCCGAGGATCACCGCCCCGGCATCCAGAAGTTGCGTGATCACGTGGGCATCGTAGGGCGCGGCAAAGTCGGCCAGGATGCGCGATGCGCAGCGGGTGAGACCGGCGGTCGTACATAAGTTGTCCTTGACGGCGATGGGTACGCCGGCCAGCGGTCCGACGGATTCGCCGGCGTCGAGGCGTTGGTCGATTTGAACGGCCCGTGCGAGGGCGGCGTCGACGTCGGTGCCGAGAAAGGCTCCGATGCGTTCATCGTCGGCGGTGATACGATCGGCGCATTGCTGCACGAGATCGCGCGAACGAAGTCGGCGCGTCGCGATGAGATCTCGAAGTTCTACAACGGAGTGTGGCTGGTCATTCATGGTGAAGTTGCCGAAGCGCTCGGGCGGTTGTGCCATCGGATCATGGTGAGCAGCATGCCACCGTCGGTCGGACGATCATACCGCACGTCGTCCATGACGGATTGGATGATGTGCACCCCGAGTCCGCCCGGTCGAACTTCTTCCAGGTCCCGCGATCGAATCGTCGCAGGATCGACCTGTCGGCCGAAGTCGCGCACGGTGATTTCGAGGCCGAGTCCCGCCTCACCGTGAACGCGGAAAAAACCCAGGTCGATGGGTTGGTCTTCCTTCCCCTCGTAGCCGTGGTTGATGACGTTCGCCAGCGCCTCGTCCACCACCAGGGCGATTTGTCCGACTGTTTCCTCGTCAAAACCCTCATCGGCCGTGATGCGACGGACTTGGGCGCGGACTTCGGCCAGGGCCGCGCAGTTCGAGCGAGTGGACAGTTCGCAGATGGTGGTTCTCTCACTCACGGCTGTCGGTCCGAGTTCGTGGATTGTACCTCCGTCTCAGTGTCGCTAGGGGTAGCGCCGTCGCTGTTACTTAAGGAATGTCGCCAGCGCGCGACGGCCCGTCCGCGACGTGCGGCGGGGTGGTAGTAGCGATAGCCGTGGTCTTCTTCGGTGATACGGCGTAAGGCTTGAATGGCGTAGAATCGCACGGCTTCGTCTTCGTCTTCGAGCCGGTCCACGAGTAGCGGCACCGCGGACGCGTCGCGACGGTCGGCGGTGTCGCGGATCGCCTGAATGCGTGTGGCCGGATCGGGCGAATCGAGCGCAACCGAGTATTCCGGACCGATACGACAACCGGCTCCGTTGATCACGAGCAGCAGCATCGGGCCGCCGGCGAAAAGCCGGTGCCGATGTCCGACGGCGGATGGGCCGATTCTCCTGCCGATACGGTTCACGATGGGTCCTTACCCCGCGTCGAGGTGGCGTTGTTCCCCGACTGTGCGGGATTATAGGTGGCACGGGGACTGATTCAAGCCTTTGGTCGCAGCCGTCGGCTTGCTATGATGACGCGATGGCGTCGCGGATGGGTTGGATAGGGATGTGGGCCGGTTTGCTGCCGGGCTGTAGCGCTCCGCAGGACCGGATTGCATCGTCGCCGGGCGCGCGGACGGCGGTGTTGCCGATCCTTCGTGACTATCAGGGCGATCATCCCCGGCTGGCGCGATCGTTTGCGATGGTGATCCGGGATCAAGCGACCTACCACCAGCTCCCGCTCGCCGAGGTCGAGGTCGATTTTGGCCGGGAGATGTTGCTGGTGGTGGCGACGGGCGGGATTCGTCTGACCGACTCGGTGTCGCGCATCACCGGCGTCCGCCGCACCGGCAGTGTCCTGGTGGCCGATGTGGTCCAGGTCCGTCGATCCGACGGGGAAAGTCGCGACGGGCCGAGACGGGCGGGAACGTATCATATGGTCGTGGTGCCGTTCAGCGATCTGAACGTGGTGGGATTCGACACCCAGGTGACACCCGGCCTGTTTGACGCCAGGTGATCATGGCCCCAGGTGATCATGGCCCCAGGTGATCATGGCCTCTGTGCACAACGTACGTTCCGCGAGTACGCATGAGCTTCGCGACTGTGTCCGCCTGGCGCTGGCTCGGCCGGAAATGTCGCCGCGCGACCTGGACATCCACGTCGACGCGTTCCTTACCCACGTCAAGCGGCAGCAACTCCGGCCCGAATACCAGCTCGTGGTCGATAACGGCGGGCACAGGGTGACCGCGTGCGTCTGTATCGACGCGCCCGGCCGATCCGCCATGGTCTTCCCCCCTTCCGTACAGGCGAACAAAGCCCTGACGTCCTGCGCCGGCGACATGCTGCGCAAACTGGTCAGCCGCCTGCGCCGCGACGGGGTCCGTTTGCTGCAATGTCTGCTCTGGCCGAAGGTTGCCGAAGACGAGACGCTGCTCGCCGAGGTCGGCTTCGAGTACTTGACCGAGCTGATTTACCTCGACCGGCGCATCCTGATGCGTCAGCGCGCGTCGGCGACCGGACTGCCCCTGACGTGGTGCACGTACGACGCCCAGTCGCACGACCTGTTTCTCGAAACGATCCGGGCGACCTACGGCCAGAGCCTCGATTGTCCCCGTCTCAACGGCTTGCGCGACATGTCGGATGTCCTCGCCGGCCACAAGGCGACCGGTCAGTTTGACGCGTCGGACTGGTCGCTGGCGTTGTTGCGCGGCGAGCCGGCGGGCGTGCTGCTGTTGTCGCGGGTGTCGCAGCGTAGAGCGATGGAAGTCGTCTACATGGGCGTCGTGCCCGAGGCTCGCGGACAGGGCGTGGCGACCGCGTTGCTGCAACGTGCCCTGGCTCGATCGCGCGAGCGACGTGTCGCGCGGTTGATCCTCGCCGTGGATGCGAACAACCTGCCTGCCATGACGTTATACGATCGGTTCGGGTTCTTCGAGACGGCGCGGCGACGTGCTTGGATTTATCCGTTGTGATAGCCATCACGCATGCAGGTTTTGGTTTTCCCTAACCGTGCAGGCTTTTCCACGGGTTATCCACATTTCGATCGCGCAGATGTGATCAACCGACAATTGCATTTTTTTTCTGTGGCGCAAGTAGTTGTCGCAGTTTAAGTCGCGCGGCTGTGCATAAGATCGCGCACGAAAATGTTGTTGACGCATCTGTCCGACAGCGATACGATCCCGCCTGTTCCGGCATGGGCCGTGGAAAGAGGGACACGACAGCATCCCACCTCTTTCGGGCACCGGTCTTTCATGTGTCGGTTTTTCGCGTGTCGCTTTTTCGCATGTCGGGATAGCCGGCATCGGACGGCACCGGCCAGCAACCATGGAACGGTCCAATTAAAAAAGTCGTACAGGCCCCCTAGGTCGAGGAGGGTCCCGTGGACAGTTCGGGCTCAGAGTCTGTCTCTGCAATCCAATCGCTGATCGCCGAGAAGGTCGGTCCTCAGCGTTACAAAGTATGGTTCAAGAATTCGACTCGGCTCTCGTTGACCAAAGGTTTTCTCAAGGTCGACGTGCCGAACTTGTTCGTGGGCAGTTGGATCGAGGATCACTTTACCGACTCGATCAACGCGGCGGCACGCGAGGTCATCGGGCACGACGTGCACGTGACCTACGCGGTCGATCCGGAACTCTCGGGCACCCTGCGCAAACGACAGTTCGACTCGCAGGCGGAGTTCATCGCCACGAACCCCGAACGGCAAGCACGCGAACGCAGACGCGCTACCGTGCAGCGCAATCGGGCCGCCAACAATGGGCATAGTACTGTGAACAACGGGGCAGGTTACGGGGCTGGGACGAATGGCGCCGGTCATCGGGCTGGGCCCGCGCGTCGGAACCGGGACGGGTCGGATTGGCCGGACCCGGTGCAGGATCGACCGTTGCGTGGACGCCTCGACGAGTTCGTGGTCGGCCCGTCGAACCGCATCGCCTACAGTGCGTCAGTCAGCGTGGCGGAGGCACCGGCTACGAACTACAATCCGTTGTTCGTGCACGGTGGCTGCGGCCTGGGCAAGACCCACCTGCTCCAGGGCGTTTGCAACGCGGTCCGGCAACGGCATCCCGCTTCGGTCGTCCGCTATTTGTCGGGCGAAGAGTTCACCAACCAGTACATCTACGCAATGAAGAATCGCTGCCTCGAGGCGTTCCGGCAGGACTTTCGGCACCTCGACGTGCTGGTGATCGACGACATCCACTTTCTGGCCAACAAGAAGGCGACGCAGGAAGAATTTCTGCACACCTTCAACGCGATCGACGGATACGGCAAGCAGGTGGTGATGGCCTCGGACGCCCATCCCAAGCTGATCGGCCAGCTCTCCGAGAAACTGGTCACGCGGTTCCTTTCGGGCATGGTGGTGCGGATTGATCCGCCGGACCTGGAGATGCGATGCGAGATCCTGCGCCGGCGGGCGACGATGATCAAACACGCGGTGCTCGAATCGGTCATCCGCTACATCGCCGAGAATCTCGAGACCAACGCCCGCGAGTTGGAAGGGGCGCTGCTCAAACTGGTCGCCTACAGCTCGGTCAGCGGCGAGCCGATCACCGTCGGTATTGCCAAGCAGGCGCTCGAGGACCATCTGCTCCGCACCGCGCCGATCATCCGGTTGTCGGACATCGAGACCGCGGCGTCGACCTATTTCGGGCTCACGCCGGCCGACCTGCACAGTTCTCGCAAGACCCGGACGATCGCCCTGGCCCGAAGCATCGTGATGTTCCTGGCTCGAAAACACACGCCCATGAGCTTTCCCGAGATCGGACGGTTCCTGGGCAACAAGAACCATTCGACTGTGATACTGGCGTGCAGAAAGATTCAACGGTTGCTCGATGCGGATGGAACCGTCTTGTGGGTCAACGCGGCCGGCAAGGAAGAGCTGCGCATCGTGACCCTGCTCGGATTGCTTGAAGAGCAACTGGGGAAGTCTGCACGCTCGGCGCCGCCTTGACTGCGATGGAACGTTGAAGGGGTTCGCGCACGGCGGAGGCGCTCACAAGCGCCTCCGCCGTTTTTCTATGCACACGGTACGTTGACCGATGATAGAACGGGCGGAATAATGCCATCGGAACCCGACCGTAGGCTTCGGCTGTGTCCAGGGCGGTTGTGCCTGACGCGATCACGGACGATCGGTCGTGAGAATCCTGCCGTCGCGTTCCGATGAACGGATTCGGTAGAACCGTCCGAATCGTTTGATGGAGTGCCTCGGTACCGTGTCTAAGCCTTCACTGAATGCCGCTTCACTCCGTCGGTACTTTGTGCGCTGCGGTTACACGGGGCCGCGGCTTGCGCAAGATTACCCGTTTGATGACCAGATCGCGCGTCTCGTAGGGTTCTTCGACAAGCCGTGGGATGCCCGATCAGCGTGCGTGGCCGCGGTAGACGCCAACGGCGACAGCCGGCAGGCCGCACAACAGTGCCTCACCCTGGGCGCCCCGACGGTGTTCGTCTGCGACCACGATGCGATTGATTGCTGGAAGCTCGCGTCTCAGGGGCCGGCCGAGGCGAAGCAGATCAAATCGCAAGACGTCGAGGGATTCTTCCGAACCCACAAGAACGACCTTTCTCCCGAGTCGATCTACCACGCGAAACGAGGGGACCGAGGCCCGGCGGCTCGACAACTGTGGTTCGTCGACATTGGGCTGATGCCCGCGTTGGAGCGACGGGCCGGCGAGACGCTCCACCGACTCGTTGAGGGGGCGATCCAGGATCTGTCATCCGAACTCAAGGGACAGCTTCGCGGGCACAAGGCGTACGTTGACCTGTACAAGACCGTGTTCTGGCTGCTCGCGGCCAAGCTGCTGCATGAGAAACGTGTCGAGAACTTCAAACGGATCGACCTGACGAACGTCGACGAGGTCTTCAAGCGGGTTGGTAACCATTACGCGGACATGGAAGACCTGCCGCCGGGTGGCCAGCAATGGCGACCGGCGATCGATGCCGTCGCGCGGAACGTCGCGCAATGGGGCTTTCTTGGGAATGTTTCCACCGAGGCGCTGGGGCATCTTTACGAGTCGGCTCTCATCGACAAACGGCCAAAAGGACCCGTCGGCAAGAAGCAACGCAAGGGGAGAGACATCCGTAAGGAATTGGGCATTCACAGCACGCCGCCGGTGCTGGTGAATCACATGCTCGCCCAGCTTTGGCCGCTCATCGAGCATATCGCCCCGAAGGACCGCCGAGTTTTCGAGCCCGCATGCGGACACGGGGCGTTCCTCGTCGCGGCGCTCCGTTGGCTCCGAGAGCATTCGGCGCTGGAGGACGGCATCAAACGGCACCGTTACCTGAGCGAGCGATTGTACGGCGTCGAGCGCGACCCCTTCGCGTGCGAATTGGCGAAGCTCTCGTTGACGCTCGCCGACGTGCCTTACGGTAACTCGTGGCAGATCGACGCCAAAGATATGTTCGAGGCCAATGTTCTACGAAAAGCCGCCGCCAAGCACACGGTGATTCTCGCGAACCCGCCGTACGAAGCGTTTCGCCCCGCAGACATCGATTGGTACCAAGCGTCCGGTGAGCCCGTGACCGCCCTCACGAAGGCGGTCGAGATGCTCAAGCGGACACTTCCGAATCTACCGCCGGGGGGTGTGTTCGGCATCGTGATGCCGCAAGGCGCGTTGCATGACAGAGAATCCGAACCGGTTCGCGAGTTCCTGCTGAATCATTGCGAGCTATCCGAGGTGTCGCTTTTTGCCGACAACCTCTTCGAGGAGGCAGATCACGAGACGGCGATTCTGCTCGGGCGGCGTAAGAATGCTCGAACAACGCCGGGCAAGCTCTGGTACCGGCGCGTGCGCGAACCGGAAATGGCCGCATTCAAGGAGAGGTTGGTGTTCTCGTCGGAGCGCCAGGTGAGCCCGGCGCGGTTTGAGCGGTCAACGAACGAGAGCTTGTTATTGCCGGACCTCGAGGAGGTCTGGAATCACCTTAAAGGGATGGCACTCTTGGGCTCCCGTGTGAGGATTGAGCAGGGATTCCAGTTCAAAGGGGAGGAAGAACGTGCGGGGCGTGAAGTCTACTCCTTGACTCGACGCAAGGAATGGATTCGAGGGGTCATACGGGTTGAGCCGGATTACGGAATCTGGGAACTTCCCCGTGCCTATTGGGTGGACATCGCGGATAAGAACATTCGGCGGCCTGGTGCGATTACGACGCTCGGGGTTCCACAGGTCATCCTCAACTATGCACCAGTCGCACGAGCTCCCTGGCGGCTCAAGGCAGTCTTCGACGAGGAAGGGTTGGCATTGACCAGTCGTTTTCTGGCATTTCGCCCCAAAAAGGAACCCCTCCCGCTCCGCGTTCTCTGGGCAATTATGAATTCCCCGGTAGCGAACGCGTATGCTTACTGTTTCTCCGACAAACGTCAAACACATGTCAGGGAATGGCGACGTTTTCCGTTGCCGCCGCTCACGCAGATGCGAACTAACGCGATCCTTGCCGCCGCGGAGGTGTACTTGCGTACGGTCCAGCCGACCGAGAAATATACATTGGGAGATCCGGATGACGCGGCGGTTCGACAGGCGTTGCTACACATGGACGCGGAAGTACTCCGGCTGTATGACCTGCCACCGCGTCTCGAGCGGCAGTTGCTCGATCTCTTCAACGGCGTCGAGCGCAAGGGCGTAGGCTGCGCTTTTCGTAGTTACTTCCCGCTCGATTTCCGTCCTTGCATTCCGCTTCATGAGTACCTGTCAGACGAATACCGACGTTCTACGGCTGGCGAGATTCGACATAGACTTACACCGGTCCAATCGGAGGCGGCCATTGCGGCCCTGGACGCCGCGGAAGCGGCGGCTGGAGGCTAGCTGGTGGACGGGTATTTGCTTGATACCAACGTGCTGATCCCACTCGTCAGACCGAAACACAAGCATACGGAGATCGTAAAGCGATGGCTCGAACGGGTTCCCGGTGATGCGCCGATTTTCCTTTCCGTGGCGGCAATCGCCGAGCTATTCGTTGGCCCGATGTTCGGTGGCGGTGACGTTGAAGAAGTACGGCGAGAAATCGAAGCGGTGATCAAATCCAATGGATTCAGCGTACTTGCGATTGACCGGCATGTGGCGGCAGAATACGGCAACCTCAAAGCACGCCTGATGCTGAAATATGATCGTAAAGGCAAACCGAAGCCTGCGAAGTGGCCCGAAAATTGGGAACTCCCTGAACGCGGGTCGAAGCTCGGCATTGATGAGCTTGATCTGCTGATGATAGCCCAGGCACTCCAGCGTAGGCTGATGTTGGTGACGAACGATGAAATGCGGCGCATCCGTGAGGGGCTCGATGGCGTTGCACCGGAACTGGAGATCGAGAATAGGATGGTACCGGTATAACCATAGGGTGTTCGTGTTCCGGCGACTGACCTCGTCATCGCACAGAAGGAGACGAATCGCATGAGCTTGATGATGGGGGTATCGGGGGTACGGGGGCTGATTGGCGGGGCGATGACGCCCGAGCTGGCGTGTGAGTTGGGGTGCGCATTCGGGACGTCGCTTGGCGGCGGCGCCGTCGTGGTCGGTCGCGACTCCCGGCCATCGGGTCCCATGGTCCAGCAGGCGTACGTGGCCGGCCTTGTCTCGACCGGATGCGACGTGGTCGAGCTCGGCGTGGTCTCCACCCCCGGGACGGCGATGATGGTTCGCCGGCTCGAGGCGGCGGGCGGCACGGTCATCACCGCCAGCCACAACCCCATCGAATGGAACGGCATCAAGTTCCTCACCCCCGACGGACTCGCACCGCCGCCGCCCCAGGCCGAAGCGCTCTACGCTCGTTGGCGCGAACGAGCGTTCACCCGGGTCGAGGTTCATCAACTCGGCACGCAAACGCAGGATAATTCGACCCACGATCAACACGTCAACGCCGTGCTCGACGTTGTCAACACCCAAGCGATCGCGGCCAAGCGCTTCAAGGTCGTACTGGATAGCGTCAACGGAGCCGGCGGGACCGGCGGACGAAGGCTGCTCGAAGCGCTCGGTTGCGAGATCGTGCACATCAACGCCGAGCCGACCGGCCGATTCGCGCATCGACCCGAACCGTTGGCCGAAAATCTCACGCAACTCTGCGACGCGGTGCGTGAACATCGCGCCGTCGTCGGGTTCGCGCAGGACCCCGACGCCGACCGACTTGCGCTGGTCGACGAGAAGGGGCGTTACATCGGCGAGGAATATACGCTCGCCCTCGTGGCCAAGCAGATGTTCGCGGTGAAGCCGGGACCGGCGGCGGCGAACCTGTCGACCTCGCGCATGATCGACGATCTGGCCGCCGCGGCAGGCTGCGTCGTTTACCGGTCTCCGGTGGGCGAAGCCAACGTCGTCGAGGCCATGCGCGCGCACGGGTGCGTCGTCGGCGGTGAGGGCAACGGCGGGGTGATCGATCCCCGCGTCGTCCCGGTGCGGGACAGTTTCTCGGCCATGGCGCTCGTTTTGGAGTTGCTCGCCCGCACCGACCGGACGCTCAGCGGCGTGGTCGATGAAATCCCCCGCTATGCGATGGTCAAGGAGAAGTTCGAGGTGGATCGCGCCCGGATCGACCGGGTGTTGGCCGCGGTGCGCGACACCTTCGCCGGTGAACGGATTGACGACGCCGACGGGATTCGCATCGATTTCGACGCGGGGTGGGTCCACGTGCGTCCGTCCAATACCGAGCCGATCATCCGCATCATCGGCGAAGGTCGGGACGCTGACGCGGCGATGGCGTTGATCGGTCGTATCCGGGCGGTTACCGATCCTTTGCTGGCTTGATGGGGATTTCGCGATCGATGCCGGCCATCACTTTCTCGATCGTGACGCCGTCGAAGAGAATCACGGTGACATTGTGACCCAGCGGTCGCCACAGGGTTGGATCGGTCGGTCCGAACAGGGCGATCGTCGGCGTGCCGACCGCGGCGGCGAGATGGGTCATGCCCGTGTCGTTGCCGACGTACAGGTCCGCGGCGGCGATTCGTGCGGCGGCTTCATGCAACGATAGATTCGCAAGCACGGTCGCATGACTGCTTAAGGCTTCGGTGATCGCCTCGCCGTGCCGATCCATCTCGACCGGGCCGATCAGGAAGTAGGGACGTATCTGGTTCTGCCGGAGCTTGTCGGCCAGTTGGGCGAATCGCTCGATCGGCCAGCATTTCTCTTTCCCGCCGCTGCCGGGATGAAGCAGCGCGACCCGGCCGGGTTGCTTTTCCTGATCCGACCTCAACACGATGCGCGGGAGGGTGTCGACGGGCAGTTTCAAGCCGGCCGCGGCGAGGTCATCGAGCCATTGTTGCGAAACGTGACCTTGCAGCGTGTCGCGGGGTACGGTGCTGATCGATTCAATGCGCCCGGGCAAGTGATGCCTGAATCGACGAGAAATCGGCGCGTCGGCGTCGGCCAGGCAGTTCACGATCAGATCGAACCGCGACAGTTCCGCGATACACGACGCATCCGGCTCGCTCGTTTCGTGAAACATCGTGTGCAGACCCGTCCCATCGAACGAACGGAACGCGTCCACGTCGCACACCGCGTCACCTAGGGATGAAAGATCGACGCGGGCAT
>Ga0299906_10002724_pt1 | contig 14626 bp, 10 predicted proteins | sample RVTome_14_FD_200259 | JGI IMG/M metagenome (GOLD analysis project Ga0299906, IMG submission 200259) | Soil microbial communities from uranium-contaminated site in the Upper Colorado River Basin, Wyoming, United States - RVT145D125 (version 2) ... | reverse complement strand
AGCACGACAACCACGACGACCTACGGCACGCTGCAGGAGCAGCTGCGCGCCCAGGTCGGCGATCGTGTCTTCTTCGAATTCGACCGCTATGACCTGCGGCCCGATGCGCAGGCGACGGTGCAGGCGCTGTCCGCATGGCTGAACGCCAACCCGCAAGTCACGCTCACCATCGAGGGCCACGCCGACGAGCGCGGTACCCGCGACTACAACCTGGCGCTGGGCGAGCGCCGTGCGAACTCCGTACGGCAATACCTGACCTCGCTCGGCGCGAACTCGAACCGACTGGCCGTCATCTCCTACGGCGAGGAGCGGCCGGAAGCGCTGGGCTCCGACGAAGCTTCCTGGGCGCGCAACCGCCGCGCCGTCTTCGTCGTCAACTGAGCGGCTCCTCTGGACGCAGACGAGGGCCCGCGCCGCCCGACGGCCGGGCCCTCGGCATTTGGCGGGCAGGGCAAGCGCCCCCGGCCCGCTTTGCCCGCCCCGGGTGGCGCGCGCCATATTTGCGTCACGATAGCAGCCCATCTCTGCAGAGGTGCGACGAGGCGGCGGCGAGAGCGCGGTGCAGCAGAGATTGATGGGAGGGCCTGTGCGATGAGTCCGAGATCTCTAGCCCGCCTGGCGGGTGCGACGCTCCTTCTCGGGCTGGCATTCGCGACGGTGCCGGCCGTGGCCGACAGCGTCTCGGTGCTGACCGACCGGGTCGACCGCCTGACCCGCGATCTCGCCGACCTCCGCAACCAGTTCTATCTCGCGCAGTCCAACAGCGGCGGCGGCAGCCCGCAGACCATCGCGCCCGGACAGGCCGGCTCGATCGAGACCCGCCTGGCCGCCTTCGAGCAGGAACTGCGCAACCTGACCGGCATGGTCGAGCGCCTCAACCATGAACAGGCGCAGCTCAATGGCCGCCTCGATCGCATGCAGGCCGATCTCGAGTATCGCCTGACCACGCTCGAGGGCGGCACGCCGCAAGCCGGTGTCGGCGCTGGCAGCAGCAGTGCTGGCGCCGCCGCGGCAACGACGCAGTCGGCCTCGGTCGCCACCACCAGCACGGATGTCGCCAGCGCAACGCAGGGCGACGTAAAGACACTCGGCACCGTGGCGCAAAGCGATGTCGCCGCCGTGCAGCCCGGCACGGCGCAGCCGCAGCCGGTGGCCCCGCAGGTTGCCGCGCCAGCCGCGGTCGCCACCGCGCCAGCCGCACTGCCGGCCGGCACGCCGCAGCAGCAGTACGACTATGCCTTCGGCCTGCTCCGGCAGGCGAACTACGATGCCGCGGAGCAGGCGCTGGCCGCCTTCATCCAGCAGAACCCCGGCGATCCGCTGGCCGCCAATGCGAAGTACTGGCTGGGCGAGACCTACTACGTGCGCGGCAACTACAACGAGGCCGCGCGTGCCTTCGGCGTTTCCTACCAGGAGCACCCGCAGGGCCCGAAGGCGACCGACAGCCTGCTGAAGCTCGGGCTCTCGCTGAGCCTGCTCGGCCGCAATGCCGATGCCTGCGCCGTGTTCGTGGAACTGGAAGGCCGCTATCCCGATGCCGCCGCCAACGTGCTGCAGCGCGCCAAGCAGGAGCGCGGCCGGCTCGGTTGCTAGCCGGTGCCGGCGCCGCCGATCGAGGCAGCGGAGTTCCGCGCACGCGTCGAGCGCCTGGGTCCCTGGCCCGACCGCCCGGGCCTGGCTGTCGCGCTCTCGGGCGGCCGCGACAGCACCGCCCTCACCCTCCTGTTGCACGCCTGGCTGGAAGAGCGCCGCGGCCGCCTGCTGGCGCTAACCGTCGACCACGGACTGCGGCCGGGCTCGGCCGAAGAGGCCGCATGGGCGGCGGCCTTCTGTGCGAGCCGCGGCATCGCCCATCGGACGCTGCGCTGGCGACCGGACAGCCCTCTCCCGGCCGGCGCTCCGGTGCAGGCCGCGGCGCGCGCGGCGCGCTACCGGCTTTTGCAGGAGGCCTGCCGCCAGGAGGGCCTCGTCGCGCTCTGCACGGCGCACCAGGCCGACGATCAGCAGGAAACCCTGCTGCTCCGCTTGGTGGCGGGCAGCGGGTTGCTCGGCCTGGCGGCCATGAGCACGCGGCGGCGCCTCGACGACGTGGTGCTGCTGCGCCCGCTGCTGGGCATCCCGCGCGCCCGCCTGGAGGCGACGCTGCGCGGGCTCGGCCAGCCCTGGCTGGATGATCCCTCCAATGAGGAGCCGCGGCACCGCCGTGTCGCCCTGCGGCAGGCGGCGCCGCGCCTGGCGGCCGCCGGGCTGACCGCCGGGCGCCTGGCCCTGGCCGCGGAGCTCTTCGGCCGCTTGCGGCTTGCCGTGGAGCGCGCGGCCGCCGACGTCCTGGCCGAGGCCGTGGCCTGGCACCCGGCCGGCTTCGCGCGGCTGGCGGGCCCGTCCCTGCTCGCGGCGCCCCGCCCCGTGGCGCGCCTGGCCCTGGCCGAAATCCTGCGGGCGATCGGTTCGAGAACGCCCGGCCCCGGCGAGCAGGCGCTTGACCGGGCGCTCGATCGTCTGGGTGCCGAGCCGAGCCGCGGCTTCACCCTGGCCGGGGCACGGCTCTGGCCCCGCCGCGGCGAGTGGCTGGCATTGCCGGAGCCTCGCGGCCTGCCTGGGCTCGTCCTGGAGCCCGGCGGACGCTGCCGCTGGGGCTGTTTTGCCGTGGCCGTCGCGCCGGCCGCACCCGCAGGCCTGCGGCTGGAGCGCCTGGGCCAGCGGGTCTGGTCAAGGCTGGCCGCCGAGCTCGGCCCCGCGCCGCTGCCTGGGCCGGTGCTCTGGGCCCAGCCGACGCTCTGGGACAGCGAGGGCCTGCTGGCACTGCCCACCTTGGGTTGGGGCAGGGCCGTTGAACCCGCGCCGGCGCGGGTTCGTTTCATTCCTGAAGCGCCGGCGGGCGGCTTCGGCTTTACAGTTGCTTAAGACGAAAGGCACATTATCTAACGGCCTGTAGTCCAGTGAACCGCCTGCCATCCCGGCAAGACGGGCTGCATAGGGACGATCCCGCACGTGAACATCGGTCGCAACGCGCTCCTGTGGGTCCTGGTCGGACTCCTGGTGTTGATGCTTTTCAACATCTTCCAGGGCAGTGCCACCCGCGGGCCGCAGCAGCAGCTCACCTTCTCCCAGTTCATCGATCGGGTCGACAACGGCCAGGTCCGCGACGTCTCGATCCAGGGCCAGAACGTGCTGGGCACCACGACCGAGGGCCAGACCTTCCAGACCTATGCGCCGGCGAACTTCGACCTGACCCAGCACCTGATCGAGCGCGGCGTGGCCGTGACCGTGGTGCCGCCGGAGGAGCCCAACGTCTTCCTCAGCCTGCTCGGCTCCTTCGGGCCGATGATTCTGCTGATCTTCGTATGGATCTACTTCATGCGGCAGATGCAGTCGGGCGGCGGCAAGGCCATGGGCTTCGGCAAGTCCCGCGCGCGGCTGCTGACCGAGAAGCAGGGCCGCGTCACCTTCGACGACGTCGCCGGCATCGACGAGGCCAAGCAGGAGCTGGAGGAGCTGGTCGAGTTCCTGCGCGACCCGCAGAAGTTCCAGCGCCTCGGCGGCAAGATTCCCAAGGGCTGCCTGCTGGTCGGTCCGCCCGGCACCGGCAAGACGCTGCTGGCCCGCGCCATCGCCGGCGAGGCCAACGTGCCCTTCTTCACCATCTCTGGCTCCGACTTCGTCGAGATGTTCGTCGGCGTCGGCGCCAGCCGCGTGCGCGACATGTTCGAGCAGGCGAAGAAAAACGCGCCCTGCATCGTGTTCATCGACGAGATCGACGCGGTCGGCCGCCATCGTGGCGCCGGGCTGGGCGGCGGCAACGACGAGCGCGAGCAGACGCTGAACCAATTGCTGGTCGAGATGGACGGCTTCGAGGCGAACGAGGGCGTCATCATCGTCGCCGCCACCAACCGGCCGGACGTGCTCGACCCGGCGCTGCTGCGCCCGGGTCGCTTCGACCGCCAGATCGTCGTGCCCAACCCGGACATCCTCGGCCGCGAGAAGATCCTGCGCGTGCACATGCGCAAGGTGCCGATCGCGCCGGACGTCGACCCGCGCGTCATCGCGCGCGGCACGCCGGGCTTCTCCGGCGCCGACCTCGCCAACCTGGTGAACGAGGCGGCGCTAATCGCCGCGCGCGCCGGCAAGCGCGTGGTGACGCAGTCCGACTTCGAGTCCGCCAAGGACAAGGTCATGCTGGGCACCGAGCGGCGCTCCATGGTCATGACCGAGGAGGACAAGAAGCTGACCGCCTATCACGAGGGCGGCCACGCGCTGGTCAGCCTCTACGTGCCCGGCAACGATCCGCTGCACAAGGTGACCATCATCCCGCGCGGCCAGGCGCTGGGGCTCACCTTCTCGCTGCCGGAGCGCGACCGCCTCGGCTTCAAGAAGAGCGAGCTCTTGGCCAAGCTGGCGATGACCTACGGCGGCCGCGCCGCCGAGGAGCTGATCTTCGGCAAGGAGCACATCACTACCGGCGCCGGCAGCGACATCCGGCAGGCCACCGCCTATGCGCGCCGCATGGTGACCGAGTGGGGCATGAGCGAGAAGCTCGGCGCCATCCGCTACAACGACAACCAGGACGAGGTCTTCCTCGGCCACTCGATCTCGCGCACGCAGAATGTTTCCGGCGCCACCGCGAAGCTGATCGACGAGGAGGTGCGGCGCTTCTGCGAGGAGGCCGAGGCCAGGGCGTTGCAGGTGCTGACCGATCACATCGACGAGTTGCACTTGCTGGCCAAGGCGCTGCTGGAGCACGAGACGCTGGGCGCCGACGAGGTGCAGCAGGCGATTCGCGGCGAGAAGATCGACCGCGGCGACTCGTCGACACCGGTCGAGCGCGAGCGGCGCTCCTCGGTGCCGACGCACCGCAAAACGCCGCGCGGCAGCCCGGGCATCGGCCCGGAGCCGGAGCCCGCGGGGTAGTTCTTTTTCCCGCGGAGCCTTAGAAAAAGATGTCTTCCCGGAAAGCGCGCAGCGCTTGTCCGGGACCCATGGCGGAGAAGGTGCGGGACGTGGCGTTCCGTGCGTTCCTGTCGATGGATCCCGGACAACCGCTTCGCGGTTTCCGGGAAGACAGCTTCTTCGCAACCCGGTCTGTTGCGATACTCGTCACCCCGGATGCACCGCAGCGCGGAGCGGTGCGGTGCTGGTCCGGGGCGGGCTCGAAACCCTATGAAGGCCCCGGATCTGCGCAGCAGCACTCCGTGCTGCAGCGCGTCCGGGGTGACGGGATTGGATTGAACCCGGAATCTCGCAGCAGTCCCGCAAGGGGAGTCGGAACCCGCACCTTCGCCGGCCTGACGCTCGACCGCCCGCGGCTGATGGGCATCGTCAACGTCACGCCGGACTCCTTCTCCGACGGCGGGCTGCACCTCGATCCCGCGGCGGCGATCGCCGCGGGCGAGCGTATGGCGGAGGAGGGCGCCGACATCCTGGACATCGGCGGCGAGTCGACCCGCCCTGGCGCGGCGCCCCTGCCGCCCGAGGAAGAGCTGCGCCGCGTGCTGCCGGTGGTGCGCGCGCTGGCGGCCAATGGACATCTCGTCTCCATCGACACCCGTCACGCGGCGACCATGGCGGCTGCGCTCGACGCCGGCGCCGCCATCGTCAACGACGTGACCGCCCTGACGCACGATCCGGCGAGCCTGCCGCTGGTGGCGGCGCGCCGGGCCAACGTCGTGCTGATGCACATGCGCGGCACGCCGGCGACCATGGGCAAGCTGACCCGCTACGACGATCTGCCGGGCGAGATCGAGGCCTACCTCGCCGGCCGCCTCGAGGCCTGCCGCGTCGCCGGGCTGCGCGACGAGCAGCTTTGCATCGATGCCGGGATCGGCTTCGCCAAGAGCGCCGAGCAGTCGGCCGCTCTGATCGCCGCCAGCGGCCGCTTCCGCCGCCTGGGCGTGGCGGTGCTGGTGGGCGCCAGCCGCAAGTCGTTCATCGCCCGGCTCAGCCGCGACGAACCGTCCGACCGGCGCCTGCCCGGCTCGATCGCAGCGGCACTGGCAGCGGTCGAGGCCGGCGCGCAGATCCTTCGCGTGCACGACGTTGCGGCCACCGCGCAGGCGCTGAGAGTCTGGCAGGCGATCAGAAGCTGACGCTGAAGGTGACCGCGCCGAACTGGTTCCAGCGGTCGCGTTCCTTGAACTCCGGCGTGCGCAGGATATGCGTGTAGGAGACCCGGATGTCGCTCCAGAAGACGGTGAGACCGGCCTTGCCTTCGCCGACCAGCGGGATGCGGTCGACACTGGGGCTGTCGTCGTCGAAGGTGTTGCCGTCGAGGAAGATGTTGTGCGCCACGACGCGGCCCTCGACCCCGGCGAAGAGATACCAGGAGAAACCGCGGTCGCTGAAGGCTTCGGAGCCGGGCAGCGCGGGGCGGATCGAGGGCGGGCCGAAGTCTTTCTGCAGATCCTGACCCAGGCGAAGGATGCCCCCGGCGGCCCCGTAGATCTGTACGTTGCCCAGGCCGGCACCGAGATAGGGCACGGCATCGACCTCGATCCCGGCGCCGGACACTGGCTCGTAGGCGCCGGTGCGCCAGCGCCGCTCGTAGGTCAGCTGCAGGGCGGGCTCGTTGTCGAGCTGGTTGTCCCAGCCCTCGGTTTCCTCGTCGTCGATGAAGTTGTGGAAATTGTTCTGCAGCTGCTCGCCCAGTGCCCAGGGCCCCACGACACCCAGCGAGACGTCGAAGGTGTCCATGCGCACGGGCTCGGTGCCGACCCGGTGGATGCCTTGCAGCGTCAGGCCCAGATAGAGCCAGGCGGCGTAGGGCCGATCGTCGTCGATCGGCTCGGAAGTTGTCGTCTCTTCCGGCGTATAGATGTTCTGGTTGATCGAGAGCCCCCAGCGCCAGATCGTGTTGTCTTCCTCCGAGCCGAAGATGCGCGGCGGGGTGGCGATGCGCTCCACCCACCCGGGTACGTCGAGGGAGTCCGAGAGCCAGGCCAGGCGGATGCCGGTGGTGTAGTCGCGGTCGCTGCCGCCTCCGGCAATCTTCCCGAACCAGTCATTCTCCACCTGGATTGTGAAGGAGGGATCGTATTCGTCTGCCGCGGCAAAGGGCGGCGCCGCGATCGCCAAGCCCAGGACGGCGCTTGCCAGCCTTGCGGCCTTTGCCATGTCGCTTTTCCCCAGCAGCTTCGCCGAATCTCACTTTCGGGAAGCAACCGCCGGAAGGATCAATGGTTCCATAAGCATTCTCCGCCCCTTCAATCGGCGGCCCGCGACTTGCCTGGACTCTTGCCGGCGCTGCGCTGAATACTCCTGACTGTCCCTGGAAGAGGTCCGGACATGCTTCGGCGCGGGCGTGGGGTGGGGTTGATTGCGGCGGTACTCATGGCGGCGGTCATGGTTCCGGCGCTCGCGCAGGACTGCCCGATCTTCGATCCACCGGAACCCTGGCAGCCCTCCACCACGGGGCAGCTCACCTCTTTCCTGGCAATGCCGGGCGGCACCAAGCAGCAGCCTGTGCTTTGGGACGACTTCGAGGTAGCCGAGGTCGACCGGGCGGTCTGGTCGCTCTTCAACCTGCGGCGCTACGTCCCGGACAACGCGGTGAAGCGCGACGGCGACTCCTCGATCCGGCTCTATGTCGACGAGTCCGACATCGTCATCTGCGGCGTCGACGAGCCCTGCCAGCGCAACGAGCTTCGCGTCGCCAACGAGCATCGCCTGCCGTTCGGCGCCGAGGCCTGGTACGCCTTCTCGTTCCGGGTGACGGGGGATTTCCCGCGCCTGGACATGCCGGGCAAGACCGCTCGCATGGTGCTGGGGCAGTGGAAACAGACCAACGGCGAGAGCCCCTATCTGGCCCAGCGCTTCGACAACGGCATCTTCCACATCACCGTGCAGGACGGCCCCTGCCGCAAGCTGATCGCCAGGGCGCCGGGCAACACCGGCGAGATGCCGGAAGGCTTGCTTGGCGGCTGCCATGCCGACATCGTCGTCGAGCCCGCGCCGGGCACCCATCCCTTGCCCGACCCCTTCGAGAGCTGGGTCGACATGCTCTACCGGGTGCGTGGCGGCCTCGACGGCAAGGGCGTGATCGAGGTCTGGGCCAATGGCGAGTTCATCGCGCGGGCGACCGGCAGCATCGGTCACGAGCAAGGCGACGAGGATTACTTCAAGTTCGGCATCTACCGCCGCTGCACGCTGGGTGAGGTGGTGGCCCACTTCGACAATTTCCGACGGGGACCGACCCTGGAGTCGGTGAGCGAGCCCTAGCGACGGAGCATCGGCCGGGGGGCCGGGGAAGCGGGCACTTTGCCAAGGATCGCCCCTCTGCCATAGGTTCTGGGCATGACGAGAAAGCTCTTCGGCACCGACGGCATCCGCGGGCGCGCCAACGCCTGGCCGATGACCCCCGAGTCCGCGCTGGCGGTGGCCAAGGCAGCCGGCGCCGAGTTCACCCGCGGCTCGCATCGGCACGTGGTGGTGATCGGCAAGGACACCCGGCTCTCCGGCTACCTGCTGGAGCCGGCCATGGTTGCGGGCTTCGTCTCCGTTGGCATGGACGTGGTGCTGCTGGGCCCGCTGCCGACCCCTGCTGTCGGGATGCTGACCCGCTCGCTCAGGGCCGATCTCGGCGTGATGATCTCGGCCTCGCACAATCCCTTCGAGGACAACGGCATCAAGCTCTTCGGCCCGGACGGCTTCAAGCTCTCCGACGAGGTCGAGGCCGCCATCGAGGCGCGCATCGCCAGGGGCGGTGAGGAGAGCCTGGCCGACAGCCACCGCCTCGGCCGCGCCAATCGGCTGGATGACGAGCGCGGCCGCTACATCGAGTTCGTCAAGCAGACCTTCCCGCGCGACCTCGGCCTCTCCGGCCTCAAGGTGGTGGTCGACTGCGCCAACGGTGCGGCCTACCGCGTGGCACCCACCATCCTCTACGAGCTCGGCGCCGAGGTCGTACCGCTCGGCGTCCAGCCGGACGGCCTCAACATCAACCGCGGCTGCGGCGCCACCGCCACCGACGCGATGTGCGCTGCCGTGGTGGCGCACGGCGCGGATCTCGGTCTGGCGCTGGACGGCGACGGCGACCGGGTGATCCTCGCCGACGAGGCCGGCCGGGTGGTCGACGGCGACCAGCTGATGGCGCTGATCGCCGAGGCCTGGCAGGCGGAGGGACGGCTGCGCGGCGGCGGCTTGGTCGCCACGGTCATGTCCAACCTCGGCCTCGAACGCTATCTGGCCGAGCGTCGGCTCGCCCTGGTGCGCACGCCGGTCGGCGACCGCTACGTCGTCGAGCGGATGCGCGAGCGCGGCTTCAACGTCGGCGGCGAGCAGTCCGGCCACATCGTGCTCTCCGACTACACCACCACCGGGGATGGGCTGATCGCCGCCCTGCAGGTGCTGGCCGGCATCGTGCGGGCCGGCCGTCCGGCCAGCGAGGTGACCGACCGCTTCCAGCCGCTGCCGCAGGTGCTGCGCTCTGTGCGCTACAAGGACGGCCAGGAGCCGCTGTCGCTGGCCCCGGTGAAGGCGGCGATCGCCGCCGGCGAGGCCAGCCTGGCTGCGGTCGGCCGGCTCCTGATCCGCAAGTCGGGAACCGAACCGGTCATCCGCGTCATGGCCGAGGGCGAGGACGAGGCGCTGGTGCGCCGCGTGGTCGACAGCATCTGCAACGAGCTCGCGGCTGCCTGACCATGACGCCCACCCGGGTGCCCACTCAAGTGAGGGGCCGCGTTCTGGTCGTCGCCGGCTCGGACTCCGGCGGCGGCGCCGGCATTCAGGCGGACATCAAGACCGTGACCGCGCTGGGCGGCTACGCGATGACCGCGATCACCGCCCTGACCGCGCAGAACACCCTCGGTGTAGCCGGCATCCACGCCGTGCCGATTCCCTTCGTCCGGCAGCAGATCGAGGTCGTGCTGGAGGACCTTGGCGCCGATGCGGTGAAGACCGGCATGCTGCACTCCGCCGCCGTGGTCGAGGCGGTGGTCGAGCGCCTGGCCGTCCTGGTGCCCGACGTCCCGCTGGTCGCCGATCCGGTGATGGTGGCGCAGTCGGGCGCCAGCCTGCTGGAGGAGAGCGCGGTCGACGCCTTGCGCCGGCTGCTCCTGCCGGCCGCGCGCCTGGTGACGCCGAACGCGCCGGAGGCGGCGCGCCTGACCGGCCTCGAGGTGGCCGACATCGAGGGGCAGAAGCGCGCGGCCGAGCGCTTGATGCGCCTGGGCGCCAAGGCCGCGCTGGTGAAGGGCGGTCACATCGCCGGCGAGAAGGTCAGCGACGTGCTGGCGGACGAGACGGCGATCCGCGTGCTGAGCGCGCCGCGCATCGACACCAGGCACACGCACGGCACCGGTTGCACGCTGGCCTCGGCGATCGCCACCGGCCTGGCGCAGGGCCTGCGGCTCTCGCAGGCGGTGGAGCGCGCCCGCGCCTACCTCCGGCAGGCGCTGGCGACCGCGCCGGGCTTCGGGCGAGGCCAGGGCCCGGTGAACCATGTGCACACCGTGCGTCCCTTCCCGGACTGACGCTTGAGCGGGGCTCAACCACGGCGCTTCGAGCGATGGCCTGCGCTCGCGGTCATCCTCCGGCTTTGTCGCGTGGCTCGATGACCGATGGCCTTCTCCGTTGCCCAGGCCCCTCGCGAGATCGCCGCCCATCCCCTCGCCCTCGTGGCGGTGCTGCTGTTGGCAGCGACGGTGCGCCTGTGGGGGCTCGATGCCTACTCGCTTTGGCTCGACGAGAATGCCACCGTGGTGCTCACCCAGCAGCTCGCCGGACTCTGGGGCCGGGACATTCATCCGCCGCTCTACTATGGACTGGTGACGGTCTGGCGCTGGCTTGGCGACAGCGAGTTCGTGCTTCGCCTCTCCTCGGTATTGCCGAGCCTTGCCACGGTTTGGCTGCTCTGGCGCTGCGGCCAGGTGGTCGGCGGCGCGACCGCCGGCCTGATCGCCGGGCTGCTGCAGGCGCTCTCGCCCTTCTCGGTAACCTATGCGCAGGAACTGCGCATGTACGCCCTGCTGGAGTTCGCGGTGGCGTTGGCCCTGCTGGGTTTGCTGTGCCTCCTCCGTGACCCGGCGCTTGCGGCGGGGGCCGCTCGGCGGGGTGCGCCGAAGCCGGAGCCTGCGGGGCGCGACCTGCGCCGCGCGTGGTGGCTGTACGGCATCGGCACCACGCTGGTGCTCTACACGCACAACCTTGGCTTTCTCTGGCCGCTCGTCGCGAACCTCGCGGCGCTGGCTGTTTGGCCGTGGCGCCCCGAGCGCGGGGCGCTCGCGCGCCGCTGGCTCCTGGTCAACCTCGCTGTGCTTGCACTCTGGATGCCCTATTGGCCGGCGATGCTCGCGCAGGCAGGGGAGCTGGCCGGGGACTTTTGGGTGAGGCAGCCGAGGATCGGCAGCGCACTGGCGGAGCTGGCGCAGATAAACACGGGTCTGCGACCGCGTTTCGACCTCATTGAGTGGCTGCAGATCGTTCCGCTTCTCCTGCTCTCGCTGCTCGGCTACGCGGTGATACGGCCGCGGGCCCTGGCTCTCCTGCTGCTGCTTGCGGCCGTTGTACCGCCGGTCGTGGAGTATGCGCTGGGCGTGTTCGTTCAACCGGTTTTCCTGGGCCGCACATTGATTTGGACTGGCATTCCCTTCGTGCTCGCACTGGCATCGGCGCTGGCCTGGATCTTGCGGCCGCGAGGCGGACGCGTAGCCAGACTTCGCCTTGGCGTCGGCTGCACCCTGCTGTTGCTGATGCTTCCGCTGCGACTGCTTACCGTCACCCAGCAGTATGACCGGATCGGCAAGGCGGATTGGCGTGGTCTCTTCGCCGAGCTGGCGTGGGAGATGCGGCCGACGGACCGTGTGGTGATTTCGCCGGGCTACGAAACGCAAAGCTACCGGGTCTATGCCACCCGTCAGGAGCGGGAAGGCCGGCCAAAGCCGCCCCCTGGCAAGGGCATCTACTCGCAGGAGGCGCTGGTGAGCTTCGCGCGTCAGGGGACTGCGGGCCAGAGACTGTGGGTCATCCGATCGCTCCTCTTCAGCACGGTGGTGCCGGAGGAGAAGGCATTGTTCGAGACGGAGCTGGCCTGCCTGAAGCCCATACGGCAGATCGATGTCCATCTGCTGGAGGTCACTGCCTACGTCGCCGATGCCGCCTGCGGCGCACCATCATGACCGCGCTCTCGCTTCGACTGGTGGATGCCCGGTGGCGCGAAGCCTGGCTGCTCGCCGCCGTCGTCATCCTGGCCGCCGCCCTCCGGCTGCAGGAGTACGACCGCCTCTCCTTCTGGTTCGACGAGGCGGCCACCGTCCACTTCGCGCGCATGGCGCCCTGGGAGCTTTGGGGTCGCGATACTCATCCGCCGCTCTACTACCTGCTGATCCACTTCTGGCTGCTCTTGGGCGACAGCGAGTGGTGGCTGCGCCTCTTCTCGCTGCTGGTCAGCCTGGGCACGCTGGTCGCGGTCTATGTCGCCGGTCGGGCCCTGGGCGGGCCGCGTCTGGGCCTGCTCGTCACCCTGCTGCTGGCGGTCGCCGGCTTCGAGCTGCGCTTCGCGCAGGAAGCCAGGATGTACGCGCTGCTGTGCGCGAGCGTGGCCCTGGCGCTGAGCGGGCTCGTGCCGCTGCTGGCCGATCCCGCGGCCGCGGCCTCCGTGGCCTCCCGGTGGTGCTGGCGCCGCTACGTTGTCGGCAGCGTGCTTGCGGTCTATTCGCACAACATGGGCGTGCTCTGGCCGCTGGCGGCGACCGGCGCGGCCCTGCTGGTGTTCTGGCCCACGGTGCAGCGTCCGGCGCTGGCGCGACGCTGGCTCAAGGTCAATCTCCTGGTGCTGCTGCTCTGGTGTCCCTATTGGCCCTGGCTGCTGCATCAGGCCTCGGTGGTGCTCTCCGACTTCCACCTCAGCCAGCCGACGGCCCACCGCCTGTTCCGCGATCTGGCATGGATCCACCTCGGCATCCGCCAGCCGGAAGATCTCTGGGAGCTTCTCGGCGTTGCCCTGGGCCTGGTGCCCCTGGCGCTGGGGCTGTGCACCTTGCGGGCCCGTCTCGGCGGCGCGCTGCTGCTGCTGGCGCTGCTGCCGCCGGTGGCCACGCTGCTCTGGGGGAGCCTCTTCCAGCCGCTCTACGCGAACCGCATCCTGGTCTGGACGGCGCTGCCCAGCGCGCTCGCCGCCGCGGCCGGCTTCGACTGGCTGCTGCGTCGGGGCCGCTCCGCCCGACTCCTGGCGGCTCTGTTGCTGCTGGCGGTGCTGGCGGCGCGGACCGCGTCGCTGCAGGTCTACATCCCCGAACGGCAGAAAGCCGATTGGCGCGCGGTTACTCTTGAATTGGCGGCCACCTTGCCGGCCGACGCGACGGTGGTGCTCTCGCCTGGCTTCGAGGACTTTTCCTGGACCTACTACAAGCGTCGCCTGGCCGCCTCGGAGCATCCCTTGCAGGTGCGGCTGGTGCCGCTGCTCGTCGGACGGCAGGCCGAGGCCATGGCCGTGCTGATCGAGCGTGCGCCGGAGCAGGTGACGTTCATCCTGTCGCGCTGGTTCGGGCCGGACAGACTGATCCACGACCCGCAGGAGTTCCTGGAGCGGACCCTGGGTTGCGCGCAGCTGCTCGAGCGGCGCGAGTACATGGGCATCCACCTCTGGCGCTTCGCCACGGGAGCGGCCTGTGCGCGCACTGACTAGCCTCGCGCCGCCGCCGCGCTGGCTCTGGCTCCTGCTGGCGGCCGCCGTGGGCGCGCTGGCGCTCTGGCTATGGCTCCATGGCCTGGGGCGCGCGTCCTTCTGGCACGACGAGGCCTTCAGCCTGCGGATGATCGACCGTCCGCTGGGCGAGATCTGGGGCTTCGATGACGACATCCATCCGCCGCTCTTCTTCTTCCTGCTCTACTTCTGGCTCGACTGGGTGGGCTTCGACGAGTTTCGCCTGCGCCTGCTCTCCGTGCTGTTCGCACTGGCGGCCCTGCCCGCGGTCTATCTGATCGGACGACGCTGCGGCGGGCCCTGGCTGGGGCTCGCAACCGCAGCCTTCTTCGTCTCCTCGCCCTTCGTGCTGCGCTACGCCCAGGAGCTGCGCGCGTACACGCTGCTCGCCTGTGCCTGCGCCTGGGCGCTTTACGGCTTCCTTCGCCTGGTGACCGATCGGGCGCGTGCCGCCCTGCCGCTGACTGCGCCAGGCAGCGACCGCCTGGCCTGGGCGCTCCTTGCCCTGGGCAGCGTGGTCGCGCTCTACACGCACAACCTCGGCCTGCTGCTGCCCTTCACCACCAGTATCCTGGCGCTGGCGCTCTGGCTGCCAGCGCCGGACCGGCTGCGGCTTGCACGCAACTGGACGCTCGTTCACCTGCTGGTGTTGCTCGCCTGGGCTCCCTACCTGCCGGCCTTGCTGCACCAGACCGGCTTGCAGGGCTTTGCCTGGATCGCGGAGCCGAGCCTGGACACGGTGCTGCGCACCGAGGCCCTGGTCGCCTTCGGTATCAGGGATCTCGGCAATCCCTGGACCTGGCCTGCGCTCGCCGGTTTCCTCGCCCTTGCCGTGCTCGGCGTCTTCGCCCTGCGCGGCCGGCCGCCGATCGGCGCGCTTCTGCTGGGCGCCTTCTTCCTGCCCGCGTTGGGAGCCCTGCTGGTTTCCTGGGTCTTCAGCCCGGTCCACATCGCGCGCCCGCTGATCTGGAGCGAGATGCCCATCGCCGTATT
>Ga0299906_10002723_pt1 | contig 14629 bp, 14 predicted proteins | sample RVTome_14_FD_200259 | JGI IMG/M metagenome (GOLD analysis project Ga0299906, IMG submission 200259) | Soil microbial communities from uranium-contaminated site in the Upper Colorado River Basin, Wyoming, United States - RVT145D125 (version 2) ... | reverse complement strand
CGCGCCGGCAGGCCCACCGCACGCCGCAGGCGGCGCGCCACGAAGGCGGGCGCGATGCCGATCCCGATCCGGCGGTGGCTGCGGACCTCGCCGCGGCCGATTCGTTCGATCCGCTCCTGGAAGGCTCTGTCGGCTGCTATGGCCCCGTAGAAGCCGCCACCCATCCGGATGGTGTTGATGCCCAGCACGCGTCCTTCGACGTCGACGATCGGACCGCCGCTCGACCCGGGCATGAGCGGAGCGGTGTGCTCGATCAACTGCCCCATCTCGCGTCCCCGCGGCCCGCGGAAGGCGTGATCCAGGCTCGAGATAAAGCCCACGGTGAGCCGACGGCCGCCGCCCGATGGGTTGGCCAAGGCAATGACCGGCGCGCCGATCTGGAGCTCCGCGCCGTCGCCCCAGGAGATGGGCCGAGCGTCCCCAGTGTCCACGTCGAGCACGGCGAGGTCGGCATCCTCATCCACGCCCTTGACCTGTCCGCGCGCCTCACGCCCATCGGCGAAGTAGATCTCCGGCTCATCGCCGTGCAGGTTGTGCGCGCTGGTCAACACCTGGTTCTTGCCAATGACCACGCCCGACCCTCCGCGCCAGCGGTTGCCGATCCCGACGGTGGAAGCGGCCACACGGTCGCCGACCTCGATGACGGCCTTTCCGATCTCTGTCAGTGCGCTCATCCTGTGGGTCCTTGGTAGTGACTTGCAATCTGCAAGTTACTAGTATGTCCTGGTGAACGCAACTGCACGCTCACCGATAATCCGCTCCATGGCCGACACGCCGCTCGCCATTGCCCTGGAGCGGGTGGGTGATCGTTGGAGCCTGCTCCTCATCGAGGCCCTGCTCGACGGCCCCCGACGGTTCACCGAGCTGGCGGGGGTACTGGATGGCATCGCGCCCAATACCCTGACCGATCGCCTTCGTCGCCTCGAGTCGGAGCGGGTCCTTCGGTCGCGCCAGTACGAGGAGCGGCCGCCCCGGGCCACCTATGAGCTGACGGCCGAAGGGCTCGAGCTGGCGGGAGCGCTGCGGCTGCTGGCGGACTGGGGGTCACGCAGCGCACCGGATGCGGAGCCGGTTCGGCATGCCGCGTGCGGGACGCCGGTTGAGGCGCGCTGGTACTGCTCGACGTGCGACCGACCGGTCGAGCCCTCGGAAGCCGAGGACCTCCGCTTCGTCTAGAGAAAGGTTTCCCGCCCTCAGCTTGGCGGCGCGGTCGGCGCCGCGGGCGCCTGGACCCGCACCAAGCTCCACGCATCCTGGAGCAGCAACACCGTGAATGCGACCATGAGCACGGCGTTAATGGGATGCAGGACCGCGAGCGACGGATTGGTGTCGCGGAATCCGGCAAGGAAGGGGTGGACGCCGGCCGAGACCAGGAGCGCGACTAGGACGTACCACCGGCGCCGGCCAAGCCGGCTGAAGGCGGCGCTGATGAGGATCAGCAGCGGCAGCCCGTGCGCCACCGTCCAACCCCATGACGAGTGCGCGGCCCAACCCCGCGGTTCAATGAACAGGCTCTGTCCGACGAGATATACCTGGAAGACAAGGCCAGCCAGGAAAAGGACCAGCGACCCGATGTACGCGTACCGGAACCACCCGGTCACGATCAGACCCGCTCCATGCGCTCGACCCATTGCGCGCGCCAGCCCGGGGCCTCAAACGGACTCGACCAGTAGTCGGTCTGCTTGACGATCTTCCCGTCGCGGAACTCGACGATGCTGGTGGCGTACGATTTCTCGCCGCTGTAATCGGCGACGGCCTCGACCACGAAGAGGTCATCCCCGCCGCTGATCCGTCGCAGCTGGTAGGCCGGCGACCCACCGGGGTAGTTCTTGTAGACCATCAGGCACGCCTGGCGGCCGACGATGCGCTCACCGGACTGCGGCCACTCCACGACGGCGTCCTCCGCCATTGCCTCGGCCGCCGTCTCGTAGTCGCCGCCGAACATGGCGTTCATCGTTCGCTCCAGGATGGCCCGGTTGTCGTGATGACCCATCAAAAGTCTCCTCTCAGAACGGCTTGAGGACCATCAGGACGATGATGGTCATTAACCCGATGCCGCCGACCACGGTGACCTCGAACATGCGTGGTGAGCGAAGGATGCGGTCCAGCTCCTCCGGACTGGCGGGTGTCGGCTCTGGGGCGTCCTTCTTCTCCCCGAACGGCGCCTTGACCCCGATCGCGTGGCGGACCTCGCGAGTCCACCCCGCCGCCCTGGGGGTCATGTAGCCGGTGAGCAGGATAAAGATGATGAGCGAGGCCCAGATCCACCCCTCCCCCCACAGGCCGGCCATGAAGGTGGCCAGAATCCCGGCCGCCAGCAGCACGATCCAGCCGATGCCCATGGTCCACATGCTGGCCGCCGACACCTCCAGCATGGCGCCGATGCGGACCGGATCCCGCTCACGACGGAGGCGGAGGGCGGCGACGGCGGACGCGCCATGGCCGAACACGAACAGAAACGCGCCGACCACGTGCAAGGTGACGATCCACGGGTACCAGTCCATCAGGCCACTCCGATTTCAGGCAAGCGCCCTGCGAATCTTGGCTCCAAAGCCTGCTTGGTGCACGCGTTCTTCTGCTATGTCGGCTCCCAGTGGTAGTCGCCGGTGAACAGGCCATCCACGAAGCCGATCTGGTAGCCCAGGTACAGGCCGAACGCGATCGACAGGACCCCCATCCCCAGCGTCAGTAGGCGGTTGATGCGCTCCGACCGCGCCCGGCTGACAAGGAACGGCAACCCGATGACCGTGGTCAGGACCGCCATCCCGGCCGCCACCCCGGCGCAGAATATGACCAGGTAGACGAGCGCCTGGCCGCGGTCGGCAATGGTGGCCAGCACCAGCAGCGCGACCGCCGCGCTGCCCGCCAGGCCGTGGACCAGGCCCACCACCACCGGGCGCCCGAGCTGGTACCACCCGAACGTGTCGCGTAGGTCACGCAGCCCGGCCAGGGCCGCGTCGGTTCCGTGGCCGTGGAGGTGGGCGTGCTCGTGGGGATGGGGTCCATCGTCGCCGTGGGCATGGCGATGCTCGTGGTCATGCCCATGCAGCGGTGCGGGTGGGGTCAGCCGTTCGGTGACCGCACGGAGCATGCCCGTCAGGCTGAGCACCCCGAGCAGGATGAGCATGACCGCGACGGCCAGCTCCATGGCCAGGCCCATGGCCGGCGGGATGACCACCCCGAACACGATGATCACCGTCCCGACCGCCAACACGGTGATCGTGTGCCCCAGGCCCCACAGGGCGCCGATGAGGGTGGAATGCGCGAACCGCCGCGAGCGGGACAGGATGGTCGTGACCGCGATGACGTGATCGGCGTCGGTGGCGTGGCGCATCCCGAGCACGAAGCCAAAGCCGGCCAGGGCCAGCAACTCGGTCATCCGCTCTCCTCTCGCTGATCCACCACGAATTGTAGCGATGCCCCTCCCCTATGCTTCGTTTCATGGGCGGCGCTGCATCATTCGCGACGTTCCTGGGCCTCCCCGCGCTCGAGCCAACCGCGGTCAAAGGCGGTGTGGCGGTGCTCGGCATACCGCATGGCGTGCCGTACCCGAACCGCGGCCCGTCGGGAGGCTGCGCAGACGCGCCCCGCGCCATCCGCCACCGGTCGGCCCGGCTGGCCGGGTTCATCGGTCATCACGACTTCGACACCGGCCAGACCATGCTTCCCAATGCGGGCCGGATCGTCGACTGCGGTGACGTTCCCGGCGATCCCGCTGATGGGCTCGGCAATGCGGGCCGGGCCGAGGCGACCATCCGCACGCTCCTCGAGCGGGGCGCAACCCCGATCGTCCTGGGCGGTGACGATTCCATCCCCATCCCCGTCATCCGCGCCTATGCCGGACGGGAGCCGATGATCGTCGTCCAGATCGACGCCCACCTCGACTTTCGCGACGAAGTGTCGGGCGTGACCGAGGGCTACTCGTCGCCCATGCGCCGGGCGAGCGAGATGGAACACGTGACGCGCGTGGTCCAGGTGGGCCTGCGAGGCGTCGGCAGCGCCCGGCCCGCCGACGTCGCCGATGCCCGGGCCGCAGGCGGACTCTTGGTCACCGCCCGCGAGCTGCACGAGCGGGGGGTGGGGTGGGTCCTGGAGCAGCTCCCCGAGGGAGCCGCCGTCTTCCTGGCCTTCGACCTCGACGGGCTGGATCCGAGCCTATGCCCGGCGGTCAGCGCTCCGCTCCCCGGCGGCCTGTCGTGGGACGAGGCCGGCGATCTGGTCGCTGGCGCCGCGAGCCGCTGCCGCGTCGTCGGTGCCGCATTCACCGAGCTGGTCCCGGAACGCGACCCGTCGGGCTACTCGGCCCTCGTCGCCACCCGGCTCGTGATTCGGCTACTCTCGGCCATCCCGTGACGACCGAGTCAATACCATCATCGCCCGACGCCCCCGCCATCGAGGCCCTCGACCTGGTCCGCACGTATCGGACCCACCTGGGCGTCATCCGCCGCCGCTCGATCGAGGTCGAGGCGGTCCGAGGGATCAGCTTCGAAGTTCGCGCGGGCGAGCTGTTCGGGCTGCTCGGCCCGAACGGGGCAGGCAAGACGACCACGATCAAGATGCTCATCACCCTCCTGCTCCCGACCGCCGGCTCGGCACGGGTTATGGGCTTCGATGTCGTCCGGGACACGACCGAGGTCCGCAAGCGGATCGGGTACGTCTTTGGCGGCGAGCGGGGCCTGTACGACCGGATCAGCGGCCTGGACAACCTCCGCTTCTTCGCCGAGCTGTACGGGGTCGAGCCTGCCGCCCAGCGGCCTCGAATCGACGAGCTGCTCGAGCTGGTCGGCCTGGCCGGACGGGAGCGAGAGAAGGTCGAGGGCTACTCGCGCGGCATGCGACAGCGGCTCCACATCGCCCGCGGCCTGCTCCACGACCCGCCGGTCCTGTTCCTCGACGAGCCATCCATCGGCCTCGACCCCGTTGGCGCTAGGGAGCTGCGGCAAACCATTGCCAGCCTGGTCGAGGCCGGCAAGACGGTGCTGATGACCACCCACTATATGTTCGAGGCCGATGCGCTCTGCGACCGAATCGCGGTCATCAACGGCGGGCGCATCGTGGCGGCTGGGACGGCGGCCGACCTCAAGTCGGTCATCGCCAATCGGACGATCGTCGAGATCGAGACCTACGGAGTGACTCCGGACGCGGTTGACCGGCTGCGGAGCGACCCGGACGTCATCGCCGTCAACACCGAAGACCAGGAGCAATCCCAGATCCTGCTCATTCAGTCCGAGCGAGGGACGGAGATCACCCAGCGCCTGATCCAACATCTGGGCGACACCCGGATCGGGAAGATCTCCGCCCGCGAACCGACGCTGGAGGACGCGTACGTCCACCTGATCGCCAGCACCGGCGGCGAGGACGGGACCGGGGCCCGCGCCGCCGCGGTGGCCTGACCGATGTCCGCGCTCAGTTCGCTCCGGTCCAATGTGCACCAGGTGGCCCGCGTCTGGGCATTCACGATGAAGATCTTCATGATCAGCGACTTCTTCATCCTCACTGCCGTCGTCCAGCCGATCATCTTCGCCACCATTGCGTTCTTCCTCTTTCAGGTCGGAGGGGATGCCGCGGGCGAGCAGACGCTCCTGTTCGCCGCGCTGGGGACCGGCATGATGGGTGTCTGGTCGACGACCCTGTTTGGCGGAGGCGGCGCCATCGCCTGGCAGCGCTGGGAGTCCACCCTCGAGCTGCTGGTCGCCGCGCCGCGCCGCTATGACCTGACCCTGCTCGGTCAGACCTTGGCCACGACAACGTTCGGCTTCTACTCCATGCTGGCCACCCTTGCCTGGGGCGTGCTCCTGTTCGGCATGCCGCTCAATGCCAATTACCCGCTGATGCTGCCGCTGTCCCTCCTGGCTGCGGTCATCGGCCTGGGCGTGATGGGCATGCTGCTGGCGACCACGTTCGTCCTGTACCGCCATGCAAACGCCCTGAGCAACCTGCTTGAGTACCCGGTCTGGATCGCGACCGGGATGATCGTCCCCCTCGCCCTGCTGCCCGGCTGGCTGGGCCCCATCAGCTGGGTGCTGGTGCCGACCTGGGGCGTGGAGGCCATCCGGGGAGCGGCCATCGGCGCCGACCCGCCGTGGCTGGCGATCGTCATGTGCCTGGTCCTGGCGCTGGTCTACTACGTCGCCGCCCGCCGGATCCTGGTCTACGTCATCGACAAGGCCCGGCGCGACGCAACCTTGAACCTGGCCTGATCGCGCCATGTCCAGCACGGCACCGGCGTCCACCGTCCCGACTTCGACCGTCCCGTCCCAACCCGGCTCAGCTCGAGCGAACTGGCGCATCTTCTGGAACGGCGGCCGCCTCAGTTACACGGCACTGTTCAACTGGGCGCAGCCGTCGATCTACATCCCGACGCTGCTCGGGGCGCCCACTTTCCAGATCCTGTTCTTCGCCGCCCTGGGCAGCTACGCGACCGGGATGGACCCAGCCTATTTCGCGATCGGAAACTCCGTCCAGGTCTGTTCGATGGCGGGGATCTACGGGATGACGATGGCGGTCGCCAACGAGCGCTGGTTCGGGACCCTGCCGGCGTTGATGGCCAGCCCCGCCAACCGAGCGGCCCTGTTCGGTGGGCGGTTCATCCCGTTCATCGTGAACGGGTTCCTCGTTTCCGCGTATGGCTTCGCGCTGAGCTGGATCTTGCTCGGCGTACGGTTCGACGCGGCGACGCTGGGCATCATCGTGCTGGCCATGGTTGTCACCGCGTTCAGCTGCTCGGCCATCGGGGCGGTCCAGGGCGGCTTGTCGCTCCGCCTCCGCGACGGGCTCTTTGGCGCCAACCTCTTGGTCTTCCTGTTCCTCCTGTTCTGTGGCGTGAACATCCCGCTCGAGGCCCTCCCTCCCTGGATGCAGGCCGTCAGCCAGGTGCTGCCGTTCACCCATGGGCTCCAGGCGGTCCGCGAGGCGATTGATGGCGCCAGCCTGGCGGAGGTCGGCGGCCTGATCGCGACCGAGGCGCTCATTGGGCTGGCGTATGCGGTGGCCGCCTTCTTCTTGTTCCGCTGGCTGGAGCGGAGCGCTTACCGGAACGCGACCCTGGATTCGCGCTAGAACCGGCCCATCTGGTGCCCGCGGGCACCGCTTTTGGGCCCGCGGCCGCCGCTCCGAGGCTACAGACGACTGATCCGATTGGCGTGCCGGGCTCCATTTGGTTAGGGTGGACGCGTCATCCGGTGCGCCCTACGCCGCCGTTCGAACCGTACGTCGAGGGATTGCCGTGTTCGCCTCCGTCACGTTTCGCCCGTTCCGCTACCGACTCCTGATCGGTGCCGCCGCCCTCTCACTCTTCGCCAGCATTATTCCGGCTGCCCCGGTCCAGGCCATCACCTCCATATTTATCAATGAGATCCATTACGACAACACCGGCGGTGATGTAGGAGAGGCGATCGAAGTCGCCGGCCCGGCCGGCACGGACCTCTCGACCTGGTCGATCGTCCTGTACAACGGCAACGGCGGCGCGGTGTACGACACCGACGCGTTAAGCGGGATCATCCCCAATCTCCAGAGCGGGATGGGCGTGGTGACTCTGTCGTACCCGGTCAATGGGATCCAGAACGGAGCCCCGGACGGGATCGCGCTCGTAAACCCGAGCAGCGTGGCCGTCCAGTTCCTGAGCTACGAGGGGACCTTCACCGCCGTCGGGGGCCCCGCCAATGGAATGATCAGCGCGGATATCGGCGTGTCTGAGAGCGGGTCCGGGCCCATCGGCCAGTCCCTCCAGCTCGCGGGCGCGGGGCTCATCTACGAGAGCTTCACTTGGGCCCCTTCCGCAACCTCGTCCTTCGGCGCAGTGAACGGCAATCAGGCCTTTAGCTCTGTTTCGCCCGTGCTCGCTAACTGCGGGTCGGCGCTCAGCGCTGCAGCCGGCTACGAGGCCACGCGGTCGGTGACCGCCAGTGATGGCGATGGCACCGTCACCAGCATCACCCTCGACAGCGTGACGCCGGTTGATCCGGGCACCATCACCATCGGCGCCACGAACCCCGCCGGAGGCGTGGGCGGCACCGCCAGCGCACTGGTCACCGTAGGCTCCGCCACCCCGGTCGGGTCATACGTGGTCGAGATCCTCGCGGCCAACACCGACGTGCCGGCTCAGACCGACGATTGCACGTTCACCGTCACCGTCTCCGACGTGCTGAGAATCGGCGAGGTGCAGGGAAGCGTCGGCGACACTGATGACGGCTTCGTCCATCGGTCCGGTTTTGCGCCGCCATCGGGCAACGCGACCGGGGCAACCGTTTTCGTGCGGGCGGTAGTGACCCAGAAGACCCTGGCTCGCACGAGCAGTGGCGGGAACCAGTTCGGGATCTTCCTGCAGAACACGACATCCACCGCCGACGCGGACCCGAACACGTCCGACGGGATCTTCGTATTCATGGGCGGCTTCAACGACATCCTGCGCCTGTACGGCGGCCTGGCCTATGTGCCGGTGGTCGGCGACGAGATCGTCCTGCAAGGTCGGGTCAGCGAATTCTTCAGCCTGACCGAGCTTTCGAGCACACGCCTGGTGACGGTTGTCGACACCGGCGTCGACCTCGCGACCGAAACTCCGGCCGTAGAAGCCGCCCCGCCGGACAACCTGGCGGACGCGTACCGATTCTGGGAGCGCCGCGAGGGAATGCGCTTCCATCTCGACGCTGACAGCCACGTGATTGCGGCGCGTGACGTCTTCCCCTCCACGGCAGACGGCGAGGTGTGGGTCATCCGCGGCGACCACCCGATTGTCGACCGGCTCGACCCCTACCAGCAGCTGGTGTATCGCGACCCCCATCCGCTCGATGATGTCGGCCCCGCCGGCAGCTTCGACAACGGAAACGGGATGCGCATCATGCTGTCCGGTCACGGGCTGAAGGCCCTCGCAGCCGACAACACGCTGCTGATCGCTCCCGCGCGGACCTACGACACGATCACGAACGAGCTGAGCGGCTCACTCTTCTTTGCCTTCGGCAAATACTCGATCGAGGTCGAGCAGCAGCCCATCCTTGTAAGCGGGGTCGATCCGGCCCTCAACGCACCGCCCGTGATGGCGGTTGACGGCGTGGAATTCGCCACCTCTGACTACAACGTGGAGAACCTGTACGACCGGCGAGACGATCCGTTCGACGGCTGCGACTTCACCGGCAACCTCGGCTGCCCGGGCGTCAACCCGCCGTTCGACTACGTCCCGGTCTCGGAGGCCGTCTATTTGGCGCACCTCACCGACCTGGCCGAGCAGATCGCCGGACCGATGCACGCGCCGGACATCCTCATGATCCAGGAGGCAGAGGACCAGGACATCTGCACCGTGACGGCCGGCGCCATGGACTGCGGCGTCACCAACAACCGCGATGGCAAGCCGGACACCCTCCAGGAGTTGGCGCTGGCGATCCTTGATGCCGGCGGTCCAACCTACGACACTGCCTATGACCGCGACGGAGCCGATGACCGCGGGATCGTCTCCGCGTTCATGTTCCGGGTCGACACCGTGGAGCTGCTCCCCGCCGACGCCGACGACCCGGTCCTCGGCGACAGCCCGACGGTCGATTACCGAGGGGCAGCGCTGGCCTACAACACCAACGTCTCCAACCCCAAGGCACTCAACGCCGACCTGCCCGACGATGTGGAGCTGGACACCGGCTTCGACGGGACGAACGTGTTCACCCGGCCACCCCAGGTGGGCCACTTCCGCATCTGGCGCGACGGTATCGGGACGAGCGTCTTCACCGACCTGTACGCGATCAGCAACCACTTCAGCAGCACGCCAAACGCCCGCGTGGGGCAACGGACCGAACAGGCCGCCTACAACGTCGCGATCGTGGCTGCGCTCGGCGACGCGGGGGCGGACCGCGTGATCAGCGGCGGCGACTTCAATGTCTACCCGCGTCCCGACGACCCATTTGCGCCGGGCGAGGAATACGGTTGCTCTCCACTGCCATGCTCCATCGGTCCATCGGACCAGCTGGGCCCGCTATACGACGCCGGGCTTCACAACCTGTGGGACACCCTGGTCGCCGAAGTGCCGCAGAGCGCCTACAGCTACAACTTCGTGGGGATGGTCCAGACGCTCGACATGCAGTTCGCGACCGACGGCCAGTTCGACGACCTGGTTCAGGTCCGCGCGGGCCACTTCAACGCCGATTTCGCCGCCGACTACGACGGTGACGTGGCGCGTGGTGCCTCGGACCATGACCCGCAGCTCGCTCGCTGGTTCACCGACGTCACGGTGGATCGGCTCCACGGCCTGGTCGACTACTACGTCGGGACAGGCGACCTGTCGCCAACCAAGGCGAGTCAGCTGCACGCGAAGCTCAACCGCGCGGCCCTGTTCTTGTCCCGCGGCAAGACCGACGCCTACCTGTCGCAGCTCGAGGCCTTCGGCGACCAGGCGCAGGATCTGGCGCCGGTCCACCTCGCCCCGTTCGCGGCGGACGCGCTGGAAGGAGAGGCGGACCGACTGATGGGGTTGTGAGGCCGCGGCGGCCGGCCGGTCCTCAGAAGTAGCCACGGCGCCGGAACCACCAGATCAGCCCCACGACCGTCACTAGCATGGCCAGCAGGACGGCCGGGTAGCCCAGCGGGTGCTCGATCTCCGGCATGAACCGGAAGTTCATCCCGTAGATGCCGGCTATCAGGGTTGGCACCATGAGCAGCACGGTGATGGCGGTCAGCCGCTTCACAACCTGGTTCAGGTTCGTGTTGGTCACCGATTCGTACGCATCCAGCGTGGCCGCCACCAGGTCCCGGTACAGGTCGAGCGAGTCGAGCACCCGCACAAGGTGGTCGTACAGGTCCTGGTAGTACGGGACGGCCTCGTCGTCGAGGATCTCCACGTCCCGGCGCAGGAGCTGGTTGGCCACGTCTCGCATGGGACCCAGGATCCGCCGCAGCTCGAGCAGCTCGCGCTTGAGGATCATGACGTCGCGCAAGTCGACCTTGCCATTGCCGCCGAGGATCCGGTCCTCGAGGCCGTCGATGCGCTCGGAAATGTCGTCGAGCACCGGGAAATAGGCGTCAACCGCGGTGTCGAGCACCGCATACAGGAGCCAGCCGGCGTTGTGGCCCACGACCGCGGACCGTCGCTGGAAGCGGACACGGACCGACTCGACGACCGGCGAGGAACCCCAGTGCACGCTGACCACGAATCCATCCCCGGCAAACAGGTGCAGCTCGCCCAGGTCGAACGTACGCTGCGGGTCCTCGGCGGGAAGCGGTTCGTAGGCGACAACCACGTGCTGACCCGGATACAGGTCGATTTTCGGCCTCTGGCGCCGCTTGCGCAGGTCCTCGATGGCCAGCTCGTGGAGCCCGAATTCGCGGCTCAGCAGAGTCAAGTCTTCCTGCGTCGGGTCCGCGATATCGAGCCATACCAGCGTGTCTCGACGCCCGATGAGGCGGTCGATCTCCTCGAATCCGGCCTCCTCAATCGGCTCCACCTGCCCGTCGGACTTCAGGGCCAGGGCCAGTCGAGTGCTCACCGGTCGGATCCTAACCGCGGGCCGCCCGTTCTGGCGATGGCCGCCGCCAGGTCGCGTTCGGCCGCCGATCCAAACGTCAGCCGCAGGTCGGTGCCGAACCAATGCGCCCACAGGGCCGGCCGCACGTCGCCGACGCGGACGACCTCGCCCCGTTCGACGCTTCCCAGCGCCCCGATGTCGTAGGCAGCCAGGGCAACCTCTTCGCCGCCGGGCAGGCTCAAAGCCGCCGTGGCGCGATTTCCGTCGGGGCGCGCGCTGGACGGTAGGAGCACCGCACGCACCTCGTCCAGGTGGGCACGGCGCCCATCCACCGTCGTGGCATGACCGCTGACCCGAACCGGGATGCCCTGGGCCGGGAGCGGCGTGGCCGGGGCCTCCTGCACCGCGAACGCGGATCCCCACCGCCGTGAGCCCTCCACGATCGGTCGGAAGAAGGGATAGCCCGTCCGCGCGCCCAGCCACAGGATGCCTGCCAGCAGGGCGAACAGCGCTGGGCCGAGCCACAGCCGGTCGCGGATCAGGCCAGGATCGTCCACGATCGAGGCCAGCACCAGGATCCGGCCCGATCCGGCGAGGGCCTGGACCGGTAGCGTGGACGTGAAGGCCTCGAGGTCGGGGCCGTTGCGGATCTGGGGCCCGGTCCAGCGTCCGGGGACCACCGATGACGGGTAGGCCGTCTGCACCAGGATGGATTCCGGGTCCGGAATCCCGTGCGCCAGATGCACGAAGATGCCGTTCCCCGCAGCCAGGAGTCGGGCTCGACAGCCCTCCTCGGCCAGGACGCAGGTGGGCATGGACTCCCCGGCGAATCGCAGCGGGACACGGACCAGGGTCCCATCGGTCATGCCCGCCAGATCGGCGACGGTCTGGACATCGGTGATCGGCTCGTCTGCCTGCGGTGTGACCTCGATCAGCAAGGTCGAGCTATCCAGCCCGGCCGTGGCTTCGCCCCGGACGTCCAGGGCCGCGATCGCCGCCGCCGCGAAGGCTCGCGCCGTGACCCGACCAACCACCCACCGCGCTTCGAGGCGCTCGGGGGCGACATCCGAGGTCACGATGGTGAACGCGTCCGCCCCCGCCGCGTCCCGCACCAGCAATCCGTACGGCGGCGCGTTTCTCGATCCGGGGGCCGGCAAACCGACGTCCATCGCCAGCCCCGGCAGGCTGACGTAGGTCACGGTGGTGGGCACGAATCGGTCGACCATCTCGACCGAGGTGGCCGGGACGATCTCCTTCTCAGCACCCGCCCACAGCAGGGGCGCCACGGCCAGCGCCAGCGCAGCCACCATCACCCAGGGGGCAATGTCCACCCGCAGCGGCCCGATCGCCGATCGAACCCAGCGCTCGATGGCGACCGGCGCGAACCCGATCAGCGCCCGCAGTCGGTCGATGCTCAGCTCCCGGCTCGCCTAGTGGGCGAACGACCAGGTGGATCCGTCCCACGTGGCGTGAACGAGGCCTCCGTCCGCGTCACGGGCAAACAGGTCGATTCGGTTTGGCCCCCACGAACAGGCGGCCGGATCTCCGCTCAGCTGCACCCCCAGCGACTCCCATTCGGACCACTCGGTCGGCTCATACCACTGGTGCATCAGCGTGCCGTCCGGGGCGCGGGCGAAGACATCGATGCGATCCGCTCCCCACGAGCAAGCGGCCGGCGAACCGATGAAGTCACCCCCGTGGCTGTGCCACGGATGCCACGCGCGCCCATCCCAGTACAGGCTCGACAGGTCCCCGTCCGGACCGATGCTGAAGACCTGCATCTCTCCCTCGGTCCAGGTCGTGACCGCCGGGGCCGAAACCATGCTGCCCCCGAGCTCCTTCCACCGCGCCATCAGCCGCGCCCTCCTCATCTCTACGAATGTCGACTGGGGCCAATGATGCCCCAGCCGGGCCTGCCATCCACGTCTTCCGCCACCGCCTATCCTGACCAGGTGGAGGTGCCGGATGGGATGGTTGCCTGAGCCAGTCGAGCGCCTGCTCGAGGTGGCCCTGGTGGGCGAGCTGACGGTCGTCGGCCTCAACCGGCGGCCGATCACCCATCCGCTCATTCCGCTCTATGACGGCGAGCGGCTCTACCTGCACTCGTCCACCCTCTTCAGCAAGAAGCTGGAGCACATCAAGCTCAACCCCAGAGTGGCCGTCGCGCTGAGCGACCCGGTGGCCATGAAGGGCAACGTCGATCGCGCCACCATCCAGGGCACGGCCCGGATCATCGAGGACGACCCGCACAGCCAATGGGAGGGACTCATCCTGGGCCTCTGGCGCCGCAAGGAGCCGGTGATCGACTCGTTCCTGAGGATGCGGGTCGCGTTGCCGCTCTTCTTCGAACGGGCCGTGATTGAAATCACGCCCCAGCGGTGTCTCTACTGGGCCGCGGGCGACACGAGCCGGGCGCCCCAGGTCAGCATGGCGCCCCGGGCAGGAGCGGCCGGATGATCGGCGCGACCAGACGTGGGGGTAGCGTGCCGGCTCACCGGCCGGCGCCCGCCGACCTCGACCGGCTGGCGGGCTATCCCTTCGTGGTCGTCAGCTGGGTCGACGAGGCCGGCTACCCCCTCAGCATGGCGACCGGGTTCGAGGCCGATTCCAATGGCGGCGTCGTGCGCCTGCGCGCTCCGGCCGGCGACGGGCTGGCCATCCCTACCGACCGGGAGGTAAACCTGATCGGCTCCCATATCCGGCCCAAGCCGGGAGAGGGCTACGACCAGCGGCGCTACCTGGAGCTGTGGGGCACGGTCGGCCCGCCGATCGGCGGTCACGTCACCTTCCACCCCTACCGGGCCTGGGGCTGGGACGAAGCCGAGGTGCCGTTCTTCGAATACGCCGAGCGCTCGGTTCCCCAATCGCGACGCTACCTGGCACAGCTCTCCGCGGAGCGGGGCCGCATCATCCGCCCGCGTCTCAGCCTGTTCTGGCTCACGCTGCGGACGACGCGCCTGCCATTCCTTTCGGCCACCGCGATTCCGGTGCTGTTGGGGATCGCAATTGCTGCCAGCCACGGCTCGTTCACCTGGTGGACCGCGCTCCTCACCCTCCTGGGCGCGTCGCTGGCCCATCTGGCCGCCAACGTCACCAACGACGTGTTCGACACCCGATCGGGAGCCGACGAGGCCAACGTCAACCCGACCCAGTACTCCGGCGGTTCGCGGGTCGCCATCTACGACCTG
>Ga0299906_10002722_pt1 | contig 14632 bp, 18 predicted proteins | sample RVTome_14_FD_200259 | JGI IMG/M metagenome (GOLD analysis project Ga0299906, IMG submission 200259) | Soil microbial communities from uranium-contaminated site in the Upper Colorado River Basin, Wyoming, United States - RVT145D125 (version 2) ... | reverse complement strand
TCGTCGAGAAAGAGGACGCCGTTGTGCGCCAGCGACACTTCGCCGGGCCGGGGGACGCTGCCGCCGCCGATCAGGCCGGCGTCGGAGACGGTGTGGTGCGGGCTGCGAAACGGTCGGACGGCGACCAGGGCGTTCTGGCGCGGCAGCAGACCGACGATGGAGTGGATCTTGGTGGTCTCCAGCGATTCGGGAAAGGAGATGGCGGGGAGGATGGTGGGCAGCCGGCGGGCGAGCATCGTCTTGCCGCTGCCGGGCGGCCCGACCATCAGCAGGTTGTGACCGCCGGCCGCGGCCACCTCGAGGGCCCGCTTGACGTGCTCCTGGCCGCGGACCTCGGCGAAATCCTCGCAGTGGACGGCGGCCCGGGAGAAGAGCTCGAGGGCGTCGACCCGGCAGGGGGCGAGCTCCTTTTCGCCGGAAAGGAAGGCGACCGCCTCGCCCAGGTCGCGGACGCCGTAGACCGGCAGCGCATCGACGATCGCCCCTTCGGCGGCATTTTCCTCGGGCAGAATGAGACCGGCGACGTCCCAGTGGCGGGCGGCAACCGCCACCGGCAGGGCGCCCTTGACCGGCTTGACGCGGCCGTCGAGGGAGAGTTCCCCCATCAGTACGTAGCGCCCGGGGCGGGCCGGCTTGAGCGCCCCGGTGGCGGTGAGCAGTCCCACCGCCATCGGCAGGTCGAAGGCGGCGCCATCCTTGCGGATGTCGGCCGGGGCGAGGTTGATGGTGATGCGGCGGGCGGGAAACTCGTAGCCCGAGTTCTTGATCGCCGACTTGACCCGGTCCTTGCTCTCCTTGACCGCCCCCTCCGGCAGGCCCACCGTCGAGAACTGCGGCAGCCCCTGGGCGATGTCGACTTCCACTTCCACCGGGTAGGCGTCGATTCCGATCAACGCTCCGGACAGTACCTTGGCCAGCATGTATTCCCCCCCTCCTTGTCTGCGTGCCGGGCGTTGCCCGGCCGCGGTTATCCCTCCAAATCCTCCAAGTACTTCTCGGCCATGATGGCGGCCACCGCGCCGTCGCCGACGGCAGTGGCGATCTGCTTGAGAATCTTCTTGCGCACGTCGCCGGCGGCGAAAACGCCGGGGATCGAGGTGCGGCACTCGGCGTCGGTGAGGATGTAGCCGTCCTCATCCAGGGTGAGCACGTCGGCCAGGAAATGCGCCTTGGGCGTGACGCCGACGGCGACGAAGAGTCCTTCGAGCGGCAGGGTCCGCCGCTCCCCGCTGACCAGGTCTTTGATCTCGGCGGCCTTCAGTCCCGAGGCGTCCCCTTCGACCCGTTCGACCAGGGTGTTCCAGAGGATCTCGATCTTTTCGTTGGCGGTCAGCCGGTCCTGCAGCACCTTGGTGGCGCGCAGCTGGTCGCGGCGGTGGATGAGGGAAACCTTGCTGGCGAAGCGGGTGAGAAAGAGCGCCTCCTCGGCGGCCGTGTCACCGCCGCCGACGATGGCGACCGGGACGTTGCGGAAGAAGGCGCCGTCGCAGGTGGCGCAGTAGGAGACGCCGCGGCCGGTCAGCTCCTGCTCGCCGGGGATGCCGAGCTTGCGCGGCTCGGCGCCGGTGGTGACGATGACGCAGCGGGCACGCACCTCGCGGCCGTCGACGACGACGACCTTCTCGGCGCCGTGGTCGATCAGGTTCTCCACCTCGCCGTACTCGACCTGCAGGCCGAATTCCTGGCAGTGCTCCTGGAAGCGGACCATCAGGTCGGGGCCGTCGATGCCGCCGGGGAAGCCGGGATAGTTCTCCACCTTGGTGGTGGTCATGACCTGGCCGCCCATGATCATCCGCTCCACCAGCAGGGTGTCGAGCTTGGCGCGGGAGGTATAGAGGCCGGCGGTCAGGCCGGCCGGGCCGCCGCCGATGATGAGGACGTCGTAGACTTTTTCGGGCATGCGCTTCTCCTGGACGTTGAAATGGGGGTCAAGATAGCACAGGGATGTGCAAAAGGGAACCGGCGACCACCGCTTTTTGAGCGAACGCACGGGCAGTGGGCTGGACAACCCCCTTGCCATTCCCGCCGGCTCTGGCTATCATGGCCTTAGCCCAGCATAGGAAGGAACCGACGGATGACCGAAGGCAACCACCTCGACCGCAGCATCACCCGCGGCTTCCGTTTTGCCATCGTCCTGACCGCGGTGACCCTGGTGGCCGAGGTGGCGGGCGGCTTCTGGACCAATTCCCTGGCCCTGCTCTCCGACGCCGCCCACGTCTTCATGGACCTCTTCGCCTTGGTCCTCTCCCTGTCGGCCATCGTCCTGGCCAACTTTCCCGCCACCGACCGGCGCACCTACGGCTGGCACCGGGCGGAGATCTTCGCCTCGCTGATCAACGGCGCCACCCTCCTGCTTATCGCCGGCGGCATCCTCTTCGAGGCCTGGGATCGCTTCTTCCATCCCGAGGCGGTCAAGAGCAAGGAGATGTTCATCATCGCCACCATCGGCCTGGTGATGAACCTGGTCGCCGCCAGCCGCCTGCACTCCCACTCGCACGACGACCTCAACGTGCGCAGCGCCTTTCTGCATGTGATCGGCGACGCCATCGCCTCGGTCGGGGTCATCGCCGGCGGCGTGATCATGCTCTTCACCGGCTGGTATGTCGTCGACGCCCTCATCTCCGCGGGCATCGCCCTGGTCATCGCCTGGGGATCGGTCCGCATCCTGCGCGAGGCGGGCCATATCCTGCTGGAGGGTGTTCCCCCGCACGTGAAAATTGAGGAGTTGGTGGAAAAGATTCGCGCCGTTGCCGGGGTCAACGATATCCATCACCTGCACGTCTGGTCGATCTGCTCGCACATCACGGCGCTGTCGGCGCACATCGACATCCTGCCCGACTACCGGCTGCATCAGGGGGAGATCGTCGGCGAGATCGAACAGATGCTCGACCACGACTACCACATCACCCACACCACCCTGCAGGGGGAATGCTCGCGCTGCGTCACCGGTCCGGTCATCCAGCAACTCAAGCACCGGCCGCGCCGCTCCAGCCTCTGCACCCACGGCCATGGCGGCCATGACGACCACGATCATCATCATTAGGGATATTGGGCTATATGAAACGGCTGGTCTCCTTTCTCTTCTGGAGTTTCCTTTTCCTGGTCGTCTGCGTCGGCCTCGACCAGCTGCTGGTGCGGGTCGCAATGCCAGTGCCGGTGCTGGCCGAAGTGCGGACGTTCTATGTCGATTTCCGCACCCGGCTGCTGCAGTTGGGTCACCGCCTGCCGGTTAAGCGGGAGAGCACCGAGAGAAAAACTCCCGCTCCCGCCCCGCCGAAGGCCGGCCCCGTCAAGGCAAAGGCGGCTGCGCCGAAGGTTTCACCGTCGGAAAAAGCCCCTGCTCCAGCCCAGACGAGCCCCGTCCCGCCGGCGGTGACGAGCAACCCCCGTTACTTCTATGTCGACAGGCAGGGTGAACTGCACTTCGTCGACCGCATCGAAGAAGTTCCGGTCGCCTTCCGCAAGGATGCCCAGCGGCTGGAAAAATAACCTCTTGACAGACTCGACCCACCCGCCGATGGAGGAGCGCATCGCCCGGCCCGAGTCCTTAGCCCGACAAGGGGTATCCCGTTGATGATTCCGGCAGGTAAGAGAACCCCATGAGCATCTGGATGGCTATTCTGCTGCTGGCCGGCTTCGCGCTGCTGATCGGCGGCGCCGAACTGCTGGTCCGCGGCGCGTCGCAACTGGCGACCGATTTCGGCATCTCCCCTCTCGTCGTCGGCCTGACGGTGGTGGCCTTCGGCACCAGTACCCCCGAACTGGCGGTCAGTGTTCTCTCCGCGCAAAGCGGTCAGGCCGGGATCGCTCTCGGCAACGTGGTGGGGAGCAACATCTGCAACGTGCTGCTGATCCTCGGCCTCTCGGCCCTGGTCGCGCCTCTGGTTGTCTCCCGCCAGGTGGTGCGCCTGGAGGTGCCGATCATGATCGGAATATCCCTGCTGCTGACGTTCTTCGCCCTGGACGGTGCCATCGGCCGCTGGGAGGGCGGGCAGCTTTTCGCCGGCATCATCGTCTACACCGTCTGGACCGTGCGCCGCAGCCGGCGCGAACTCCGCGAACAGGCGCCCCCGGAGGAGGCCCCACCGACCGGCGGCCGCTCGGGACGAGGGGCGCAGATCCTTCAGATACTGGGGGGGCTGGTGCTGCTGGGGATCGGCTCGAAATGGCTCGTCGACGGAGCGGTGTCGGTAGCGACGTTCTTCGGGGTGAGCGATCTGGTCATCGGCCTGACGGTGGTGGCGGTGGGAACCTCGCTGCCCGAGTTGGCCACCTCGGTACTGGCGAGCCTGCGCGGCCAACGGGATATTGCCGTCGGCAACGTGGTGGGGAGCAATATCTTCAATATACTGTCGGTGCTCGGCCTGACGGCGGTTCTGGCCCCCGAAGGGGTGCCCGTTCCGCCAACGGCCCTTACCTTCGACTTGCCGGTCATGATTGCAGTCGCCGTTGCCTGCCTCCCCATCTTTCTCGCCGGGTACCGCATCGCTCGCTGGGAGGGTGGACTTTTCTTCGGTTATTATCTCGCCTACACCCTTTTCATCGTGCTGACGGCGATGCAGCATCACGGGCTTTCGATGCTCACCCAGGCGATGACCGGGTTCGTCATCCCCCTGACCCTGGTGACGCTGGCGGTCTCCCTCTGGCGGGGTCTCAGGCAAAAATCCCCACACGGGTAGTTACGATCGGAGTTGCCGGCGCTTATCCAAGTGAGGTTTTCAAAACGGGTTTTGGTCTGAATATGTAGGCCCCGCTGGCTTGGCCAGTGGGGCCTTCATGGCGAACAGATCGTGGCGTGTGGCAGCCGTCAGGGCAGAGTGCCGTAGACCTCGGGACGGCGGTCGCGGAAGCAGGGAATCTGGAAGCGGTAGGTGGCCATTTCCTCGAAATCGAACAGGGCGGTGAGCTCGGATTCGCTCTCGCCGCCTTCTGCAAGGATTTCGCCGCGGGGCGAGATGAGCAGACTCATGCCGAAGAAATCGAGCTTCCCCTGGAGCCCGCAGCAGTTGGCGGCAGCGACGAAAAACTGGTTCTCGATCGCCCGCGCCCGCAGCAGGGTGCGCCAATGTTCCTGCCGTGGTTTCGGCCATTCGGCGGGGAGGCAGAGGATTTCGGCCCCTTCCAGGGCCAGTTTGCGGAAAAGCTCGGGAAAGCGCAGATCGTAGCAAATGGCGACGCCGAGACGGCCCACCGAGGTGGGGACGACCAGGGTCCGGTCGCCGGCGGCGAGAAAACGATCCTCGCCCATGGTGGAGAAGAGATGGAGCTTGCGGTAGCTGCCGGCGACCTTGCCGCGGTCGATGACCCAGGCGGTATTGTAGATGCGGCCGTCGACCTTCTCCGGCAGACTGCCCACCACCACCATCTCCAGTTCGCTGCTGAGCTGGCTGAGGGCGGCAATCACCCGCGGCGTTTCCTCGGCCAGCACGGCCAGGCGCTTGTAGTCGTAGCCGGTGCTCCACATCTCCGGCAGGACGGCCAGTCGGGCATCCTTTTCCCGAACCCGGCGAATCCCCGCCAGGGCCTTTTGCAGGTTCTGGTCAACATCGCCCATGGTGATGTTGAACTGCACCGTTGCCGCACAGATTTTCCGTTCCATCAAAACCCCGCTTTCGGTTCGGTAAAATACCGTTCTGAAAAATTTACAGGCCGCAAATGCCCGAATCGTGTCCGATTATACGGTAGCGGGGGCGCCGAGGCAAGGTCTACCAACCGTGCCGGATTTGCTTGACCTCTTTCGGCAAGGCATGCTAAAAAACTCGGGCGTTTTAATTTTTACCATGCGGGCACGGTTCCGATTTTGCAAGAGGTTTCAATCGCATAACCGCTGTCGACGCTCGTTTCGAGCGCAAGCTGTCCTGCGGCGGGATAAAGCGCTGTTTTAATCTATTTTGCGAGGGTTGCGGTGATGGCCAGGGTTGCCACTTTTTTGGTCATGCTTGTCTTCTGGGTGGTCATGTCGGGGATGTTCGACGCCTTTCACTTCTCTCTGGGCGTCCTCTCCTGTCTCCTGGTGGCCCATTTCAGCCATGACCTGCTCTTCACCGGCGGCGGGCTCCGCACCTGGGCGCGCGATTTCGCAGGCGTCCTTACCTATCTTCCTTACCTGTTCAAGGAAATTGTCCTGGCCAACCTTCAGGTGGCCTACATCGTGCTCCATCCCAGGATGCTCGACCTGATCGACCCCTCCCTGGTCCGCTTCAAAACCACCTTGAAACGCCCCGTCTCCAAAGTCACCTTTGCCCAGTCGATCACCCTGACCCCGGCCACCATCACCGTCAGCATCGACGATGACGAGTTCACCGTCTATGCCCTGACCCGAAGCGCCGCCGAGTCGTTGCCCGGCGAGATGGAGCGGCGGGTGGCCCGCGCACTGGAGAGGAGCGCATGATGCAGAGTTTCTTCCTCGCCGCCGGCCTGGTCCTGCTGCTGCTGATGCTCCTCTGTCTGGTGCGGGTGGTCGGCGGACCGACGGTCCTCGACCGGATCCTCGGCGGCAACGTAATCGGCACCAAGACCACCGTGCTCCTGCTGCTGATCGGTCTGCTCTACAACAACGTCGGCATGTTCGTCGACATCGCCATCGCCTACGCGCTGCTCAACTTCATCGCCACTCTCGGCGCGACCAAGTATTTCCTCCGGCGCAAGGCGGTCCACCTGGAAGACGAGGGCGAGGGAGGTCAGGCATGATCATTGTTGCTGCCGTCCTGATCGTGCTGGGACTCTTCTTTTTCGCCGCCGGGGTTCTGGGGGTGCTGCGTCTGCCGGATTTCTACACCCGGATGCAGGCCGCCGGCAAATGCGACTCGCTGGCGGCGGTCCTGGTCCTGCTCGGGGTCGCCCTCTACAACCTGCAGCCGCTGACCGTGGCCAACGTCCTGGTCAGCCTCAAGATTCTGGCGATCGCCGGTTTCGTCTTTGTCGCCAGCCCGACCGCCACGCACGCCATCACCGAGGCGGCGCTGATCCGCGGCGTCGAACCGTGGACCAAGGAGAAGAAGACCAAATGATCTGGCAACTGGATCTGCTCATTCTGGTTCTGGTCGTCATCTGTGCCGTGGCCGCCATCTCCGTTCGGGATCTGCTCTCGGCCACCGTCATCTTCGGCGTCTACAGTTTCCTCATGTGCCTGCTCTGGGCGGAAATGGGGGCGGTCGACGTCGCCTTCACCGAGGCCACGGTCGGTGCCGGGGTCAGTACCGTGCTGTTCATCGCCGCCATTCTGCGCACCACGCGAAGGAGCAAGGATTGAAAGCGCTGGCCCTTCTGGCAACTCTGGTCACCGGGGCGATCCTCCTCTACGGCACCCAGGATTTCGCCGCCTGGGGCGACCCCGAATCCCCCCCCAACCGGCACGTCTCCCGCTACTACATCACCGAGACCGTGAAGGAGACCCATGTCCCCAACATCGTCACCGCGGTGGTCGCCGACTACCGCGGTTACGACACCATGTTCGAGACGGTGGTCATCTACTGCGCCGGCCTGGTGGTGGTCAGCGTGCTGCGGCGGAGGGAATCATGAAGCAGGTGCAGGAGCGGGCCCGGACGCGGGCCGTCGGCGAGAGCCTGATTATCCAGACCGCGGTGCGGTTGATGGTCCCCTTTATCCAGCTGTTTGGCCTCTACGTCATCGTCCACGGCCACTACAGCCCGGGCGGCGGCTTCCAGGGCGGGGTCATTCTCGGCGCTTCGTTCATCCTGACGGCGGTGGCCTTCGATTTGCAGACCTCCCTGAAGCGGTTCTCCGAGCGGACCAATGCCATCATGGGCAATGCCGGGGTGCTGCTTTATACCGGTGTCGGCCTGCTCTGCGCCCTGCTCGGGGGACTGTTCCTCGATTATAGCGCGCTGGTCCGGATCATCCCCATGGATCCCGTCGAGTGGCGATCGCTGGGCATCTTCCTGGTCGAGGTCGGCGTCGGCCTGGCGGTCATGAGCATTATGGCATCGCTCTACTGGGACCTCAGTTCCCGGGGGGAACTGGACGAGGGGCTGTAAGATGCAGGGGATCATCGCGGAAATCGTTGCCAAGTACAATTACTGGATCTACGTGGTGCTGATGATGATCGGCTTCTACGCCATGATCGGCAAGCGTAACCTGGTGAAGAAGCTGATCGGCTTGAACATCTTTCAGACGGCCATCATCCTGTTTTACGTCTCCACCGGGGTCAAGCGCGGCGGCGGCATTCCGATCGTCGACAAACATGCGGCCCTGACCCACGGGATCGACCCGGCGACGGTGGTCAACCCCCTGCCGCATGTCCTGATGCTGACTGCCATCGTCGTCGGGGTGAGCGTCACCGGGGTGGCCCTGGCGGTGCTGCTGCGCGTCTACCGTGAGTACGGCACCCTCGAGGAGGATGAAATCCTGGAGAAGATCGGCAAATGACGACCTCGAACCTCCACATCTACATCCTCGCCGCGCCGCTGCTGGGTGCCTTCGCGGTCAACCTGCTGGGCCGCCTGTCGCGCCGCTGGGTGGCGCCGCTGACTCTGGGGGTGCTGGGCTACGCCACGGTCGCCGCGCTGGTGGTTCTGGCCCGCGTGCTGCGCGACGGGACAATCAGCTACACGGTCGGCAACTGGCGGCCGCCATTCGGCATCGAGCTGGTCATCGACCCCCTCGGGGCGCTGATGCTTTTGCTGATCTCGGCGGTGGCCCTGACGGCCACCTTCTCGTCGTTGACCAGCATCGAGCGGGAGTTGCCGGGTCGGGAGCACCTCTTCTTCACCATGTACCTGCTGCTGATCGCCGGCCTGACCGGCCTGGCGTTGACCGGCGATGCCTTCAACCTCTACGTGCTTCTCGAGATCACCTCGATCACCACCTACGGGCTGATTGCCATGGGCCGTGGCCGGGCACCGCTGGCGAGCTTCAACTACATCATCATGGGTTCCATCGGTGCCTGCTTCTACCTGCTTGGCGTCGGCTACCTCTACCTGCTCACCGGCACCCTGAACATGGCCGACATCGCTCGCATCCTGCAGGGGCTGCAGGAGACGGCGGCCCTGGCCACCGCCTTCGCCTTCATCCTGGTCGGGTTGTGGGTCAAGATGGCGTTCTTTCCCCTCCACAGCTGGCTCCCCACCGCCTACACCCAGGCACCGTCCGGAGCCTCGGTGATGATCGCGCCGCTGATGACCAAGGTCACGGTCTTCCTGATGATCCGTGTCATCTTCTCGATCTTCACACCCACCTATGCCTTCTTCCACCACCCGGGGGTGCAGGCCGGGATCGTCTGGGCCGCTGCCCTGGCGATCGTCTGCGCTTCGGCGCTGGCCCTGGCCCAGCGCGACCTGAAGCGGATGCTGACCTATATCATTGTGGCCGAGGTCGGCTACATGGTCGGCGGGGTCTGGCTCGCCAACACCCAGGGAATGACCGGAGCCATCCTGCACATCGTCAACGATGCGCTGATGACCCTCTGCCTCTTCCTGGCAGCCGCGGCCATCATCTATCGCACCGGCAGCCTGGGGTTCGATAGTCTTCAGGGTTTGTACCGGCGGATGCCGATTACCATGGCCGCCTTCACCGTCGGGGCCTTTTCGATGATCGGAATACCGCCTACGGCCGGTTTTTTCAGCAAATGGTATCTGCTGCTGGGCGGCATCGAGGCGAGCCAGTGGGGATATGTGGCTGCCCTGGTGTTCAGCAGTCTGGTGAACGCGGTGCTCTTTTTCCGCATCATCGAGATCGCCTATTTCCGCACCGGCGAGGCCGGGCACGGTCACGGCCATGCCGTGGTCCGGGTGGAGGAGGCGCCGCTGATGATGCTCGCCCCCCTCGTGCTGGCGGCGCTCGCCCTGATCGCGGTCGGTTTCGGCTCCGGGCCGCTGGTCAACGGGGTGATCCGGCTGGCGATTCCGGGAGGGTTTTAGCCTGCCCTGCACGGGAGGGCTGCCCGAAGCGCTCCCCTTGTTGTCTTTTCTTTGGATGCTGGAATAATCATGGCCTACGTTCACTCCATCTGGCCGCTGGCGGCCGTCCTGCTCCCCTTGCTTGCTACCGTGCCGATCATGCTCTCCGGGCGCTCTCCCAACTTGCGCGAGAGCTGGACACTGCTGGCCGGCGGTGGCATGTTCGCCATCGTCGCCTCGATGCTGCCGACGGTGCTGGCCGGCGGCGGTTTCGTCCTCACCCTGGCCGAGGTGGTGCCGGGGGTGCCCATCCAGCTGCGGGTCGATGCCTTGGGGATGTTCTTCGCCCTGGTCGCCTCGTTTCTCTGGATATTCACCTCCGTCTATTCCATCGGCTACATGCGGGCCCTCGAGGAGCACGACCAGACCCGCTACTTCGCCTCCTTCGCGGTGGCCATCGCCGCCACCATCGGCGTCGCTTTTTCCGCCAACCTGCTGACCCTGTACCTCTTCTACGAGGTCCTTTCGCTGTCGACCTATCCGCTGGTCACCCACGAGCAGAATGCCGAGGCGCGGGCCTCGGGACGCAAGTACCTGACCTACATCCTCGGCACCTCCATCGGCCTGGTGCTGCCCGCGATGCTGATTGTTTACCAACTGACCGGAACCCTTGATTTCACCCATGGCGGTATTCTCGCCGGCAAGGCCTCGCCGGCGACCCTGAGCCTGTTGCTGCTGCTGTTCGTGCTCGGTTTCGCCAAGGCCGGGGTGATGCCGTTTCACGGCTGGCTGCCGGCGGCAATGGTGGCGCCGACCCCGGTGAGCGCCTTCCTGCATGGCGTGGCGGTGGTCAAGGTCGGGGTTTTCTCGATCCTGCGGGTGGTATTCGACATTTTCGGCCCCGACCTGCTGCGGAACCTCGACCTCGGCGTGGCCCTGACCTACTTCGTCTCCATCACCATCCTGTTCGCCTCCCTGGTAGCCCTGACCCAGGACAACCTCAAGCGCCGGCTCGCCTACTCGACCATCGGCCAGCTCTCCTACATGATTCTCGGCGCCGGCATGGTCTCTGCGGCGGGGATGACCGGCGGGGTGCTGCACATCGCCATGCACGCCTTCGGCAAGATCACCCTCTTCTTCTGCGCCGGGGCGATCTATGTCGCTAGTCACAAAAAGTACATCTCGGAGATGGACGGTCTGGGCCGGAAGATGCCGATCACCTATGCGGCCTTCTTTCTCGGTGCGCTCTCGATCATCGGCATGCCGCCACTGGGCGGCTTTCTCAGCAAGTGGAACCTGCTGGTCGGGGCAGTACAGTCGCATCAGATGGTTCTGGTGGCGGTACTGCTCGGCAGCTCGCTGCTCAACGCCGCCTATTTCTTCCCTATCGTTTACCGGGGGTTTTTCGCCCCGGCCCCGGCGGGCGAGGCCCGGGAGGGAATCCGGGAGGCGCCGCTCTTCTGCCTGTTGCCGCTGAGCGTCACTGCCCTCTGCTCGCTCCTGCTGTTTTTCTACCCCACGGTCTTTCTCCAACTGGTGCAGCGGGCCCTCTTCCCCTGAGGGGGGACGGTCGTGCGCGAGGAGTTGTTCACCATGCAGCCTAAACACGGTCACAAGAAGCATGAGGAGAAGATGATCCTGGCCCATGATCCGGTGGCGGGTTACCGGCCGGTCTTCTACGTCACCTTCACGGCCGGGGTCCTTTACCTGGCCTACATCCTGTTCAATACCCTCTAGGGGAGCGCAGCTATGAAGAAGCCGGCCAAACCGGAAGTCCGGGAAGAGGATTTCCAGCATCCGGTCGACATGCAAGAAGAACTGGCAATGTTCGATCATCCGCAGAACGTCAAGCGCCTGCTCTACGGGTTCTTCACCTGTGTGGTGTTGCTGCTGGCGATCGACCTCTTCCATCACAAGCACGCCATCTTTCCCTGGGAAGGGTTCTTCGGTTTCTATTCGGTGTTCGGTTTCGTCGCCTGCGTGGTGCTGGTGCTGGTCGCCAAGTACATACTGCGCCCCCTGATGATGCGCAAAGAGGATTACTATGATTAACGCCCTGCCGCCCGCCGTCATACTGATCCTCGGAGCCCTGCCGGTCCCCTTTCTGCGGGGGAAGGCGAAGGCTGCCTGGATGCTGCTGCTGCCGGTAGTGAGCTTCATCAACTTGCTGGCCATTCCCGCGGGGACGCACTGGACGGCCGGCTTCATGGGCTACGAACTGGTCTTCGGCCAAATCGACCGGCTCAGCCTGATTTTCGGCTACATCTTTCACCTGATCTCCTTCATTTCGATCCTCTATGCCCTGCATGTCGAAGACGACGTGCAGAACGTCGCCGGGCTGATCTACGCCGGCGCCGCCCTGGGGGTGACCTTCGCCGGCGACTTCTTCTCCCTGTTCGTTTTCTGGGAGGTGCTGACGATCAGCGCCACCTTCCTGATCCTGGCGCGGCGCACTCCAGCCGCCCTGGGGGCGGGTTTCCGCTACTTCATGGTGCACGTCGCCGGCGGCCTCTGCCTGCTCGCCGGGATCATCCTCCACGTCCAGCAGACCGGCACCGCGGCCTTCGGCTTCGTCGGGCTCGACGGACTGGCCTCGACCCTGATCTTTATCGGCGTCGGCGTCAACTGTGCCTGGCCGCTGCTGCACCCCTGGCTGACCGACGCCTATCCCGAGGCGACCATCACCGGCACCATTTTTCTCTCCGCCTTCACCACCAAGACGGCAATCTACGTTCTGGCCCGGGCCTTCCCCGGCACCGAGGCGCTGATCTGGATCGGCACGGCCATGGCCGCCTTCCCGATCTTCTACGCCGTCATCGAGAACGACCTGCGGCGGGTGCTGGCCTACAGCCTGATCAACCAGGTCGGCTTCATGGTCGTCGGTATCGGCATCGGCACCGCCTTGGCGGTCAACGGCGCGGTTGCTCACGCCTTCAACGACATCCTCTTCAAGGGGCTGCTGTTCATGACCATGGGGGCGGTGATGTACCGCACCGGCAAGATCAACGCCACCGATCTCGGCGGCCTTTACCGGTCGATGCCCTGGACCTGCACCTTCTGCATTATCGGCGCCGCCTCGATTTCGGCCTTTCCCCTGTTCAGCGGATTCGTCAGCAAATCGATGGTGATGGAGGCGGCGGCCCACGGCAATCTGCGCCTGGTCTGGTTCGTGCTGCTCTTCGCTTCGGCCGGGGTCTTTCATCATGCCGGCATCAAGATCCCCTTCTTCGCTTTCTTCTCCCACGACTCCGGGCTGCGCTGCAAGGAGGCGCCGCGTCACATGCTGTTGGCGATGGGAATCGCCGCCGTCCTCTGCGTCTTCATCGGCTCGTTCCCCCAATTCCTCTACAGCCTGCTCCCCTTCGCCACCGACTACCAGCCCTACACCGCGAGCCATGTGATCGCCCAAACCCAGTTGCTCTTTTTCTCGGCTCTTGCCTTCACCCTGCTGCTTCTCTCCGGCATTTACCCGGCGGAAATCCGTTCGGTCAATATTGATGCCGACTGGTTCTACCGCAAGGGGGGGCGGCTCTTCTACGGCCTGGCCGACAAGGCCTGCAATGGGCTGAACAGCTGGGGGGACAGGGTCCTCGTCAAACTGGTCCCCGGTCTGTTGGCCCGCTTTTTCGAAGAGCCGGGAGGAAACATTCAGAAGCACGGTCTGCGCCTGCTGGCCGAAGCGGCCGGAGAAGGCGCAGACCTTGGCACCACGGAGGACCGCATCGAACGGCGCAGCCGGACGGCCGCCTACCCGGTGGGCGGCGGGGTTTTGCTGGCGGTGCTGTTTCTTGCGGTGATGTCCCTGCTGTTTTTCCTCTGAGGGGATAGCTCCGGGGTGCAACAGACAAGTTTGTGGAGGTGGCCCACGTGAAAGCCCTGATCGCGCTCGACAATTCCCCCGATTCGTGGCGCGCCGTCGAATACTCGGCTGGCATTTTCCCGCGCCTTCCGGACAGCGAAGTGCACCTGCTGTCCCTGACGCCGGGGATTCCGCCGGGGAGCCGGCAGTTCGATCCGGCATCCCCGCCACCCGAGGTACATGGTGACGAGGACCATCAGCAGGAGTTCCAAAAGCTTCGGGGAGCACTGGAAACCGCTGCCGACCTGTTGATCCGGAACGGAATGACCGCAGGGCGGATACGGCAATCGATCCAGCCGGTGCGCATCAGCCTGGGGCAGGACATCGTTGACGAGGCGGCGAAACGGGGCTGTGACACCATCGTGGTGGGCCGCCGCGGCCTTTCCCTGGCGAGAAAGCTTTTGCTGGGGAGCGTCTCCAGCGAGGTGGTCCACAAGGCCGCCGGCCTGACCGTCTGGGTGGTGGAGTAGTCTTCGCCCGGCATGCCCGCCCTCTATCTGCATGTCCCCTTCTGTCGCCGCAAGTGCCCCTACTGCGATTTTTTCTCGCTGGCGGGACACGCCTCCCAGCTCGCCCACTATCCCGATCTGCTCATCCGTCACCTGCGGCTGGCCGCAAGCTCAGGTCGCTGGAAAGGTCCCCTGACCTCCGTCTTTTTCGGTGGCGGCACCCCGTCCCTGTTGCCGGCCGCGGCGGTGGCACGCGTGCTCGCCGCGGCACGCGCCGAGTTTGGAATCGAAGCGGCAGCCGAGGTGACCCTGGAGGCCAACCCGGGGACGGTGACTCCGGCAACCCTGGCCGGCTACCGGGAGGCCGGGGTCAACCGCCTGTCGCTCGGCGTCCAGACCCTCGATGATGCCGGTCTGCGTACTTTGGGGCGCGTCCATACCGCCGCCGAGGCCTGCCAGGCCGTAGC
>Ga0299906_10002721_pt1 | contig 14633 bp, 8 predicted proteins | sample RVTome_14_FD_200259 | JGI IMG/M metagenome (GOLD analysis project Ga0299906, IMG submission 200259) | Soil microbial communities from uranium-contaminated site in the Upper Colorado River Basin, Wyoming, United States - RVT145D125 (version 2) ... | reverse complement strand
TCAATTTGCCGGGCGGCGAGAACGTGACCTTTCACGCCTACGCCGAAGACGGTCGGGTGCTCGCGAATCTCCAGGTGGACGCATGGGAGCCGATTTCCGAACGCGAGTTCGAGCTGACCGCCCCACGCGTCGAGTGGCTGCTCCCGGGCGGACAACGGGTCTTCATCGAAGCGGACGAAGCCCGGATGGTCGGCCAGGCCGGGGGAAAACGCAACCTGGACCCCAAGAGCGGATGGCTCAAGGGGCACGTCCACGTCTACATCGACCTGACCAAGCCCGCCTGGCGCGAGGCGAACCCCGACCAGGCCGCGCCCGAGCAGCACCCCGATGAAGTCGTGCATATCTGGATGGACGAGGTGACGTTCGATCTCGACCTCTCGCGGCTGGAGACCGAAGCGCGGTTTCGGATTCAGGCGGCCATCGCGGATGTCGAGGGTACGGGGCTGATGCTGCGCTGGAACGAGCCGGCGAATCGCATCGAGGATCTACGCATCACCCAGGTTGATCGGATGGAACTTCGGCGTGGGACCGACATGATCCAATTCGCGTTGCCCGGCACGACGGTCGACGAAAAATCGGGCGATCGGCCGGCCGGGGATCGATCGACGGCGATGGCGCCGGTGACGCTGGACCCGAAGGGTGACACGTCGCTGTCGCAGCAACCCTTGGCCAATCAGTCGATCGCGCTGCCCGCGCGGGTGGTGGACAAGCCGGCCAAGCCGCCGCCGATGCCGGTCACCACGCAGCCTTTGCCGCCGGCGGTCGCGCAAGGTGCTTTGATTCAACTGGCCCGTGAAAAGAGCGAGAAGAAGCCGCCGAAGATCGACGTCTATCGAGCGCGGTTTGAAGGGCCGGTGACGGTCGAACAGCGGGTAGGGATCGAGACGCAGTTCCGGCTGACCGCGCCGGAAGCGCTGGAGCTGGTGTTCGACTTCGAGAGCAAGCGCAGCGCGCAGCAGGCCGGAGTCGCGACCACCAAGCCGGCCGAGGAAAAAGAAACCGCCGACAAGAAGCACGACCAAGCCGAGCCCGCCACCGGCAGCGGTCCGGCGTCGCGAGTCGTGCTGACCTGTGGCGGCGAGTTTCGCCTCAAGCCGGCGCAGGACCAGGACGAGCCTCCGACCGGCGAGCGTTTTCGCGCGGTGGCGACCGGCGTGCCGGTGATCGCCGAGCAGACCGGTCAAGGGAAGGCCGAAGGGGTCAAGCTCGTCTACGAACGTGAAGCCGAGCGGGTCTGGCTCGACGGTGACGACGCGCGACAAGCATCGATCAGCACCGCCGACGGACAGCGCATTGCCGCTCGTAAACTGTACTTCGATCGTCAGACCGGCGTGGGTCGGCTCGACGGCGCCGGCGAGATGCGGTCCTTCAGCGACTTGACGGCACTGGGTGAGGATGGACAACGCCAACAACCGACGACCGCGCCCGCCGATGAGCCGAAGCTCTTCCGCATCGCCTGGACCGACCACGTCGACTTGAAGTTCGACCAAGTCCGCCTCCGCACCGTAGACGGCGAGACCGGTCAAGCCTCGATCAAGACGCGCGACGTGCCGAAGCGGGCAACCTTTTATGACAATGTTTCCATGGAGCAGGAGGGTCAGTCGCTGGCCGCGGATCAAATCGACGTACGGTTCGCCATGCCGACTGACGCCGGTGAGGTGGGCCGCTCGATCGACGAGGTTCGGGCGAACGGGCACGTCGTGCTCGAGAGTGACAGCGACACCGTGACCTGTCTTCGACTGGTCATCGAGATGGATGACGAGAATCGGCCCGAGGTGGCCCGGGCGATCGGCTCGGTCCGCGCCGAACAGCGCGAGCCGATGCCGATGTTGGCGCGGTTGTTCGGCGAGCAGGCCGCGACGCGCGTTCAGCGGTTCATCAATGCCGACGATCGACTGGTCGTGCGGTTCGGCTCGTTCCCGCGTCACACGGAGCCTTTCGATCTCGAAAAGGCACGAGCCATCGCCCGCGAGCGCGGGCACGATCCCGACACGATCGACTGGGACGCGGTTGCGCGGCGCGAGGCGGCCAAGACCGACCTGCGGATCGTGTCGATGGAAGCGGTGGGCGACGTCGAAGGCCGGGACCTGCCGCAGCGGTTCGAGGTGCGGGGTGATCAGGTGACGGTCGGACTCGAAGCCGGCCGTCGGATCGACGACGTGCACATCATCGGCACACCCGAGCGTTTTGCCGTCGCGACGATGGGCGACTACCTGATCAGCGGCGCCGTCATCGACGCCGACCTGGTCGCCGAGCAGGCCGACGTGCCGGGTCCGGGTCGCGTCGAGTTCACCTCGGCCGAAGCCCTCGACGGACGCAAGCGCGACGAGCCCACGCCGGTGGTCATCACGTGGACGAAAAGCATGGCCTTGCGCGGCCCGGAAAACTACGCGATCTTCGACGGTCACATTCATGCCGCGACCGCGGACTCGACGCTGGATTGCACCGAGCAACTGCGGGCCGAGCTGGTCTCGCTGCCGCCGACGCCGGTCATGGACGACCCGTCCGAAGCCCGGACGCTGTGGCTGCTGCGACCGTTTCTGCGCACCGGCGCCAAAGCGTCGTCACCGTCGGACCGCCTGCTCGGGGACGGTGTCGATACCGGCCGGTTCGAGAAACGCATTACCCGTCTGATCGCGTCCGGCGACGCCAAGGTTCTGTCGAGTGATTTCAGTGACGACGGCGAACGGCTGAACAGTCGCACGCTGCTCACCGGGCCGAAGCTGGCCGTGGACGTCGAGAACGAGCACCTGAACATCGAGGGCGCGGGCAACCTGCTCGTCGAGGATTACCGCATCGTCGACCCGAAAGCGAAACGGTCGAGCGGCTCGGCGGACGAGAAGGGTTCAGGCACGTTGCTCGGGTCGATGGCGTCGAGCGGACCGAGTCACACGTTGATCACGTGGGGTAACTCGATGTCGTTTTTCGTGCGTGACAATCTTGCCGTCTTCGACCGCGACATCACTTTGCGACATCGCTCCGGCACGGAACTGGCGCTGCTGGAAGACTTGGCCCGGGCGATGAAGGTCGACACCGAGGCTTTGCGAAACGTCGAGAGTCGTCGGGCCGAACTGACCGCCGACGATCACCTGACGGTCAGGTTCGCACGCTCGGGCAAGGGAACGCGCGACGGCAGTGGTCTCGATCGACTGGGCGGCACGGAGCTTGACTACTTTGACGCGCGGAAGCACGTCCGCATGCAAGAGGGTGACAATTTCGTGGTCGGGGAGCGTGTGACGTATGTGCGCCATCACGAGGACCCGACCCGCGACCGCGTCACCGTGCGCAGCGCGCGTGATCGAGACGCGAGCTTGCAGCTCGGGGGCGAGTCGGAGCGCTCGGTACTGTGGCACGGGCCGGTGATCTACTGGTCGCCGGTGACCAACAAAGTCGACGCGCCCGGTGCGAAGATGCAGTTCACCCGGAGGTAGCGCGAACACAGCGACGTCGCATTGCACATTTTTCATCTCGGGCACTTGCCTTTCGCGTCTTGCCTTGAATAATCAAGAGAACGCAGAGGCGTGCTGAACGACGGAACACGTTGCGTTTGACACGTCTTTACGAGACCTTACCGGCGGTTGGCGAGCGGGGCTCAAAACATATCGCCAAAGCGACAACCGTCGAGACGACCTTACGGTCGAGCAATTTCCGGAGGGAGAATCGAGTCGGACGACCGACGAGAACGCGCGTGCATGGTCGCGTCGTGAACGGTCGCCCTCCAGTTCTAGCTAGGTTTCGAATGCCAAATCTCCCCTACTTGGCGTACGCGGCCGGGAGGAACGAGCGCGTTAACTGAACTGTACGAGACGCGATTGCGGTAACCAGCCGAACAGGATTCGGCAACGCAGAAAAGGCTGGTTGCACGCCGGGGTGGAGCGTCCGCGCCGTCCGAACGTGTCATCGAGAATCGCCGAAGCGAGGGCATCGACATGCGGCACATTGAAATCATTCATACCCACGGGCACGCCGAGCAACGTGTAGTCCGACCCCGACTCACGACCGGCGTGCCCGTCACGAGTATAGAGCCCGAGGTCGCCGTCGGTTTTGTCGCCGTCCAAGGGGAGAGCGGTGCCGAAAGACGAGCCGTCGGGTGTAATTGGGCCCCTGCGCTGCGCGGCCGGTCGTATGCCGGCCGCGCGGCCCGGGCCGTAGAACAGCTGGATTTCCGCGTACGGACCAACAGCAACTTGATGCGAGAAAAAGGATCTCGCGCCGTGAACAGGGGAGCTGTAAGCATCCTGGTTTTGCTTTCCGGTAGGGGATGCTGTTGGCACCGCGCTCACCGGCCGCGGCGGACCATCCTGCGTGGCGGCCGTCGTGGCCACTCACTGACACCTCCTTGGTCCGAGCCTGCCTCGGACGGCGGGAGCTTGCCCGCGGCGACGCACGAAGGCGCGCCAACCCCCCCGTGGGGAGCCTTCGTGTGTGCCTGGTGGCCGGTCGGCGTGGCCGCGCGGGGGAAAGTCGTCTGACCGTCGCAGTCCACGCCGGTCCGGTCCACCGGTTGGTTAATGTCCTAATTTCAGCCGCGTATAACGATCGACTTCCCTCTGGGCCGATGGTATACAACGACCGATTGGCGCTGGAGACGTGCCGTGAAGCTAAAGTTGGTGTTGGTCGAGTGGCTCGACTCGCATAGCGGGCAGGGCTGGCAACGGTTGCATGAAATCGCGGAGAATGGGGCTCCGGTCCTGTGTCAGTCGGTAGGATGGCTGGTGAGCGACCAGAAGGACCACAAGGTACTTGTGCCGCACATTTCGGGCATGGGCAATGAGGGCGTTGTCCCCTATGGCAGGGGCGAAATCAGCATCCCCGCCAAGGCGATACGGAAACTACGCGTGCTCCAGAAGGGCTAGGACTTCTTCTTGCCCTTCTTGCTTCGCCCGGTATCACCAAAACCGGGCAGAGGGATGTTTTCCTTTTGGGTCGTGGCAGGCCTCTTGTCGGCCTCCTCTATAGGAATGAATTGTCCAGTCTCGGAATCCCGAGCACCACGCCGAGCTTGTCGTTTCTTGGCCATTGCGTTTTTCTCCATGTGGAATATGGCGTCCCTAAATCTGTTGTGCCAAATTACGAATCCTCTTCAGGCTGACCCTCTCCGCTTTGGACACATCGCCCGATCTTGCGTTCAAGGATCGCCAACCAATCCTTGATATCCGTAAAACTAGCATCGCTGATACGGGATGGCCACTCAACAGCGACGCGCCCTTCGTCAAGCGCGAAGATTTCTTGTTTCGTTTCCGCTACCACGTTCTTGTCCTTCGGCGTGCCGTCCTGCCCTTTTGGTTGAGGGGGAGGGAAGATCGAATCAAAGATCGATGGCGTTTGCTGCGCCTCCTTGGGCTCAGGGTCTTCATTGCTACTGCTCTCGCCCATTGTATCATTCGACGCCAGATTTGAAAACGAGAGCGTTTCCCGAAAGCGTGCGAGAACCTCTTTCGCCACTCGCTCATTGAATCGCCCCTCGCTGCGATCGAACACCAAGTAGTGACGTAGTGTCTCGTCCGACGGGAGCCTACCACCTTCTCCAGCTCGATCCAGGAGTTCACGGTAAATTGCCGGTCGGGCTGCTGCTTCCTGACGTAGCTGCGTGCGGTCATCAGCGCCAGCGACGATGCGCCACCCTGATTCAGAGATGCGGATTTGGCGGGCATCTCCCTTTCCTTCGATTTCTACTAGCCCAAACGCACGCAGCGCCGCGAGCGTTTGCTGGGCGACGCTGCTGTTTGGTTTGTAGTTCCAAATCTGAAAGGCGACAGCGATCGGAACCCAATTCCGGTGCTCCCTTTCATGAAGTTCAGCCACCCTTGTCTCTGCTCGCTCTAGGTTGATTGCCGGGTAGTTCGGGCTTCGCATCCTGGCCATAGCAAGTTCTCCTTTACTCGCCCCATCCTATCGATCGACTTCAACATAGTCAACCGGATTCCGAAAATTTTCTCGGTTTTACTATTGACTCGATACGGGGATGATCTACAATAGGTAGGCCGATAGGGATTAAGGTCTCACGGCATAAGGAGGTGCCAGATGGTTAAGAGAAGAACGTAGCCCCGTCGGACACGGTTGTCGGATGACGGGGCTGTAACCGACCCGAGTGGGTCAAGAGTCGTCAGGGCACGGTTTCCAGGCCCAACCCTGACGGCGAGGCGACCGCCCTTTTTTTGACAAGCGCCCCGCCCGTGGTTGCAGCCACATGCGGGGCGGAACCCGTGCGATTGGCCGCACAGGCACCTCAGCCTTCATTGTACGGCCAATCGCGCCCACATCAAGGGAGCGGTTTGCCGGGCCTTCACATCCGTGTCGCGATTCGCTTACAATGCGGGTTTATTCCTGCGCGACCCTTGCCGTCCGGTGCTTTTGTCGGCCGGCATGAACATGCGAGCGATTTCATGATGCATCGTCGACGGTTCGCCGGTCTTCTCGCGGTGGCGAGTGGTTTCGTTCTTGCTCCGGTTGCCGTGTCCGCAACCGCCCGCGCGAACGAGATCCCGCTCGATTCGGCGCGCTGGATCTGGAAGGACGCCGCCGCCGCCACCGACGCGCCGAAGGAAACGCTTTTCTTCCGGCACACGTTCACCTTCGATGTCGCGCCGCAACGGGCCGAGGTGATCGCCACCTGTGACAACCGGTTCACGTTGTTCATCAACGGCCGAGAGGTGCTCGGTAGTGACAACTGGGAAGTCCCGGTGCGGGCCGACATCGCACGGTTCCTGACCGCGGGCAAGAACGTCCTCGCCGTGCGGGCGCGCAATGACGGTTCCGCGGCCGGCTTTTTCCTGGCCGGCCGGGCCGAGGTCGAAGGCGGGGTACGCGTCGATCTCTCGACCCACGCATCGTGGCGATGGCATGCGTCGGGCGCGTCGGGCTGGAACCGCATCGGCTTCGACGATGCCGCCTATCAGCCGGCCGTCGAATTGGGTGACGCCGCCGTCGCGACCTGGAGACTCGACGAGAAAGTCGGCAACGCCGTCACCCCGGACCTGCCCCGCGGTGCGGATTATTGGCGCGCCTGGCGCGCGAGACAGCAGGCCGAGCTTGCCACCCTCGAACCCGTCGACGGCCCGCCCGCCGACCGCGGCGCCGACAATCCGGTTGACGCATTTTTGTACGCCGCCTGGAAAAAAGCGGGAACCGACTCACCGCCGCGGTGCTCGGACCGTGCGTTCGCGCGGCGGGTTTACCTCGACATCATCGGGTTGCTGCCGCCGGTCGACGTGCTCGATCGTTTCGAGACCGACCCCGCCACGGACAAGCGCGCCCGGCTCGTCGATGACCTGCTCGGCCGGGATCTCGCCTATGCCGAGCATTGGATGTCGTTCTGGAACGATTTGCTGCGCAACGACGAGCAGACCGCCATCGACGGACTACGCAAACCGATCACGCCCTGGCTGTTCGACGCGCTGCTGGCCAACCTGCCCTATGACCAGTTCGTGGCCACGCTGCTGAATCCCGGATCGTTCGGACCGGACGGCTATCTGATGGGTCTCAACTGGCGGGGTACGGTCAGCGCCTCGCAGCGTCCGGTGATCCAGGCGGCCCAGAACGTCGGGCAGGTGTTCATGGCGGTGCGACTCAAGTGCGCGTCGTGCCACGATTCGTTCATCGACGATTGGACGTTGCGGGACGCCTACGGGTTGGCCGGCTTTTTTTCCGAGAAAAACCTCACCATCTACGAGTGTGACAAGGCGCGGGACGAGGTGGTCGAGCCTCGGTTCCCGTTTCCCAAGTTGGGCGGCATCGAGCCGACCGCGGATCTGGCCGCGCGGCATCAGCGGGTCTCCGAGCTGGTGACCACGGTGCGCAATCGACGGTTCGCCGAGACGATCGTCAACCGCATCTGGCATCGCTTCACCGGTCGGGCGTTCGTCGTGCCGATGGACAGCTTCGGCGAGAACGATCCGACGTACCCGAAGTTGCTGGCCTGGCTCGCCGACGATTTCGCGCGCAACGGCTACGACCTGAAGCAATTGATGCGACGGGTCACTGCCTCGCACGCGTACCAGGCCGAGACCACTGAAACGCCCGAGCAAAAGAGTGAACAAAAGGCCGATCCGGGACCGCCGCTGCGGCGCCTGACCGCCGAGCAGTTCATCGACGGCGTCGCTACCGTGACCGGATACTGGCCCGAGACGGCGGTCATGAGCGCGGTTGTCGACAACAACCAAACGCGGGCGTGGCGACAAAAGATTCCCGACGCCCTGGCCCGCGCATTGGGTCGACCGGCACGCGAGCAGGCGATCACCGAGCGCGAGGACGAGGCGACGGTGCTGCAGATGCTCGAGATGGTCAACGGGACGGAGCTGTCGGTCCGGCTCGAGAAGAGCGCGCAGACGCTCCTGGCCTCGTCACTGGGTCGGGAAAAAGATACGGCCGGCGTCGTCGACGTGCTCTGTCGACGGGCGATGGGACGGGTGGCGACCCCCGCGGAAATCGACGTATTGCAACCGCTCCTGGGTACACCCGACGAGCCGATCGAAGCGCGGCAACCCGGATGGCAGGACGCACTGTGGTTGATCTTCATGAACCCGGAGTTTCAGTTCATCTACTGAATGATTGATCTACTGGCCCGTGCAGTCGGAGGCTGGTCATGACCATGAACCCTTCAATACGCAACGATGCATCGACGCGACGTGCATTTCTACGCGGCGGCGTGACCGCCGGTGCGTTGGCGGCGACGGGTATCGATCCGGCCGTCGTCCTGGCCCGGCGCAAGAATAAGCAAATCAAGCCGACGGCGGACACCATGATCCTGCTGTGGATGGCGGGCGGACAGGCCCATACCGAAACGTGGGACCCGAAGCGCCACGCGCCGTTCGAGAAGGGCATGGAAGCCAACCGCGTGCTGTCGACGGTCGGTTCGATTCCCACCAGTGTCGACGGGTTGCGAATCTGCGAGGGGTTGCCGCATACGGCGAAGGTGATGCATCACGGAACGCTGATCAAGACCTACCGGCCGGCGGACCTGGGCAAGATCCTGCACTCGCGACACCAGTATCATTTTCATACCGGTTACGTGCCGCCGCTGACCGTCGACGCGCCGTGCATCGGCGGCTGGCTCGCCCAGGCGTTGGGTCCGCGCGAGCCCGGTGTGCCCGCCTACATCGACATCGGCCAGCGTTTCGACGTCTCGGGCGGCGAGTCGTTCGAGGTCAAGGCGTTTCATACCGCCGGTTTCCTCGGCGACGACTACGGGCCGTTTTTCGTGCCCGATCCGGACAAGGCGACGTCGACGGTGCAGCCTCCGCCCGGCATGTCGCAGCGCCGCTTCCGCGAGCGCTACGCGCTGCATCAAAAGTTGCAGCAGGCCCGCGCGGATCGGATGGCTGATGACGCCAAACGCGCCCGTTTCCTGCGTTCACTCGAAGGCGCGCACGAAGTGATGCGGTCGCCGGCGGCCAAGGCGTTCGACCTGTCCGCCGAGCCGAAGGAAATCTACGACCGGTACAACACGTCGTCGCGTTTCGGGCTCGGATGTTTGCTCGCCCGCCGACTCACCGAAGCCGGGGCGCGGTTCATCGAGGTGACGAGTGAATACATCCCGTTCAAGTATTGGGACACGCACGAGAACGGCCACACCCGGATCGTCGATCTGTGCCGGGACATCGACCGGCCGATCGCGCAGTTGGTGACCGACCTCGACCAGCGCGGGTTGCTGGACCGGACGCTGATCGTCGTCGCCACCGAGTTTTCGCGGGACATGCTCGTCGAGGGCAAGCCGGAGAAGGAAGTCCCCGGCCAGGTGCCCCAACCGGCGATCATCGAGGAGCTCAAGCACTACGGCATGCATCGTCACTTCACCGGCGCGTGCAGCGTGGTCATGTTCGGCGGCGGGGTCCGCAAGGGATACGTGCACGGCGAAACCGCCGACGAGCGACCCTGCACCACGCTCTCCAAACCGGTGGTGACCGAGGACCTGCACGCGTCGATATACCGGGCCATGGGCATCGCCGCCGACTACGGCATGACCACCGAAAAGCGCCCCTTCTTCGTCACCAAGGACGGCAAGGGCAAGGTCATCCAGGAACTCTTCGCGTAGAGGCACAGACGTTCGGTGCCGGATCAACCCTTGACGTACAAACCATGCTCTGCGATGTAGTTCCGCACCGCCTCGGGGACGAGGTAGCGAATGGATTGACCCGTACCGACGCGGCGGCGGATCTCGGTGGATGAAATGTCGATCCGCGGGGTGGGCAGGATACTCTCCTGCAGTCGCGTCACTTGGGTTTCGGAAAAAACCTGGCGCAGCATCGATAGGTCCGGGTTGTCGAAGCCGGGTCGTGCGGCGGTGACGATGCGGCAGGCGTCGACGAGCTCGGCGGCGCGATACCAACTCACCAGTTCGCAGAGGCTGTCGGCTCCGATGATCCAGCATAGTTCAACGTCTTCGCCGAGCGTTAGGCGGAAGTGGCTGATGGTGTCGAACGTGTAGCTCGGACCGTTACGCCGCACTTCGCAATCGGACACCGTAAAGCCGGGCTCATCGTCGACGGCGAGCCGGGTCATGGCCAGCCGATGTTCGGCCGGGGTGATCGTCGCGTCGGCTTTGTGCGGAGGTTCGGCGGAGGGAATGAGCATGATCCGCTCGGCGCCCAGCCGTTCGCCGACGCTGCGGGCGACGATCAGGTGCCCGATGTGAATCGGGTCGAAGGTTCCGCCGAACAGTACGACCGGTGCGTTCATCGCATCATCCCAACCAGTCGACCAGCGCCCGGCCCGTGCCGAGCATGTACGCATAGTGCGTGACCATGATTCCGCCGATGGTCACCACGGCGATGCTGCTGAGCCCGGGCAGGATTCGCGTCATCCATCGGTTCGGCGTTCCGTGCTCGGCCGCGTCATGCATCACCCGATGGGCGAAGCGGTTGCTGAGCAGCGCCGCCATACCCACGATCATCAGCGTCAACGCCAGCCCCAGCGAGAACATGATGACCAGGTAGTAGGCCAGCCACGGGTCGTAGTTGATCAGCCCCAGACCGAGAAACGTCGCCGTCGGACAGGGCACGATACCGCCGCTTACACCGAGCACGATGATTTGCTTGGCGGTGATGCGCCGCTGATCGTCGCCGGCCTGTTCGTGGGTGTGGTGGTGATGCTGATGCGCGTGATCGTGCTCATGGTGATGGTCATGATGATGATCGTGTGAGTGGCTGTGCGAATGGGCGTGCGCATGACCGTGGTCATGCGCATGACTGTGGCCGTGCTCATGGTCGTGGTGATGATGATGCCCGGGCACGTCGGGGTGCGAGTGGGTGAAGAGTTTCTTGTACCACGGCGTGTTCTCGTCATGGTGGTGATGGTGGTGGTCGAGTCGGCCGGTCGCGGCCCGAAAGCCGAGCCACAAGCCCATGATCAGGATGATGGCGCCGCTGACCGCGCCGAGCCAGAGCTGTAGGGCGGCCCCTTTCTCACCGCCGGCGAGCGAGATGACGGCCATCATGACGAACACGATGAAGGTGTGCGTGGCGGTGACGGTCAGGGCGAGCACCACGGCATGCGGCCAGCGCCCGTGCTGGGAAATCAGGTAGGCGGCCACGACCGTCTTGGCGTGTCCGGGCATCAGGGCGTGCCAGGCGCCGTACCCGAAGCAGGTCAGCGACACGATGGCGAAGAGCATGGGCGTGAGCCCCGCGCCGACCTGATCGATGATCGAATCGGCGTCCCGGCGTGCCTGCGCCGTTTCACTTGGCGGGTCGGGCAGGTCCTCGATCGCTCGGCCGCCCATACTCGGTCCGGTCGCTGCCGCGCGGCTCGTCGTGATCGGCTGCGTCGTGGCGGCGGTAAGCTTCGTCACCGTGATCGCCGCGGTGCGCTCCTGCGGCATGTTGGTCGGGTCGTACATCTCATAGGCGAACGGGTCGTCCTCGTCGATGAACTTCACGTCACGGGCGTCGATGCGCACCTCGCCGGAAGATTCGAGCAGCACGCGCTTCAAACCGGTGACCTCGGGATAGGTCGCATCTTGGTAGGTGATCCGTACCGTGTCCGGTCCACCGGCCGGCAGCGGGGCGACATAGCGGGCGAAGATCTTGAGCGTCCACAACCCCGGGAGGTTGCCGATGTCCTTGATCATCACGTAGGGAGGCGAGCGCGAACCGTCGGGTGCCGGCGTGTCGGCGGCGATCCGAATCTCGAGCGGTTTGTCGTCGGCGGTCAGCGCCAGTCGGCTTCGATGTCGCTCGACCCGCTGTGCGAGCCAGGTTTTCTGCTCGGCGGTAGACTCCTCGCCGTCCTGGTCGGTGTCCATTTCGAGCAGGGCCCCCATGCAGGGAATCTCCGCGATGTCGATGAAGAACTCGAGCTCGACGCGATCGCGATACGGGCGGAGTACGCTGATATGGGTGATGGAATTATCGCCGAGCGGATGAGCGAGGGCGCTGGTCGCCGCGGCCGCTGCCACGACGCCGGCAAGCGCGACACGTCGGCATGCGACCGACCGCAAGTTCATGAGTGGATCCGACGCCGGCATAGACAGGCCAACCAGCCGCCACCGACCGCGTAGGACTACTGCGGTGCGGGAGCGGGGATGTTGTCAACGTGGCTCAAAAGCGGGTTGTCGGGCTGGGCCTCAGTGAGGGCCCGCAGCAAATCGACCGCTTGGTTACGATATTCCGCCGGCGGCTTGTGCGGCTTGGCGGCGACCGCTTCACCGTCCGGCATGGTGGTCGGAGCCGGGGGCTCGTCGGTCGCGAGCTGGGAGCCCAGGTAGTGCGCCGTGGCCAGATTCGCGGTGATCGCCCACCGACCGGCGCCGGCGCTGGTCTCGCGCTCGGCGCGGTCCAAGGTCTGTCCCGCTTTTTGCAGTTCGCTGACGGCGTTTTCTACCGCCTCGAGCCCGTCCGTTCGCGCGGCGGCGATCTGATCGGCTTGGCCGGCGACATCCACGTCGGCGACGCCCGCCTGCGCGGCCAACGCCAGGGCCGAGCGGTTCCGCTCGAGCGCGACGATGCGCTGGTACTGGACGGAAGCGGCCAGGAGATAAGCGTCGGCGGCGCTGGCCGACAGATGCGCGGCGAAATCCTTGTCCTTGGCGATTTCGTTCAGCCGCTCGTTCGGCGCATCGGCGGGCGCCTGACCGGCGATCCTGCCGCTGTCGTCGGCCCGACTTTGCGTGAGCCGGGCCGCTGTCGTGAAGAAACGTGCCGATTGCTTGGCCAGGTTGATCGCCTCGTCCTCGGGCGCGATTGCCGCTTCCGCTTCGGTCACGACTTTCGACACCTGTGCCGACAATTTCGCCAACTGCTCGCCGGCCCGCTGCGTCGCTTTCGCCTGCGCGGCTTCGAGCCCTTGGGCGCGTGCTTGGATCGCCGCGATCTCCTCGTCGAGTTCCTTGATCTGCGCTTCGCGGGTCTTGTCCTGGGCTTCGAGGATATCGACGGACTTCATGTGGTTGCGGATGCCTAGCGATTCGGTGATTTGCTTGCCCGGCTCCGGCTCGTAGGTGTCGGTCAGGTAGTTGTCGGGATCGGCGATCCGGGCGTTCAGCAGCGTACCGAATTCGATGGCCTCGGCCTGGTGCAGCGCGTCACGCCACTGGCGACCCAGCTCGAGGTAGGACTGTCGAAACGCCGCGAACGCTTTCTCGTCGTCGTAGGCATAGCCCTGGTTGTCCAGCTCCAGCAGCTTGTCGGCCGCTTGCCGGGCCCGCGTCTTGGCGTCCTGCAGTTGGCCTTCCAGTTCCGTGATCCGCGTCCGCAGTTCACGCAACTGGCCGGCGGTGGTTTGGCGACCGGCTCGGAGCGCGTCGCGGTTCCGGGTGACTTCGTCGAGGACATCGGCGAGCTTCTGTTCGGCCAGGAAGGTTGCCTGACGAGCGGCCTCGGCGTGAAGCACGGCCAGCCGGCCGATCTCTCGCCGCGGCGCGACCGCACCGAGACGAATCCGACGGGCCGATCGCTGGGCGTCGGCGGCGAGTTGATAGTGCACGATGCCGGCCATGCGGTTGGCGCCCGCGTGGTCACGCCCGCTCGCGTTGCCCACCGAGACGCCCAAGGCCTGGGTCACCTCGTTCTTGGCCGCTTGCAAGCGCGCTTGGTTCTCGCTCACCATGTTCGCGAACGCGGCGTTCATGCCGGGCAGACCGGCCGGACTGGTGTTCACCCCGGCGGTGACCGCGCTCGCCTCCTGCTGGGCGCCGGATCGCTCACCCGCGGGGATCTGTGCTTGATATTTGCTCTCGAGGGTCGACGTCACATTGCGGAGCACCGGTTCGGCGAATGCCTGGCGGATGGACGTGCCGATCTCGTTCAACGCCTCGGGTTTCGCTTCGGCGACTTTCGTGAGTCGCTCGGTGGTCAGCAGTTCGGCGTCCGCCCCTTCTCCGTTCGAGCCTGCCGGCGCCATCCACCGGGCGGCGTCCCGCTGCAATTCACCGAGCCGATCGAGGTCCCGGTTGTACGCCGTCAGCAGCCGCTCCGCCTTTTCAATGTGCTCGGCCACGAGCCGATCACGCTGGGCGCCGGCGTCTTGCAACGAGGGCGAGAGGAAATACAGCACCCCAACCGCAAGCACGAGCACGATCGCAAGACCCGGACCTAGAAACGTCTTCACCGTGTATCACTCCCGCCAGGCACTGAGCAATCGACAATCAGGCACTGAACGTCATCAAAGGTAGGCCACCTGAGGAAAAACTTCCTGGC
>Ga0299906_10002720_pt1 | contig 14634 bp, 15 predicted proteins | sample RVTome_14_FD_200259 | JGI IMG/M metagenome (GOLD analysis project Ga0299906, IMG submission 200259) | Soil microbial communities from uranium-contaminated site in the Upper Colorado River Basin, Wyoming, United States - RVT145D125 (version 2) ... | reverse complement strand
TACTATGCAGATGAGATGATAAATGATGGTCCGGTAGTATATGGTCGGGATGACCTTATTCTATATGTTCCCCAGGCTGCAGAAGCAGGCTTTCTATCTGGCGAAGTGACGCCTATCACCAATGACGACCTAAAATCATACAGAGGAATACCGACCTTTGATAAGGCCGGTTATGCATTTACTGTGCAGGGCAATAGCATGGAGGCGACGATACGAAGTGGTGAGATCATCATAACAAGCCGAGATCCAGTGATGGAGATTTCTAAATTAAGGCATGAATTTATTTATGTGGTTGAGCACAATGATGCAATAGTTGTCAAGCGCCTGAAGGCATATGATCTTCTTGAGGGGACAATTACATTGACTTCAGACAATGAGGACGAGGGGAGGCATCCACCAATGACGATACACTTTGATTCCATCCGTAGAATATGGAAGGGCAGACGTATAATTTCATTCAATCTAAAAAAGAGAAAAATCTATGAATAAGCTACTACTTTTCATTGTCGTCCTTTCTGCCTGCTCTTCTGGTCCACCAGAGAAGGAAATTAAGAGTCGGCTCGTGGCGTCATTCAGAAAGTACATGGATGATTATGCCTTCCGGGAAAAGAAGGTTGTAAAGATTCATGAATTGACACTGGTCAGATACTCAATGGTAGACGAAAACTACGTAGATGAGCTAAGGCGAGAGAGGGCCTTTGCAATGGTTGAGCACTGGTCTAGTGTAAGTAACAAGTATTTCGACGTCGTCATGAGTGCTGCAGATTTGGTCAAGCTTTCGGATACACAGAGTGAATACGACCGTCGCTTGATAGACTTCAAAAAATATCAAAAGGAAGCTGAGGCGGCAGGCGACTCTCTTCATTATTGGGCCGACGTGGATAGCCTGATTGGAGATAGAATCAAAGCCAGGGGGCCGGTGGAGCCACAATACTACCTAGGTGTGTTCTTCGCAAAGATTGAAATGGAAAAAGAGAATGTGCTGGACACGCTCGATCTGGTGTTTGATGAAAATCTGAATTATATCCACATGTAAACCATGGGTGCCGTCTAAAACCTATAGTCTACTCGTAAGCTTTATAGTGGATAGGGGCACTATTGAGGCCATAAGCGAAAGGTCCATTGAGAAGTGTCGTCTGATTACATCTGGTGGGCCAATGGAGATAATACCCAGCAAAAGGAAATTCCCGGAAGACGTTTCGCTCAAGGCAAAGCACCTGCTTTTGCTCCTTGAATGATTGGGGTCTTATTGGCACTCGATTGCTTTTTGTTCGCGTGCAAACAAACTACTGATTTACAGCACATTGTAGTTTTTGCACTCGATTGCACACGTTTTTAGTTTTCATTCGTGTGCAAGTAAGTCATTGATTTACACTCGGTTGTGAGCCTTGCACTCGATAAACTCTCTTTATATAATAATAATAATAATAATAATAAATATTATAGTATATAGGGGTAATAGTAGTAGTGTGTGCAATTCTATATAAATACTTTTTTCTCAAAAGTGTCTTTTTTCGCGTGCGAGAGGGTCTAAGCATCTATAAATCAGCGAGTTACTTGCACGCGAACGCAAAAACAGGTGTGTGCAAGACGGGTGCAAATGTGTATTTTGCACCGAAAATGGCATAACTCATGAAGCAGAAAGCGATAAAAAGGACGCCAGCATCGATCACCGTCCGACTTTCAGACGGAACCGAACACATCAGAGATGGTTGGCACGTAAGCGGCTCGGCTCCGGTCGGACACGAGAGTGAAGGCAAATATGAATCCGGCAAGTATGGTTTGATTAAGCTGGAAGGCAAAGACACCGACTTTATAGACCCGGCAAAACAGAGGCTTTGGGCGCTGATTGATTTGAAAGCGGGGTGCATCATTTACTATGCCGAGGTGATGTGGGCTATTCAACTTTACCTGGGTGGTCAATTCTGGCGTTATGTAGACTACCTTAGGACTATGAAGGATGTACAGAAAACCAAGGGCAGGTACTCCGTCTTGATAAAGGCTTAGCCCTCCACCATTCGTCCCTAAAACCAACTCTATAAAAAAAAGATTTGCAGGAATGTATACTTCACCTTACATTTGTGCATACCTCTCCGAGCTACCGCAATTCTGGTAGCTCATGAATCTATGGAAAGAAGCACAGTCTCCTGCTGAGGTCGTCTTTGCTCATCTCGAGGAGATGGCCGATCCGACAGCATGTGAGGACATGCTGAAGAGTGCAGAGGCAAACCTTGCCCTTCAAGAGGAACTCGCTAAATCCCCCGATCGGTGGCGCTGGCAGTACCCACTACTAAAAAGCCAGGTCAAGACAATCACTTTCAATAAGACTCTCAAAGCGTGGATGGATCACTCCGTCGATGTTTACAACTGGGTATGGTCCTCGGTGTGTGCTGCTGTACAGACAAGAGAGCATACTACCGAGATCCCTATGCCTACGCACGTGAGCGAGTTGATGGGAGGTAGTGTGATCTATGTGGTAAAGAAGGATGAGGGCGTCATTGGCGTAATGATATGAACGGGTATGAATTTAGAATGTCCGATAAGGTTGCTGGAGAATGCCGTGAATAACAGGCTAAAGCTTTACGATAAGTTTTCTCGTGGAGTCGGTCACTTTGTCAACGGCCCCAAAGTGAGAGACGAAATCGCGCAGCTAAAGGCGGCAATAGAGATTCTTAAAAAAGAACAAAAATAAGATGAGCAAGGCAAACGGAGTGGATGGCAAAAGATATGTAAGCCGTTCGGTATGGTGGCTACAAACCACATCTACGCTATCACAAGGTGATGCGGTTAATTTATATGATGCGGTTGTTAAGTTTCAAAAAAAACATCCACAGAAAACAGTGCGAGAGTACATTAACATTATTATGAATATGTCGGCTCAATTAGGTATGCATCCGGGTGGTGTATTACATCAATTAGAATTAATTGGTTCAGAGAAAGCAAAACAACCTGAGCAATGACAGGGAGACATCTAAGGCGCTTTTGTGTACCAGACTGTAAATTCAATATCAACACCATTCCCAAGATTTCCTGTGGTGTATGGATCATTCGGACCTATTGGCGGATTGATGTCGCTCGCTGTTGTTTGCCATATAGATGATGCATTTAACTTAAACCTCATATTAGAATGCTCAACTATATGACCTATATAATTTGGCGTAAATCCAGTTAATGATTGGCTACCGGTAACATTTGTGAAAATCCACGTCCTCCAGTATATCGTTTCCCCAAGCCATGTATCTCGCTCCCATACTTGTTCACTGAGTGAATAATCTGCGACGCCAGCGCCGCCGCCGCCAGCCACAAACTCACCCTGCTCATTCAGAAACAATGCCGGATCACCTTCCTCTGATATTCCCAAACATTCTTCGACTCTTTCGCAGCCGCCTACAGAAGGAGGCTCCCACGGCGTACCAGAAGAGAAATCGATAGGAGGGCAGTCGACAGAGTCTCCGGGCTCAAAATCTTCCATGCACTCTTCGGCAATTTGCGCCCGCACCTCGATGATCATACTCACATAATCATATGGATACATCCACATCTCACTCATTTCATTGTAAGCATACTTCTCGAAGGGGTTGTAATGCTTTGGCTCGATATTGATCACCTCACTTTCGAGTCTGTAGATTTTCATTGGGTCGTCAAGATCCTTCCATTCTGCGTTTAGCGCTTTGATCAGTCCAATACTGATAGCATCGGCGCCGGTGCAGTCTATGATGCCAAACCTTGACAGGTTCAGCCATCCGACGAGCCTGAGCCTTTCAGAGAACTTGTGAAACGTCTTTGCTTTGTTCTGCACGACGCCCTCATATCTCATGCCGTCGATCTGCTCGAAATAGAATATAGAGTTGAAATTGTCGTTCGGGATCAGGTCTGCATAACGTCCATCTTCCCAGCACTCCACAGCTGACACGCCACAAGCGACAGGGAAAGTCTCTTTGTGATAGATGGGGTGTCCTTCCTCTGTGGTTCCTATTTCGACAGACCGCGAAGCCGTATTGACAATGCCGCCATAACGACTGACATATGGCAGAGTGGTGATGATGGTCGATATCGGCTTAATTAATTGAGTGATCATATGATATTATTGGTGATAAGAATCCTTTTGTATCGCCTCTCGATACTTCTGTCGAGAGTTTTCTTCTCTTTTGCACTCAGAGCAATGATACTCCCGCTCCTCTTCTCGTTGTACTCTAGTTTGCTGACCTCCTCTCCAGTGGTCGGAGCAAGTCTTACCGTCACATCATCTCTGCCTTGCTTGATAATTGATGCCGTGGTGTTGTTCCACATCCTCGTCGTCCGTTTGAAATTCTTATTAGGGAAAGGCTTCTCTGTAAGGTTTTCTCTTGCCCTTTGCTTCTGATAAGCCTGTGAATAGACGCCAAATGTCTGCCCTTCGGCTGTCACCCCTGTATTGATCACCCTTCTCTTCACCAGGGCTATCATGTCCAGGCCGATCACGAGCATATCTCTTGCTCTGGTCCGGATCAGGTCCTCACGAACCCGACCGATACGCATCCTCATCTCTTCAGGAGAAATCATAAGACATAAAGGTATTTCTTAATATCTTACACTTCCAATTTCACGGTGTCGTTGTCTGTCTTCTCACAAAACATTGAGTTTTATGGCAGAAAACACTCCCTTACCAAAGGGGCTTCATGACTTCTACCGTGCGGACAAATTTACTGACGCGGCCTTTTGGTTTATGGCGGCGCTCATTCACAAAGGGGGCATGTCGCAGTATCAAGCAGCGAATGCCTTCAGGGATTTCATGCAGATAGATGAAGACACCGCACCGACCAGAAGCATCATGACGAAGTACATAAGGCACAAAGTCCTATATCACGAGGTGATAAGGACGGAGAAAAAAGAAATTGAAAATGCGTTATTCAGAAGAGATAGCAAAAAGAATAGTAGAACTAACCGCAAGCGGTGAGCACACTGTCGTAGAGATATGCGGCATTGTAGGTATTGACAGGCGCTCATATTATCGCTGGAAGAATATCTCTCATCCTGATTTTGGCGAAGCAATCAAAGAAGCTGAGGCTGACAAATACTCCGCTCGTCTCGCTATGGCAGAGAGGGGACAGAAGAAACTCTTAGAAGGATATGAGTCTATCGAGACGATGACTGAGACTGACAAAGACGGGCAGGTTGTCTCTCAGCGTGTGACAAAGAAGTGGGTGCCTCCTCATTCGACACTCATCATCCATGCTCTTAAATCACTGGACCCTCGCTACAATGTACCGGAGCGCTTCGACCATACCACGGGAGGAGAGAAGCTGCAGCCGCAAACGCCTGCCGTCTACATAAATGTGAAAGGATCTAAAAGTATGGCCGAGGCAGATGCTTCAGAAAATTGACATAGACCTCTCTGGTCCTCAGTTCGACATCTACCGCTCACAGAAGGAGAGGAACCTTTTTCATGCAGGCCAGGGCGGCGGGAAAACCTTCGGAATTGGGCTCATCTCCTGGATGCTCGTGAACATATGCCCTGAAGCTCTTGGGATGATAGCGGCAAACACATACGGGCAGCTATCAGACAGCACCCTTCTCGAATGTACGAACGTATGGAAGGGTTTCGGCTGGACAGAATATACAAAGACTAATCCGGATGGATTCTATGTGATAGACGTCAATCCTCCTATGTCATTCGTCCAGCATGGGCACGTCTTTAAGACGAACAAAAACAAAATCTTCTTTCGTAACGGAGCAGTGATCATGCTTGCATCCCTCGATAACTATAAGACTATCGAGGGCCGGACAATCTCATGGGCGCTCCTCGATGAGACGTCGGACACAAAAGAGGTCGCCGTAAAAGAGACAATCACCGGACGGTTGAGAGGATCCGGTATCCACATCAACGAAGGTGCTGACAAACTGCAGGTGCCGTGGGTGCCAGAGAGCCATCCAAATGCAGGACGGCAAGCCAATCCCCTATACATCTTCACAAAGCCAGCGAAGGAGCAGTGGCTTACAGAGATGTTCGACCTGGAGGAATTTAGGCACGAGATCCAAGAGTCGATCATGTCAGAGACTGACTACTTCTTCAAAGAGTTCGAGAATAAGTGTGTGGTGATCTGCTCTGCTTATCACAACATCCCTCACATCAGCAGAGACTATATCGAGACAAGAAAAAGGGAGCTCTCTAAAGACCAGGTGGACCTCCTCATTTATGGATCACCCTTCGGCAAGTCCGGAGCAGAGTACTATTCTAATTTCGACAGGAGAATTCATGTCGGCAAATTCAATGCCGTGGACGGCCTGCCGATACACTTCACGCTCGACTTCAACGTCAATCCGTACATGCCTGCAAACGTCTGGCAGTTGATACCCGGGACTGATGGGAGGATAAAAGTGAGATGTGTGAGGGAGTATGCGATGACGACCCCAAAAAACACTATCGAGTACACATGCCAGACTTTTCGGGCAGACTTTGGGCATATGTGTAGTGTAGGGCTGTTCTACTACGGTGATGCTACCGGCAAGGCTACTCTGCCAATTGGAGAGGCAAGAGACTATTATAAGATCGTGGAGAAGGAGCTAAAAACACTCATCTATCCTTCCTCTCGCAGACTCCTCAAACAGAACCCACGGCACCGGGCTCTCGGTCATGGCACTCTTGGCAGAAGGGAGTTCATGAACGCATTACTGTCGGGAGCATATGGTGTAGACGTAGAGGTCGATGAGTCCTGCAAGCACACCATTGCAGACTTCGAGTTTGTGAAAGAGGATGCCAACGGCGCCAAGCTGAAGAAAATAGAGGACATCAACGGAGTGAAGTGTCAGAAGTATGGACACATGAGCGATGCAGCCGACGCGCTGCTATGTTGGAATTTCGGAACGTATTCAAAAGAAAATTCAAATGAAAAAGTACAGCAATCAAGAGCTGCGTGAGATACTGGAGAAAGTCATCAGCAAAAATCTCAAGCATAAGCACTATGACCGCACCGTCAAGCTTGCGAAGCATTACAAACGCATCATGACCGGCGAAGATCAGGGTGAGCTTGTGCTGTCATATAAGCCAAGAGAGACAGATGCACAGAAAGAGCAGCGATGCTCCATCACAAATACCCGGACGCCATACGTCGCTAACAAAGTGGTGAGTGTGTACAAGAAGGTGCCTCGTGCTGACAACATAGTGGACAACATCTACTATATGAATGAAGATCGCGAGGAGGCAGTGCAAGAGATCAGAGATCGCTTCGTGAACTTCAACAACGGAGAGAGCCTGAAGGACTATTTGACAGAAGCCTTCGAGCATTATACATTCCACGATCCTAATGCATGGCTGATCACTGAGTTTCGGAAAGATGTGACAGGAAAGGATAAGCCGTATACGTATCCAGTCGAGGTCACCAGTGAGCAAGCGATATATTTTGAGTACTGGCACAACGAATTGCAGTACCTCATTGTCAACCAGGGATGTGACGTATTTGAGAAAGACGCCATGAAGGGACCGAAAGGTCGTCCTGACGACCCGGTGACGAAAGCGCTGGACAAATACTATCAAGGTATCGTTAGAAAGGGGGACAAATTCTTACTCTATGCTGCAGATTACGCTATTGAGTACACGGAGATAGCAGTGACAGGAAAGGCCATTATGGAGGATGCTATTTATGAGGATGCCGAGATCGTCGTACTGAAAGTCAATGGTAACGACAAGAGATTTGCGGCGAGATTCTTTGATACTATGTCAAAGGTCTGTCCATGTAAGAGGTTCGGATACATCAGAGATCCTATGACAGCACGGCAGACGTTCATTTCTCCTATGTGGTCTGCTGATTACATCTTCCGTGACCTCATCAATACAAAGAGTGAGTTCGACCTGGCAAAAGCATTGCACGGATTTTTGCAGAAGATACAGTACGCTCCCATGTGCGACTATGAGACTGGGTTCGAGCAGAACAAAGACAGGTGCATGGGAGGCAAGCTGAACCTATCCGGAAAGAACTGTCCTTCATGCGGTGGATTAGGTCTGAAGATTCACAAGACGACACAAGATATCATCCTGGTGAAGTGGCCCGATGGAAAAGAGGAGCATATCCCTCTGAAACAGGCCGTGCATTACGTCGAGGTGCCAAAGCACATGATACAAATGTGGGATGAACAGGTCGACAAGCTGGAGAAGGCTGTCAGCTTCGCCATCTTCAATACAAACCTCTTCGACCGGACTGAGGTGATGATCACCGCGACAGAGAAGAGAGCAAATTTGGAGAGCGCAAATGACGTGATCAATGACTATGCATCACAGCTGGCTGCATTCTATCAGTTCGTGACACTACTTACAGCGATACACACCCAGAATGACTCTGACGATTTGATCATTGAGTACAAATTCCCTTCAGACTTCAAGCTGGCCTCTATCAATGACCTTCTGATCGACAGAGGACTTGCTTTGAATTCGGGAGCGCCATATATGCAGATCCAGGCTATTGACATGCAGATCATTTCTAAGCAGTCACAGGACAATCCGGACAATATCGAGTGGTTCAAGGTGCGCGAGAAATTCAGGCCTTTCCGTGAGAAGAGCAAAGAGGAGAAGATGTTCATATTGGCAGAGCTGGCTCCTGATGATCCGAAGAAAGTGCTGTATATCAACTTTGAAGAGATAATGGACAGGATCGAGGAAGAGCATAGCGAATCGCCTTTCTATCTGATGGAGTACAAGACGCAAAGGGATATTGTGAGTAAGATGATAGACGAGTTCACGCCTGAGCCGGTGGCTCCTGTGACTCCAGCAGTACAAGCATTCAGACAAAACGGAGTGCCTGATGCCGTCACTGAATAAGCATACAAAGGCACGTCTCAAGTACATCGACGACAAAGAGACTGAGCTAGTCGGGGGTGTAAAAAAGCTCCAGTCCAGGTTATGGGATAAGATAGAGGGACTGATTGCAAAACTGAGGACAGAGGACGGCAAGGTGAGTAATACGGCATCAAACTATTCTCTACTCGGACAGATCAGGCGCATCGAGAAAGAGATACATGACGGCCCGAAAAAAGAGATCATTGCCAATCTCCTGGATAATCTGCTCGGACAGGAGAAGCTCGTGAAAAAGTATTTCAACGAGGTGCTGGAGCTCAACCGCCCTGCTGTAGAGACGAAAGTCCACAAATCCCTACTCAATCGCATTGGCTATGATGGAGACGGCTTTGTCAAATCCGGAGCTCTTTATGATCTGTGGAACGACGACACGGAGATCAGATCGATACGAGCACAAACGGTGAAAGCGATTGCAGGCGGTCAGTCATTTTCACAATTTCAGACGCAGATGAGGACGCTCATCATAGGAGATGGAGAGAAGCCCGGCATTAGTGAGTCAGTCTTCCGCACAGTCACGATGGACATGTATGCACAGAATGACCGGGCTCTCACTAAGCACTATGCTGATGAGCTCGGTCTTGACAAGTTCATATTTCAGGGAGGGTTGATGAATAACTCCAGGCCTTTCTGTATTGCAAGGAATAACCGTATTTTCACTAGGAAAGAGATTGAGGATTGGGCAAGTCTGTCTTTCGAAGGAAAGCCGAAAGTGTACGATCCCTTTTTGGACGTCGGGGGGCATCGCTGCCGTCACACACTCGATCCTATTTCTGATGAGTTAGCAAAGGAGTTGGAGGGAGGAGAGGAAGTACAGTCCAAGCCAATTGAAGGACGTACCGAAGTTCTTCAAAAGCGTTTGCAGAAATACGCTCCTGATATAGATGAGGCCTTTCTCTCTAAAATGCCAGAGTTTCAGGTCAATATTTCAAAAAGAAAAGGATCGGCGCACTACAACATCAATAAAGGCATAGTTGAGCTACGTGAGAAAAAGACCGAATTCCTCAAAAAGACTTTGGTATATCATGAGTTCGGCCACGCCTATCACGTAAAAAATAACCTCATTACTACAAAATTCATCAATGCTGACCTTGCCGAAGACTTTATAGCCATTAAGAAAAAGTTCCTTGCACTTGAAATTGACCTTAAGGAATGGACAACAAAGCACTACGATGCCGCAAAGCCTCTCCACTTTGAAGGTAAGCATGATGAGGTCGCTAATATTTGGGCAACAGGAGATACGGTAGCGGCGCTGACCAAAGGTCAATATGGATTTGGTCACGAAAAGAGCTACTGGAGAAAACTTGGAAACGCTGATCACATGGAATTCTTTGCACACGCAATGGAGTTAAAGCATCTTGGCAATGAATTCTTCAAGAATGAATTTCCGGACATTTACGAGGACATGATTGCATTCGCTAATAAATACCTGAAGTGATGAAACTTAAAGAAGCTATTGAATATTACGATTCAAGCGAAAGCAGTAAAGAGAGAGACTATGCCAAGTTTCTCTTTTCAATCGCAATAGACATCGGAGACGAGGAGGCCGAGGAGTTGCTTGCTCAGGCAGAAGCGGAATCGAAGTTCATTTCAAAAAACTACGATGATTTAATCGATGGCGATTATATCCTGGTCGACACCCTCCCCTAATTTCACGGTGTCGTTGATACTCAGCCTCTCCTCTTCGACATTGCGCACCCATGTCGGTGCATCTTCACGACAAGTTTGAGTTTCATATCACCACGCCTGACGGTAACACCTTCCAGGCATACCCTCGTAATGACAAAATCCAATTCAAATGGGAGCAGGATGATGACTTCGGCTTCTGGAGGCTGAACCTTGACACAGCCCTCGTTTTCTGCAACGACATCACCAGGTCCATCACCGATTTTGACAGGCTCCTTGTCGTAGAAGAGTCAGATGACCGCTGTCAATTCATCCTCATCGAGATAGTCAGGATTTGCGGTGAAGCATCTACTACTTTTTGGAATGGGCGCATCAGGTGCAATGCCGGAGAGTGGGACAAATCACTGTGCAAGGTAGCTATCAAGGCAGAGCCGGATGACGATTACTCGTGTATGCTGGACAATTGGGAGAAGGAGATAGACTTCTCTGGGCTTGCTACGACGACGCTCACTATTGGATCTTTGCATGACACAGAGACAAGGGTCTGTGAGTGGTCAGAAGGCCCTCCTCATTTAATTGCAAACACCATTGATATACTTAACGCTGGCAGCACAAATGATGAATTCCTTGAGAGCCTACGTGCTGTTATTCTTCTTAATGTCTTGATTCAGTGTTCTGACCTACTCGATGGGGGGTCTGGCGCATGGACGCTCCTTAGTGCTTCTTACACCGCTGCATTTTTTACGACCAGTGGCCAGATCATAGGGAATGCACACATTACTGTAAGCGTTGTACGGGAGTACGCGCCCGGGACGTGCACTCCTGACGCGACGCCTCCTGACGCAGACCCTACATGGATACTCCTCACTGACAACTGTCCAACAGATTGTCTTTGGGTGAAAAAGGCAGTAGGCGTCGTATATAATGGCGCGATAGGTACCGTGGAGACTCCACTGCATTTGGCCTACCCCCTACGAAGCATCATTGATTATCTACTCACAGCACAATGCGGCACTCCTGTCCTCTCTAATTTTTTCAATATCAATCCAGATGCCACAGCGCCGGATAATGAGGCATACCAGAAAGCAGCGATAGGACTCACTGATGTACATGTGATCCATTTCTCTGACTTCATCAAGGATGATGAGGACGGGCCAGATACCCATTCTGAAATACCAATAGCGCTGAAGAGTGTTCTCACAAGTCTCCCGGGAAATATTGATATCGCCATTGACGCAGGTACTCTTCGTATTGAGCATGTAAGCTATTTCGACCGCTTGCTTATGCTTGACCTCACTCATGCCGATCACGTCAAACACATTACGGGCAAAGTCCAATACAAATACGATAAAGAGAAGCTGCCAAAAGAAGAGGAGTTTTTATGGAAAGGGCTGACAGACGGTAAGGGTAAAGACTTTGACGGCCTGCCAATATTGTATGAAGGCGCATGCACAGATCCTGACAAAAAGAAAAAGACATTCCGTGCAGACTTATTTTACAGCAACGTCAAATATCTCTATGAGCACAAAGCAGACTACATCGACAATCTTGACGGCCTTCTGATAATATCTGTCACGGACAATAAAGTCCTCTCCGATGTCTGTCCTATCAGTGGACTATTGAAACTCAATGGTCATTTCGCATGGTCTACTCTCCAGCAGAATTACTACAAATGGGACAGGCCACAGTCGACCGGCATCATGAACGGACAGCCGACTACATTCTTCAGATGGATGAGGCAGAAAGAGCAGGTGCCGCTGAAATGCTACCTGTGCTGTGATGACTTAGACACCTTCAACCCGAATGATCTTGTCAAAACACAGCTCGGATGGGGAGAAGTTGCTGACGCCACTCTCGATGAGCCAGTAGGAGTACTCACCATTAATACCATTCATCACTAATGGCAACAGCGAAGTCATTCAACTTAGTAAATCAGGACGACTTCATGCCGACATCAGCGGTCATGGTGAGCGAGGTGGAGGCTGATATCTGTCCGTGGATATTTAAGATATACCAGGATGAAGCATGTGGAGAAGAGGAGCTCAGTGCTCTTGAGCTTTTCTTCGATGCTTACTTCAATCCTATCGACTATGATATTGACGACGAGATTACAGAGAACGGCTTTGGAGAGCAAGATCTCGAAAGAAGGACAGTGAGGCGCTTTGCCTCTTTCAATCTCATCGCCGATCAGCTTCGCACCGAGTATTTGCATCAGCTCTCATGCCTTCACAATGTCTTGCTCGAAGTACAAGGCGGTGACATCTATCAGATTTCCCTCATCACGATCGATCGGGTCGGCACACTCGATCAAATGATAGAGAATGAGGTCCGGTTCTATTTCAAACGCATCGATGGGGAATTCCCGACCATGATCGGACTTCTCGCATGCTGCCGACCGGCATACACCGATGCTCCTTTCGATGATGACTGCCCTGAGTTGCCAGGGAGCACAGCAGAGTGTGGAGCTTTTGCGGTGGAGGTATCCCAAAGCGGCGGCGACCTGACGGCAACGCCATCGGATGCACCCGGGCCAGTGACAACGAACTGGCTCTATCGGGAGACAGAGAGCGACCCCTGGACGATTCTAGTTGAGGATGCGTCGAGTGTTTCTCTTGGTGCTTTCGGCATTTACAAAGCGGTCACGAATAGCGAAGGGTGTTCGGTTGACGACACATATTTATATCAGGACCTCTGTGAATCTGTCACGGTGGCGATCAGCGAGGATGGTGCAGGGCTTTTGGCGACAGCAGGAGGATGTGAGTCTCCTGTCTTCACATGGTATGAATGGGATACCGAGAATACAGAGTGGGATGAGGTCTTTACGGGCACAGCTTATGTGCCTACAGGAGCAGGAGTTTTCAGGGTAGTGATGTCCGGGTGTGGTGATTGCGTCGCTGAGGCGATACATGATTTCGAGGGGACGAGTACGTGCGAGAGCTTCGATGTGGGTCTGCAATATCTCTCCGGAGTACTCAATGTCCTGCATGACGCATGCGAGGGATTAGAGCCGGCGACATACACATGGTATAGGGACACGGGAGCAGGGCCTGTGCTTGTGCAGAGCGGCACCGATGCAAGCTATGACGTAACGACGGAGGGGCTTTATGAGGTATATGTGATTTGTGAGGGGGGGTGCAGCGGCTCAGCACGAAAGGTGATACTGGAGTCAGAGACATGTGTGCTCACGCTGTCAGTCGGCGTGACTGGTGATGACGCTACTGCTACTCTGGACGGATGCGGAGAAGAGCCGGCGACATACACATGGTATCGGAACATCGGGAGTGGCTTCAACGAAGTGGGCACCGGCAATCCATTTGAGTTACCGGGGACAGGATTGTACAGATTGATTGTGGCCTGTGGCGACTGTACAAAACAGATTGACTTCTTTCATTGCCCTGACACAGAGAGCGACACCTGTAAGCAATCACAATACTTCGAGGGTTTCAGCGGCACCGATCTGGTCATCACAGAATTCACCTTACCTGATACAGGGCTTTATACGGCGCAGTGGTTCAGAGATCATCTGTGGGTATTCAGAGCGGCGCAGAAGGTCAGCTATGACATAGGATTTACAGTAGATAACGGCACTAATACAATTACTTTATTATGGGCGGCAGAGGACGAATATATAGAAGTCTACTTGTTTGCGGAGTGTGTTTGATGTGGATGTGCGGTAACGCGCAATTCATTAAACTTAATAACATTGAACGCGCAAACGAAGTCTATAACTGGCTTAGCATTAGCCCGCCGTATGAGAATTATATGGCAGTAACAGATACCGCCGGAGTCTTGCGTTATAAGCATAGGGACTCTGTCCTGTCCATAGACATAGAGACGTTTGTTGTTGGTGATAGCGTCTGCTTTGTCGTGAATGAATCAGATACCTCCTGCGTCGAAATCACAGGCGGAACAAACATGGCAACAGCAGACCAGACTGTCACAGGTAACAGATTACACGATGCAGATGGAAAGGATTTTATCATCAATGATATCGGACGGTGGATTACGAATTCTGCTGACGCCTCGGACACATCGTTGATTTATCAAAATAAGGACAGTATCTTTATTCGTGTCAATTCAACGGATGCTACCGATTCAGAGGGTTGGTTACTTATAACTAAAGACGGTGTTAGATTATATACGGAAGATGTAGCAGGAAATGTAGCCTTTCACCAATTACTCCC
>Ga0299906_10002719_pt1 | contig 14640 bp, 13 predicted proteins | sample RVTome_14_FD_200259 | JGI IMG/M metagenome (GOLD analysis project Ga0299906, IMG submission 200259) | Soil microbial communities from uranium-contaminated site in the Upper Colorado River Basin, Wyoming, United States - RVT145D125 (version 2) ... | reverse complement strand
CTTCGGAGTGATCTCCCGGGACCGCTCGCGTACGGCTACTCGCGCCGCGTCACCTCACCGAGCGAGCGCATCGCCTCCACGATCTGAGCATCGGAGAGGTAGGGCGCGGGGCCGAACCGAAGGACGGGGCCGCGGTAGTCCGTTCGAACCCCATGATCGAGCAAGCCTGCGTGGAGCCGCGCTGCCTCCGGGGCCTCCAACGCCAAGAAGCCTCCGCGTCGCTCGATCGGCACGTCGGCCTGGAGCCGCACGATGTCCGGGGAGAGATCGAGCGACTCGAGGGTCTCGACGAGCAGCCCGACCTGGTGCTGACTCACACGGCGGAGGAAGTCCGGCGTGAGCGCGCGCACGGCGAAGAAGTCGAGCACGGCCGCCGCCCGATAGGCCGACGTGGGGTCGAACGTCGAACCGGCAAAGCGAGCCGGACCCTTCCCGTAGCGCACCTCTCCGGGGACCTTGGCATCGGCGAGGTCGGCAAACTCGGCGAACCAGCCGGTCACGACGGGCCGGAGGCCGCAGTCGGGCGGGACCCGTAGCACGCAATTGCCCTCTCCCAACTGCAAGTACTTATAGCCACCACCGACCACGAAGGCGCGTTGCAGACCGTCCAGCGAGAACGGTACGACACCCAGCGAATGGTAGGCATCGACGAGCAGTTCGGCGCCATGCGCCTCGCACGCCACGGCGACCGCGGCGAGCTCCGGCACGATCAGCCCGGACCCGAACAACACCGAGGAGACCATGGCGCACGCGGTGTCATCGTCGACGCGGGCCGCGAGCCGTTCGGCCAGGGTGTCGACCGGCTCCACCCCGACCTTCACGACCTCGATCCCCTCCTCCGCGAGCCTATCGAGTTGGCGTCGTATGGAGTGGAACTCGCCGTCCGTCGTGACGATGCGAGGACGCTCACGGAGGGGGAGCGCCGAAAGGAAGCGAACCACCAAGGCGTGCGTGTTCGCCTCCAGCGTGAAATCGCCCTCGCACCCGCCCATCAACGCCCGGTACCCCTCGGCCACCCGCTCGACTTTCGCCGCGACGGCATCCCACTTGCCGTCGACGAGCTCGGCCGCGTCGAGCCAGGCCCGTTTCTGACCCTCGAATGCGACGTCGGGCCACGCCTGGTGCGAGTGGCCCGTCAGCAGGAGGCGCTCTGCCACGCGAAACGCCGAGTAGTGCACCGCGAGCCCGTTCGGGCTCCCACGAAGCTCGTCGAAGGCGAGGGACATCGCGTCGGAGTCCGCCGTCAAAGCTGCGAGCGGATCTCCCAGAGATCCGGAAAGAGCGGCTGATTCAACGTCGTGCGCAGGTACGCCGATCCGGCCGAGCCCCCCGTGCCGGTCTTCGTGCCGATCGTGCGCTCGACCATCTTCACGTGCCGGTAGCGCCATTCCTGGACGCCTTCGTCCAGGTCGACGAGCCGCTCGCAGAGCTCCGCGTTGGGGGGGTCGAGCCGGTAGATGTCGACCAGGACGCGCTGGATCTCCTCTGACGGCTCGACCCGCGCCGTCACGTCGCGCTCCAGGTGCGCCTTCGGGATGTCGTACCCCTGCTCCGCGAGGTACGCCAGCATCGCGTCCCACAGCGTCGGACGGCCCCAGCGCTCCTCGAGCGACCTCCGCGCCCGGCTACCTTCCGGGAATCGCTCGACGGCCTTGCTCGACTTGTGGCCGAGCATGAACTCGAGCGCGCGGAACTGGTCGCTCTGGAACCCGCTGGCGCTATCGAGGCGTTCGCGGAAGGTCAGGAACTCCGTCGGCGTCATCGTCTCCAGGATGTCGAGCTGTGATACCATCACCTTCAGGATCGTCAGAATCCGCTTGAGCGTGTGCCGTGCCCGCTGGACGTCGCCCGACCCCAGGAGTCGGACGCAATAATCGAGCTCGTGGAGCAGTACCTTGAACCACAGCTCGTAAACCTGATGGATGACGATGAAGAGCATCTCGTCGTGCTCGACCTCGTCCCGCGGCTGCTGGAGAGAGAGCAGCTCGTCGATCTTCAGGTACTTCCCGTAGGTGACCGCTTCGGACATGTCCGTCGCTCCGGAAGGTTTCATGGCCCGAACTCCTCGACGCGAGCGGAATCCGCGTCAGATGACCAGATACAGTGTGCCGAGATAGGCCACGTAGGCCAACAGCATGACGATCCCCCCCGCCCTTCCGATGGGTCGGACTCTCCAGGCGAAGAGCGTCAGCACACCGCTGGTCACGAGCATCACGGGCACGTCCATGGTGAGGAATCGCGCAGACACGGGAATGGGCGTCGAGCTCAACGTGGCACTCACGCCCATGATCGCGAGCACGTTGAACGTGTTGCTCCCGACGATCGCACCGATGGCGACGTCCGAGCGCTTCTCCATGGCGGCCAGCACCGTGGTGGTGAGCTCGGGCAGCGATGTTCCGATGGCGAGCACCGTGAGGCCGATCACGTTCTCGGGTACGTCGAATCTCTGCGCGACGGTGATGGCGGAATCGACGAGCAGTTGCGCGCCGAGCGGCAGCATGACCACCCCCGCGACGATGAACAGCGCGATGGTGCCCAGCCGGCTGGGAATCCCCAGGAGCCAGTCGAGCGGCGTCGAGGTGTCGCCGCCCTTCATCTCGGCGACGGTGGATCGGATCGTCGCGACCATCATGACCCCGAAAGCTACGAGCAGCCCGATGCCGACGGCTCGGCTCAAGTCCCCGACGTACGCGAGCACTGCGAATCCACCCACGGCCGCGATCATCAGTCCCGCATTGCGACGCACGGCCGGATCGTCGTGGGCGATCGGATAGACCATCGCCGAGGCTCCTCCCACCAGCAGCACATTCGCGATGTTGCTGCCCACCACATTCCCGAGTATGAGGTCGGGATAGCCGAGCAGCGTCGCATGAACGGACACGACCAGCTCCGGCAGCGACGTGCCGAAGCCTACGACCGTGGCTGCGACGACCACCGGGGGTACTCGCAGCCGGCGAGCCAGGGCGACCGCGCCGCGCACCAGCAGGTCGCCTCCCATGAGCAGATAGATGAAGCCGGCGGCGAGCTCGAGGTAGATCATGCGGTGCCCTCCGACTCCGACCCCAGCACGCGAGCGATGGCGTAGAGCCGCCCGCTCGCAGCATCGGGGTAGGTGGTCCACCTGAGGCGCTTGTACGAGCCGTCCTTGCGCCTGAAACGGTTTTCGAAATGGATCGTCGGCAGGCCACCGGCAAGCTTCTCGATCTCGTCGCTCGTGGCCTGCACGTCGTCAGGGTGCACCAGCGACAGGAATGGCCGCCCGAGGAGCTCGGCCTTCGGCCAGCCCAGCTCCCGAACGAACGCATCGTTGATCCGCTTGAAGTATCCGTCGACCGATGCGATGCACATCATGTCGAGCGAGACGTTGAAGAACGTCCGGTACTCCGTGAGGAGCTCGACCTTCTCCTCCAGTGACTCGGCCATCTCGTCGAACGTCTTCGCGAGTAGCCCCACCTCGTCTTCGCGAGCGAGGCCCGTGCGCGCGGTCAGGTCGCCGTCCTGAATGCGTGCCGCCACATCGGCGAGGGAGAGTATGGGCTTCGCGACCTTGAACCCGATGATCGTGCCGAGGAGAATCGCGAACGCGGCGAGGGTGACGGCGAGTCGGGCGGTGTCCCGGCGAAAATCCGCGATCGGTTGCACCTGCTCGTCGGCGTCGATCTTCACCACGACGCCCCAATCCGTCTCGGGAAGGAAGCGCGTAGCCGCCCACACGTCCTCGCCCCGATAGTCGGTGAGCCCCCCGGCGAAGCTCGCCTCCTCTCCGTCGAGCGCCAGGACCGCCGCGCCGTCGCCATCGACCAGCAGGCCAGACCCATTCGGGAAGCCGGGCAGCGTCTGGTTGCTCGCGTCTTCCACCTGCCCTCCATCGGCGAACCGCACCGGATGGAGAACCCTCGGAGCGCCGTCGGGATCGCGGGCGACGACCATGGTCTCGCCCGTATCCTCGAGCCCTTCGTAGTTCGTCGAGATCGCGACGAGCTCGTCGATGACGAGAACCGCTCGAAGGAATCCGACAATCCGGTCCTCGATAGCCAGAACGGCCGTGAAGCTGACCGTCGGCTCGCCCGTCGGTCCGAACGTGACCCCCCCGTAGCGGGTGCCGGCGGAGGGGCCGTCGAGCAGGTCGGCCTCGATGGGTACCGCACCGCCCTCGGCCCCGGCCCGGACGATGGGCGTGCCGTCGGCGTCATGGACCCAGAGCTGGTGGAAGAGCGGGGACGCGCCGAGCGCGTCCTCCAGAATGGGCGTGATGGCCGCGGCTGCCTCGGGGCTTCCCGTCCGGCGGAGCTCATCCAGACTCCAGCGGAGCTGGGTAGGGCTGGCTACGAGGGCGACCCGGTCATGCCAGCCGGCGAGGATACCCTCGAGGGCCTCGAGCTTGAACTGGGCCAGCCCCTCGAGCTGCTCCATCGTCTGATCCCGAAGCTCGCGTTCCACACCCCCGTACATGATGAGCCCGAGCACTGCCATGCTCCCGAGGGCCACGGAGACGAGGGCGAATACGAGCTTGGTTCGAATATCCACGGGACGTCCGGTCTATTCGCCGCCGAAGTGGAACTCGAAGCGCGGCGTATAGCGCTCCACCGACCGGTACGGCTCCGGCCAGGGAAGCCGGTACCCCAGCATATGCGCCGCGTGACGCGTCCAGTACGGATCGAAGAGGTGGGCACGGGCGATCAGGCACAGGTCGGCCCGGCCCGCGGCGATGATCGTGTTCACATCCATCCATGACGAAATGTTGCCCACCGACATCGTGGCGATGCCGACCTCGTGACGAACCCGGTCGGCGAACGGGGTCTGGAAGAGACGACCGTAGCGCGGGCGCTGGAAGGGAACGGTCTGTCCGGACGACACGTCGATGATGTCGCAGTCGTGGGCCTCGAGCATGCGCGCGACCTCTACCGTGTCGGAGGGCTCGATTCCGCCCGGTACCCAGTCGACGGCGCTCACCCGCACGCTCATCGGTTTTTCCACGGGCCAGGCGGCGCGGCAAGCGTCGAAGACCTCGAGGGGAAAGCGCATGCGGCTCTCGAGGCGCCCACCGTACTCGTCGTCACGTTCGTTTGTGAGGGGCGAGATGAACGACGCGAGTAGATAGCCGTGCGCCATGTGGATCTCGAGGAGATCGAAGCCGGCCTCGTCGGCATATTCCGTGGCGCGTACGTAGTCGGCGAGCACCGCCTCCATGTCGGAGCGGCTCATCTCGCGGGGCGTCTGGCTCCGGTCCGGGAAGTAGGGAAGGGGAGAGGCCGACACGATCTCCCATGCACCGTCTTCGAGCGGCTCCGAATCGCCCTCCCAGAGGTTTTTCGTCGCGCCCTTTCGACCGGCGTGGCCGAGCTGCATGGCGATCTTCGCCCCGGTGTTCCCGTGCACGAAGTCGACGATTCGCTTCCAGGCACCGACGTGCTCCGGCCGGTACAGCCCCGCGCATGCGGGCGAGATCCGAGCCTCCGGCGACACGTCGGTCATCTCCGCGTAGACCATGCCCGCACCACCCACGGCACGGCTGCCGAGGTGCTGGAGATGCCAGTCACCGACGGTACCGTCGACCGCTCTGTACTGGCACATCGGTGATACCACGACGCGATTCGGCACGACCAGGTCACGCAACCGGAAGGGGGTGAACATCGGAGGCGGCGGCGAGTCGTGCTCGACCACCGTCCCGCTCTGCTCCTCGGCCCGCTCGGCTACCCAGCGGTCGACCTCGGCGAGAAACGCCGGATCGCGCACACGAAGATCCTCATGCGTGATACGCAGGCTACGCGTAAGAAGCGTGAACGCGAACTGGATGGGATCCAGCTCCATGTACCTCTCGGTCGCCTCGAACCATTCGAGGCTCGCCTGGGCAGCCCGCTGCAGGGACTCCACGGCCGGACGCCGGCCATGCTCGTATGCGGCGAGCGCGTCTGGAACCGTCGACTCCTCGCCGAGGGCGTCACGCAGCGCGATCGCGTCGAGCATGCCGAGGCGGGTTCCCGATCCGATCGAGAAGTGGGCGGTGTGCGCCGCGTCTCCGACGAGCACCACGTTGCCGGACGCCCACCGCTCGCAGGTGATGGTCGGGAAGCTACGCCACACGCTCTTGTTGGCGATCAGCTCGTGGCCGTCCAGCTCGGCGGCGAAGAGCGCCTCACAGAAGGAGATCGTCTCCTGCTCGGTGGCCCCTTCGAGGCCTGCCGAGCGCCACGTCTCCTCGGTGCACTCGACGATGAACGTCGAGCGGCCGGGCTCGTACTGGTACGCGTGCACCCGCCAGAGTCCGTGCTCGTCGCGTCGAAAGTAGAACGTGAACGCTGGGAAGGGCTTCTCCGTCCCGAGCCAGACGAACCGGTTGGGTCGCCAGTCGAAGGAGGGCTCGAAGCGATCCTCGAACAGCTCTCGCACCCTCGAGTTGACGCCGTCGGCACCGACGACGAGGTCGTAGTCCGCCGGATCGACCCGACCGTCACCCGGCGTGCCCTCCCCGAAGCCAACCAACTCGGTCTCGAAGTGTAGATCCACTCCGAGCGCGCAGGCCTGCTCCTGAAGCACGGTGAGGAGCTTCTGGCGGCTCATGCCGCTGAAACCATGCCCGGTCGAGCGGAGCACCGCTCCGCCATAGTGGACGTCGATGTCGTCCCAATGGACGAAGCGATCCGTGACCGCCGCGTACGTCTCGACGTCGGCGCTCTCGACCTCGGCGATGGTCGCGTCGCTGAACACCACACCGAACCCGAACGTGTCGTCGGCTCGGTTCCGCTCGAGCACGACGATCTCGTGCGCCGCATCTGCGCGTTTCATGAGGATCGCCAGGTACAGGCCCGACGGCCCCCCGCCCACGACCAGAATCCTCAAGAGCCATCCCTCGCCGCCTCGGATTCGTCACCCTCGGAGCCGGAGTCGATCTCCGCTGCCCTGGACCCGTCCTCCGTCGGGATGGTTCGGACGGCCGCCGCCGCGGCCCGGGCATCGGCGATCATCTTGCTCGCGATGATGAGATGCTGAATCTCCGTGGTTCCCTCGTAGATCCGAAGCGCACGCACGGAGCGGTAGAGGCGATCGACGGGATGGTCGGCCAGGACTCCACGGCCTCCCAGGATCTGAACCGCATCGTCTATGATGCGCTGGGCCGCTTCGGTCGCGAAGGCCTTCGCCATCGCCGCCTCGACCGTGATCCGGTCCGCACCCAGATCCTTCTCGTACGCCGCCCGATACACGAGCATGCGTGCCGCGGTCAGATCGATCGCCATGCGGCCGAGCTTGTCCTGCACGAGCTGGAACTCCGCGATGGGCTTTCCGAACTGAACCCGGCCGATGGCGTGATCGAGGGCTTCGCGGAGCGCCCGCTCCGCCATGCCGCACGCGGCCGCCCCCACGGTCGGGCGCAGCTGGTCGAGCGTTGCCATTCCGATCTTGAAGCCGGCGCCCTCCTCCCCGAGGAGATGGTCCGCGGACACGCGGCACCCGTCGAACGTGAGCTCCCCGAGGGGGTGCGGCGCGCTCATGATCTGCGGGCCCGCGAAGCGGAGACCGTCGGCCTCCGCCGGCACCACGAAGGCGCTCACGCCGCGGCTGCCCGCCGTGGGGTCCGTGGAGGCGAAGACGATATAGTAGTCCGCGATGCCGGCGTTGCTGATGAGCCACTTGTGCCCGTCCAAGACGTACCACTCGCCGTCCCGGGCCGCTCGTGTCGCGATCGACGCCACGTCCGAGCCCGCGCCCGGCTCCGTGATCGCGAAGCCGCCCATCGACTCGCCACGCAGCGCGGGCTCGGCCCAGCGGCTCCGCTGCGCTTCGGTGCCCGCGATGAGCAGGGGCGTGACGCTGAGGCCCTGGAGCGCCCAGACCGCATCGGCCAGGGGTGAGGCGGCGGCGATGGCCTCGCGCGAGAGACAGCACGCCCGGAGGTCGCGAGTCCCTATCGGGGTGAAGGCACCTTGGTCCCCCATGAGGCCGAGCACCGCACGCGCCTCGCGACGCGCGCCTTCGTCGTCGTCGGGATGCGGGCGGGACACGAGCTCGCGGGCGCAGAACGCCGCGGTGTCCGAGCCCCATGAATGGTGCTCGGCGTCCAGGAATGCTCGAACGGGATGGGTATCGGACATCGGCTCAGGAAAAGTTGGCGTCCCGCTTCTCCACGAACGCGTCGTAGGCCTCGCGGAAGTCCGGATGGAGCATCAGGGCAGCCTGGATCTGGGCCTCGGCAGCGAGCGCGCCGGCGAGGTCCATGCTCGCCTCCCGGTTCAGCGAATCCTTGGTGATCTCGAGCGCGAACGATGGCCCGCGAGCGAGCTTCTCGGCCAGCGCCGTAGCCTCCTCGACGGAGGTGCCGTCGGCAACGACCCGATTGTACAGGCCGATTCTGTGCGCCTCCTCCGCGCTGATGAAGTCACCCGTCATGAGGAGCTCGCTGGCCTTCGCGAGACCCACGATGCGTGGGAGCATCCACGCGGCTCCCATGTCGGCGCCCGAAAGACCGACCCTGGTGAAGAGGTAGGCGATCTTGGCCGACTCCGCCGCCACACGCAGGTCACACGCGGTCGCGATGACGGCGCCCGCCCCCGCTACGGTGCCGTTGAGGGCGGCGATGACGGGCTTGCGGCACCGACGAATCGAGAAGACCAGGTCGCAGGTCATTCGCGTGAACTCGAGCAGCCCGCGCATGTCCCGCTCGAAGAGCCGCCCGATGATGTCCTCGACGTCCCCTCCGGAGCAGAAGGCCCGACCCGACCCGGTCAGGACGACCGCGCGGACCTGCTCCTCGTCGTGGAGTCCGTAAAAGGCGTTACGGAGCTCGTCGTAGACCTCGAAGGTCAGTGCGTTGAGTCGCTCCGGACGATCGAGGGTGATGGTCGCGACACCGGAGTCGGCGTCGACCGCATAGAGGAAGGAGCTCGGCTCGAACACGTCTCAACCTCCGGTATGGTCGATGGTGTCCGAGGGCAGAACCGCCGTGGCCTCGATCTCCACCTTGCCGCGCGGATCGACGAGCCTCGAAACCTCCATGAGCGACATCGCGGGGAAGTGATCACCCATGCGGGCGCGCCACACGTCGCCAATGGCCTTTCGGGCGGCGCGGTAGGCGTCGAGGTCGGTCACGTAAACCGTCATGCGGCCTACCGAGCGGGCGTCTCCGCCGGCCTGGCCAACCACGGCGAGCGCCTTACGCAGGGCGATGTCGAACTGCTCGACGAAATCGTCGGTGACGACCTGGCCTGCGGAGTTGGCCGCGTCCTGACCGGCGACGAACAGCATCCGTCCATCCCCGGGGGCGAGCATGCCGTTGGTCCAGCCGCGTGGCGGTCCCAGCTCTTCAGGATCGAAGCGCTCGAAGGTCACGGCGCGTCGGACCCGTCCAACACCACCAGCTCGCCGGTGCGCCCCCCCGACTCCTCCAGGCACAGGTCCAAGATGGCTTCAGCCACCTCATGGGCGCGGATCAGCCGACGCTGCCCGGCCTGCTGGAGGAGCGCGGTGAGCGACGCCTGCCACGACTTCTCCGTATGGTGCATGATCCGGGCGATGGTCTCGTCCGTGAGCGGCGTATCGACGTAGCCGGGACAAACCGCGTTGACGGTCACGCCCGTCCCCTTGGCCTCGATGGCGAGCGCCCTCGTGAAGCCTACGACGGCATGCTTGGCGGCCGTGTAGGCCGTGATGTACTTGTCCCCCTCGATCCCGGCGATCGACGCCACGTTCACGATTCGCCCCCAGCGCCGCCCGACCATCTGCTCGTACACCGCCTGGGAGCAGAGGAAAGTTCCGGTGGCGTTGACGTCCATGATGTGCCGCCACTCGGCGAGCGTGATCCGTGGCAACGGGTTCGACGTCGCGGTGCCCGCATTGTTGACGAGGATGTCGATGCGGCCCATGGCCTCGCGGGCCGATAGGGCCAGCTCGCGGACCTGGTGCGGGTCCGTCACATCGCAGCGAAACGCGAACGCGTCGAGCCCTTCGCTCCTCATCGCCGAGGCGATCTCGACGACCTGAGCCTCGTTGCGGGCGGCGACCGCCACCTTCGCGCCCGCCCTCGCGAGCGCGATCGCGGCAGCCGCCCCGATGCCCCGTCCCCCACCGGTGACAATGGCGTTGTATCCGACCAGGGAGCTCATGCGTTCTCCTCACCCACGACGGCGTCGGCCAGGAGCGCGCCCAGCGTCGCGACGGTCGCGCGCCCCTCGTCGGCGGAGGCGTCGGCGGGCCATCCGAAGTAAGCGCGGGGCCCGCCCGCCCCCTCGAACGAGGTCACCCCCTCCCGGATGGCTGCCGAGAGGCTGGACGGAACCGGACCGAGGTCCCTGGCGATCTCGGCACGAAAGAGCTCGGGGCGCTCGGCCAGGACGACGCTGCCCTCGAATCGCCCAGCGTGGCACGCGCCCGTCCTGAACTCGGCGGTGAGCTGCTCGGCAACGTGCCTGCGGGTGAGGTCGAGGAAGACGATGCGCGCACCCTCCGGCGGATCATCGACCACGGACCGGAGCGCGCGCAGGTGCTCCGGATCGAGGTGCGCGTTCGCGATGGCCAGGGTCTTGATCTCGTGCCTCCCGAGGGATGCGGCGACCTGCCCGATCAGATCGGACACCGTTCCACCGCTGACACTCACCGTGCCGGGAAAGTTATCGGCGAAGTCGGCGGCGGTGTACCAGAGCGGCGGAAGCACCAGGGCCGTGAGACCCCGTTCCGCGAGGCGTTCGGCGCACGCATTCGCCATCGCCTCGGCGATCAGGACGTCGGTCCCGAGGGGCAGGTGGGGTCCGTGCGCCTCGACAGCGCCGACGGGCAGAATCGCCACGGACCGCGGCCGATCGGCGTCGCGCACCTCCTCCCAGGTCATTTCGGCGAATCTGCGAACGGGCATGCGGGAAGGCATTTCCGGCGTGGGAGTCGACGGCGGGGGACGGGCGGCCGGAGCGGACCAACCGTCCGATTGACCATCATTCTAGCGTCGCCGTATCGTCTCGCCATGACCTTCGTGCCCGACGACCCGTTCAACGTCTTCGACTACTTCCTCGGTGACCGCATCGCGGAGGGCCTCGGAGCACGGCGCGCCCTTCTCACCGACGGCGGCGAAACGACGTACCGGGAGATCTTCGAGGCCTCCGGTCGCTACGCGGCGTACCTTCTCGATTCCGGCGTCCGGCCGGGGGAGCGGGTGCTGGTCGCGCTCCCCGACGGCACGGAGTACGTGGCAGCCCTTTTCGGCATCCTGCGCATGGGTGGCGTCGTGGTCATGGTCAACCCCCAGCTGAACGCCGATCAGCTCCGCTACTTCTACGAGTACACGACCCCGGCGGCGGCCCTCGTGGACGCCCTCGCGATATCGACATTTCGGAGCGCCGCCCAGGGCGCCGCCCACGCTCCGAGGCTCATCGAGGTCGGTGGCGGCCCCCTCGCCCAGCGGCTCGCCGGAACCGACGCCGAGGTGGAGGTCCACCCCACATCGGCGAACGACCCGGCGATCTTCCTCTTCAGCGGGGGCACCACGGGAAACCCCAAGGCCGTGGTCCAGACGCACCGTTCCTTCGCCAACACCACCGAGCTGTACGGCAAGGGCGTGCTCGGGCTGGCCGCGGACGACATCACGCTCTCCGTGCCGAAGCTCTTCTTCGGCTACGCCACCGGAACGAACCTCTTCTTCCCGTTCGCCGTGGGAGCGACGTCGGCTCTCTTCGCCGAGCGCTGCACGGTCGAAACGCTCTTCGCCCGGATCGACGCGTTCCGTCCGACCGTGCTCGTGAACGTGCCCACGATGGTGAACAGCCTCGTCGGACATCCGGATGCCCCGCGGCACGACCTATCGAGCCTCCGCCTCGCGACCTCGGCGGGCGAGGCCCTGCCGGTGGAGCTCCACAGGCGGTGGGACGAGCGTTTCGGGGTTCCCCTTCTCGATGGCCTGGGCACGGCCGAGATGTGGCACATCTTCATATCGAACCGCCCGGACGACGTTCGGCCCGGGACGCTCGGGAGGGCCGTGGACGGCTTCGAGGTCCGGGCGTGTGACGACGCCGGAGACGACGTACCGGCCGGTCAGGTCGGGATCATGCGGGTGCGAGGTGACTCGTTGGCCCTCGGCTACTGGCAGGACGAGGCGAGGACCGCGATCGCGTTCCGGGACGGATGGTACGTGTCGGGAGACATGATCAGCATCGACGCGGATGGCTATGTGACCTACGCCGGGCGTGCAGACGACATGCTCAAGGTGAGCGGCAAATGGCTCTCCCCGCAGGAGCTCGAGAGCTGCCTGCTCGAGCACGAAGCCGTGCGGGAAGCCGTCGTCGTGGGCGTGCGTACGCCGGAGGGACTCGTGAAGCCGAGCGCTTTCGTCGTTCTCGCCGACGGCGCCGAAGCCACGGATGCCGTCGCCGCAGAGCTCCAGGCCTGGGCCAAGAACAGGCTCGAGCCGTACAAGTATCCCCGGGAAGTCGTCTTCATGGACGCGCTCCCGCGGACGCATCTGGGCAAGGTCGACCGTGGCACGCTCGCCCGGAGCCGTTGACGCGGGTCGCGGGCGCGGGGCGGCGTGACGTCCTAGATTGCGGCGATGGAACTACGACCCAGGGGGTCGGGAATCGGGCATGGAGGCATGGGATGAGCGAACGCGGACGTGGGGCAGAGGGCGGACTCTTCGATTCCTTGGACGCACGGCTCACCGTGTTCGCGCTCGCCAACGGCATGGATTTGGCAAAGGCGGAGAGGTACCGACGGCTCGAGTGGTTCACCGAGGGCCTCGAGAGGGGGATCCTGATCGAGGCGGCGGATGGGGGCACATTCCGGGTCGCGGCCCGGAGCTGGAGGACCGGCCGGGCCGACGCCGGCGTGGAGCGCATTGTCGCCGAAGGGCTCGCCCCGGGAGAGGTCGGCGGCGTGCTGAACGACGCCATCGAGGCGGCCAACGCGCTGGAGGGACCGGTCGCCGAGGGCTGACTCTCGGTTCGCGGCCTCCCCGGGCGATCCCTACCTTGGCGCGCATGAATCGACCGACCCTTCCCGCCGCGTGCACCCGCGCGGTCGTCGCCTTGCTCCTCGGGCTGCCCGCGCCGTCCGGCGCCCAGACCGTGGGAGGCGTGGAGCTCATGGAGCTCACGATCGCCGAGGCCCACGAGGCCATGCTGGCCCGCACGTTGACCGCACGACAGCTCGTCGAGGCCTACCTGGCCCGCATCGACGCCTACGACAAGCGCGGCCCGACGATCAACGCGCTCATCATGATCAATCCCAGGGCGCTCGCCCGCGCCGATTCCCTGGACACAGCGCTGCGCCGGACCGGTGCCTTGACCGGACCGCTCCACGGCATCCCGTTCATCGTGAAGGACAACTTCGACACCCACGACATGCCGACCACCGGCGGGTCGGCGAGCCTCGCGGGGATGATGGCGGCGGACGACGCGTACCAGGTGCGCAAGATCCGTGAAGCGGGCGCCATTGTGCTGGCGAAATCCAATCTCGCCGAATTCGCGTTCACGGCGCTCGAGACCGTCGGATCGCAACTGCCGGGCTGGACGTTCAACCCCTACGCGCTCAATCGCGTAACCGCGGGCTCCAGCGGCGGAACCGCCGCCGCGGTCACCGCGAACATGGGTCTCGTCGGGCTCGGCTCCGACACCGGCAACTCGATTCGCGGCCCCTCGAGCCACAACGCGCTGGTCGGCATCCGTTCGACGCAGGGGCTCACGAGCCGGGACGGCATCATGCCGCTGTATGCGCACCGGGACATCGGCGGGCCCATGAGCCGGACCGTCGAGGACGCCGTGCGCGTGTTCGACGTCATCGCCGGGACCGACCCGGCCGATGACGTCACCGCGGGGGCGGACGCTCGCCGGCCCGCAACCTATCTTGAATTCCTGGGAATGGACCTCGAGGACGTCCGCATCGGGGTCGTGGGGCAGATCGCTTACACGCGGACTGCCGATCCGGAGATCCTCGCGCGCTTCACCGAGACCTTCCGTGACCTCGAACGCCTCGGCGCCATCGTGGTGCGCGACTTCCGTATCGTCGAACTCGACAGTCTCCGGTCCGGGACGGGGTGCTCGCGGTTCCGCTACGACATCGAGAGATACCTGGCCGATGTCCCGAACCCGCCGGTGCGAACCCTTCGGGAGATCGCCGAGAGCGGTCGCGTATACCGTACCGTGCTCCCCACCGTTGAGCGCTTCCTGGAGTTCGAGGGCACGCCGGAGACGAACGAGCAATGCATCCGGGGGCGCGCCCAGGAGGAGCGCTTCCGCGCGGGAGTGCGTGCCGCCTTCGCTGAATACGATGTCGACGCGGTGATCTACCCGTCGTGGAGCAACCCGCCCCGGCTCGTCGGCGACATGAGCACGCCGGCCGGGGACAACAGTCAATATCCGGCGCCTCCGACCGGCTTCCCCGCGCTCACCGTTCCGATGGGATTCGTGCGTGACGGAACGCTGCCGGCGGGGCTGCAGCTACTCGGCGACGCCTGGTCGGAGCCGACGCTCATACGCATCGCGCACGCGTACGAGCAGGCCACACGCCATCGAAAGCCGCCACCGACCGCGCCTCCGCTGACGCGCTGAGTCACCCGAACCTCCAACCCCCGAATACCGATGGACAGACGAGATTTCGTTCGGACCACCGCCGCGGGAGTCGCGGTCGCCGCTTCCCCGGCCGGCCTCCAGGCCTCCACTGCTTCGA